>Ga0207933_1002947_pt1 | contig 10497 bp, 9 predicted proteins | sample NGESurdeep092012_4_FD_184488 | JGI IMG/M metagenome (GOLD analysis project Ga0207933, IMG submission 184488) | Arctic peat soil microbial communities from Barrow, Alaska - NGEE Surface sample F53-3 deep-092012 (SPAdes) | ecosystem: Environmental > Terrestrial > Soil > Wetlands > Peat ...
CCCAGTCCTTCTGCGGCGCGAGCCGAATCCGCGCCCCGTTGGACCCGCCGCGCTTGTCGGTGCCGCGGAAGGAGGCCGCCGAGGCCCAGGCCGTGGCGATGAGCCGGGAGATCGAGAGTCCCGAGGCGAGGATCTTCTCCTTGAGGACGGCAACGTCGCCGTCGCCGATCAGCTCGTGGTCGACGGCGGGGACGGGGTCTTGCCACGGCTGCTCCGCCGGAATCCACGGGCCGAGGTAGCGCGCCACGGGTCCCATATCGCGGTGAAGCAGCTTGTACCAGGCCCTGGCGAAGGCGTCGGCGAGCTGGTCGGGATTCTCATAGAAGCGTTTCGCGATCGGCCCGTAGATCGGGTCGACCTTCAGCGCCAGATCGGTCGTCAGCATCATCGGGGCGTGGTGCTTGGAGGGGTCGTGAGCGTCCGGCACGGTGCCCTGGGCCTCGGCGTCCTTGGGCGTCCACTGCTTGGCCCCGGCCGGGCTTTCGGTCAGCTCCCAGTCGTACTCGAAGAGGTTCTCGAGGAAGCCGTTGTCCCACCTCGTCGGCTCCTTCGTCCAGGCGCCCTCCAGCCCGCTGGTGAGCGTGTCGGCGCCGTTGCCGGCGCCGGCGCTGTTCTTCCAGCCGAGGCCCTGCTCCTCGAGCGGAGCTGCTTCGGGCTCGGGGCCGATATTGCTCGGGTCGACGGCGCCGTGGGTCTTGCCGAACGTGTGGCCGCCGACGATCAACGCGAGCGTCTCCTCGTCGTTCATGGCCATTCGGGCGAAGGTCTCGCGAATGTCCCTGGCGGCCGCCAGCGGATCGGGGTCGCCACCCGGACCCTCGGGGTTGACGTAGATCAGACCCATCTGCACGGCGCCGAGCGGCTTGGCCAGCTCGCGCTCGCCGCTGTAGCGCTCATCTCCGAGCCACGTGTCCTCGCTGCCCCAGAAGATCTCCTCGGCCTCCCAGATGTCCTCGCGCCCGAAGCCGAAGCCGAAGGTCTGAAAGCCCATCGACTCCATCGCGACGTTGCCGGTGTAGACGAGCAGGTCGGCCCAGGAGATCCTGCGGCCGTACTTCCGCTTGATCGGCCAGAGCAAGCGGCGGGCCTTGTCGAGGCTGGCGTTGTCGGGCCAGCTGTTCAGCGGGGCGAAGCGCTGGGCGCCGCTGCCGCCGCCGCCGCGCCCGTCGGCGATGCGGTAGGTGCCGGCGGCGTGCCAGCTCATGCGGATGAAGAGGGGGCCGTAGTTGCCATAGTCCGACGGCCACCAGTCCTGCGACGTCGTCATCAGCTCGATCAGGTCGCGCTTGAGCGCGTCGAGGTCAAGGGTCGCGAACTCCTTGGCGTAGTCGAAGTCCTCGCCCATCGGGTCCGACAGGGACGAGTGCCGGTGCAGCACGGTCAGGTCGAGCTGGTTCGGCCACCAGTCATGATTGGTCCTGGGACTGGGCACCTCGGGAGTGGGGCTTGCGATCACCGGGTTCTCGCTCTCGCTGACGCTCTCAGTCATGTCGCTCCTGTTTTCTTCTGGTCAAAGTGTGCCGCTGACGGATTGTGCTCCTCGCCGGAGACGCGGCGCTCCCGGCGAGCAACGAGGGTACCGATGGTAGGCCGACCGCGGCCCGCATCTCGCCCTCGGCAGCGATATAGCCGATCATGGGGGGAGGCTCACCGCTACGTCATAGAATCCGCCCTATGCGTCGCCGGGTCACGTTCAGTCGCAACCTGACGCTCTCGCTGTCGCGAACGTGCCGCTGCTACTGCAAGTACTGCGCGTTCGCCACCCACAAGGCGCACCTGTACGCGCCCGACGAGGTCTTGGGGATCCTCGACGGAGCGGTGAGACGTCAGGTCAAGGAGCTGCTCGTGCTCACCGGCGAGCACCCCGAGGTCAACCCCGAGGTCCGCGCGAAACTCGGGGAGTACGGCCACGAGGACTTCACCGCGTATGTCGTCTGGACGTGCGAACGGGCGCTCGAGCGGGGCCTGTTGCCGCACACGAACCTCGGTGTGCTCTCCCGCGACGATCTCGCGCGCCTGCGCGAGGTGACGGCCTCGCAGGGGCTGATGTTGGAGTCGGTGTCGGAGCGGCTGATGGAGACCGTCCACGCCGGCTCGCCCACGAAGCACCCCGCCAGGCGCCTGGAGACGATCCGTGCCGCCGGGGAGCTGCGGATCCCCTTCACGAGCGGGATCCTCGTCGGGATCGGCGAGACCGAGCAGGAGCGGATGCAGTCGCTGGAGGCGCTGGCCGCCGTTCACGGCGAGTACGGCCACATCCAGGAGGTGATCCTCCAGAACTTCGTCCCCCACCAGAGCTACTACGGGGAAGAGCCGGCCGAGATCGCCGACGCGGCCGCACGCGAGTACTGGCGTACCGGCGTCGACGAGGGCTCCGGCGGTGGCCTGGCCTCCGTGCGTGCGAGGCCGGAACTGCCGTTGCCCGATTGGGCCTGTGCGGTGAGCATCGAGGACATGAAGCGGTTGATCTCAGAGACGCGCCGGCTGATGGGAGATGTCGGCATCCAGATCCCGCCGAACCTCGCCGACTGGTGGGGCGAGCTCGTGCAGGCCGGCGCGACCGATCTCGGGGGCCTGAGCGCGAACGGCGATCACATCTCCCCGGAGCATCCGTTCCCCTCGCCACACCAGGTGCGCAAGCAGCTGCAGGCCGACGGCGTGGCATTGACCGAGCGCCTGTGTGTGTACCCGCAGTACATCGACCAGGAGTGGATCGCGCAGGGCGTGATGGACACGATCAAGCTGAAGTACTGGAGCTTCATCCCGCGGCGGGGATCGGGAGGCCCACCCACCCGCACCGATCCTCCCGCGCCGATCAGGCCCGACCTCGTGGCCGGCGCGATCGTGAAGGGCCGCGATGGCGTCGCGCTGAGCCCCGACGAGCTGACGGCGCTGTTCGCCGAGACTCGCCCGGAGGCGATCGAGGAGATCCGCGAGGCGGCGAACGAGCTACGCGAGGAGCTCGCGGGGGAGACCGTGACGTTCGTCGTCAACCGCAACATCAACGTCTCGAACGTCTGCACGGTCGGTTGCGCGTTCTGCGGCTTCGGCCAGGGCAAGCGCTCGCCCGACGCCTACGAGCACGACCGCGAGGAGTTCGCGCGGCGCGTCAACGAGGCGATCGAGTACGGCGCCACCGAGCTGTGCATCCAGTCGGGCATCCACCCGGACTGGAGCCTCGAGGACTACCTCGGCTGGCTTCGATTCGCCAAGCAGACCGCGCGCGCGGCGGGGACGGACCTGCACCTGCACGCGTACAGCCCGATGGAGATCGCGCACATGTGCGACATCTCGGGACTGCCCCCGAGCGAGGTGTTCGCCCAGCTGAAAGACGCCGGTCTCGGCTCGACACCGGGGACCGCGGCGGAGGTGCTGCACGACGGGGTACGCGAACGGATCTCGCCGAACAAGCTGCCGGTGGCGCGCTGGGTGGAGATCGTCGAGGCCTCCCACCGGGCGGGGCTGCGCTCGACCTCGACGGTGATGTTCGGCCACATCGAGGAGCCGTGGGAGCTGGCCGAGCACATGCGCGTCGTGCGCGAGCTGCAGGAACGCACGGGTGGGATCACGGAGTTCGTGCCGCTGTCCTTCATCCCCTTCCAGACACTGCTCGGGCGCACGCACGGCGTCGAGGAGATCTCCCGCGAGGAGAACCTCAAGCACACCGCCGTCTTCCGTCTCGCGCTCGGCAGCACGATTCCGAGCCTGCAGGCGAGCTGGGTGAAGATGGGCCTCGAGGCGGCGACCGAGTCGCTGCGCTGGGGGGTCAACGACCTCGGTGGAACCCTGATGGAGGAGTCGATCAGCCGTCTCGCAGGCTCCTACCACGGCACCCGCCTGGACCCCGACCAGCTCGTCGCCGCCGCGCACGAGGCGGGCAGGCCCGCGGCCGAGCGTACGACGCTGTACGAGCTCCGCCGCCGCTACGAGCTGCCGGTCGCCGTCGCGGGCTGAGGCTCTCGCAGCGAGCGAAGCCTCGCATCAAAAACGCTTGGAACGCGCGTGCATGCGTACGAGCGCACGTACGCGCGCGCGTTAAAAGCCGAATGAATAAGGGAAACATCACCGGAACAGATCCTCGTCCAGCGGCCGCAGCAGCGCCGCCGCGCCGGGGCCGTCCGCGGCGGTGACGAACCGCTCGAGGCCATCGATCAGCACGACCGGCTCGCGCGAATCCTTGGCGCGGGCGAGATCCGCGGTCGCGGCGACGGCATCGGCGACGGCGATCCAGGTGGCGCGCAACTCCAGGCCGACGCTGTCCGCACGCCCGCGCCAGTCCTCCAGCGCAGACATGCCCGCACAGCCGAGCGCAACGTCGCACTGCCCGTGGCGCCACGCACGGCCGAAGCTGTCGGTGATCAGCACCGCGGGGGATGCCCCCGTCAGCTCGCGCAGGCGCGCGCGCAGAACTCGCGCGGAGGCGTCGGGGTCGCGGGGAAGCACGATCAAGGTCTCGCCGCCGGCCTCGCGGGCCGCGTTGGAGGCGTCGACGCCGGCATTGGCACAGACGAAGCCCTGGTGGGTGCGGCAGATCAGCACGCCGTTGGCCGCGCGCAGGATCTCCGCGGACTGGTCGAGGACGATCTGTACGGCGCGCGCGTCCTTGCCCTGCTGCGTCGCCAGCTCGCGCGCGCGCTCGCCAGGCTCGACGTCGGCGAGCTCGACCACCGCGCCCTCGGCCTTGGAGACGGCCTTGTGGGCGATCACGACGATCTGCCCGTCGTGCAATGGCGAGGCCAGCGGTCGCTCGGCGTGTAGGGCCTGGACGATCAGCCTCGCCAGGTCGTCCCCGGCGCGGATCTCCGGGAGACCGCTCAATCCCTGGGCGGAAAGGCTCGACACGAGGCTCTCGACGCTCAGCCGGTACGAGCGATGGGGAGGACATCTGCGGGCTCGTACAGGCCGAGCACGGCGCGGGTGCGAGGGGCGCGGGCGTGCGCGCTCGACAGTCGCTCGCGCAACACCGTGAGGTCGGCGCCGGTGTCGATGTCGAGCAGGAGGGAGGCCGGGCGCTCGATTCGGTAGCCGGCGCCGGTCTGCTTCGCCAGGGCCGTGTGGCGCTCGCAGCTATCGGGGCCGAAACTCGGAGGAATGACATCGGGGGGCCTCAGCAGTAGCCCGTTGGTGCCGCTGCCGTGGCGGTCGGGGACGATCACTACGCCGGGCGCGTCGGGCGCGTCCAGCAGCTCATCGAGCTCCGCCGGGTCGAGCGCGGGGCAGTCGCCGGGAATGCACAGCACGCGTTCGAATCCCTCGGCGAGCGCCGTCGCGACGCCGAGGGCGACCGCCGCGCTCTGGCTCTCCTCGCTGGTGTCGCGCACGACCAGGGCGCCCAGCTCGCGCGCGGTCTCCGTAACAGAATCCTCGCGGGTCACGACGATCGTGCGCGCGATCGAGCCGGTTTCGCCCAGCGCGGCGAGCACGTCGCCGACCATCGCCCGCGCCAAGTCCTCGCGCAACGGGTCGGCGATGCTCGCGCCGAGGCGTCGCTTGGCCCTGGAGAAGCTCTTCACGGGGAGGATCGCGACGGTGCGCATCGGTTGAGCGTAGCCGCAGGGTCGCATCCAGCCCCAATGGCGAAGAAAAGAAAGCAGTTAGCCAAAGCAGGTCCGGATTTCGGCCCGACCGTAAAGCCAGGCGAAGCCGGGCGGGTCGGGGCGAAACCTCCGGATTCTGCGCCCGCTACCAGCCGAGCAGCATCAACCCCAGGGTCACCCCGGGGCCGATCGTGACCATCATCCCGCGCGCGCCCGGCTCGGGCTCGTAGCGCGCGATCGTGTCCCTGAGCACATACAGGATCGAGGGCGTGCCCACGTTGCCGTGCTCGGCCAGCGAGCCCCAGCTCGTGGCGAGGTCGTCCTCCGAGAGCCCCAGCTCGCTCTGCACGTTCTCGATGATCCGCCTGCCGCCTGGATGCGCCATCCAGTGATCGATGTCCGAGTGCTCGAGGCGATTGCGGCGCAGGAACCCGGTGACGAGCGCCGGCAGGGCCGCCCCGCCGATGTCCGGCAGGTCGCGGGCGAGGTGCAGGTAGCTGTCCTCGGCGGTGAGGTCGAGGCGGACGGCGTCGAGCGTGCTCTCGATCTGATGGACCTGCGAGTCGAGGATGACCGGGCCGCCCGCGCCGGAGTCGCCGGAGAGCACGGCCGCGGCGCAGCCGTCGCCGAACAGCGCCGAGCCCACCGTCTTGGCCCGCTGGTCATCGGGTGTGGCGGGCGTGAGGATGCCGCTCATGCTCTCGGCGGCCACGATCAGCGCCTGCTTGCCGGGCTGCTCGCGCATCGTCTGGATCGCCAGGCGCATGAGCGGCACGCCGCTCGCGCAGCCCACGCCGCTGATGTGGTACTTGTCGGTCGCCGGATGCATCCCATAGTGGTCGACCAGCCGATGGGCGAGCGCGGGACAGCCGAGCGAGTAAAGGCTCGAGCTGACGACCGTGCCGATCTGGAGCGGGTCGAACTCGAGCGCGTCGACGGCCTGAATCGAGTGACGCAGCAGGTCCTGCTCGATCTGCTGGGCGCGTCCCTGCAATGTTTTCCCCAGGAAGTCCTCGCCGAGGTCCAGGTGGCGGCGCTTGACCCCGCTGCGCGCGAAGATGCGCTCGGCGAACTCGTCCCCCTTCAGCCCCAGCCGCTCGAGCACCTGCTCCTGCGAGAAGCTGCTCTCGGAGTCGGAAACGGCGATCCCGGCGATCCGTGGGCCGACGCGGCGGGATGGGGCGTGCTCACCCCGCAACTCCGTGGTCGAGCTCCGGTCGGCTAGCGTATCGGGCACGGTCGGAACTCCCTGACTGTCGGCGTGGGCATTGGAGCGAGTCGAGCTGGTCCGTTGGAGCCGCGATGCATGGCTTGAGCCTGACCCATGTAAACCATAAAGTCTAGCCTGACCCTAACCGGAAAGACCGTCGGAACCGGCAAAGATGCGGTGTACTTACGCACTTTTTCACGTGGCGCGCCGTCGATCCGCTGCGATAACGTCCGCCGTCCGGAGCGAGCATCCAAGAATCCATACCACCGAAGGAGCCACGAGCATGAGGGTGATAGGAGCAGGCCTGCCGCGTACGGGCACGCTGACGCAGAAGGTCGCACTGGAGCAGCTCGGTCTGGGGTCCTGCTACCACTGGGTTGACGTGCTGGCCGATCTCGACAGCCAGGTCCCGCTGTGGAACCGCGCGCTGGACGGGGAGACCGTATGGGAGGAGGTGTTCGCCGGCCGCGGCGCCACCGCGGACTGGCCCGGGGGCTACTTCTACCGCGAGCTGATGGATTTCTATCCCGACGCGAAGGTCCTGCTGAGCGTGCGCGAGCCCGAGTCGTGGGAGCGCAGCTTTCGCAGCACGATCGTGGACATGTGCCACGGCGAGTCGCTGATTCGCCTGCTCTCGAGCGCCCGCCGCGAGATCGACCCGCGCTGGCGCTCCTATCTGGCGCTGGTCGACCGCATGTTCTGGGGCGAGCAGGGCACGTTCGCCGCCGGCCACTCCCCCGCGGAGCTGATCGAGCAGGCGAAGGCCCACGACGAGCAGGTCAGGCAGACCGTCCCGCCGGAGCGGCTGCTCGTGTGGAAGGTCACCGACGGGTGGGAGCCGCTCTGTGAGTTCCTCGAGGTCGACGTCCCCGCCGAGCCGCTCCCGCACGTGAACGATCGCGACACGTTCCTCGAGCGCGTCACCTATGGCGCGATCGACGCGCTGCAGGCTTGGCGCGAGAGCCGGCCGCCGGCCGCGGCCTGAGAACACGTTCTGAGCTACCCCGCGAGCGCTGTGGCGAAGTCGAGGACCTGCTCGGCGAGGCGCGCGCGGGCGGCGGCGGTGTCCATGCGCGTGTCGATCTGCAACGCCGGCAGGCGGGCGACGTTCTCGTCCGCGACGATCCCGTCGAGCAGGTCGCCGTAGAAGTCCGCCACGCCATCGGCGCTGCACTCGAGCGCCGCGAACGCCATGAACGCGGCCGTCGGCCCCTTCAGGACCTCCCCGCCGACGATCGGGCTGACGGCGAGGACTGGGGCGGGCGCGGCGAGCAGCGCCTCGCGGATGCCCGGGACGGCGAGGATCGGGGCGATCGAGGCGAGCGGGTTGGAGGGGCCGATCACGATCACGCGCGCGCCCGCAATCGCCGCGAGCACCTCGGCGCTGGGCTGCGCCTGCTCGGCGCCGCGAAACTCGAGACCCTCGACGATGCCCTCGGCCCGCTGGCGGATCATGAACTCCTGGAAGGGTTGCCAGCCGGTGGTCGTGCGGATCCACGTGCGCACGGGGTCGTCGCTCATCGGCAGCACCCGCGCGCGGATGCCAATTGCCCGATTCAGGCGCGCGAGCGCCGCCGTCGGCCGCAGGCCCTCCTGCTCGCGCGTCCTTGCCCGCTCGAGGCACCACGCGAGGTCGCGGTCGCCGAGGTTGAACCACACGTCGTGGCCGAGCTCGCGCAGCGCGTCCATCACCGCGAACGTGTCGTCGCGCAGGCCCCAACCGCGCGCGTCGATCAGGTCGGCCAGCCAGAAGGAGACGAGATCGGGGTCGGGCGAAACGTGGGCGCCGTAGATCTCGATGTCGTCGCCGGTGTTCGCGATCACCGTGAGCTGGGCGGGATCCTCGACGACGTCGAGCATGCCCCGCGCGAGCTTCGCGCCGCCGGTGCCACCGGCGAGGACGACGATATCTCCGCTCATCACTACCAGGGTACGTCAGGTAACCCCGCCAGGCGGATGCCGGCGTGGGCCTTGTAGCGCGAGTTGACCGCGATCAGCAGCGCCGTGAGCGACTCGGTGATGCGCGCCATCTCCAGCTTGCCGCAGTCGACGCAGCGCAGGCCGGGGATCCTCTCGATCAACAACGCCGCGTCGCGCTTGTCCGCGCGCACGTCGCCGCACAGGAGCACGTCCTGCTCGAGCGGATGGTCGAGATCGGCGAGCGAGGCGGCGCTGACGGTGTGCAGGGCCGAGATCACGCGTACGCCCTCGGGCGCCATCTCCGCGGCCTGCTGGGCTGCGGAGCCCTGCCACACGCCGAGCATCCGCGTCGCCTTGCCGCCGGCGGCGGCGGCGAGCGGGACGGTCGCGTCGATCAGCAGCTGGCCGGGCTCCAGGGCGTCGCGGAGGTTGGCGAGCGTCTCGGACTGGTTGCGGAACGGCACGCTCAGGATCACGGTGTCCGCGGCGCGGACCGCGCCGGCGTTGTCGTAGCCGTCGAAGGAGCCGTCCGGCACGATTGCCCGCGCGCGCTCGGCGGCTTCCGCGGCGCGAGCGGCGTCGCGCGAGCCGATCGCGATCGGCACCCCGCCACGGGCGAGGCGCACGGCAAGGCCGAACCCCAGCGCGCCCGAGGCTCCGACGATGGCGACCGGATCGTTCGCGGCGGGGGGCACGGCGGGTGAGTATAGGCTGCACGGATGATCGGATTGGACGGACGCATGACCGACCTGCCGAGCGTCTCTGGCGATGGGTGATCTGCCGGACGCCGTTCAGATCAGGGAGGTCGGCCCGCGCGACGGCTTTCAGAACGAGCCCGAGACGATCCCGACGGAGCGGAAGGTCGAGCTGATCGACGCGCTCGCGCGGACGGGCGTCAAACGGCTCGAGGCGACGAGCTTCGTGCGCGCGGACGTGATTCCGCAGCTCGCCGATGCGGCGGAGGTGCTGGGGGCGATCGACGTGCCCGAGGAGGTGGCGGTGAGCGTGCTCGTGCCGAACGAGCGCGGCCTGGATAACGCGCTCGCGCTGCTCGAAGATTCGCGCGCGCGCGGCGGCAGGCAGGCGTTCGACGAGATCAACGTGTTCCTGTCCGCCTCGGAGACGCACAACCGCAAGAACGTCAACCGCTCGGTCGAGGAGTCGCTCGCCGGCCTCGAGATCGTGCTCGGCCGCGCGCGCGAGGCGGGCCTGCGTTGCGAGGGCGTAGTCTCGACCTCGTTCGGCTGCCCCTACGAGGGCCACGTCGCGCCCGAGCGCGTGCTCGAGATCGCGCGGCGCCTGCACGCGGCCGGCGCGCGGGAGATCGGCTTCGGCGACACGACGGGGATGGCCAACCCGCGCCAGGTCGAAGAGCTGTTCGCGCTGTGGCGCGACGATCTGCAGGAGGCGCGGCTGACGGCGCACTTCCACAACACGCGCGGCCAGGGCCTCGCGAACGTGCTCGCGGCGCTGCAGGCCGGGGTCGACAGCTTCGAGTCGAGCTTCGGTGAGCTCGGCGGCTGCCCCGTGCCGGCGGGCGCGACCGGGAACATCGCGAGCGAGGATCTCGTCTCGATGCTCGAGGAGATGGGGATCGAAACCGGGATCGATTTGGATGCGCTGCTCGCGTGCGCCGCGCGCGTGCAGGAGATCCTCGGCCGGCCTTTGGGTAGCCACACGCTGGTGGCCGGACCGGTTGCTTGGGGTGAAGTCAGGGATCAGGCCAGAAGCGAAAGGCATCGGCCAGCGAGCCGATGATCTGGTTGATTTCGACCAGGACATACCTGAACCAGTCGACGAACTTGCCCATGAATCACGCCGCCGCGACGG
>Ga0207933_1002949_pt1 | contig 10494 bp, 5 predicted proteins | sample NGESurdeep092012_4_FD_184488 | JGI IMG/M metagenome (GOLD analysis project Ga0207933, IMG submission 184488) | Arctic peat soil microbial communities from Barrow, Alaska - NGEE Surface sample F53-3 deep-092012 (SPAdes) | ecosystem: Environmental > Terrestrial > Soil > Wetlands > Peat ...
CTGAAACGCTGCCCGATCTTGTCGCTGAGCATGCTGCGAACATTCCCTACTGGCCGTCTTCTCCAAGTGGTGGCGTACTCCCCTTTCATGTAAATGCTGGCGACGGTCACTACTTTGGGTACGGACCATACCTGCGAGCAGCGTCGGACGTGCGTACCAGTGATGTTCGCTTTGCTTCGGAGACGCTCGCATTCGCGAACGTGCCGGAGCCACGGTTCGTGGACCGCATGTCGTGCGGTTCGACTGGCGCCGGCCACCACCCGGACTGGAAGCTCGGCGTCCCGCGCGACAGCGGCGCTGGCTGGGATTTCGAGGATGTGCGTGATCACTACGTGCGCGAAATCTTCGGCGTCGATCCGGTGAACGTGCGCTATGGAGATCCGGAGCGCTACCTGGCCCTCGGCCGCGTCGCCGCAGGCGAGGTCATGATCCGCACAATCGCAGAATGGCGACGATCGGGTTCGTCCTGCAACGGTGCGCTTGTATGGCTGTACAGAGATCTCCGACCCGGCGCTGGCTGGGGGGTTATCGATCACGATGGCAACCCCAAGGCGGCGTATCATTACCTGGCGCGCGCGTTCAAACCGTTGACTGTCTTGATGACTGACGAGGGCCTGAATGGAATCGTCGCGCACGCTGTCAACGATGGACCCGTCGCAGTAACTGCTGAACTCCGGGTCGTTCTCTACCGCGGCGCGACACCTGTCGGAGACGCATCTGCACCGATCACGATCGCTCCGCGTACGACGGTCGCCGTCAGCGTCGACCAGCTTATTGGATCTTTCACCGATGTGAGCTACGCATACCGATTCGGGGAACCCAATCATGACGCCGTTGTGGCCACACTCATCGATCCATCAACGGGTACAACGCTGGCGGAAGCCTGTCATTTCCCACTCGGGCTCACAGTCCCGCGACCAGCGGTGAATATCGAAGCACTGGTCGAGCGACTGTCAGAGGATCGGCATGCTGTCACGTTCTTGGCGGATACGCTGGCGTTGGCGGTGTCCGTTGAAGCAAATGGGTGGCTGCCGAGCGACAATTATTTCAACATCGCTCCCGGTAGTACCCGCAGAATCATCATGACCCGTACTGGTGAAACGACGTCGCTGGCCGGGCGCGCAATGGCTCTGAACTCGCCGTCGCCGTTGCTATTTCACGCGGACTAGGCGCTAGCTAGAGAATCCGCCGCGCGAAACAAAAGGTCTCGCTCAGGCCAGTTGCGACTGAATCTCCGGCGTCGAGAGTGTTGATGCCAAAGCCGCCGTTGGCGAGGGAGCAGTGAACACAGATCGAGCCTCCCAGTGACATTGCCACATGCGTAGCGCGGCCGTCGTCCCGGTCGGAGAAAAAGAGCAGATCGGCAGGTTGGAGATCCGCGATGTCGTTGGCGACGCTTCTCCCGCGCTCGCCCTGCATCCACGCATCACGGGGTAGTTGCGTTCCGTGCAGAGCAAAAACGGTTTGTACGAAGCCAGAGCAGTCGGCTCCCCAAGGGGTCACGCCACCCCACTGATATGGCGTGCCGTTGAACAGTTCCACCGCGCGGCGAGTAATGGAGTCTGCGTCCGGCGCGAAGTAGCGCGATCGGGCACGATGGTTCATTGCAACGCCGTGCACGACCTCATCATCTGCATCCAGCAGTGCACCTAGCGGAAGTGTCTGTTCGCCGTGCCGGGCGGAGCGGACCGTGCAGCCGATCGACATCCGATGCTCTGCGTGCCAGGCGGAAGAAAGTGGTGCGGTAATGACTGCCTGATCGACATCGACATATCCTCGATGGCACCAGCCCTCGTAGCCGTCAGCGCCGCGCAGACGCAGCCACTTCCCGTCAGTGTCGGTTATTTCAGCCTGGTGCCCCCGCAAGAGTTGTGAAACCTGTCGCGACGAAACGGCGGCCTCCGCAAGCAGCGGCGCGATGGCCACGCGAACGGCGGCGCGGCCGATGATCGATCCGGTCAATGGTCGGGCCAATCCATCTCGGAAGAACCCGGCGGAGTACGCGTACCAGAGTCGACGGAGAGGACGGGACTCGCAATCATCGCCGCTTTATTGCAGCGTTCGCATCGGATCACGCCCTTGAAGACGCACATTATGCAGATGAACGTCCCGCAGTCCTTGCACGGGTATCCCTCCGATGCACGCTCCTCCCGGCCGCAACTGCGGCAGATCATGGCGTCGCGTTCCCGGAGTTCCGTCACGCGCCTTCCACGCTGCTGCTGGCGAGACCGTATTCCTTGATTTTCCTGATCAGCGTGGCGCGGGAAATTCCAAGGTCACGTGCCGCGTGGGTTCGATTGTGGCCATGCGCGTGCAGCGTACGGTTAATGTGGGCGCGTTCCATCTCCCCGAGCGTCCGCGGGACGTATGCCGAGCCGGCCTCATGTTCGCGCAACTCGGGCGGGAGATGCGCCCACTGCAGAACAGGCGCGGCTTGAGCGGCGATCATAGCGCGTTCGAGAACGTTGCGGAGTTCACGGATGTTGCCGGGCCATGGATGAGCAACCAGCCGCTCGACGGCCTCGTCGCTGATCTCCGAAGGCGCCCCGGAAATTCTGGACACGAATACTCCGAATATCGCCCTTATGAGAGCGATGAGATCCTCGCGCGACCTGGCCCTGAGCGGCGGTACGTGCAGCGGGGCGCCACCCAACCGATAATACAGGTCTTCCCGAAACCGTTGCGCGTTCACTTCGTTGACTAGATCCTTGCTTGCGGCGGCAATCACTCTGGCAGAGCCTTCGCCGCGCGCCGGAATTCGCGGGCAGGTCCCTTCGAGTACATGAAGCAAGCTCGACTGCGAATGATTGCTGAGATCCGATACCTCGTCGAGGAAGATAGTCCCGCCATGCACTGCGTCCAGCAGGCGAGGAACCTGATCCGCGCCCGCGTTCTCGGAGCCGAATAGCTCGGACACAACGCCGGCGGCTGAAGCCATCGCGCAATTCAGCTCGAAGAACGGGAGAGCCGAGCGAGCGCTTTTATTGTGGATGTGCTCCGCAATCTCTCCCTTGCCCGTGCCAGTCTCGCCAATAAGGAGCGCACAACCCAATTCGCCATGGGTGAGTAGATCCACCTGGCTGGCGAGCTCGCGCATGGCCGACGACGTGCCGACGAGCGCGATCGGCGACGCTTCATGACGCTGCAATCTGAGGGTAAGGCGGTGTGCCACGATGGTCGCTGCAGGCTGTCCTGAGGATGGCTGGGCGGATTGTGCTACTGACGATTTATTTGACAGTGTGGTACCAGAAGCCGCGCCGCAAGTGGCTCGACTACCGCGACAAAAGGAGACGGCCCAATCAGCTCACCGTCCGCCTGAGCCGGGAGAAGTGGATCAGTCTCCACTTTAATCTCGCACCCCCTCAAATAAGTCATTGCCGGGTCAGGAGTGAAATCTCGAAATATGAGCTTTCTGGAAATTCGCGAAATATCGGTCAAAGTGACCGGATCGAATATGCATACGTCCAGTTGCCCGTCATCACATCTTATCTCCCGACCGAGTGTGACGAACCCGTTGAGCAGGACTCCGAAATTAGCGACGAGGACTACCGCAGCCTGCCGCGAATGCGTGACTCCGTCAACGGTCACCCTGGTCAGGAACCGGCGTCGGGCCAGGACGTGCGCAGTGCCGGTGCCTACATAAGCAAGCACCCCGGCGCGCCGCTTCCACGCTTGCGATGTCGCGGCGATCATCGACGCATCTATTCCCACTCCGGCGCCGATGATAAAGCGCGTGCCATTCTCAAGGCGCCCGAGATCGACTCTGGCTTCGCTGCCATGAACAATCGCCGTGACCGCTCGCCGCACACTTAGTGGAACGCCGAGCGCCCGGGCGAGAAGATTGCCGGTGCCTCCTGGAAGCACCCCGACTGGTGGCCCGTCGGGGGAGAGCGCGCCTAGTATCTCGACTGCGGTGCCGTCTCCGCCGAGCGCAAAAATGGTCTGATAATCGCTCGCGTTTGCCGCCGCGATCTCGCCAGCGTGGCCGCGGCGCTCGGTTACGACCGCGTCGCAGGCGATATGCATGTCGGCCAACTGGCGCATCGCGGCTTGCATCGACCGCCTGCCACGACGGGATGCGGGATTCACGATGAGCAGTGCTTTCCCGATCCGCGACCGGTACTCAGCGGCCGCCGCGCCAGGCATCAGAACCGCCAGGAGCGGAGGAAGTCGATGCCGAGCTGTGGCGGAGTTTGCTGAAATGTCTGCAGTGCACCGGGACGCGAACACAGCAGATCTGTTGTTCCCGGCTCAACGCCGAGCTGCGCCGTGTAGCTCTGGGTGAGTCGATATTCCAACTGCAATCCCAGATTGCGCTGGAAATTGCCGGCTGTACGGAAGTTTTCCGCACAGAAGCCGGTGCTGAAATTGAGGAAGAGGTTGTTGTTGAACTGTTTGCCGACCAGCGCGCGAGTGTTCAGCAGGTTGCTGTAGAACGTCGAGTTGTCGGTAGATCCGGGTTGCTGCGGCGCAAGCAGGGCCGGCGTCTGCAGCTCTACAACGTCGAACACGGACCTCGGAATCGCGCTGCTAAGCAGGTTTCCTGCGGACCGAACCGCAACGTTGGCAAGCTGATTGATGTATTGCGCCGAGGTATAGTCGAGCGCGAAGGCGGGCTCTCCGGTAATCAGATAGCTCAGGAGATCGGACTGCGACAACTGCAGGTTGTCGGCGCTCGACAGCGCGAGCGACGGTGCGGAAAGTGTTCCGCCGATCGTCGCACGGATCCGGATGTCCTGACCGTTCAGACTGGTGCGTGGACGACGGACTGTGTTGATGGCGGTGATATCAAGTGCAGGATCGAGATCTGGAGTGCCGAAGAACCGGAGTGTTCCCTGCTCCACGTCGAAGGTCGGCTGAACGAATGGCACGACGTTGAGCCTGTAGGTGCCACGAACGGCGTTGAGCTGGCCATCCAGCGCGAGTTGCGACCGCTCGCCCGTTACGGGACTCCGTCCCAGTGTCACGTTGAGCGTGCCACCAAGCTTGATATTGGCTTCCGCAGATCGCAGCCAGACGTCGTCACCAATTCCGATGGACACGTTGTCCAGACGAAGGTTTTTCGTAAACTCGCTCGGAGCAGTCGGGAGGATAGCCCTGTTGCTTGCTACGGTCGTATCGACCACGTCGAGCAGTTCGGGATCGTTCAGATCGACTAGTCGCTTGGTGATGAGTTCGGGGATGTAAACGGTCCCGCGATCGACACGCACGGCGCCTGTAACGCGCGCGCCGGAATACGGGCCAACGAGCGAGATTGGCGTCGTGGTGCTTACGTCGAGGGACGCCAGACCGCGACGGTCGATCGCGCGAAAATTCTGCGCCGTAGCCTTGAGAGCAAAGACCGGATCGTCGTACTGAGTGAGCGCGATATTTCCCGTTACGTCGAGTGTTCCACGCCGCTCACGGGTGGTCGTAGCTGTAAGCTTGCGGAGAAAAACGGTGTCGCCGCTGAGGGCGATGTTCGCGTCGAGCCTGTCCAGGCGCACTCCAATTGGCACGACAGTTACAGCTCCGCTGTCGACCACGATGCTTCCGCTCAGGTGCGGATGAGCCGTTGTGCCGGCAACGCTTACGTTCGCGGTAAGTGCGCCTCGGACGTTGGAGACGCCGGTGCCAAGCAGTTCGAGCAGCGCCAGGCTAAATCCGTCGGTGCGGAGCGATCCTCGAATGGAGTCGTCGAGAAACGCAATGTTATGTATCGCTACCGAACCGCCGCGGCTGCGGGACAGGAGCAGCGAGTCGACCGTAATCCCGCGAGGGCTGGATTCGAGGTGTACCGGAGCTCCGAGCGAGTACGAATTAACCGAGTCAACATCGAGTCGTGCGGAGTCGACCCTTAATTTCACGAAGCCGCTGTCCGCAGTCGTAATCTCCCCCGAGGCCGAAGCCCGCGTCGTACCAGTTCCAACCAGATCGGTCCTGAACGCAGCGGTGTTTCCATTGCTGATTCGCAGTCCGACCGTCGCCTGATTTATGGGCACCGGCCCAGCCGAAATCGTGTCGATGGTCAGCGCAACAACTCCGTCCGGCTTCGCCTCCAGGTCGCGCAGCGCATAACTGGCGTGCACACCCTTGACTCGAGCGGGCCCCGCCGCGATGTCTCGCGCAGACGCGGTTCCCTCGACCTGAAGCTTACTCGGCGCGCCGCTCAGGGTTCCGTTGATGGTAATTGCCCCGGAATTTGCCGACGTCGCCGAACTGTTCGGCAGCGTTTCTGGTTGGGTCGAGATAAGTCGCCTGAGCTCGCTCAGTGATGAGAGGCTGACCCTGTAATGCAGCGCTCCGCTCTGATTCGCCGAAGACGCCACGGTGCCGTGCGCCTCAGCCGTAGTTGTCCCTTCCGCGAGAACTAGCGTGTCGACAGTTATAAGCCCGTCGCCGAAATGCACGCGCGCGAACGACGGACTCAGCGCAGTGTTCCCAACGTGCGACTCCAGCAGAGATGCCGAGGCCGTGCCAGTAAAATTCGGCAGCGAGTCGCCTACGATGTCGAGAGTGTAGCTGCCGTTGAGCGACGTGTGGGGGAGTGACGCGTTCCCGAGTAGAGCGCTGATGTTTGCAGCGGAGACACTGCCTGTTCCGTGCGCTCCGTAGTTTGGGGGGTCGGCATCCACCTGTCCGTCGAAGGCGAGCGTTCCGCCGTCACCTGAGAGAGATGTAGCGACGTGTAGATCCGGACTCTGTCCCTGTACGCGAATCGGCCCGCTCAGAGATTCGCGCAGCGGAAGATTGACGTAGGACTTGCGGAGTGTCTCGAACGCGAGTGGTTGCGCCTGAAGATCCAGGTCATAAGTGAGATACTTATCGCCCCAGGTAACCCTGCCATTGCCAGAAACGTGGGACTCGGGTCCGTCGCCATCCACATGCGTGAGTTGCGCATTGCTGAATCTGACGTCAAGCCAGGTCGAATCGAGAACTGCAGTTCCCGAAACGGTGCCGTTCAGCCGCGGAAAATTCTTGTTGAGGAACTGAAGCGTACGAAGATCGAGTGTCGTGACGTTCACGGCGAAACCATGAAACTCCGTGAAAGCGGGCGAATAGATGTTGAGGCCACCCTTCCCGCTCGCGATCGTCACGGCGCCAGGCACATTCGCATCGGCGAATCGAAACTGTGAATCTTCCACCTTGAACCGCGCCAGGTTGCCCCCGGAGGCGCGCACCGTGCCAGTTATGTCGCCCTGCCAGTCGTACGGGAACTGTTTCCCGTTCAGAGTTCGGAGCAGATCAAAGTTCACCGGCGAGGCAGTGAGCTGAACATCGCTGACGATCAGCGTGTCGGTGCCGGTCGTGAACGTCATTCGTCCGAGCAGGTGCGACCGTGTGGAATGCACGTCCATCGACGTAAGCACGAAATCTGTCAGCTGCGGGTTATGAGGCTCCGTCCGGATATCGAGCTCTGTCTTGCCCGAACCGGTATGTGGCAGCGTCGGATACACCCAAGCGATGTCATTGAGCGACATCGAATCAGCATGGACGTGGACGTCATAGCGAATGGGGAGATCGCTACCCCACACGACCTTGCCTTTGGCCCGACCAGTGGATCCCGGCAAATCAACGTGCGGAATATCGAGCCATATGGAGTCACCGAGCTGGCGCACGACACCGCTGGTATTGTGAAACAGAAAAGGTGGATCCGCCTCGTCGACCCGAAGGCCGGCAAACCGGAACAGCATCCCCGCTGTATCCGGATCGCTGATTCGTGCGAAAGGAATCGCGACGTCACCGCTGTGCCATGTCCAGGTTCGGGCAAACCCCTCTCGCGTTCGACGGATGTCGTGGTCCTTTCGCGTAAGCTCGAAATGGATTGCGCTATCGAGTGCTGCTCGTTTGAGCGATGGCTCCGGGTGCCACGGCAGCGTCAGCACGAACGTCCCGTTGCGCACAAGAGCCGAGTCGAGCACAATGAACGGATTGGCAGATTTCGGTTCGAACCTCGTCGGCTTGGACTCCGGGAACACGTCGCGAAAATTCCAGTCGCCGTTCTCGTGCTGCCTGAGGTGCACGACAGGGTGTTCTGCAACGATGTCATGAAGCAGTACGCGTCGTGCCAGGAGATCGCGCAGATCATACCGCACGGTAATGCGTCCCGTGCTTACGAAGAGCGAATCCTGCGGATCTCGAATTGCGAGCGAGTCGATTGTCAGTCCGGTGAAAAACCCCTCGCTGATCGGTCCGATGTAAAGCGAACCATGTACGCGCTCCTTGAGCGCCGAAACAACCAGCCGCCGAATCTGCTCGCGTCCTCTGGCTGTCTGGGTTATCGCCACAACGCCGACCACCATCAAGGAGAAGATGGTGAGTAACGCCGCCGCGGTTCCAAGGACGATTCTACCGCGTAGTGTCACGATCCTAGAACGCCTGACCTATGGCCAGACCGAAAGTGAGCCGGCTTCCAAACGAAGTACTGCTTGGAGGATTGTAGCCCGGACAGACACCCGGCGCCTGAACCTGCTGCGGATTCTGTGGATCACTGTTGTCAGTAGTGACCTTGAGTGTGTTTCCCGGCGAGACACAAGGCAACGCACCGGTTCCGGTGTTGCTTTCGAAATAGAGCGGACCCGTGGACGGTTTGTACGGATTGTAGCCGACAACCACCCGTACTGGGCCGATCGGCGTAAGCGCCGCTACCTGAATGCCGGGCGTCACCTTTATCTGATATCCGCCAAAAGTGCTCGCATCGCCACGATTCCACACGTCGCCCGCGTCCACGAACAGCCCCCACTGCAGCAGGTCCGGTAGAAACGGACTCCGCAGTCTCAGCTCAAGATTCGCTACTACAAGACTGTTTCCGCCCACGGGAACGACGCGACTCGGCTTGAGATTTCCCTGGTAGCGAAAATAGGTCTCAGTACGACCAGCAGTATCAAGCACTGTTACCGTGCTGTATGTCGGCGCGATGTACGTGTTCGCGCCGAGTTCGTTCTGCGCGAAGCCTCGAACGGAACTGGGACCGCCGGCGTATAATCGTTCCTGTGGCGGGATGAATCCCACGTTGGTCTGAAAATCCTGGTTGAATACCAGCCCACCTCGAACGTGCATTGCCAGGACATTTCCACCGCCAATCGACACGTAGCGCGAAGCCTCGGCGAGTAGTGTGTTGAACTGCAGACCCGTATCCGAGAGCACAAGCGGAGAAGAATGCCTTATCTCGAAGCGCGACAGCGAGCCGGAGGATGGGTTTACTGGATCGTTGGTACCGTCATGCACGAGAACTGCATTTACTACTGCGAGGCGCTGATTGCTCTGAACCCTGTCGCGCTCTTCGGCAGTGCACAGGTTGAATACGGCGCAGAAGAGTGCGGGCTGGGACTCGGTCCTGCCAAAATCCATGGTGTAGCCAAACGTTATCGGCGTCTGTGCCCAGCGCTGATACTGCACTGAGGCGACGCCTCCGATCAGAGTAGTACGGACGTAGACCTTATACTCGCTTACACGCGATGTATACGCAGTAAGCGTGGGGACCGTGCGCAGGCCAAAGAACACAGGCTGCCGAAGTGTGGCGCCGAAGTAGTAGTTGAGATTGCTGCTGTAGGGATCCGATTTCGCTTGAGGGCAGAGATCCGACGCTCCGTCGAGCGGGCGCCCTATGCCTATCTTGGACACCCGTCCCTGAATGGTGAGATGCCTGGCACCGTCCAGAAAGTTGTAATCATCGAGCTCTCCCGTCGCACGAAAACAATCGAGGGTGCCGTAACCCGCGCCGACGCGTGCGGCGTGCATGGTATTCTCCGAAAGCGCGATGTCCAGCGGCGCAATAGAGTCCGGACCTGCGCGCGTACCAGCTGCGCTGTCGAGTGCAATAGCAACATGCGTGTATGCGTCCGTCTGGTATAGCGCTCGCTGAGCATCGATCAACGCTTGCTCGCGATAGAGGCTTCCCGAATCGATGCCGACGAGTCGGTTCACGGTGTGGTCTGAAATCTGTTGCTTTTTGCGCGATGCCGGGGAGACCGCAATCCGGACGCCGCCAAAGTGGGTCAGCGTTCCTGGCGCGATGGCGAGCGTGTCGAACGCAACGAGGCCACTATCCGTGGTTCCAAAGCTGTTGTGTGCGTTCACTGCGGGATAGCCGCTGTTGCGGAGCCTGCGCGTCATGAGATCGATAGCCGCATCGATTTTGGTGCGGTCGAACCGCTGGCCGGAGCGAATGGGAATCCCCGCCACCACGCTTCTCGAGTTCTTGAGGGAGTCGAGGCCCTTGATGACCAGCGTCCGCAGCGTAGTGGATGGCCCCTGACGGACGATGAACTGGACTCGAACTCCTTCATGACCGGCAGGTACGCGCGCGGTGTCGACCGTAACGCGCGGGAACCCGCGACGCCGATAGAAGAGTATGAGTCGAAGCCGATCGTTTGCAAACTCCTGCTGGTCGAGACAGCGTCGGGCCGAAAATGGTAAATCCAGATAACGGCGACCCCAGGACGACGGCGTCGTGACTATGGCGTTGGAGAGTTCCGCATCGGTGAAATCACGATTCCCGTAAAAATCGAGGCC
>Ga0207933_1002950_pt1 | contig 10494 bp, 11 predicted proteins | sample NGESurdeep092012_4_FD_184488 | JGI IMG/M metagenome (GOLD analysis project Ga0207933, IMG submission 184488) | Arctic peat soil microbial communities from Barrow, Alaska - NGEE Surface sample F53-3 deep-092012 (SPAdes) | ecosystem: Environmental > Terrestrial > Soil > Wetlands > Peat ...
CGCCAGCTGGGTTACCGCGAACTTCACGGCCGAAACGGTGGGAGGAGTCACGCTCTACGACCTGACGAAGTAGCGGCTTCGAGCGGGCGTGGTGCCACTGGGTGGTGCCGCGTCCGCACCGCTGTGGCACGAACTGGCGGCGGTGTGGCAGCGACCGCGTGGCCGCCGTCTGGGGTCAATGCCAGACTGATCGCATGACCGCCGACGTTGCTGCACCCCATGTCGACGTCGTTCCGGGGAAGCTCGGGCTGGTCCGCGCATCAGCCCTCTACGTGGCCGCCGTTCTGGGCACGGGCATCCTCGTCCTGCCGTCGCTCGCGGCGAACGCTGCGGGTCCCGCATCCATTCTTTCGGTGCTGGCCGTTCTGCGCGAGATTTATTGAGGGTTTCCGTGACGATTTCCGATTTCACGCAGTTGTAGATATTTTCTTGGGGAACGGCGTGTTGAAATCGCGGCGTCCGATTTGGAAAAGTGTGTGATGGAAGGTTCCGGTAGTGTGCTGTTGAAATTCGTCGGCGTCGTGGCGATCGCCTATGTCGCGGGATTTCTGCTGTTTGCCGCGACCTTGCCCGGCACGCCGGCGACCATTCCCCCGGCCGACGGCATCGTGGCGCTGACCGGCGGCGGTGCGCGCGTCGACGCGGCGGACGCCTTGCTGGAGAGCGGCGCCGGAAAGCGGCTTCTGATCAGCGGCGTCAATCCCGGCACGACCAAGGCGCAGTTGAAGGCTTTGGTGCATAGCGGCCGGCGTTTCGACTGCTGCGCCGATCTCGGCTTTCAGGCCGCCGATACGCATGGCAACGCTTCGGAAGCCGCCGGCTGGGCGCGGATGCACGACTATCACAGCCTGATCGTGGTGACGGCGAACTATCACATCCGCCGCAGCATGGCCGAGTTTGCCGCCGATATGCCCGGTATGCGGCTGGAAGCCTATCCGGTGTCGCCTGAGGGAATCGATCTGACGCAATGGTGGCGCGATCCACACGCGCTGCGGCTGATGCACAGCGAATACGCCAAATATCTGGCCAGCCTCGTCATCACCATGGTCGATCATAAGGCTTAGGGTTTGAACCAACCCGTCCATTTCCGTCATTACCCGGCTTGTCCGGGTAACCCATTTTACTTTTCACAGACAGAAAATTGGGTCGCCCGGACAAGCCGGGCGATGACGGAGCTTTGGGGATTCAATAGAGTTCGGCAATGACCATCCTCCGCTCGATTCTGTTCTTTGTCTGGTTTGCGGTCACCTCCGCGATCATCGCGGTGGGCGGCGTTTGGGTGCTGCTGTTGCCGCGCCGCGCGACGGAAGTTCTATCCAAGTCGTGGAGCCGCACGACTTTGTTCGGCCTCAAATATATCGCGGACCTCGATTACGAAGTGCGCGGGACCATTCCGCGCAGCGGCGTGCTGATCGCGTCCAAGCATATGAGCATGTGGGACACGGTGGTTCTCTATCTGCTGCTGGACGACGCCTGCGCGGTGTTGAAGCGCGGCCTGCAATATATTCCGTTCTACGGCTGGTACATCTGGAAGGCGGGCAGCATCGCCATCGACCGCGATGGCAAGGCGAGCGCGCTGAAGAAAATGGTGGCGCAGGCGAAAGCCGCGCTGGCCGAGCGGCGCCCGATTTTGATTTTTCCCGAAGGCACGCGCATAATTCCAGGCACGCCGCCCGATTACAAACCCGGAGTCGCCGCGCTCTACACGCAACTTGGCGTCGATTGCGTGCCGGTGGCGCTGAACTCGGCTTTGTTCTGGAGCGGCCCCGGCGGCTTCATCAAACAACCCGGCCGCGTGGTGATCGAATTCCTGCCGCCCATCGCACCGGGCCTCAAACGCGCCGCCTTCATGGAACAACTCCAAACCCGCATCGAAACCGCAACGAACGCGCTGGTCGCCGAAGGAAGGAATTTGTTGGAGCGGCGGAATAGGCAGTGAATACTTCGGGTGTCGAACATGAATGGCGAATTCACCGATCTAAAATCTGTGCTGGCAGCCATCCAGAACATAACCGGCTATCTCGGAATAGATTTGGAGACAGTCGATCAACGAAGCATATTTGGCGACACACCGTTGGGCGTCGCTGTTGTGTGGAACGATATTGAGGCGGCGAAGATTCTTTTAGACAACGGCGCTGACGTAAATGCCCGTCAGGAGGATAACGCTACGCCATTGCATGAAGCTGCTCGGTTTGCTGACGCGCGGATGGCGGAATTGTTGATTGAGCGCGGTGCCGATCCGACTTTGCGGGATGATATGTTCGACGAGACACCGTTAGAGCGCGCGCGATCGCATAACAACCGGGGCGTCGTTGAGGTCTTGGAGAAGCACGGCACTAAGAACTCAGGCTAACCATGTCGCCAATTCGTTCGGAACATTTAGAGAACGTTTCTTGACTCTGCGCCCCTGAAGCGTTACATCCTTGGGCCGCTCGGACGCTTTGCCGACGGTTCGGAAAACGAGGCGATGAGCGACATTTCCCGTCAGATCTGGGACATGAAATACCGGCTGAAACAGCCGGACGGCACGCCTGTGGATGCCGATGTCGCCAGCACTTGGGCGCGCGTCGCGCTCGCCGCCACGCGGGCCGAGGCGCCGGAAAAGCAGCGCGAGACGGCACTGCAATTTGCCGCCGCGCTCACCGGTCACAAATTTCTGCCCGCAGGCCGCATTCTGGCCGGCGCGGGCGCCGAACGAAACGTCACGCTGTTCAACTGTTTCGTCATGGGCACCATCCCCGATTCCATGGACGGAATTTTCAGCGGCTTGCGCGAAGCGGCGCTGACGCTGCAGCAGGGCGGCGGCATCGGTTACGACTTCTCGACGTTGCGCCCCAAAGGCGCGCTGGTGAAAGGCGTGGGCGCGGATGCGTCCGGCCCCGTCTCCTTCATGGAGGTGTGGGACTCGATGTGCCGCACCATCATGTCCGCCGGATCGCGGCGCGGCGCGATGATGGCGACACTCGCCATCGATCATCCCGACATCGAAACCTTCATCGACGCCAAACGCGAGGCCGGACGCCTCACCATGTTCAACCTGTCGGTGCTGGTGAGCGATGCCTTCATGGATGCGGTGACGCGCGACGCGATGTGGGCGCTCAAGTTCAACGGCAAGGTCACTCGCGAAGTGCGCGCCCGCGATCTGTGGGACCGCATCACGCGCGCGACTTACGACTATGCCGAACCCGGCGTGATCTTCATCGACCGCATCAATACACAGAACAATTTGGGCTATTGCGAGAGCATCCAGGCGACAAACCCGTGCGGCGAGCAACCGTTGCCGCCCTATGGCGCGTGCTTACTCGGCTCGATCAATCTGGCGCAGCTTGTGAAGAACCCGTTCGCGGACGACGCCGCGCTGGACGAGGCGGAACTGGCGCGGCTGACACGCACCGCGATCCGCTTCCTCGACGACGTGATCGACGTGTCACGTTTTCCTTTGGCCGAACAGCGCGCCGAAGCCAAAGCCAAGCGCCGCATCGGCCTTGGCGTCACGGGCCTCGCCGATGCGCTGATCTTCTGCCGCGCACGCTATGGCTCGGCGCAAAGCATCGCGCTGATCGAGCGCTGGCTGACAGTGTTGAGCCATGCCGCCTATTCGGCCTCCGCCGAACTGGCACGCGAAAAGGGTGCGTTTCCGCTGTTCGATGCGCACGAATTTCTCAAGCGGCCGCATATCATGGCGCTGCCGGAAGATATCCGTGTGCAGATCGCGGCGCACGGCATCCGCAATGGGTTGCTCACCTCCATCGCTCCGACGGGCACGATCTCGCTCTTCGCGGGCAATGTGTCCAGCGGCATTGAGCCGGTCTTTGCCTATTCCTACACACGCAAAATCTTGCGCCCTGACGGATTGCGCATTGAAGAAGCGGTGGAAGATTTCGCTTACCGCAAATTCCGCGCGCGCTTTGGCGAAGATACCGCGCTGCCGGATTATTTCGTCAATGCACAGGAATTGTCGCCGGACGATCACCTCGCCGTGCAGGCGGCGGCGCAGAAATATATCGACAGCTCGATCTCCAAGACGATCAACGTGCCGGCGGATATATCCTTCGAGGCGTTCAAAGACGTTTACCGACACGCCTATGAAATGGGCTGCAAAGGCTGCACCACCTATCGCCCCAGCGCCGCGCGCGGCTCCGTGCTGGACATCACGCCTGCGCCGCAAAGCGGGGTGACGCCGCCAGCGGAAAACCTCGATCAGGCCGAACTGCCGATGGCGCTTCCCGTGGCCATGCCGCGCGAAGGCGGCGTCGTTTACATGACGCAGCCGCTGGACCGGCCAGAAGTTCTCATCGGCCAGACCTACAAGATCAAATGGGCCGACCTCGATCACGCCTTCTACATCACCGTGAACGACATCGAGAAAGACGGCCGCCGCCGCCCGTTCGAGATTTTCATCAACTCCAAGAACATGGAGCATTACGCCTGGACGGTGGCGTTGACGCGAATGATCTCGGCGGTGTTCCGGCGCGGCGGCGATGTGTCTTTCGTGGTGGACGAACTCAAAGCCGTGTTCGATCCGCGCGGTGGGCAATGGATGAATGCGCGCTATGTGCCATCGCTGATGGCGGCCATCGGCGAGATCATCGAGCGGCATCTGGTCGCCATCGGCTTCATGACGCCGCGCGAGAAGGCGGCGCCAGACGATGTGCGGGCCATGGCCGTCAATGCCGAGGGCGCGCCCGCCCATTATTGCCCGCGCTGCGGCCAGCCGGCGCTGGTGAAGATCGAAGGCTGCGACACCTGCGTCTCCTGCGGCTATTCGCGTTGCGGCTAGAGTTTTGCTAAACCGCGCCGACCTTTGAGCTGGCGCGCATGAATTATTCCCATCGCATCTTCCTGTACGGCCCCGTGGGGCTGTTTGCCGCGCTGCTGCTGGCGACGATGGGCTATTGGTGGATCGCGTCGGATGCGTTTTCCAAACGGCTCGACGCGCTGAACAACCGCGATATCGCGCCCGGCATTCATGTCAGCTTCACCGGCAAGGCCGTCGCCGGGTTTCCCTTTCGTCTCGATGCCGAGTTGGACGGGCTGCGTGTCGCGATTGCGACATCGCATGGTCCCGCAATCTGGACCGCGGAGCATTTCGCATCGCATGCGCTGATCTATGGCGCCACGCACATCATCTTCGAGGCCGCCGGCAAGCAGCATTTGGAATGGCACGGCGATACCGGACAGCTCCATACTTATGATTTCCTCCCCGGCAGCATGCGCGCCAGCGCCGTCGCCGATGCGCACGGGCTATCGCGCTTCGATTTCGATCTGATAGATGCCGCCGCCGCGGATGTTTCTGCGGCGCGGGTACAGTTTCATTTGCGCAAGGATCCCAAGATTGACGGGCTCGACGTTAATTTCAGCGCCGTCGGCGTCCATATCGCGCCGGAATTGAAACCCGCCTTCGGGGTGGACGCCAGACAGATCGCGTTTGAAGGGTTGATATCGCCCGGCTCAACTTTTGACGGCTTGCTCAGCGGTCATGCCGATTGGCGTGGCGGCGTGCAGGAATGGCACGCGCGCGACGGCGGCGTTCTCATCAACACCATCGCTATCGACTGGGGCGTTCTGCATGCCAGCGGCAAAGGCGCATTGACGGTGGATAGCCTGCATCGCCCGCTTGGTGCCGTGCGTCTGCAAATCACCGGGTGGCAGAAGTTGCGCCAAAGTCAGGCGAAAGTCTCTGGTGAAGGGCTTGCCGACGGGTTCGCCATCCTCGCGGCGCAAACAAATCCCGCAACGGATCAACTCAACACGGCCGTCACCTTGAAAGACGGTGTCCTGTTCGTGGGATCGACGCCCGTTGATCTTCTCTCGCCGCTTTACTGAGGCTTGTCACTGTTGCGCCCGAAGTTCGGCGCGGCAGAATCCTGGCCCGCATCGATGATGGAGCGGCGGATGGCGCGCGTGCGCGTGAAGAGATTGAACAGCGCATCGCCGTCGCCCCAACGGATCGCGCGCTGCAACGCCGCCAGGTCCTCGTTGAAACGCCCGAGCATCTCCAGCACCGCCTCGCGGTTGTTGAGGAATACGTCGCGCCACATCGTTGGATCGGAGGCGGCGATACGCGTGAAGTCGCGAAAACCGCCAGCGGAGAATTTGATCACTTCGTTTTGCGTCACCGTCTCCAGATCGTCTGCTGTGCCGACGATGTTGTAAGCGATCAGATGCGGCACATGGCTGGTGATGGCCAGCACCAGATCGTGGTGCTGCGCATCCATCGTCTCGACCTTGCTGCCGAGCGATTCCCAGAATGTTTTCAGTTTTTCGACGGCTGCCGCATCGGCGTCCACGGGCGGCGTCAGAATGCACCAACGTCCGTCGAACAACTCGGCGAAGCCCGCTTCGGGCCCGGATTGCTCGGTGCCCGCGATAGGATGGGCGGGAATGAGATGGACGCCTTGGGGCATATGCGGGCCGACATCGCGCGCCACGGCGGCCTTCACCGAACCGGTATCGCTGACGATCGCGCCGGGCTTCAAATCGCCCGCGATGGCTTTACCGATCTCCGCGAACGCTCCGACCGGCGCCGCCAGCACGACAAGATCGGCATCGCGCACGCAAGCACCAAGGTCGCTATAAAACGAATCCGCAAATCCAACCGCTTTCGCGCGTTCCAGAATCTCCGGCGTATGGGCGTAACCGGCAATGTGGCCGGCCACGTCCGCGCGGCGCATCGCATGCGCCATGGACGAGCCGATCAGACCCACGCCGATCAGCGCGACTTTGTTGAAAAGCGGCTCACGCTTTGCGCTCATGCGCGCATCTTCACAAACTCGGACAGGCCTTCCACCGTCGCGCGATTGGCTTCTTCGCCGCCAACGGTAAGACGCAGGCAGTCATGCAGCCCATAGGCGCCGACCGGACGCAGGATAATGCCGCGCGCGGTCATGAAATCGTCGGCAGCTTTCACGGTCTCTTTGTTCGCGAAATGGATCAGCACGAAATTGCCGACACTGTCATCCAAGCGCAGGCCCAGCTTGCGGATATTCTGCGTCAGCCAATCTTTCCAATGCTCGTTATGCGCCACGGCCTTGTCGTTATGTTCGCGATCTTTCAACGCGGCGGCGGCGGCACGCTGGCCGGGCACCGACACGTTGAACGGTCCGCGCACGCGATTGAGCACGTCTGCAACCGCCGCCGGACAGAACGCCCAGCCGACGCGCAAGCCCGCAAGGCCATAGATCTTCGAGAAAGTCCGCGTCATCACGACGTTCTCAAATTGCGATACGAGTTCGATCCCCGTTTCGTAGTCGTTGCGCCGGACATATTCGGCATAGGCCGCGTCGATGATGAGAAGGATGTCGGAGCGAAGACCGGCGTGCAGACGGCGAACTTCTTCGCCGCTGAGATAGGATCCCGTCGGATTGTTGGGGTTGGCCAGATAGACCAGCCGCGTCTTTGGCGTCACGGCCTTCAGCATCGCATCCACGTCGACACGCAAACCCGGCTCCGGCACGACGACCGGGACCGCGCTGTTGGCCAAAGTGGCGATTTTGTAGACGAGAAAAGCGTGGGCGCTGAACAGCACCTCGTCGCCGGGCCGCAGATAGGCGTTGGCCAGCATCGTCAGCAATTCGTCCGAGCCGTTGCCGCAGACTATGCGGTCCGGGTTCAGCCCATAGAATTCACCGATGGCGTCGCGCAGATGCTTGGCGCTGCCTTCGGGATAGATATCGAGGCTAGCTCCCCGGAACGCTTCCACCGCAAGGGGGCTTGGCCCGAGCGCGGATTCGTTGGAGGACAGCTTGAAAACGCGCGCCGCGCCGGGCGCGTGGGCGCGGCCGCCGACATAGGGTGCGATATCGAGAATTCCGGGTTTTGGCGTCGGGTTCATGGCCGAATGGCTAGTGGCTGGCGGCCATCCCTGCAAGGGCAAAAGCCGCTATCGTTGACAGGGGCGCACCTGCGGCCCTAGCAAACGCGCCCGGCGAGCGGCCGGCAGAGGGCCAGAGCAAACGTGGCGCAAACCGATAATCCCACTTTCCTGCGGCCTGTTTCGCAGCCCAATGTAGATCAGGGCCAGGCGATCACCTTTGGCGCGGTGCTGAAACTGGATTGCGGCCGCGAACTTTCGCCTTTCACGATCGCTTACATGACCTATGGCGCGCTGAACGCCGAACACAGCAACGCCATTTTGGTTTGTCACGCCCTGACCGGCGATCAGTTCGCCGCCAGCAGCCATCCGCTCACCGGCAAGGGCGGCTGGTGGGACATCATGGTCGGACCCGGTAAGCCGATCGATACCGATCGCTTCTTTGTCATCTGCAGCAACGTCATTGGCGGCTGCATGGGCTCGACCGGTCCGGCCTCCATCGATTCGGCGACGGGCAAGCCTTACGGCCTCGATTTTCCGGTGGTCACGATCCGCGACATGGTGCGGGCACAGGCCATGCTGATCGACGCGCTCGGCATCGACAAAGTTCTATGCGTCACCGGCGGATCGATGGGCGGCATGCAGGTGCTGCAATGGGCCGCGAGTTATCCGGAACGCGTCCTGAACGCCATGCCCATCGCCACCGCGGCACGTCATTCGGCACAGAACATCGCGTTCCACGAAGTCGGCCGCCAGGCGATCATGGCCGATCCGGAATGGAAGAATGGCGACTATGCCAACGCCAATCCCGTCAAAGGCCTGGCCGTGGCACGCATGGCGGCCCATATCACTTACCTTTCCGAAGCTGCGCTTCAGCGGAAATTCGGGCGCAACCTGCAAAACCGCGAACAGATTTCCTTCGGCTTCGGGCCGGACTTCCAGATTGAATCCTACCTGCACCATCAAGGCACCAGCTTCGTCGACCGCTTCGATGCCAACTCTTATCTCTACATCACGCGGGCGATGGACTATTTCGATCTCGCCGCGGACTATGACGGCATCCTCGCCGAGGCATTCCGCAATTCGCGCGCGCGCTTTTGCCTTATCGCCTTTACCAGCGATTGGCTGTTCCCGACGCCGGAAAACAAACGCATCGCGCATGCGCTCAATGCGGCAGCCGCAAATGTGAGCTTTGTCGAGATCGAGACCGACAAGGGCCATGACGCTTTCCTGCTCGACGAGCCGGAAATGCTGGCGACGGTACGCGGCTTCCTGAATGTTGCGGCGTCTGCCCGCGGAATCGCCTGACACATGAGCGAACTTCGCCCCGACCTCGCCGCCATCGCCGAACTGATCGAGCCCAACGCGCGCGTACTGGATGTGGGTTGCGGCGATGGGGCACTGCTGGAACATCTGGCGCGCACGCGTGGCGTTGACGGGCGCGGGATCGAACTGTCGCAGCAAAACGTCAATCACTGCGTCGCGCGCGGACTTTCCGTTGTGCAGGGCGACGCCGACACGGATCTGGCCGAATATCCGTCACAGGTATTCGACGTGGTCATCCTCAGCCAAACCATTCAGGCGACGCGCTCGCCCAGCAAGGTATTGGGCCATCTGCTGCGCATCGGACGGCGCACCATTGTGTCGTTTCCGAATTTCGGCCATTGGCGCGTGCGGCTATCGCTGCTTTTCAACGGGCGCATGCCGCGCACGCATGCGCTGGATTATGCCTGGCATGAGACGCCAAACATTCACCTCTGCACGATTGCCGATTTCACGACGCTTGCGGATCAATCCGGCGCCGAGATCGAGCGCGCTTTCGCACTCGATCAAAATGGCGCGCGGCCGATGCAGGCGCACACGTCGGGGCCGAATATCATGGCCGAAGGCGCGATATTCCTGATGAAACCGGCACGGCGGCAGCAGTAAGGGGCTGACCGCCGGCCATGCCGACTTCATGCAGGAATTCAGGCGGCTATCAGGACTGGCCGAGCAGCTTCAACGCCTGCGCATAGTGGCTGATGCCGTTCTTGTACATCGCATTGTTGCAGAAATCGCGGCCATAGCCGCTTTCCTTCATCGCGGCTGCGAGGTTCGGCGATTGCTGATTGCTCGCGACCGCTGCCTTCACCTGCGATTGCATCGACATGCACGTGTCAGCCGAAGCTTCCGCGGCATTCGCCGCCGAGGCGCCCATTGCCACAGTCGCGCACAGCGCGAGAGCTGTCAGTTTCAGATTACGCATTTTACTCCCTCCTAAGGTTTGCGCCGGTCTAACGCATGCCGGCGACGGAGAGATAAGGCGGTCAATTGAGATGAAAAGATGGCGCGAAATCACGGCAACTATCACGGAAAAATGAAAGTGTGTGCGCGCTCAACAAATGCGCGGTTTCACGCACGCATCGCATGACGGAATAACAGCTATGCACGCGGCGCGTCGTGTGAAGACTAGTCCGACGCCGAAAAGATGAATCGGCATTCATGACATTTCATTCAGCCGCTGGCGGATGCCAGTGCGCGCTTGCCCTGTTTTACCGGCAGCGGCGGCGAAACCGCGTAGAGCGATTTGGTCGCTTCAAAAGCGCGGTTGCGCCGTTCCTTCACACCCTTGCGCATGAACCACGCGCACAGCACCGGCAGCAGCGTCAGGGTGACGATCAGGGAACCGACCAGCGCGAAAA
>Ga0207933_1002952_pt1 | contig 10490 bp, 5 predicted proteins | sample NGESurdeep092012_4_FD_184488 | JGI IMG/M metagenome (GOLD analysis project Ga0207933, IMG submission 184488) | Arctic peat soil microbial communities from Barrow, Alaska - NGEE Surface sample F53-3 deep-092012 (SPAdes) | ecosystem: Environmental > Terrestrial > Soil > Wetlands > Peat ...
CCGCAGCCTGCTGCCAGATTGGTGTCGAGGAGACAGCAAGAGCATTTGTCCACGGGAACGCCCCTGGGATCAGCTGCTCGGCAGCGACTTGCAGCACAGGAAACGACAGCCAAACCGGGAGCGAGGCTGCTCGCAGGAAGGAAACTCCACCCATCACCAGCGCCGACCGAAGCCCCACGAGTAGCGCCACCAAGACTAGCGCGAGAACGGCGCCCCAAACTGGAGTCGGAAAATTCCTCAACAGCGTTCCAACCAGCCATGCATGCGAGAACACCCCCAGCACGAACCCCTGGAGTAGGCCTAGGAGCAACGCCGTTCGCGGACTCGAAGTCGCCGAAGCGACGAGCAGCGGCACCCACGCGATGAAGATGGCAGGAGCAACATCGAGCGTCGGCAAAGCCACGCGCACCAGCAACGAAGAGAGCAGCGCGAGCCCTAATCGCGACCACACTGACGGCCCGAAGCCAAGGCAAGCTCCTGGCATCAGCGGTATAGCTCGCAGACCTGAGCCACCTCGACCTTGGACGGCAAAGGCGCCTCACCTTGGGTGACTGAGGCGATGTCGCCACGCATGACCTGCGCGGTCGCGTTCGGGTCGCAAGCGACGAGCGGCCGCCTCTTGTTGCTCCATGCCGTGTTGGGCCCACAAGGGTGGTCCAGGCCGAGGACATGCCCCAGCTCGTGGATGAGAATCGTTTGAAGGCTCAGCGCGTTGGGCGATTCGCGTTGCGACCAGCGGAAGTCCACCCCATTCACCTCGATATCGACGCCTCTGAGCTCCCCGTCATGAGGTGACGCCGGTTGCAGTGTGGGGTACAGCAGCGTGTGCGCCTGAGAATCCGCCGGATAACAGTCTTCGCGCTGAACGCTCGTTATTGGGCACCATTTCCGTTCATGGAAGATAACCGCGTTGACTAGATCATCGCCCAGAGCCGGACCATCAAGCACGACTCGGTTAGCAAGCAGACGAGGTGCGTTGCACCCTGCTAGCGCGTGATTCCACGCGGATGCGGCGCTGGTCAGCGCTGGCCCCAACATCGCTGGGGGCTCCCCACCAGCGCGCTCAGGCGCCGGTGTGAGCACGATTTCCTTGACGGGCCAGCGCAGGTGCGCCCCCGACGGCGTGTAGGCAAGCTCGGCGTGCTCCGGCTCGCGACTGCAGGCGCCCAGTACAAGCGCGATCGACAGCGCCATCCCAACGCGCCAGAGCCCATCAGACGGCACCCGATTCACAACCTCGAAACCGAGACAGCGACAACCACACTGCACGAAACGGGACAGCCCCCAGCGCCGTGCGCGTTGACGCTAAGCCTGCAGGCGCAGGGCATCGTGTGAGCGTTCAAGCAGCTCGCGTCGCACCCGACCTCCAGCACTGCTGATCCCGAGCAGGTATCGCGCCCAATTGTATAGTCACCTTCTAGGAGAGCACCGCCCGCAGCCAGACCGTCATTGTTCAACGCTAGGCTCCAGCCGCCGTTACCGCTCATCTCGGCAACCCCGGAATCGCAGACGTCGCGGCCAGCAGTGTCGACGATCTGGGCAGCGAAGACGTTGCCGTCTGCGAAGCCCCAATCAGCGGCGCAATCTGGCGGCGCACCATCCTGCGGCACCAGCGCGCCCACATTCAGCTCGTACTTCGCACCGACAGTCACTCCTGTGCACGGCTCTAGCTTTCCCGAGCAAGCGCACAGCAGCGACGCGAACAGGACGCTGGCTGGCGCCAGTCGTACTCCTTTCACAACGTTCGGCGCCATTTAGCGCCAGGGTAGTTGAAAGCCGGGAAGGATCAAGGTCTGACCGCGATCACCTCGGTGGCGCTCCATCTGCAAACGCTTGTACTTCGATAACCGTGTTCGACATCACCGGCGAACCGAAGCGGATCACGCTAGCCGCGGCTTCGGTCCTGCTTACTTCGTGAGACGGAAGCCCTGTGCATGAGCCAAGACAGAGCCCGCCTTTGGGTGAGCACGTGGTCTCCGGCACACCGGTCCCGAGCAGATTGGTCTCGGTAAAGTAACCCGTGGAAGCGTTGGGCAGCGCACTGATCAACGTATATGCCCGCGCGCAGTTAGCGTCGGTTTCCGGTAGCGGGCCAACGTCGGCGGTCAGGTGATCTGCAACGTTGAATGCAGCGCTGGGCGTGTCGATCTCCACCCAGAAGGTATCCGGGCAGTTGTCTCCCGGCGTACTTGCGGTGACGTCGAAGGTCTTGTCGAACGGCAACGTGGCGCTGGTGAGGGTCGAGGCGTCGATGACCACGTCGGACACACACTTCTCACAAGTGTTGCCGACGATCTCTCCGACGCAGAGATGGCAAACACCGTTATCGTCCGAAGTACTACCTGGCGGGCAGGCAGAACACGTGTCGCCTTTGATTCGCAAGTTGGGGTCGGGCGCTGGTTCCCCCAGTGCCAGCGCGATATTCGAGCTCGCGGCACACGAGGCGAACGTCGTCCGCAGATTGGAGAGATCGACCCCAGGCTCGTGCAGCGCAAACAGGCGACACCGATCGCACCAATTGGCGCCACCGATAAGCATCGCGTGGTTCGCTGCTCCCCAAATTTTGGGTACATCGATAGCGTTCCCTGCCGCTTCGAACTTACCGTCGTCGAGGCTGTACTCGAAGAACGGCTTCATCCCCGCCGCCAGATCGTGCAACATTGTTCGGATGGCGCTGCCGGGCGCATGCACGCGCTCCAGATTCTCATCTTTGCTACCGTAGCTGGTCGAACTGTAAGACAACTTCGCGTTCGCATCGGAAACGAAGCTGTCTGCGTTGGTCGGGGCATACGTTGTACGAGCCACGCCCTGCCCGTCGAACACGTCCTCGAACAGGGTTGCGACTCGGCCAATGTTGCGGCGCCCTGGGTCACCCGACCTACCGTTCGTCCCATCTAGGTTCTCGTCCCAGCAGTTCGGGTTGACGGTATTGCTGTCGCAATAGGTATCACTAATGGAGTCGGAGAAACCGTTGGCCCAATTGTAGTCCGCGCCGCCGCTCACCTGGCCCATGAAGAAATCTGCAACAGCTTCGTTGGTGTAGCGCAGCGGATAGTTGATGGCGTTGCCACCGATTATGGTTCCCCATACTACATGGTCGACAGCAGCGCTGTTCACCTCGTCGATCATCGAGCAGAACTCATAGTGGCCGTACTCGTGCGACATCACGGCCCGACTCTCGTGGAGGCTCGATTCGGTCGACATGACGATGTCCGTGTTACCGATCACCGCAGCGTAGGTGCCCGCGGCAATTGCTCCAACGGCAGCACCGACGCCCGTGCCAACGCCAGGCACGATGCTGCCAACGGTGGCGCCGGCCAGTGCGCCGACACCACCCGCTGCTGCTGTCATGGCCTCGTTGAGGCTATTCGGAAAGTTGAGACACGGTGTAATGAGTTTCTTCCTGCCGTTGGGATTCGTGGGCGCGAACGTGTTTGCCCACATACCGCTCAAGATGCGGGCGCGTGGAGCCTCGAAGCCAACAACGCGCCGCGCATATTGATAGACATCGTCGGCTTGGTACAGGCCCATGAGCCGCGTATTATCGATGCCTAAAACGTAGTCGGTCTTGGCCGAGCTGAACGTGAATTGGTAGTCCGCAACCTCTGGATTGGCGTAGGCCCCCGCATAGGCCGGCACATGCGTGGCGACATAGCCTCGAAGATCGCACATCTCGCTCGCTAATAGGAAATCTGTGATCAATGCGGCGGAGTTGCGCATCTCGATACACAAACCCGAACCGCGGCTCGAGGAGTCGTCGGTTGCATCAATATGAGCGACGCCATCGATATCCGTGTCGTCCTGCGCAGTGGTTGGGATCGGCAGGCCGAACAAGCGTTGCAGCACTTTGACTTCCATCCCCTCGGCCGCGAGTCGTTGCCCGCCTTGGGGTCCCCAACCTCGGATCATGGGTCCCTGACTAAAGGGTACATCCGCCGTCAGGCCCTCCATGTAGAACGTAAGACTGACGGTGCCGCGAAATAGCTGGTCGAGCTTGTTGAGCAAGCCAGTCACGACCTCGCCTGCGTCCCGCGCAGCCTGCCCAACCCACTCCAGCACGCCGACGAGAGCCCGCGCCGCGCCGCCGTTCAACGTCATGGTCGCGGGGTCGGCAAAGGGATTCACCTCGTAAGAGAGGTAGTGGAAGCCCGCTTTTCCGAGGACGTCCAAATTGACGGAATTGTCGGGATTCCGGGCGGCGGCTGGAACATCCGTCCGAATAATTACGGCGTCGAAGACGGTACGGCTGCCTTGAATATCGCTGCTCGTGAGAGCGTCTACCAGCTTGTTGTATGTGTTCCCGGGAATGAGCACGGGCACGAAGGACCCAGTGCCGTCGCCAGGATTAGTGAATACGCCGCAACGACCTGCAAAATGGGCCAGCTCATCGTCGAAGAGTGGCTTTGCAAGCACGTGAATGTACAGCTTCTGCAGCGCGAGCGCTTCATCCTTATTCCGGATGTAGATCCACGCGTAGTAGAGCGTTGCGCGGCCGTCCGGCGTCGTGCCGTCGACCTTCTTCGCTTTGCTCCAATCGAAGCCTTCCCGCATCTGCCGAGTTTGGTCGGGTGACAGCAGCTCCATGTCATCGTCGCACGATTTCGGCTCGAGCATCGGCGACTTCAACGTGACCGGGTAACCAGAGGCCGGCACCGCGCTCATCTGAAATTGATCGCCGGTGCGACCTGCGCCAGGGGCAAGACCGTCCGTGCAGCTTTGAAAGACCAGATGAGTGCCCTTGATCAACTCGTCCGGCGTGTTCGGTGCGGGGACCGAAGATTGCCCCTTGTAGGTGCAGGTCACCCAGACGCCGGTGCCGCTGCGGTAGCGGAACGTCAACGTGCCGTTACCGATCACTCCACCGCCGACCGTTTGGTCGGGGCGTAAAGTGAACGTGCGAGGGGTCGCGGACGTAGCAGACGACGAGCGATTGCCCGTCCCGTCGCCCGCAATGCTGAGCGTCAACCCCAGGCTATTTTCGAGCACGTCGCGGTGAATTGCGTTGGCTGGTATCGGATTGAAGTCTGAGCCGACGACCGTCGTCCAATCGAAGGGAAAAGAAGCGAATTTGGTGTCAGGCTCGAGCTTGACCGTCGCACCAAAGACGAAGGCACGGTGCCCCTGCGGCTGGGCCGCCTGGAAATGCACGGCCGCCTGGGGCGCGACGATCGCGCCGATGAACGGCGATTCGACTTCGACCGCGGCGCCCATAACCGCGAATAGCACCTGCGGCAAATCCGGCGTCGCGGAAGCGGTGGCGCCTCGATAAGTCAGGTTTCCGTCGACGACGACTTGAACGGGACCGTGTGAGCTGTCGATGACTAGCTTGGCTTGCGAATCCAAAAAGAAGTCACTGAGCTCGTAGACGCCGGAGTGCAGAGTCACCGAGCTTCGCGATTTCACCGAGAAATGCCCGTACGTTCCCGGTGTCAGGTCGCGGCTCTGGTCGGGCTCGAGCGCGACGTCACCGAGGCTTGCCGCGCCGACGCTCACGGTCCATACGACGTTGACCGGCGACGGCATTGGGCTTGTCTGAGTGCTAGTGCCGCTGACCGCGGCGGTGGGGGGTTTGACGATGCTCTTCGCCAAAACGTTGCCGGTGACCGCCGCTCGATCATGCAGCGTTGCCGTGCCGTTGACGAACAAGCTGCCGACCTTCGCGTCCGCCCCGATATTCGTGTCGCCCAGGGTGCTGAAGATGCTGCCCCGTGTCTGCACGCGATCGCCGATGTCCGCTAGTTGAACGCTACCTACCGCCACCTGATTCAAGGCAGCGGCTGCGGGTAAAGTCAGCGAGAGCTGAATCTGACGCTGCTGGGCCGAGCTCTCAACCGCTTGCCGCGTCGTTGACGCGCTCTCGGTTTCCACTGAGTTAGAGCAGGCGACGAGTAGCCCCGCAACTGCAACAGCTCCTCTGAAAGCCCACACCGCGTTCTTTTCGAAATATATTCGCACAACCATCCCCTTGTCGGTCCCGCCGCGAGGCCAGACCGTCGTTAACTTGCCCGCTAACTCTTGACATCAGATTCTACCGCGACGAGTACGCGGGATCTACAGTCGTTCCAATCGGATCGTGTGCCGCTGTAATCCACTCAGTGGACAGATACAACAGCAGCAGCGCGCTTCACCGGCTCGATGCAAACGGTGTCGTCGACGCCGATCACCGCAGCGCGGAGGCGATCGCCGGGCTGAAGGCGACGAAGGTGAGCGTGCTACCGGTGGCTGAGGTCGCGAATCTAGCGCTCGCGGAGTCGGCACGCGCTGTCCGATCCCCTGGTGCGGCCGTGCGACGTTGAAATAGTTGAAGCATTACTCCTTGAGAGGGCAAATGAAGAGGATCCCAAAATTCGGACCAGCAGCTAAGGTGGTGTAAACGGCGCCTGCTCCTCGCAGAAGGAGCAGCAAAACGATGAAAAGCACCCGCATCCGGCACAGCGCAGCGTTCAAGGCAAAGGTCGCCCTGGCGGCCATCCGCGAGCAGGAGACGATCCCCGCTCTGGCACGGCGGCACGGCGTCCACGCCAACCAGATCTATAAGTGGAAGAAGGAATTCATGGACCGCGCGGCCTCCGTGTTCGAGTCGCCGGGCGAGCCAGCGAGCGGTTCGGAGCGTGAGAAGGAATTGCTCGAGAAGATCGGCGAGCTCACGGTCGAGCGCGATTTTTTAGCACGCGGGCTCGCGCGACCCCGCTGAAGCAGCGCCGAGCCATGATTCAGGTTCAGGAAGAGATTTCACTTCGACGCCAATGCGAGCTGCTCGCCGTGGGGCGCTCGGGCCTTTACTACGAGCCGGTGGGCACTAGCGCAGAAGAATTGGCGCTGATGCGACGCATCGACGAGATCCACTTGGAGTGGCCCTTCTACGGGAGCCGCAAGCTGTGTGAATCGCTGCGTATCGAAGGCACCGTCGTTAACCGCAAGCACATGCAGCGGCTGATGCGCCTAATGGGTCTCGAGTCCGTGGCGCCGAAGCCGGACACGAGCAAACCCCACCCCGAGCATCCCGTGTTCCCGTATTTGCTGAGAAATCTAGCCATTTCTCAGCCGAATCAAGTGTGGGCGACCGACATAACGTACATCCCGATGGCCCATGGCTTCGCGTACTTGGTCGCCATCATCGACTGGTACAGTCGCCGCGTGCTTGCCTGGCGGCTGTCCAACACGCTGGAGAGTAGTTTCTGCGTCGAAGCGCTGCAGGAGGCTCTGGCGCGCTTTCCAAAGCCGACCATCTTCAACACCGACCAGGGCTCGCAATTCACCGCGGAGGCATTCACCAGCGTGCTGCGCGGAGCGGGAATCACGATCAGCATGGACGGTCGAGGCCGCTGCATCGACAACGTCTTCGTCGAGCGCGTCTGGCGCTCGCTCAAGTACGAAGAAGTTTTCCTGCATGCCTACAAGGACCTCGATGAGGCTCGAGCCGGCATTGGCCGCTACTTCGAATTCTACAACCTCGTGCGCCCGCACCAGGCTCTCGGCTACCGAACGCCGGATGCCTTCTACCGGGGCGTGACGCTCACGGCTGCGTGAGCCCCTGCTAAAGCACCACCGCGTCCTTGGAGTCACGCCCACCGTGACTGACGCGCAATTCCAATTGACGACGTTGACTCAGATATGTTCTTTGGTGATCTAAGAAAAACAGAAGCAGGAGCAGGCTAAAGCTTACGCCGCCTCGCTTTTGGTCCGGACGATCGGGTCCACTTCAGATCTCGCAACGAACTCGCTGCGAGATTGGCGCGAGCAGCACCCGACATTCGCCCAAATTGAGTGCGGCGAAGACGACGCGCATGGCGAAGTCCACTACTTCTGGTCCCGCGACAAAGTGCGGCGGGTGCCCGACGGCATCTTGAAGAAGCCCGTCGATGATTGATCTCGAGACAGTGAAGGATGCCTGCGCGTTGGTCCGCACGGGGCGTCAGCGTGGCACCGCATACCTTGTCGCGCCCGGATTTGCGGTTACCTGCACACACGTGGTGGAGGGTGTCGCTGAGGCATGGCTGAAGTTCCCCTCAGGAGAGAGGCGGTGCACAGTCATTGCGCGAGACGAGGGAGTCGATTGCGCCTTGCTTGAGTTGAACGACGAGTTGCCCGGCATCACGCCGCTGCTACTTGATCCCGAACTGCCGTTGCCCGACGACCGATGCTGGATCTACGGTTTTCCCGCACTCGCCGTCGACGAAGGCAAGCGGATCGTTGGCCAAATCCGGGATCCTCGCGTGCGCGACAACGGCCATTCCGGCATCGACGTTTACTCGGACGACGCAAGCGCGGGCCGAGGAGAGACGCTGGGAGGCTTCTCGGGGAGCCCGGTCATCGTAGGGGGTGCCGTGATCGGCCACCTGCGCAACGTCCTGAGGGACGATGGAGTCGCCGCCTTGGGCCAAATCGCCGCATGCCCCGCGGCCCAGGTACTAGGCCTCTTGCCACAGTCCTTGCGCCGAGAGATCGCCGAGCGAGCCGCCGCTCAGCGCGCCCACTTCCTGCCATTCGCAACTCCCATCGCCAATTTCATCGCGGCCCGTCTCGGCAGCACCGATCAGCCAGAGCCGTTTGGCGGTCGATCGCATGAGCTGCGTTCCCTCGACGAGTGGTGCAATGATCCCAACGCCGCACCGTATTTGCTCCTGACTGCCCCGGCGGGCCGAGGTAAGTCTTCGCTGCTCGTCCGCTGGAGTGAGCGCTTGCACGCGGTGCGGGCGTTTGTACACATCCTATTCGTCCCCGTGAGCGTTCAATTCGAACTCAATAGCGCCAGCTCGGTCATGCAGGCCCTGGCCACGCGGCTCTGCGCGGTGCATCGGGAGACGGTGCCGCTCCCGCCGGAAGCGCCGATAGGCCGTTGGCGCGATCTTGTGTCGCGGATGCTAAGCCGGGCACTTCCGTCCGAAGAGCGCCTGATCGCCATAGTGGACGGCATCGACGAAGCGCTCGACTGGGAGCTCGGGCCGGGATTCTTTCCCGCCAGCCCCGCCAGAGGCGTCCGCGTCGTCTTGTCTGCCCGCGAGCAAGCGAATCGCTCAGGGAGGCAATGGCTCGAGCACCTCAATTGGGCCGATCCCACGGTTGGGCGCTGGGAGACGCTACCGCTCCTAGACATCGAGGGCATGCGCGATGCCATTCGGAGTATGGGTGTGCCTCTGGCTGAGCTCGCGGATCGGGACGACACGATGGAGCAGCTCGCTCGACTGAGCGAGGGCGACCCACTGGTCTTGAGCCTATATATTAAACATCTGTCGCAGGGACAATCAACTGGTTCGACCATCGGACTCGAGTACTTACCGCAGATCGCGCCGGGGCTCGATGGCTACTTCGATCGGTGGTGGGACGATCAATCGAAGCTCGTCCGTGGCTCGCCGACGGAAAGCAAGCTCACGCGCGCAGCGTTCAACATCCTCGCTACCGCTCTCGCTCCGCTCCAACGCCGTGAACTCCTCGGCTTGTTGCGCCGGATCCAGCCAGACACAGATGGGGACACGCTCGACGCTGCGTTGGTTCCGTGCGCGCGGTTCATTTCTCACGCTCCAGTGGAGAATACATATGTGCTCTCGCATCCCCGCTTCGGGGCGCATCGCTTCTCCCGACTCAAACGCGACGGAGACCACTCCTCCTACGAGGCCGTGTTCCTAACGTGGGGGAGCTCGGTGCTCGCACAGTCGACAACTGCAACGCAGCCGACAGACGCTCGCTACATCGTGCGCTTCTACTTGCCGCACCTGAAGCGGTCAGGCGCAGGCCCTTCAGACCTCTTGCCGCTCCTCGGCTCAGCGTGGCGCAGGGCTTGGAACGTGACCTTGCCCGAGGACTTCGGTGGACACAACATGATGGTCGACGAGATTTGGCAGATCCTGGCGGACGCAGACCGACAATCCGTCGCCAGTGACTCCACGGCGCTTTTTCTTGGCCAACAGGTGCGATGCGCGCTTGAGCTGGCTGCACACACAAGTTTCTCGCAGTCTTTGCCCCCCGCCATGGTGTCGGCGTTGCTTCGCTTCCGGGTTTGGAGTGGCGCGCGCGCCGTGCAATATGCCGATTCAACGCCAAACCTGTCGGCAAAGGCCGAGATTTTAACGAGCTCCTTGCCCTATCTGGAGGGGCCGGATCTGCTCGCAGCGGAGCAGCGGGTCGTTCAGCGGCAGCTCGACGGGGGCCCTGCACTGATGACGGTTCTGCCCGCGCTCTGCAGGCGGTTGTGCCAATCAGGCGAGATCACGCGCGCTGCGGAACTCGCCAGAACCGCACTCCCTGGCTACTGGAGATCCTGTGCGATGCTGGTCCTCGCCGCAGCGGCAGGCGCAAGCAACCGTCATACTTGGCTTGCTGATGCTTTCGAGGGCTTCCACGAGCTTTCATGGCTTTACGGCGGGCGTCTGATCGACCAATTCAGTTTGGAATTCACGTTCGCCGGCTGCGACGCGCTCCCGGGACAATTTGTCGTCGAAGAGGGCACGCGGCAGGACCTGCTATCACGCGTCCGATCGGCAGTCGACGGA
>Ga0207933_1002953_pt1 | contig 10486 bp, 13 predicted proteins | sample NGESurdeep092012_4_FD_184488 | JGI IMG/M metagenome (GOLD analysis project Ga0207933, IMG submission 184488) | Arctic peat soil microbial communities from Barrow, Alaska - NGEE Surface sample F53-3 deep-092012 (SPAdes) | ecosystem: Environmental > Terrestrial > Soil > Wetlands > Peat ...
CTGCGTATGTGAGCAGGCGGTCGAGCGAACGCGCGATGTGGCGAAGGTGGAAGGCGATGGGCGCGAGGCCTGCGGGACGCGCGAAGAGTTGCTCTTCGGTGAGGTCAGCGGTCCAGCGGGTAGTGTCCTCGGCCGCTAGCTCGAGGGCGTGAAGGATTTGGCGGCGGATGGGGTCGATGTCGGTGAGCGTGCCGCGGAGCCAGGGTTCGGGTTGGGTGAGCATTTGGATCCTCCTGCCAGTTAGATTCTGTGAATGGGGCGAATGACTCGATACGCTAGAGCCCTTTGCTGGCGCGGAATTCGCGTACTACGTCTGCGGGGTCTCGATGCTGCGCGTCGACGGCCAGGTTCATGGCGCGCATGTCGTCCGCGGTGATTTTACCCGCGAGACGCTGCATCGCGACGGTAATCTGTGGCCAGCGGCGGAGGCTGTCTTCACGGACCAGGGGGACGGCTTCGTAGGGCGGGAAGTAGTTGCGGTCGTCTTGAAGCGCCACGAAGTCGAATGCGCGGATGGCCCCATCGGTCGAGTTCCCCGCCACAATGTCGACCTGACGCGCGGCGAGCGAACGATAGAGCAGCCCCAGCTCCATGGTGCGAGGGTCGCCTTCGAAGTGGAGGTTGTACGCCGCGCTGAGGCCGCGCAGGCCGTCGGGGCGCTCAGCGAACTCGTAGCCGACACCGAGACGCCATTTGGATGCGTAGGGGAGGATGTCGGAGATGGTTTTCAGGTGAAGCTGGCGGGCGTCAACGACGCGGATAACCATCGCGAAGGTGTCGTTGAAGCCGAGGCTGGGGAAGACGCGGACGTGATACCGCTGGTCGTAGAGGCGGGTGATGGTGGCGTCGACGCTGGCGGGATCGCGGTCCAGCGGCTGTTTGAGGATGGCAGTTAGGGCGGTGCCGGTGTACTCGACGTAGGCGTCGATGCGGTTGGAGACTAGGGCCTGCTGGCAGAGGTAGCTTCCCGCGAGCCAGAAGCGGCGCTCGACCGGGCCGCCACCGGAGGCCTCGATCTCTTGTGCGAGGAGCTCGCCGAGGATGACCTGCTCGGTGAAGTCTTTGGCGCCGATGACGATGTGCGAGGAGCGCGGCGGGGCGCAGGCGGTGAGCGCGATAAGGGCTATCGAGAGCAGCAGTGCGCCCTTCATGCCCGGCGCACCGCGACACGCTTTTCGATGAGGCCGAGCGCGCCATCTGCGCACAACGCGAGCAGCGCGGCGGGGATGGCGCCGGCGAGAACGAGGCGGTTGTCGACGCTGGCGACGCCCCGGAAGATGAGCTCGCCGAGGCCGCCCGCGCCGATGGCCGCGGCGATGGTGGCGACGCCGACGCAGGTGACCGTCGCCGTACGCAGGCCGGCGAGGATGACGCTTGCCGCCATGGGGAGTTCGACCTTGGTGAGCCGCTGCCAGCCCGTCATGCCGAGAGCGTTAGCTACGTCGATCAGTGCGGCGTCGACGGAGCGAATGCCCGCGTAGGTGTTGCGGAGAATAGGCAGCAGCGCATAGCTGGTGAGCGCCACGATGGCCAGCCGGGCAGCGCGGTCTCCGAGGAATGGGACCGGCAGAAGCAGGCCGAAGAGGGCCAGGCTGGGGATGGTCTGCAGGATGTTGGCGATGCCGAGGATGGGTCGTGCGAACGACTCGCGGCGAGTGAGGAAGATGCCGAGTGGGATGGAGATTGCTGTCGCAAAGAGCATGGCGCTCGCCGTGAGCCAGAGGTGCTCGAAGGTGAGCCGGACGATCTGCGAGCCGTACTGTTGGAGGAAGTTGTTCATGCTTCCGGCTCCCGGTGGGTGGCGGCTACGTAGGCTCGGACGGCTTCGTTTTGCGACGTGCGGACTTCGGTGGCTGCGAGGTCGGCGACGATGCGGCCGGCTTCGAGGAGGACGACGCGGTCGGCGAGGTAGAGGGCCTCTTCGAGGTCGTGGGTGACGATGAGGGTGGTCTTGTTGACGCGGTGGAGGAGGTCGCGGAGCATGGTCTGCATCTCGGCGCGGGTGAGGGGGTCGAGCGCGCCGAAGGGTTCGTCCATGAGGAGGACGGAGGGCTCGTTGGCGAGAGCGCGGGCGAGGCCGACGCGCTGGCGCTGGCCTCCGCTGAGCTGCCAGGGATAGCGCTGCGCGACGTCGGCGGGGAGGCCTACGAGCTGCAGCATTTCGGTGGCGCGGGCGGCGATTTCGGGCTTGGGTTTTCCTGCCAGTTCGAGGGCCATGCCGATGTTGCGGGCAATCTTCATGCGGGGGAAGAGCCCGGTCTCCTGGATGACGTAGCCGATGCTGCGACGGAGGGCGATGGTGTCGGCGGTGGAGACGTCCTGCTCGCCGACGAAGACGTGGCCGGAGGTGGGGAGGACGAGGGCGTTGACGGTGCGGAGGAGGGTTGTTTTGCCCGAGCCGCTGCGGCCAAGCAGCGCGGTCGTGGTTCCGGGGGCGATGCGCAGGGAGATGTCGCGTAACAGCTGACGGTTACCCGCGACCGTGAAGCTCACCTGCGCGAACTCCACTGCCTGGGTCGCCATTGCAGCTCCGATGCGTGGGAGATTAGCCTTCGACTGCGGCCTCGGGTGCGTTTTCGGCTTCCGGAGCCAACTCGCCTGGAGCCGGTGCGGCTGCGCCTTTTACTCGGACCACGGTGATCTTGTCGAAGCCTTCTTTGAAGGCTGGGGGGCGGAGGCGCTCGGCCATCTTGTGCATGACTTCGTCGGTCACCTGTCGGTCGCGCTTGCTGTTGCGTTCCAGGCAGACGGCTAGGGGAACGTCGAAGAAGACAGCCTGAACCTCGTAGCCAAAGGACTTCGCCATCTTGATCCACTGGCGGCGCTCGTGGGGGCTTAGGTTGGTGGCGTCGACGTAGTTCCACGGCATCTTGGCGATCAGGCGGGCGCGCAGGAGGCTGCGGAGGGTGCTGAAGACGAGCCCCTGATAGCGCTGCTCGGTGATGTCATCAAAGAGGATATTGCGGAGCATGTCGCTGGAGAGCGGAGTGACGCCGCGGCGCTTGTACCACGTGGTTTTGCCGGAGCCGGGAAGGCCGATGGTGAGGACGACGTAGCCGCGCGGAGACTTGTTCGAGACTGCCTCGGGGCCGGCGGGAGGCGTGCCGAGGGACTCGGGCTGGGTCTCGTGGACCAGCTTGGGCTCGGAGGGGGTTGTCTCGTCCGAGGCTTCGGGTGCGGCCTTCTCGACGCTTTGAGCACGCGGCTGAACAGTCGGCTCGGCGACGGGTCGGGCTACCGGTAAAGGCTCGGGGTAGGAGGGTCGCAGGGGTGCGGGTTGGTTCGCAGGAATCTCCTGCCCAATCTTGCCCGTGGACTCCGATTCGTTCGGACCACGCTTCGTACGTCTTCTCATGAGTGTCCCGCGCAACCATTCGCGCATAACTGCTTTGTAACACAAGCGTACGCCTGCCGCAAAAGTGGTGCAGGTCGTCCGGTATTCGAGAAGGCACCCGAGGCTGCGCGGCCCGCGGGTTTGCGGCTGCTTCCCTGCTTTGGTAGCCTCAAAGAGATTGAGGAGATACGAGAGATGATGGCAGTCAAAGCAGGCGTCGTGAAAGTAGGCATCAATGGCTTCGGCCGCATCGGTCGCAATGTTTTTCGCACAGCGCTGGACAATCCAGAGATTGATTTCGTAGCCGTGAACGACCTCACGACACCGGCGACACTGGCACATTTGCTGAAGTACGACTCGATTCTGGGCAACCTGAAGCACACGATCACGGCGACGGAAGATTCCATCATCGTCGACGGCAAGGCCATCAAGGTCTTCGCGGAGCGCGACCCCGCGAAGCTGGATTGGGCGTCGGTTGGGGCGGAGGTTGTGGTGGAGTCGACCGGATTTTTTACCGATGCGACCAAGGCCAAGGCGCATCTCGGCACCACGGTGAAGAAGGTGATCATCTCGGCGCCCGCGTCGAACGAGGATCTGACCATTGTGCTGGGCGTAAATGACGACAAATATGACGCCGCGAAGCACAACGTGATTTCGAATGCGAGCTGCACGACGAATTGTCTGGCACCGGTGGTGAAGGTCCTGAACGATACGTTCGGGATTGCCTCCGGCATCATGACGACGATCCACAGCTATACCAACGACCAGGTGATTCTGGATACTCCGCACAAGGATCTGCGGCGGGCGCGAGCGGCAGTGCTGAGCATGATTCCCAGCTCGACGGGCGCGGCGAAGGCTCTGCGGCTGGTGATTCCGGCGATGGACGGCAAGCTGGATGGTTTCGCGATTCGTGTGCCGACACCGAATGTCTCTGTCGTCGATCTGACCTTCGTTGCGGAGAAGCCGATCACCGTGGCGTCTATCAACGCCGCGATCAAGTCCGCCAGCGAAGGCGAGCTGAAAGGCATTCTCGGCTACACCGAAGAAGAGTTGGTCTCCACCGACTTCCGGGGGAATCCGCTGTCGAGCATCTTCGATAGCAAGCTCACGAAGGTTGTTGGGAATACCGGCAAGGTCATCAGCTGGTACGACAATGAATGGGGTTATTCGAGCCGCGTGAAGGATCTGATTTTGTTTCTGGTGAAGAAGGGGTTGTAGCAAGGGTCCCTTCAGACAGCGAGGCGTTTCCCATGCGCAAAGAACTTCCTATCGATAGCCGTACCGAAGAAGATCGCGCCGAAAGCTATCGCTACTGGGCTAAGCAAGGGCCTGGGGCGATCTTTGCCGAGACATTGCGGCTGAGCATTGAGCATTATGGAATGCCCATCGGGGATATGCACGACGGACCTGTGCGCAAGTACATTCGAAATCCAGACGGCACGGAGACTGTGCTTGCGGAGTGGAGTGGGCCGAACCCTCTGCGCCACGAGTAGTCTTGAGGCGGGGTCTTGATCATGCGACAAGTCGAAGAATTTAGCGATGACCGCAATAAGGGATTTTGCGTGCATTGCGGAGGGCCTTACGAGACCGACGACCACATGCCAAGCAAGGTTTTTCTGGATAGACCCTACCCGGAGAACTTGTCGATCAGTCCATCGTGCAATAAATGCAACAACAGCTTTTCCATAGATGAGGAATACCTTGCTTGCATTCTAGAATGCATCGTTTGCGGCGATACTAATCCGAAAGCACTGGAACGCTCGAAAATCTCCCAGCGTCTTGAGAAAAGCTCGAAGCTGTCTGCCATGATCGATCGATGTCGCCGAATCGAAAACGGTCAAGTTCTTTGGGACGTAGATCAGCGGCGAGTGCGAAAGGTTATCGTCAAACTAGCAAGAGGGCACACGTCATTTGAATTGGCTGAACCTCGCTTGGAAGAACCTGACGAATACCTCTCAAAGCCAATAGACGTTTTAACGTCTGAGGAACTTGCTCGATTCGAGAACGTCTCAAATATCGAATTCACGGCTTGGCCGGAGGTTGGTAGCAGGGCAATGTCCCGCGCTTTGATTGTCGGAAATGAGGTGTACAGCGAGGGTTGGCTGGTAGTTCAAGAGAGCAGGTACAAGTTTCGAACGATGCAACAGAACGGGGTAACGGTTCAGATCATACTTCGCGATTACCTCGCGTGTGAGGTCGTCTGGAACTAAGAGCGTACTGGCACTAACTCAGATGGCGTCGACGTATTTGAAGGGGCGGATGCCGGCGGACTTCCAGAAGTAGGCGAGGATGATGATGCTGGCGATGGCCGCGTAGGCGCACCAGAGGGACGTGAAGGCGTAGCGCTTGAAGGCCATCACCGTTAGCAGGATGATGAGGTTGGCGGCACCGAAGACAACCATGTCCTTGACCTTGGAGAAGAAGAGCGAGCCGCAGGTGGCGATGACGTACAGGATGGCCAGGGTGGTGTTATTGGTCGCCTGGTTGATGTAGACGATGCTGTTGCCTTTGACCGAGATTTGCAGAGGGTGCGAGGCGAGCGCCCAGAGCATGTAAAGCGTTGTCCCGGTGCCGATGATGAGGAAGGGCAGCATGCGGCGGCGGTTTTTGGGGCTCGCTTCGAAGAGATAGACGCTGAGCGGAATGAGGAACGGCAGCAGGCCTTGGGCGTAGAGCATGAACGCCGCGCCCATGTCGTGCATGGTGGTTTGCGAGACGTAGCCGTCGAGGCCGAGCCAGACAAAGCCTTCGATGAACTGGTGGATCGCGAAGAGCGTGGGGAGCGAGGCGAAGAGGAGTTCGCGGCGGTGCTTGACCTTGGTGAGGGTGACGACGCCGACGGCCGCCAGGACCCCGCTGCCTACAAAATTCGCGGTTGCAGAAAAACACATGGTCGGGAGGGCCTCGGGGTTCTGAAGATCGGAGTTCTCGAGATCATAGCGTAGATCTGCAGCTGTGTCGGCTCTGAGGATATGATTTGGGCATGAGCTCGAATTTGAATCGCCAGAATATTGCCGGAACCTCTCCCTATGAACCGATCATTGGCTTCTCTCGCGCCGTGCGCATTGGCAACGTGGTGCATGTCTCGGGGACGGGGCCAGTGGGGGCCGACGACTTGTCCGCGGCGGAGCAGACCCGCGTGGTGCTGGGGATCATTGGAGCAGCGCTGGCGCAGGCTGGGGCCACGTTTGAGGATGTGGTGAGGACGCGGATGTTCCTCGCGCATGCAGAGGATTGGGAAGAAGTCGGCCGCGCGCATGGCGAGGTCTTTGGGACGATTCGTCCGGCTTCGACGATGGTGGTGGCGGCCCTACTGAATCCCAAGTGGCGGGTAGAGATCGAAGCCGAGGCCGTGCTGCCGTAGGGGGCACACCGCAGCGTTTCTGCAAGCAGGATCGATTGCTGAACCTGCGCATTTTAATGCAAGACTGCCCCATCCGGTAGTGCGAAAAGATTCGCAGGGAGGAGGGGGTTCGGCTGTCCATTCTTGCGCTTGTCCGGTATCCTTCTGGCAATGTCCAAGCTTTCTATTCGCGACCTCGATCTAACCGACAAACGTGTTTTCATACGCGTCGACTTCAATGTGCCCCTCACTAAAGAGGGCACGATCACGGACGACACGCGCATCCGCGAGACCATACCGACCATTGAATATGCTCTGCGCCGCAAGGCCCGCGTGATCCTTGCGGCACATCTGGGCAGGCCCAAGGGCAAGGTTGTCGACTCGATGAGTCTGCGGCCGGTCGTGGCGCGACTGCGGATGCTGTTGGACCATGTTCTCGATGAAGATGAGAACGTCGCATTTGCGCCGGACTGCGTTGGGCCGGTGGCGCAGGAGATGGCCAATAACCTTGAGCCCGGACAGACACTGCTGCTGGAGAACCTGCGCTTTCACCCAGGCGAAGAGGTAAATGATCCGGGCTTTGCGCAAAAGCTCGCAAGCCTCTGCGATGTGTATGTGAACGATGCGTTTGGAGCAGCGCACCGCGCTCATGCTTCGACCGAGGGGATCACGCATTTTGTGAAAGAGTCGGCGGCGGGCCTGCTGATGGAGAGGGAGCTGAATTATCTGGGCAAGGCGGTGACCGAGCCGTTCCGTCCGTTTGTGGCGATCATTGGCGGTGCGAAGGTGTCGGACAAGATCGAGGTGATCAATGCCCTGCTGGACCGTGTCGACTCGCTCTTGATTGGCGGCGCAATGGCGTACACGTTCCTGAATGCGCAGGGTCAGTCGACGGGCAAGTCGCTGGTGGAGGGCGACAAGACTGACATTGCCCGCGCTGCGTTGAAGAAGGCTGATGAGCGGGGCGTGAAGTTTCTGCTGCCCATCGATCATGTGCTCGCGGACAGGTTTGCGGCCGACGCGAAGACCCAGATCTTCAGCGGCACGGGACCATTCCCGGCAGAGTGGATGGCGCTGGATATTGGGCCGGAGACCATCAAAGCGTTCACTGCCGAGATTGCCGAGGCTGCAACGATTGTGTGGAACGGGCCGATGGGCGTGGCCGAGCTGGCTCCGTTTGCCAAGGGCACGAATGCCATTGCCAAAGCGCTGGCGAAGAACGAGGATGCGATCACGATCGTAGGCGGTGGCGACTCAGTTGCGGCGCTGCATAATTCGGGAGTCTCGGACAAGATCACGCACATCTCAACAGGTGGCGGCGCGAGCCTGGAGTTCCTTGAGGGCAAGACGCTGCCCGGGGTTGCCGCTCTAACGGAGAAGTAGTGTGCGATAGGCGAGCGCTAGCTCTTGCCAGACGCTGCTGTGTGCCCGTACTCTCCACTAACATCCCGCAGGAGTTTTATGCGCAAGCCCGTCATTGCCGGCAATTGGAAGATGTACAAGACGCCGAAGGAGTCGCTCGCGTTTCTGGACGCTTTCTGTCAGCTGGTCGAGGGACACGAGCGCGATGAGATTCTTGTCTTCCCTACCATGAGTTCGCTGGGCTATGTGCTCGAGGCGACGTTCGGCACCAATGTGAAGGCCGGGGCGCAGAATATGCACTGGCTCAACGAGGGTCCGTATACCGGGCAGACGTCGCCGACCATGCTGGTCTCGATTGGGTGCCGGCATGTGCTGCTGGGGCACTCGGAGCAGCGCCTGTACTTCAACGAGACCTACGAGCGCGTGAACCTCAAACTCAAGGCCGCGATCAACCATGGAATCACGCCCATCGTATGCGTAGGCGAGCTGCTGGCCGAACGCGAGGATCTGAGGACGGAAGAGACGCTGCGCAACCAGGTGCGAGCTGCGCTGCGGAATATTTCGGCGAGCGAGGCGCGCCGGCTGGTGATTGCGTATGAGCCGATCTGGGCGATTGGTACGGGCTCAACCGCAAGCCCGGACGTCGCTGCGGAGGCGCACGCGATCATCCGGCACGAGGTGAGCCACTGCTGCGGCGAGCAGACCGCGGCCAACACCCGGATTCTGTATGGCGGGTCGGTGAAGCCGGAAAATATCGGGCCGCTGATGGCGCAGGAGGAGATCGATGGTGCGCTGGTGGGTGGCGCCAGCCTGGTGCCGACGACGTTCTCTGAGATCGTGCATTACCAGGTTGACCAGGCTACACCGTTCTAGTGAACCAGGCCGGCCTGATCCATCGGCCAGTACACGAAGGCGGCCTTGCCATAGATGAGGGGCCGGGCGACGGGGCCGAAGTCGCGGCTGTCGCTGGAGATCGAACGGTGGTCGCCCATGACGAAATACTCGCCCTTGGGGATGATCATCTCGGGCTGAGATCGGTCGTCTTCGTACTTGATGGGGACATAGTCTTCCGTGAGAGCGACGCCATTGACCCAGACAGTGCCGTGGTCAATCCGGAGGTCATCTCCTGGCAGCGCGATGACCCGCTTGATGTAGCTCTTGGAGTGGTCCTGCGGATAGAGAAACACGACGACATCGCCGCGGTGGATGTCCTCAAAGCGGTAGGCAAACTTGTTGATGAAGAGACGATCCTGATCCTGCAGCATGGGAAGCATGCTGGTGCCTTCGACGCGCACCGGCTGGTACAGGAAGAGGATGATGAACATGGAAATCGCAACAGAGATGAACAGATCGCGCGACCACGAGCGCAAACCGGAGGCAGCGGGCGTGGCCGTCTGGGTCGCATCCTGAAGGGCGGGCTCGGGAGCCAGTTCTTCGGGAGCCACGTGCTCAGGTGCCTTCTCTAGATCTTCTTCGTGCTGCGGGTCTTGCACCGGCAAACGCCTCCCATGCGCCGTCCATCATTTGGCACATTCTCTAGATTAGACGAATTCTCGCGAACGATGGCTACATTCAGGGATTTGAGATCGCCTGAATTGCAGGGCTTTCACTGAGACCAAGGCCCGGAACCAGCAATTTGCTGGTGATTCCGTCCGGTGACCAAGTCGTAACAATCTCCTTCGCGAGCCTCGCAATCGTTACTTCCGCCTCATTGTCGACCGTCCAGCCCTGATCGCGGTTGTCGTAGGTGAAGATCGAGATCACCATCGGGCCACTCTTGCCCATGACGATTGCGACGTCGTTGCGCACAGCGTCGAGCGAGCCGGTCTTGCTGGCAATGGCGGTCCCGGTTTCGCTGGTATCGACGGTTTCGAGATAGCGCGGAATGGTCTCGCGGTAGAACTGATTCTTGAGCATATTAAGCGCCACGTTGCAGACAGCGCGGTCGGCATCATCGGCGGGGGCAAAGCGGGCAGTGCCGGGTGTTTGCGCAGTTCCCAGCTGGTGCAGATCGCATTCGCCAATGTAGATCATGAGGGTTGCCATCTCGCGCGGGGTCGTCTTGCCCAGGCCGAATTTTGGCTGGTCGGCAGGCATGGGGCCAGTGGCCGGAAGCATCACCTTCTTGTACAGGTGGGTATTTTCAAGGCCCAGGGCCTCAAGGCGGGCGTTCACCGGCTCGATGCCAAAGCGATCGATGGCGAGGTTCGTCGCGGTGTTGTCGCTCACGATCACCATCATCGTGAGGACGTCTTTGAGCGTAAGTGTGACGGGCGTGTCGAGGAACGTGAGAATGCCGGAACCGTTCACGGCCTCGTGCGGGGTGGAGGGTGATGGGCTCATCCCACCGTGCCTTGCCGTTGCGGACCTCAACCATCGCGTCGTAGAGAATGCCCAGCTTGATGACGGAAGCGGTCTGGACGGGGAGGTCCGCGTCGATCCCGACG
>Ga0207933_1002954_pt1 | contig 10484 bp, 8 predicted proteins | sample NGESurdeep092012_4_FD_184488 | JGI IMG/M metagenome (GOLD analysis project Ga0207933, IMG submission 184488) | Arctic peat soil microbial communities from Barrow, Alaska - NGEE Surface sample F53-3 deep-092012 (SPAdes) | ecosystem: Environmental > Terrestrial > Soil > Wetlands > Peat ...
CCGCCGATCGGGACGCCCTGACCTCGGCCGTCGTGGCCCTCGGCGTGCTGGCGACCGAGCTGGGTGACCGACTCGACGCCCTGGACATCAACCCGCTGCGCTGCACGCCCTCGGGGTGTTGGGCGCTCGATGTACTCGTCGAAGCCCGTCGTCCGGGCCCGACTCCCGGCGGCTGAGTCGCCATCCAGTTCGAGGCGGCTCCCCCGACCCCACCTTCTCCACCATCGGTCAGGTCGGATCCTCCTCTGACGGCATCCAGTTCCCGTGGAGCCCGGCCGGCACCCGAAACGGGAGCCGGACCCGGGCCACCGGTCCGGCGGCAATGTCCGACGCCTCGAGGAAGACGAAGTCGCTCTCCAGCGTGGAGCGGTGGGTCCGGAAGGTCACGTACGTGCCTTCCTCGACTCCCCCTCCCGGTGCCGGCACGAAGACCACCTCGTCGAAGACCCACTCCCCCGACACCCACCGTTCGACCGACGAGTCCCGGGTGTCCACCCGCACCAGGGTGTTCTGCTCGCCCACCGGCAGGTCACCGGTCTTGCCGGTAGCCACGAAGAAACGGTGCGGCCGCCCGGTGAGTCGGTCGTCGATGCGGGAGAATTCGGCCGGCTGGTCGTCGAAGTGGTCGATGACCACGGTGGCGGCGGCGAGATCGAGGACCGCCCGGCTCACCGCCCCGGTGATGGGACCCACCCCGGCCAGTCCCGGCCGGCTCCACTCGGTGTAGTCCACTACCACCTCGGTGCCCCCGGTCGGGGTGATGCGCTCGAAGGCGTTGGCGAAGTGCCACACCCAGAAGGCCTCGGTATGGATCCAGCGCACGGGACCGACACCGTCCCGGGGCACCACGGCGATCCGCATCCCCTGTTCGGGCCGCCACGAGAGCATGCCCCCTCCGGAGAGGAGCGCCTCGAAATCGAACACCAGCGGTCCTACGAAGAGGATCAGATAGGACGGCGTGATGGTGAAGTCGTGGATCATGGTGGGCAGGTCGACGTCGACCGACCGGGGACCCGCCGAGACGGCGCCGTCCGCCCCCACCACGGACCAGGTGAGGAAGGGGGCTTCGATGTCGTAACGGAACAGCACCATCTCCCCGGTGACCGGGTCGATCCGGGGGTGGGCGCACATCCCGGGGATGGTCCCGCCGAAGTCGTACGGGCCGACGGTGTCCAGCTCGGCGGTGACCTCGACGGGCGGGTCGACCTCGGCCAGGGCCAGGTAGCGGCCGGCGTGCCGCACGATGTTGATGTCGGGAAGCGGCTTGTACTGGTTGGCCAGGGCCGCGGGCACCAGGTCGGGGCCGGGCAGGTAGGGGGTCATCAGCCCGGCCCACCGGGCCTGGCCGGCATCCCGTTCCACCTCGAGCTGCGGGGTCCACACCGTCCGGTTCCGGTAGCGCACTGCACCGTCGGCGAACCACAGGCCGTGGATCATCCCGTCCCCGTCCAACGGGTACGTGTAGCTCCCGAGCGGGGGGAAGAGCGGGTTCGGGCCGTTGCGGAGGAAGGCGCCCGACAGTCCGACCGGGAGCTCGCCCTCGACGGTCAGGTGGTCGGCGTCACGTTCTCCGGACACCGGGGCGAACACCCCGCTGAGGGCGGGAACGGCGGCCGGGTCGACGGGGGGCGGGACGGCGGGGGGCGGAGTCACGGCACCACGGTAGCGACCGCGGAGGCGCCGGAGCGGGGTACCCGCGACGGGGCCCGCCCGGGTCCCTAGAAGATCACGTAGACCTTGCGGAGCGTCTCGGCGATGTCCCACGTCCCCGACCAACCCTTGGGGAAGACGGCGGTGTCGCCGGCGGCCAGCTCGACCGGCTGGCCCCCGTCGACGGTGACGGTCATACGGCCGGACACCACCTGGATGGACTCATGGGTCTCGAGCAGCCAGCGGGACGGTCCGGGGGTGCATTCCCAGATGCCCACTTCCTGAGCACCCTCGCCGGTCCACAGCGTGGAGCCGGAGGTGGTCATGGCCGGTCCGGTCGCCTCCTCCAGGGCGCCCCAGTCCTCGAGGTCGGTCACCTGGTCGGCGGCGTGGATGAACGGCGTCAGCGGTGTGGCGGTGTCGGTCATGGGGTGCTGGTCCTTTCTGGGAAGGGTAGGGCGATGGGATCGGGATCGAGGCGGCTGTGTCCGTACTCGTCGAAGCGGTCGAGGCCGAGGGGGGAGGCGTCCACCACGTCGGTGGTGCCGGTGAGGGCTAGATCGGCGGCGGCCCGGGAGACGCCGGGGCCCCACATCATCCCGTGGCCACCGGCCGAGGCCACGGTGGTTCCGGCCAGCGGGCCGTCCCGTCCGAGGACCGGACCGAGGATGGGGAGGTGGTCGGGGGTGTAGTCGATGGTGGCGGCCCACACCCGGCGCAGCCCGAGCGACCGGGTGGACGGAACCAGGTCGGCCAGGCGGCTCCGCATGGTCTCCAGGTAGGCCCAGTCGATCTCGGTGGCCTCCCCCGGCGGCTCGTCGGGGTTGCTCATGCCGAAGAGAACGCCGCCCTCCTCGGGCCGCCAGTAGAGCCCGGCGGTGACGTCGAAGACCATGGGCAGGCGACCCGGGTCGAGCTCGGGTGACGGCTCGGTGACCGCCACCTGGTGCCGCACCCCCCCGGCGGGAACACGGGTGCCGGCCAACCCCCCCACCCTCGCCAGCTGCGGGCCCCCGGTGAGCACCACGGTGCCGGTGGAGATCGTCCCCCGGCCGGTGTCGACGCCCACCACCCGGCCCCCCTCACTCACCAGGCCGGTGAACGGGACCCGTTCGAACACCTCCACCCCGGAGGTGGCCAGGGCCACCGTGTACGCCAGGACGTTCCGGGGCGGTTGGATGTACCCGTCGTCGTCGAGGAACGTGCCACCCAGGGTCGATCCCTTGGCCAGGGTGGGGTTGAGCTGCTCGGCCTCGTCGGGCTCTACCCACCGGACCGACTGGCCGAGCGAGTGCTGCATGGCCAGCCGCAGCCGCGCGGCGTTGAGATCGTCGTCGGTGAAGCACGGGAGGTAGTAGCCCTGGCGCACGAAGCCCGAGTCGATGCCCAACTCGTCCTGCTGGGCCAGATAGAAGGCCTTGGACCATTCGGCCAGGCGGACGGCGGTCGGCGTGCCGCCCTGGCTGCGGACGATTCCGGCGGCCCGGCTGGACGCGCCCTGGCCCAGGGTCGAGGCCTCGAGCAGCACCACCCGTCCGAGACCGCTGCGTTTGAGGAAGTAGGCGCACCAGGCCCCGATAGTCCCGCCGCCCACCACGACGGCATCGGCGGTACCTCCCACGGCGCGACCACTTTCCACGGCCCCGACGCTGGCATAAACTGAACCTTCAGTCAAGGCCCGAGGAGGCACCCGTATGTACAACCTCACGCCCGAGGATCTCGAGATTCAGGCGAGGGCCGGATCGTTTGTGGACGAGCTGATCCCCTACGAGGAGGAGGCCGAGGCCCACGACGGGGAGCTCCCGGGTGCCGTGACCGAGGCGTTCCGGACTCGGGCCCTCGAACTGGGTCTCCACGCCACCAACATGCCCGAGGAGTACGGGGGCGGGGGGTACTCCATGCTCCAACAGGTGCTGGTGCAGGAGCAGGGGGGTCGGGCCACCAACGCCCTCGGGTGGGTCCTCGGCACACCCCCTTCCTGGTTCCCCCCGGTGGCCACCCCCGAGCAGATCGAGAAGTACGTCATCCCGGGGATCAAGGCGGAGAAGGAGGAGTGCTACGCCATCACCGAGGAGGGAGCCGGCTCCGACGTCGACGCCATCGTGGCCACGGCTCGGCGGGATGGCGAGGAGTACGTCCTCGACGGGGTCAAGTGGCACGTGACGACGTTCAACCACAGCGCCTACGCCTTCTTCCAGGCCAAGCTGGTGGGCGGTGACCATGCCGGCGAACACGCCATGTTCATCGTGGACCTGCCGGCTGACGGTGTCCGGGTGGTCCGCACTCCTGCCTACACCCACACCATCAGCCACCACCACCCCATCGTGGCCTTCGAGGGGGTGCGGGTTCCGGCCACCCAGATGGTCGGCCGGGAAGGTGACGGGATGGGCTTCGCCTACGAGTGGTTCCGCTTCGAGCGGATCATGGTGGCCTCCCGCTGCCTGGGCGGTGCCACCCGGCTCATCGACGACACCACGGAGTTCGCCAAGCAGCGGATCGTCAACGGTGGGCCCATCGCCGACTTTGGGGCGGTCCAGATCATGCTGGCCGACTGTCTGACTGAGTTGTTCGCCGCCCGGTCCCTGGTCTACGAGACGGCCCGGGGCATCGACGCCGGGATCGACCTCAAGGTCCAGCACACCCAGTGCTCCATGGCCAAGCTCTACTCGTCGGAGATGGCCAACCGGGTGGCCGACCGCTGTGTGCAGATCTACGGCGGCCGCGGTTATATGCGAGAGAACGTAGCTGAGCGGTTCTTCCGCGAGCTGCGGGTGGAGCGCATCTGGGAGGGCACCAGCGAGGTGCAGCGGTCGATCATCGCCGACCAGATGATCAAGCGCGGGCCCCGCTCCTTCGTCTGACCGTCGGAGGACCGACCCCGGGGGACCCCCTCAGCCGGCCGACACCGGCGTCCCCGTGTTGCGGACGGGCTGGCCCAGATAGCCCCGGGCCACCATGGTGACGAACTGGTACACGGCGTCCTCCTCGCCGGCCATGGGCCCGGGCCGGGCGTGGGACGAGGACAGGCCCCGTTGCACCGAGGCACAGGCATTCCAGTCCTGCTGGTTGGTGATGTCCCAGAAGTTCATGGCGTAGTGGGGGTCGAAGCCGGGTCGGGCCATCGACTCGGGCGAGAAGGCCCACGTGCATTCGATACGGGTGGAGTCGGCGGCCAGCGGGGTGAGCCGGTGGGTCATCACGTAGTCAGGGTGCAGGCTGATCAGGATATTGGGGAAGACGTTGAGGTAGATCACCTCACGGAGGGCGTGGCCTACCAGTCCGGGCAGGTTCACACCGTGGCTCACCCCGTCGAGGGACATGGTGTCCATGCCCTCCCGCAGATCCATGGTGCCCCCCACCCACGCTCCGGGGAGGTGATAGTTGTCGCCGCTCTTGGGCGGGCTCACCTCGCACAGCTCGGGGTGGATCATCGGACAGTGGTAGCACTCGTGGTAGTTCTCCGTGAGGATCTTCCAGTTGGAGGCCACCGTGTACTCGTGGGTCCCGGCCACCCGCAGGCGGGCCATGTCGTACGGTGCGACCACGGCGTCGAGGGTGTCCAGCGACTCCGCCAGGGGCGCCGCCGCCCCCGATCCGTCCACGAAGATGAGGCCGTGCCACTCGGCGCAGGGCAGCCGGGTGAGCCCGTGCTCGGCGGGCTCGAACCCGTCGAGGTCCTTGAAGCCCGGGGCCGTCCACACTTCGCCCTCGAGGGTGTACGACCACGAGTGATACGGGCAGATGACCCGGCCGTGGCTGGCCGACACCCCGCAGGGCAGCAGCTCGTGGCCTCGGTGGCTGCACACGTTGGCGAAGGCCCGGAGCACACGGTCCTGGCCACGGAGGAGCAACACCCCGGCGACGCCCAGCGATTCGGCCCGCTGATCGCCGGGGGCCGGCACGGTCTCGCTGCGCCCCACGCACATCCAGCCGCCGTCGAAGAAGTGGCGCTGCTCCCAGCCGAAGACCTCGGGATCCACATAGGCGGCACGAGGCAGCATCCGGCTGTGGCCAAAGGGCAACAGGGAGGCCTCCAGCTCGGCACGGTCCAGCGGAGCGAGCTCGGCACGCGTTTGAATGACCATACAGTCAATCCTATGATTCGGGCCGGGCCACGTCCAGCTCCCCGCCCGGAGCGCACGGGAACCACGATGGGGGCGCATGACACACTGGGGCCCGATCCGACGAGCAGACAGCACAGGGAGTTACACCATGGCATCTGAGGTCCAAGGCGTCGTAGCACTGGCCAAAGGCGAGCCGGTCTCGTTGGTCACCATCGTGGTGCCCGACCCCGGCCCGGGCGAGGCGGTGGTGAAGGTGCAGGCCTGTGGGGTGTGCCACACCGACCTCCACTACCGGGAGGGCGGGATCAACGACGAGTTCCCCTTCCTACTCGGCCACGAGGCCGCTGGAGTGGTGGAGGCCGTGGGACCTGACGTGACCTCGGTGGCGCCCGGGGATTTCGTGGTCCTCAACTGGCGGGCCGTCTGCGGGGAGTGCCGTGCGTGCCGGCGGGGTCGTCCCTGGTACTGCTTCGACACCTTCAACGCCACGCAGAAGATGACGTTGACCGATGGGACAACCCTCTCCCCCGCCCTGGGTATCGGCGCCTTCGCCGGTAAGACCCTGGTGGCCGCCGGCCAGTGCACCAAGGTCGACCCGGCCGCCCGGCCCGAGGCCGTCGGCCTCCTGGGTTGCGGGGTGATGGCCGGACTGGGCTCGGCCCTGCTCACCGGCGAGGTGGGCCGGGGCGACTCGGTGGCCGTCTTCGGTTGCGGTGGCGTGGGATGTGCCGCTATCGCCGGGGCGGTGCTGGCCGGCGCGGCCACGGTGATCGCCGTGGACCTCGACCCGGGCAAGCTCGAGCTGGCCCGGGAGTTCGGGGCCACCCAGGTGGTCAACGCCTCCACCGACGACGTGGTCGAAGCGGTCCGGGGACACACGGGGGGCTTCGGTGCCGACGTGTGCATCGAGGCGGTAGGTCATCCGTTGGTCATGGAGCAGGCCTTCTACGCCCGGGACCTGGCCGGCACCCTGGTGCAGGTGGGTGTGCCCACGCCCGACATGCGTATCGACCTGCCGATGATCGAGTTCTTCGGACGCGGTGGGCGGCTCAAGCCCAGCTGGTACGGGGACTGCCTCCCCTCACGGGACTTCCCCCTGCTGGTCGATCTCTACCTGCAGGGACGTCTGGATCTCGACCGGTTCGTCACCGAGACCATCGCCCTGTCCGACGTGGAGGAGGCCTTCCACCGGATGGAGCACGGCGAGGTCCTGCGGTCGGTTGTGGTCCTCTGATGATCGAACGGGTGGTGACGTCGGGGGTCTTCTCGCTGGACGGCGGTGACTTCGACGTGGAGAACAACATCTGGATCGTCGGCGACGCCACCGAGGTGGTGGTGGTCGACGCCGCCCACGACCACCGGCCCATCGTGGATGCCGTCGGTGGACGGCGCACCAAAGCCATCGTGGCCACGCACGGGCACAACGACCACATCAACGCCGCCGCCGCCCTGGCCGACGCACTGGACGCCCCGGTATGGCTGCACCCGGACGACCGGATGCTGTGGGACACGGTGTATCCAAACCGCTCCCCCGACGGTGAGCTGGCCGACGGGATGACGATCACCGTCGGGGACCGCACGCTGTCCGTGCTCCACACCCCGGGCCACTCCCCGGGCGGATGCTGCCTCCACGACGCGTCAGGAGCCGTGCTCTTCTCCGGCGACACCCTGTTCAAGGGAGGGCCGGGGGCCACCGGGCGCAGCTTCTCCGACTTCCCCACCATCATCGACTCCATCCGGGACCGGCTGCTGGTCCTGCCCGGGACCACCCGGGTGCTCACCGGCCATGGTGACGAGACCACCATCGGAGCGGAGGCACCCCATCTCCCCGAGTGGATCCGCGACCATTCGTGAGCCCGGCTGAGCCGGCCCCTCCGAGGGACGGCACCTCGGCGTCGACCCCGGGGGGCGGCCTGCCCGCCCGGGCCCGCGTGGTCATCGTGGGCGGCGGGGTGATCGGCACCAGTATCGCCTATCACCTGACCACCCTGGGCTGGCGGGACGTCGTCCTGCTGGAGCGGGACCAACTGACCTCGGGTACCACCTGGCACGCCGCCGGCCTGATCACCTCGGCCGGCATGGTGGACGAGACCGCTCTGTTCATGAGCCGCTACTCGCGGGACCTCTACGAGCGCCTCGAGGCCGAGACCGGCCTGTCCACCGGCTTCCGGGCCGTCGGCCACCTCTCCATCGCCACCAACGACGACCGGATGGAGGCGCTCCGGCGCGAGGCCCTGTTCGTCAACGGCTTCGGCGTCGAGGACCACCAGCTGTCTCCGGCGGAGATCGCCCGGCAGTGGCCCCTCCTCCGGACCGACGACCTGGTGGGCGGGTTGTACGTGGCTGACGAGGGACGGGCCGATCCGGTGGGGGTGGCCATGTCCCTGGCCCGCGGGGCCAGGACGGGTGGCGCCACCATCATCGAAGGGGTGCCGGCCACCGGCGTGGTCACCGAGCGGGGCCGGGTGACCGGCGTGGTCACCGAGCGGGGCACCATCGAGTGCGAATACGTGGTCAACTGCGCCGGGATGTGGGCCCGCCAGTTCGGGGCCCTGGCCGGCGTGGACGTGCCCTTGCAGGCCGCCGAGCACTACTACCTGATCACCGAGCCCATGCACGGGGTCCACCGGGACCTGCCGGTGGTGGAGGACCCCGACTGCTACGGCTACTTCCGCCCCGAGGGCGAGGGCCTCCTGGTGGGACTGTTCGAGCCGGAGGCCGCCGCCTGGTCGCTGGACGGCGTACCGGCCGACTCCTCGTTCCTGGAGCTGTCGCCGGACTACGACCGCCTCGCCCCGTTCCTCGAGGTGGCCATGGCCCGGGTACCGTCCCTGGCCGACACGGGCATCCTCAAATTCTTCTGCGGTCCCGAGTCGTTCACCTCGGACGTCCATCCCCTGTTGGGTCCGGCCCCCGAGCTGGACCACTACTTCGTGGCCGCCGGACTCAACTCGCTGGGCATCCTGTTGGGCGGCGGGGTGGGGACGGTCATGGCCCATTGGCTGGTCGACGGGGAACCGCCGGTCGACGTGACGGGATACGCCATCGACCGGACGGCACCCCACGAGTCCACCCGGGCCTTCCGTGACGAGCGCACCACCGAGCAGCTCGGCGTCCTGTTCGGCGACGCCGCCTACCCGTCGTGGCGCCCAAGGACGGCCCGCAACATGCGGCGGACAGTGCTCCATGACCGCTTCGTGGCCGAGGGGGCCCACTTCAATTCATCGGCCGGCTGGGAGTACCCCGAATGGTTCGAGGGGGACGAGTTCCCCCTGCCCGGCCTCCCCGGCTTCGTCACTCAGCCGTCCCGGGGCCTGGTGGCCGGGGAGCACCGGACGGTGCGGGAGGGCGTGGGCATCATGGACATGACCCTGATGGCCAAGTTCATGGTGCAGGGGAGGGACGCCGTCACCGTGCTGTCCCGACTGTCGGCCAATCACGTGGCCCGCCCACCCGGTCGGGTGACGTACACCCAGTGGCTGACACCGCGCGGAGGTATCGCCGCCGACCTCACCGTGACCCGGCTGTCCGAAGAGAAGTTCCTGGTGGTGGCCTCCGACATCATTCAGCGCCGCGTCGAGCCCATGGTCCGACGGGCCACCCGGCCCGACGAACACTGCACCGTCACCGACGTCACCTCGGGCACCGTGCTCCTCTCTGTGCAGGGACCCCGGTCCCGCGAGCTCATCGGACGCCTGTCCTCGGCCGACCTGTCCAACGCGGCATTCCCCTATCTGACCGCCCGGACCATCGACCTCGGGTTCGCCCCCGCCCTGGCGCTGCGGATCACCTACCTCGGGGAGTTGGGCTACGAGCTCCACCTCCCCACCGAGTACGGCCTCGGCGCCTACGACGCCCTCATGGAGACCGGAGCCGACCTCGGTGTCCGGCCGGTGGGACTGGGCGCCATGGCCAGTCTGCGCCTCGAGAAGGGCTACCGCGACCTCGGGGTCGACATCGACAACACCGACAATCCGTTGGAGGCCGGCCTGGGCTTCGCCGTAGCCTTCGACAAGCCTGGCGGGTTCATCGGCAGGGAGGCCCTACTGGCCCTGCGGGAGACCGCCCCGTACCGGTCGCTGCTGGTGGGCATCCGGGTCCACGACCCCGCTGTGCTCCTGTTCGGGAACGAGCCGGTCCACCACGAGGGCCGGTGGGTTGGCTATGTGCGGGTGGCGGCGTTCGGACCCACGGTGGGGGCCTCGGTGGGACTGGCCATGGTGGAGTGCGCCGACGGGGTGACCGACGGGTGGCTGGGTTCCGGTGGGTTCGAAGTGGTGACGCCGCACGGCTCCCACCCGATCACCCCGCAGTCGGCCCCGTTCTACGACCCCACGCGGCTGCGGATCCTGGCCCGGGACGACCCTGGGTCCTGAGGCCCGGTCGACACCCGGTGCCGGTCGTTCGACGTCAGGAGTTCACGGTCAGGGATACCACGGCGCTGGCGTGATCGGTGGCCGGCGGCGAGGTGATCCGGAGCTTGGTGTCCACCACCTGCACGGTGAACGAGAAGCTGCCTGCGGCTTTGGGCTTGCCGCCGAAGGTGCCGTCCGCCCGCAGCCGGAGCCCCGGGGGCAGCGGCCCTGACCCGGTGGCCAGCGACCAGTGGTAGCGGGGATGCCCGCCCACGGCGATGAGCTGGCTGGCGTAGGCCTGCTTGACCGTGGCCGGAGGGAGCGGAGCGGTGGAGACGGCCACACCGTCGATCACGGGCTCGAAGGACTGGGCCACCAGGGCGTGTCCGGTGTCGTTGGGGTGGATGTTGCCACC
>Ga0207933_1002955_pt1 | contig 10480 bp, 13 predicted proteins | sample NGESurdeep092012_4_FD_184488 | JGI IMG/M metagenome (GOLD analysis project Ga0207933, IMG submission 184488) | Arctic peat soil microbial communities from Barrow, Alaska - NGEE Surface sample F53-3 deep-092012 (SPAdes) | ecosystem: Environmental > Terrestrial > Soil > Wetlands > Peat ...
CTACGGCTTCAACTTCATGCTGGTGAACTTAGGCATCGGTTTCGGCGGCCTCGTGTCGGCCAGCATCGTCGACCTCCATCACCCCGAGTCCTTCGTGATCCTCTACACGTTCAACGCGGGCATCACCATGCTCGGCGGATTGATCGTGCTGACGCTGAAGCGCTACGGCGGACCGATCAAAGAGCTCCGTGACGATGAGAAACTCAAGCAAGAGGGTTGGCGAGAAGTCCTTCGCGATCGTCGGCTGCGCCACTACGTGTTAGCGGCGATCGTGCTGATGATCGGTGGCTACGGTTCGCAGGAGGCCGGATTCAGCCTCTTCGTCGTGAACAACTTGCACCTGCCGATTCACGTGATCGGCATCATCTTCTTCTTCAACACCTCGACCATCGTGTGCTCGCAGCTCTGGGTACTCAATCGGATCGAAGGCAAGAGCCGTACCAAGGTCATGGCGACGGTCGCGCTCTTCTGGCTCGTCTTCTGGGTGATCCTCGACACCGCCCTGGCGCTGCCGAAGGTGCTCGCCATCGTCTCGCTCTGCGTCGCCATGGTGATCTTCGCCCTGGGCGAAACGATGCTCTCCCCCGTGGGCCCGGCGCTCGTGAACGAGATCGCGCCGGAGCACCTGCGCGGCCGCTACAACGCCGCGGCCGGTCTGGCCTGGGGTGTCTCGGGCACGCTGGCCCCGGCGATCACCGCGTTCTATTTCAACGATCACCTCGGGAACTGGTGGCCGTTGGGTACCGGCGTGACAGCTCTGGTCGGCGGAGCGCTCATGCTGCGACTGCGACACCTTCTCAGCGCGAACGAAGACGGTCGCGAGGTGCACTCCGTACCCGGCGTCACCGAGTAGCCGCCGTGCAGTTCTCTCGCATCGACGCGAACAGCGACGAACACTTCGACGCGTGGTTCGGTGTGCTGCAGCGCTCTGAACAGAGTCGTGACGGTGAACCCGGTCAGGGTTGGCACCCCGATGAATGGCGCGCCCGGTCCGTCGACGAAACGGCCCCGAGATTCTTCCGCCTCTATTCGTACGGCCCTTCGCCGGCAGCACCGGTCGCGGTCGGTGCACTCGAAGTCACGCGCGATGACAACCTCGCGTTCATCGAAGGGAACCTCTTCGTCGATCCCGCCGAACGCCGACGCGGCTACGGCTCGGCGTTGCTCCAAGAGCTCGAGAGTGCCGCGCACGAATTGGGCCGTGCGACCCTGGTCATCTTCGTGATCGAAGGCTCGCGCGAGATCGGCACCGGTCCCAACCGCGCCTTCGCCTCGCATCACGGATACCGCGTCGCCGAAGAAAACGTCCGCCGCGACCTCAGATGGCCCCGTCCCGACGGCGAGCTCAACGATCTCTGGGACTCGTGGAGCCCCTTCGCCACCGACTACGAGATCGTCTCATGGACGAACGGTACGCCCGAGGACCTCGTCGAAGCACGGGCGCATCTTTCGGCGATCATGCCGGCCGAGACCCCGCACGTCGACATTGACGTCGAGGCCGAACACTGGGACGCCGCACGGGTACGTCTCCACGAGGCGACGACGAATCAAATGGGACGCGACCTCCTCGTCGCGGCCGCGCGGCACCGCGCCAGCGGCGAACTCGTCGGCTACAGCGAACTCACCGTGTCGCGCGAACAACCCCAGACGGCCTATCAATGGGACACGTTGGTCGTTCGTTCCCACCGCGGTCACCGACTCGGTGGGCTCTTGAAGGTGACGACCATGCGGTTACTCGAGGCCGGCCGGTACCCGACGAAGAGGATCACGACGTTCAATTCGATGCTGAACGCTCCGATGATCGCGGTCAACGAGGCGCTCGGCGCGCGCATCGCGGGCGCCATGGTGGCGTGGCGCAAGGACCTTTAGGGGTTGATCGACCTCGGACCCTCTTCGATCATCTCGTGTACTTCGTCGAAGTTCATGTTGTACGGGCCGATCCAACTGAGGAACCAGTCGGCGCCGGCGTTCGCCCACGGCGACGGATCGTCGCCCATGAAGCCACTGATCACGATGTCGAAGTGACCCAAGTCGGCGCCCTCGCGTCGTAGTCGCTCGCGTAGCGCGGCGACGTCGTTGGGGTCCTTCATCTGAATGACGAAGACGCCACCGTAGTGTGCCGCGCGCCGTATCGGCGCGGGATTCGGCCAGCGCGCGGCGAGCCATATGGGAATGCCGCCTTCACGCGCGGCCGTCGGTTGAAACGTGACGCCCTTGGCCTGGTAGTGCTCGCTTCGGTAGTCGAGGGGACTTCCGGACAACAAACCCGTGAGGACCACGAGCCCTTCACTGAGCATCCGACCACGCACTTTCGCGTCGGTCGTCTCGCCGAACTTGGACAGTTCACCGGACTCGCCGTCGTCGCCGATGCCGAATCCGAGGATCAGTCGGCCGTTCGAGAGGAGATCGAGCGTGACGGCTTGTCGCGCGACGATCTGGGGTCGACGTCGATTGAGTGGGGTGACCATCGCGCCGAGTTGAATCGTGGACGTCGATGACGCGATTGCCGCCAGCGAGATATACGGGTCGAGAATCTTCGTGACTCCCCCGGCGTACAACAGGTGGTCCCACAAGAAGATGCCATCCCAGCCGGCAACTTCGGCGGCCTGACCCAATTCGACGAGCCGGTGGGGATCGGCCACACCGTCAAAGGGCGGAAAGAATACGCCTTGGCGCATGACCGATCACTACTCCGATTCGAATCGTCGTCCGGGGGTGTGCGTGTTGTCGACGACTACGACTTCTTGCTCTCCCACGGCACGGTCTCACCGGACGCCTTGAAGAGGCGAAACGCCAGGACCACCTGGACGACGCCCGCAAGGATGGTGAGGTACATGCCGTATTCGGGACCGTAACTGTATCCCGAGAATCCGCCCTTTGGCATGGTGAGCCATCGAAGCGCCACGATGATCGTCCCGATCAAGGAGAGTCCGAGTACCGTGACACCTGGTCCGTAGGAGATCTTTGGCACATTCGAGCCGGAGCGAAGAGCGAGGAGATACCCCGCCGCCGCGATGATGAGAATCGCGCCGAGCCATCCGTAGCTCGTACTGAATCCACTGACCGAGGCGCTGAAAGGTCCTGATGAGACGCCGTACCACGGCAAGAACAGACAGATCAGCGTCAACAAGCCCATACCGATAACAATTTGGTCGGACCTGTCAAGTTTCTTCATATCGAATTGGGCCATTAGCTCCCCCTGGGTTTGAGTGCTCTTATAGATACCACATTGAGCCCGCTAATGCACGAAATTCCAACCCTTGGGACGTCGAGCACTTTCAACCGGTCTCGAGAAGTGAAAAGCGAACGTTTTCGCGACCCAACTGTGAACGACGCTCGAACGAAGTCCAAAGTTACACTCGACGTCGTGACGTGACCGCCGGCCACTCAGGGACACCCTTGGCCAAGAAGTTGGGCATTAAGGAGGGCTATCGGGTGACGTTGGTCGGGGCCCCTCGAGGGTGGTCCGTCGAGACTCTTCCATCGAACGTGCGCCTCACTCGTCGACGAAGTGCCACGTCGTCGGACGTCGTCATTTCCTTCATCAATGACGCGGCTTCGATACACCGTGAGATTTCGTCACTCGCCGAGATGATCACGCCAGACGGTTCGCTGTGGATCGCCTGGCCCCGTAGAGCCGCAGGCCATCGATCGGACATCACCGACAACGTCGTTCGAAACGCGGCATTGCCCCTCGGTCTCGTTGACGTGAAGGTCGCGGCATTGGACGACGACTGGTCGGCGCTGAAAATGGTGTGGCGCACGGAGTTGCGCGCGACGCGTCACTCACTTGGGATGATACGGCAAACGCGACGCTAGTTACAGGCCGGGTAGTTCTTGAGACCCCACAGATGAGCAACGACCGAAGGCACGTCCTTCGCGCACAATGGGAATCCCGGCGACCCGGTCATGAACCACTGACCGGATCCGATCTGGTTGAAGATACCCATGTTGCCGCCGTCTTGGAATGAGACCTCGGCCTTGTAACTCGCTGGAAGCACGAGAGTGAACGACGCGAGGGCCCACGCTCGGTGATCGACCGCGTCGTAGGCGATGAGCGGCCTATTCGGACCGTTGGGCGACGTGACCTGGCCCCATTTGATGCGATCGGTGCTGACCATCTCCTCGTAGTGAAGTTTGAACTTGAGGAATGCTGACTTGAGCGCGTTCATCGTCGCGGGGTTCGCCGTCATCGTTTGCGACGGCGGCGAGGCAGCGGGCGGTGAGTGAAGGTCCACCACGACGACGACCGCGACGATGATCAAAGCCGCCACGACGAGTCCGGGCAACGCTCTCTTCATATGGAGGGGAATGTAGTGCACGCTCCGCCACCATCGCCGCACAGCGCTACCAACTTCAACGGATCCCTTACGGGCGGCGTTGAACTGCCGGATTCCGACATGAGTCGATTTTACTTACGCCTTCGGGACACGGGGAGGTGAAAAGACCCTCACGAACAGTGGTGCGCCATCGAGCCTCAGATGGATCGACCAGCGTTTTCCCAATACGGCTGGCGGAGCCTTCGCTTGAACATCTTGCCCGAGTCCTCTCGGGGCAACGATTCGTGAAACGTGACCACCTTGGGAACCTTGAATCCGGCCAAGTGGCTTCGCACGTGGCTTCGGATATCGTCGGCGCTCAACACCGCATCCTCATCGAGTTTGATCGCGGCCGCGATCGACTCGCCGTACTCGTCGTCGGGGATACCGAACACCGCACAGTCCGCCACTCCCCCGAACTTCAAGAGGCAGGCTTCGATTTCGATCGGGTAGATATTGACGCCGCCCGAAATAATCATGTCGCGCGCGCGATCACAGAGATACAGAAAACCGTCCGCGTCGAGAAAACCGATGTCGCCACATGTGATGAGTCCGTCACGTTCAATCTCGGCTCGCGCGTCGGATTTTCCAAAGTAGGTGAAGTCAGAGTTCGCTCGCGCGCGAACGAAGACCTCACCAGACTCACCGACCGGCACGGGGCCATCCTCGTTGATGACGCGAACGTCACTCGATGGCAGTGGCCGGCCGACGGTGCCCGGATGCGCGAGCCACTCTTCGCTGGTGCAGCCGGTGATGAAACCGACCTCGGTACTGCCGTAGAACTCGTCGACGATCGGACCCCACCACTCGATCATCGCGCGCTTCACGTCGGGCGGACAGGGCGCGGCCGTGTGCGACACGTGACGCAGCGAGGTCAGGTCGTAGCGACTGCGAACCTCCGGCGCCAATCGAAGGAGCCGCACGAACATCGTCGGCACCATGTACATCGACGAGATCCGGTGGCGCTCGATGAGTGAGAGGAACTCCTCGGGGTCGAAGCGGTCCTCGAGCACCAAATACGCCCCGTAGGCGCGAGCCGCCACCAGCGCGTAGGCGTACGGCGCAGAGTGGTACATCGGGCCAGCGATGATCGTGCGCATCCCGGGCCACGCACCGAAGAGCTTCGTCACCTCGGTCATGTAGTCAATCGCTTGGGATCCGTCATTCGTGCCGGGCAGTCGCCGCACACCTTTAGGGTGACCGGTCGTTCCCGAGGTGTAGATCATGGCCAAAGGATCACCGACGTAGCCCTCTTGGAGCTCTTCGAAGCCGTCGCGCCATGATGCCCATTCCGTGACGTCAGGCGGCAGCGAGGCGATCGCGTCGTCTATCTCGAAGCGCTCGGCAATGCTCGACGGTGTCGCGACGCCCAAGATCGTGACCGAAGAAGCTAACGCGTGACGAACGTGGTGCAACAGGTCCGCGTGAGCGACGACCACGACGGCCCGGGAATCGTTGACGACGTAGGCCACGTCTTCGGCGCCGCCGTGCCAGTTGATCGGCACCGTCGCCGCGCCCAGGGCCGAGGCGGCAAACGCCGCTTCGAAGAACTCGTGGTCGTTTCGCAACAACAGCGCGACGGATCCTCCGGGCTCGACGCCGAGCGATCGCAGGCCGGTGGCGGCCCTTCGCGCGCGAACCATCAACTCTTCCAGGGTGACGAAGACGTCGCCACGCAACACGCCGGCGACGGTGTCGTCGTCGCTCGGGTACTCGATCGATTCTTGTGCCTGACTCATCGTCACCCCCGTCGATGCCAAGTGCTTCAACGGACGATAACGCAGTCCGATTCGCTCGTGACTCGCTCAACGATGACCACCTGGTCCGGGCCATGCGCCCGCTCCGCGATTCCGTGAGAGCAGTACATTGAGGTCATGGTCGAGAACTATCGAGAAGAGGGCGTCGTCTGCGGAGACGAAGCTCTCGAGATTCGTCACTATTACTTGTGGGGATCCAAGAAAGTGCCGTATCGGTCGATCAGAGGAGTACAGCGCGTGGCGCTGGCGGCGATGAAGGGCCGAGCGCGAATCTGGGGCACCGCCAACCCGGGCTACTGGGCCAACCTCGACATGAAGCGACCCTCCAAGAAAGAGGGCCTGGTCCTCGACCTCGGTACGCGCATCAAGCCGTTCATCACTCCGAGCGATCTCGATCGCGTCGAGACTCTGCTGCGCGAACGCGCCGGTCTGGGTCCCGCCGGACCGACGACGTCGGCACCCTACATATGATGACGAAGCTGGTCTATTCGGCGATTACCTCACTCGACGGCTACATCGCGGATGCAGAGGCAACTTCGCCGACAACTGGCGAGCACAGACCAAGATCGTGTACTCGACGACGCTGGAACACGCCTCCAGTGCAAAAACGCTCATCGAGCACGCATTTATCCCTGATGCAGTACGAAAGTTGAAGCAATCATCTGAACATGACTTGTCAATCGGGGGGGGCACCTCGCAAGTCAGGCCATCGAAGCGCGATTGGTCGACGAGATGCATTTGTTTGTCGTACCCGTCACCGTTGGCGGTGGCACGCTCGCCCATCCCGGCGAGTTACGGACCAAACTCGAACTCATAGACGTCAACCGCTTTGAAAGTGGCATTGTTCACCTCCACTACCGCTTCGTCAACTGAAGTGCGCACACTCTGGCCGCGCTCATTGGCGAGAGTCAAGGAATCGCGTGCTACGTGGAGGGACCCTTCATTCGAAAACGCAGGTGCGCGACCCGAACACGATCACGCGCTGTTCAAGGTGCAATCGGATCGCCGAGGCGAGCACTGAACGCTCAATGTCCGCGCCACGCCGCGTCATGTCAGCAACGTCATCGCGATGCGAAATATGAACGACGTCCTGAGCGATGATTGGTCCCGCATCCAACTCAGCCGTGACGTAGTGCGCGGTCGCACCGATGATCTTCACGCCGCGCTCGTGAGCCCGAGCGTACGGGTTGGACCCGATGAAGGCCGGCAAGAACGAGTGATGGATGTTGATGATGCGTTGCTCGTAACGTTCCACCAACCAACCTGGTAGGACACGCATGTAGCGGGCCAACACGATCAAATCAGGTTCCAGCTCGTCGAGCACTTGGCCGACTTGGCGTTCTTGCGCGACGCGATCTTCTCCCACCGGGAGGTGCGTGAACGGGACGCCGTAGCGATCGGCCAAGTCGCGGGCCGCCGTCTGATCGCTCACCAAGGCGACGACGTCACAGTCCAATTGGCCGATGGCGCTTCGCGCGATGAGGTCACTAGGGCAATGAAGCGTCGACGAACACAGCACGACGACTCGCGAGCGTCGCTTCACGAGAGGGGTCATGACGTAGTCAACGAGAAGTGATGTACGAAGTTCGTCAAGTCCCTGAGCGAGTTGCGATGCGTTCACTCCTCCGGCGACTTCGACACGGCACCCAAAATCGCCCTCGACGACGTCGGTATGTTGGTCGAGTTCGACGATATTGCCGTTCGCCGCCTGGATGCAGGCGGCCAAATTGGCGACGATCCCGACGCGGTCCGGTGACCGCACGGTGAGAATGAGTCCCTGCGACCAGTCCTCACTCGTCAGGGGATGACCGTCTGACGAAGAATCTGCCATTGCCATTTCCTAATAGGGTACCGGTCCGTTCGTCATGCGCAGTCATGCGCCGTCCACAGAATTCAATGCGGAGAGTTCAACTGATGCTGGCGGTCGTGGACGGTAACGACTCGTCGTCACGATAAGTGTCATGCCCACAGCCCATGCAATCAAGGCGATCACGTTCAGAGCGTCCAACGACAAGTACTGGAGTGACACTGGATACGCCACGCCGACGATTATCCAAGGACTAGCGAGAATCAGCGTGGCCCCGGCAGCTTCGCGTCGCTTCACAATCCATAGCAGTACAAATAGTGCGAGTAGAGATACGTCAACGTAGGGTTGGCGACGAGTGATCTCGTACGTCCCGGACCAATAGAAGGAATTGAAGAATCCGGGATTCACGTTCGAACTTGACACGAAAAACAACGTCGCGAACGTGGCCAGACCAACGCTCAAACTGGGTAGCACCCTGCGTCGCGTGACGTACACGTCCGGGGCGAGCAGGCTGGGCAGACCGAGACTCACCAAAATGGCTATTTCCCATATGTTTGGATTGCGATGAGCGAGTTTGGCGAGGAACTCACCCACGATCGTAAGAGTCATGCACACCCCGGCAACCCGTCGCCGGTACTGCGGCCACTCAAAGACCACGACGACGCCAAGAATCCAGACCAAATAGAACAGTGGTCCTACCGTGAGGAACGGTCCGAAGTCAGGATAGAAGAATTTTGAATTAACGACGGGTAGATCGGCCGAGATCAATAGATACACTCCAAAAAATGCTCCCATCACGAGTCCCGGGATCGCGGCAATGTCCAATGCCTTGCCAAACATGGTTTCACTGGTCAGACCTAATCGAACGCGCACTCCGTAGAGCGCCACACTGACTTGGTCTCTGAGCGAGGCACGAGGCACACGCGCTTCAGCAGCGTCTTGCAAAGTGGCGACGATCTCGTCGCCGCGTTCTTCACGGTACGTCTTGGGATAGAAACTCAAGAGTTTCCGGGAACGATCGAGGTTGTCAGTCATGCGAAACCTCCCACGAACCGAAGTCGACGTAACGCAATGTTGGAAATCTTGACGCGACGCTTGGACTCTTCGCCGAGCAGTGTTGTGCCTTCGGAGGTCAGTTCGTAGTAACGGCGAAGTCGTCCGTCGACGATCTCCCCCCCCACCGATTCAATGACGCCATCGAACGTCAAGCGGTCCAACATGGCGTAGAGCGTTCCCGCTTTGATTTCCACCTCGCCCTCAGAAAGCGACGCCACCCCTTGAATAATCGCGTACCCGTGTCTCTTGCCCTCGGCCAACGTCGCCAGCACAAGAAATGTGGGTTCTCTCATCTCTTTAATCATGTCAGCAGTATATACAGTTCAAATGTCTATTACAAGAATCGATGGGTCCTCTAGTGTTCTCTTGAACTCAGTGGCCCCGTGAAGCGCCGCTCACTTTGAGACTGTGTCGTAAGCCCCAGAAGTCAGAGCTACTTCACATCCCTGGCGCCATTCTCGGGGAACGTCCCCTGGCGCGACCCCACCGGCGTTCGAGAACGACCACACCGAGCACGAACTCTGTGCATTGAGTTGCGATAAGTGCCGTCGTGGGACGCGCGAACCGTGAGTGAAGGCGACGGCGAAGTTGTAGCCATCGACGTACGACGTTGAGGGACCTCGAAACTCCAGATAGATAGTGCTTCCGGCGAGCGCGATCGTGGCGACGACCAAGCTGACGGTCAGGGCCAATCTTCGAGAGGCTTTTCTGCTGGGCATCGTTGATCCTTTGGCTCAGTTCGCCACGCTGGTTCTGCGAAGTGGACACAGTGCTGACCCACGACCAATCTGAACTCGACACGACGTGGAGCGTTCGCTGAGAATTGCACCTATGCAGAAAACTAGTTGGTGCGATTGGCTGTGCGATGCGGAGTGTCTTGAGGTCGAGTTGGTTATCGCTCATTCTCACAGCCTCCGAATTGGCACCACTCGCCCGGACCGCACCTTCGACCACGAGGGTGCCGATATCGCCCTCAACTTCGATTGCGCTCACTTTGTCGCCGGATGTGGCGATGTCACCGCGGACGTGGGCACTGCCGAGAACCCCGCCGCGCTTCACGCTGAGCGCTACAGCGGCGAGTTCGACGAGTGCCCCCTTCACGAGGCTCTCTCCGGTACCGCCGCGGTCGACAAGTCGCCACGAACTTCCAGCTTCGGAAGCGAACGACTTACCTGGATACCCACGGAACCGTCGCCGTAGGTAGCGATCGACTCGAACGTCGCACTCTCGAGCGAGCCGTCATACACGTTGAACCCGCGCGCACCGAGTCCAAAGGTTGCAATTGGTGCATCGACCACGAGGGTTCCGAGGTCGCCGAAGTTCACAAAACCGATGCCGCTCGGTCCTCTAGAGGTGATCGGCGCCTTTGCCGTCCACGTGGTTACCTTGCCCCAATTGTCGAGGACCATGTCGTCTTGGCCGAGTGTCGTCACTGGTCCCAAGTTCACGACTTCGTCGACCTCCGAGCCGGAAATCGTGAAGACGCCGCCGCTGATGAGGTCGGGTGTGCCGGAGACGATGCCGCCATCCGTCACGACGGT
>Ga0207933_1002956_pt1 | contig 10479 bp, 11 predicted proteins | sample NGESurdeep092012_4_FD_184488 | JGI IMG/M metagenome (GOLD analysis project Ga0207933, IMG submission 184488) | Arctic peat soil microbial communities from Barrow, Alaska - NGEE Surface sample F53-3 deep-092012 (SPAdes) | ecosystem: Environmental > Terrestrial > Soil > Wetlands > Peat ...
CTGGAGAGAGGCTGGGCGCTGGAGAGAGGCTGGGCGCTGGAGAGAGGCCGGGCGCTGGAGAGAGGCCGGGCGCTGGAGAGAGACCGGGCGCTGGAGCTAGACCGGGCGCTGGAGCCCGCGGCCGTGGTGGGCGGCGGCGAGCGTGTTGGCGGCGCGGCGGCGGCGGACGGGCTGAGACATCGGTTGCGGCGGCGGCGGTGGTGCGGCGGAGGTCTCCAGCTGAGCCTGATCGCCTAGGCGCGCGGCGCGGCAGGAGGAAACGACCAGCGTCATCAGCGCGAGCCAGCCGAGGGCGATTGTTGCGAGGACGATCATGGCTTAAGTATCGGCTCCGTCGGGCATCTTCATTAGGGGCATTTCCCCAAACCTCCTCCGCGTACACCCCGTATTCCTGTCGACCGCGCAGAACCGTGAGGTCGACCCGATCGTCGAGCGCGCCAACGGCCGCATCATCGCTATCGCCTTGCACTTCTAGGGAGGGTCATCTGCAATCCCCTTCGGGCAATCTCTTGCTGTCCTTTAAGGACAGCCCCGGACCTGGACAGACGTCCGGTGCGAACAACTTCCCCTGTTCAGCTTCCGTGAGGCCGCGGAGGCCTTCCGAAGGCGACCAACGATCGTGGCATCGTCGCACTTGTGGAGCTTTCCTGTCACTGTGCGCTTCCTGCTCGTGTCAGCTGGCGCAGTGTGCGCAGGGAGTCGCGAGCGCAGCCGCGGCGCTGGCGGTCTTGGCGGGCATCGCCGCGTCGGATGCGGCGTGCTGCACGGCGCTCGGCCGTCGCGCACGCGGTCAGGACCACCGTCAGGCGACAGAGCTCGTCGAGCAGATCGTGCCGGGCGGCAAGCGCGCAGCCAGCTCGCTGCGGCGGCTGTTGAACCTCAAGGACGAGACGCACTACGGCCTGTTCGACGTGGGCGGACGAGATCTACAGGCCGCATTGCGCCAGGCCAGCGCGCTGGTGAAGTTCGGGCGACCAGATCAGGCAACGCTCGACGTAAACGCTCCTCGCAAAGCAGCATCTGCCGGATCGGATGTGTATTCCCCGCGCCCGGCTACAGACGTACCACGTTCTCGATGCGCGATCCGCAGTACCAGGGTCCTGTCCCGGACCGGTTCGGTTATAGTTCGGTTTAGGTTCGTCCGATACAACGGTCATCCTCGCAAGCCGGTTATGCCCCACTCCCCAGCTCAAAATCCCTACCCCTCCGCTCCTGTTCGCTTCGTGGCGTTCGAGGTCCAGTTCGGTCTTGCACCGAGCCTTTCGACGCAGGACGGGCGTGCAGCGGTCTATGAGCGGTTGCGCGACGCCTATCCGATAGCCGATGCTCAAACGACCCTGCGGGTCGCGATCGGTCCACAGGGCGCGATGCCCTCGCCGGCCGGTGCCGACTTGGTGATGACGAATCGTGAGCACACGCGCAGCGTCACCATCGGGGCGAATGCCCTTACGGTGCAGACGACGGTCTTCTCGAGCTCCGAGGATCTTGTCGCCGCAATCACCGAGGCGTTGCGTGCGGTCGAGCCGGCCGGCATCACGACCACTCGCCGCATAGGGCTGCGGTTCGTCAATGAGATCCGGGCGCCGGGAGTCGAGCGAGCCGACCAGTGGACGGCGCTCATCAACGACGATCTGCTGGGGCCTGCTCGGTACGCCGGCAATTACATCGTGGATGGGTCTGAGACGACGCTTGGGCTGCGAATCGAGGACGAGATCAGAGCTATCGTTAGGTTCGGCCCAAACACCGGATTCGCGGTTGATCCGAATGGCCGGCTGAGGTTGCCCTCCTCAGAGCAGGGGCACTTCTTTCTTCTGGATATCGACATCTTTTGGCAGCCGACGGATGACGCGTTTCTCTCGTTTGCCGCTGAGAACGTCATCGGCACATACCGGCGTCTGGACGAGCCTTCGCACCGCCTATTCGAGCGCGCGATCACAGATCGCGCTCGTGATCTCTTTCAAACGGAGCACTCATGAATTCAGCCGATCAGACCACGATCCTCAACGCGGCAGATGCGCCGCCGGAGCCACTGCTTGACACCGAGGCCACCGGGACTCTACCGCGGCCGACCATTCGCCCGGAGACCGCGGATTCTCGCCTGCTGAACCGGGTATCGGCGCTACGCGATCGCACGCGAGACCTTGACGACGAGGTCCGTGTCCTTCATCAGGACACACGAGAGCTCGAACTCGACGAGCGCACGACAGCGGCGGCGATGCGTGATCCGTATGACCTGCTGCGCGAACTGTCTCACCGCTACGGACTGTCGTGGGCAGCCATCGCGCGACTCGCGGCGGTTTCGTCAACGGCGGTGCGCAAGTGGCGACGCGGGGAGACGATATCTCCCGACAAGCGTCGGGCGATTGCGCGCGCTGTCACGTTCCTGCAGATGCTGAGCGACAACGCGGGACCGCTCGAGGATGTCGGCTCGTGGCTCGAGATGCCGCTCTCAGATCAAGCGACGCTCACCCCGCTCGACCTCTACGCTCTCGGAAACGTGGCCCTGCTGCTCGATCACGTGGCCGGCCATCTGGGCGCACACGCGATGCTCGATGCCTTCGATGATCGCTGGCGCGAGCGGTATGCGCGCGATCAGACCTTCGTAGTCGAAGACGCCGGCGACGGACACCTCTCGATCGTCGAGCGCTCGCGGTAGGAATCCGCCGAACTGTGGCCGTCGAGCTCGATCGCCCCGGCTCGGTAGATGACCTCTATCTCGATCGCGGCGACCCTATAGAGCCGTGGCGACCGGTCATGACCGGCGATGTCTTCGACGGTCCGGATATCCCCGGATGCTCAGCGCATGACTTCGTGCTCGTCCTCTCCCACCCATGCTCGTTGAGGGCAGACGGGGTGGAACTGGTGGAGCGTCTACAGGCGCTACCCGTCGCACTGGCAGATGAGATTCCGCTGGCGGCCTGGAAGGGCAATTTTCGAGTCATGCCCCTGCCGCTCCTACGGAGAGACGACCGTCACTACGTTGCACGTCTTACCGAGTTCGGCATGCTCGATGCAGCCGACCTCTATCTCGATCGGCGGATTTGCGCGCTCACCGAGATCGGCGTGACTCTCCTGCAGCAGCGTTTCTTTCACAACCAGAGTCGGGTTAAGGTGCAACTGGATCGCATTCACGCACAGGCGTCTCCCGTCTTTGCGGAGGTTGAGTTGTGGACCCAATGGAACGAGGATCTAGCCGAGTCGCGAGTGGTGGCTGGAGAGGACCGAAGAGCGGTATTGACAGCGGAAGGCCATGCTTTCGATGAGGTGATGCGAGGCGATTTCGATCCCGGCATGAGCCTTCGCGCCGCCCTGAAGGAGAGACATCTGCAAGCTGACGTGCGGCGGCGGGTGCTTAGCACGATTGAGGAGCGCCGAGCCCAAAGCCAGTGATGCGCCACAGGCGGACCACAAGCGCCTCTGGGGTCGTGGGTGCGGAGCCTCCGTGCCCCGCGTCAGGGCGTTCTGCGATGTTTCGGGGGTCTCAGAGTACGACCAGTTCGCGCCTGGGCTTCGCTGGGGGTCCGTACTCGAAGCCGAGGATCGCGCGTGCGTCGAGGGCGTCCGCGAGCCGCATGAGGGTGCGCGCGTTGGTCGCGTGTGCTCCCGACTCGATCCGTGAGATCGCGGAGGCTGTGGTGTGCATCCGTTTGGCGAGCTGCTGTTGAGAGATACCCAGTGCGGCTCTGCGCATGATGACCAGTCGTGCCAGGGCCTCGAAGGGGGCGAGGCGTTCGTGCTCGCCGCGGATCTCGGCATCATGGAGCGACGCGTGGATGTCCTCGGCTACGGGCGTGCCGATTGGGCTTTGATCGCGGGGGTGTTTTGGTTGGCGTGGCATCGATGGCGTCTCGAGAACGATGTTAGCATTTTTGTGAAGCATGATCAGGGTGCGTCGTGTCCCGCGGCTCGTGGGGGCCGGCGCGGCTTCCTATTCATCCGGTCGTGTTCGAGCAGCCCCCACCGATGCTCGAGTCGATGCTGGCAGCGGTGTTACCCAGACCACCGGTGAAGAGCTCTCGGTGCCCTTCGCGACGTTGAACACGCCACCGCTGACGGAGTCCCAGCTGGATTCCGCCTGACTCGAGTAGCCCCCCGAGATCGAGCTGTAGCCACCGCCGGCCGTGTTACCCGAGCCGGCGCTGACGGAGCTACCTTCACCACTCGCGGTGTTATAACCGCCACCCGAGATAAGTAGAGGTATGTCTTGGGTCGCATCCGCGCCGGTCGGGGATCTTTACAATGGTCGTGGGCGCGGAGCCTCCTGCCCCGATTGCGACTTCCGGTGCGGACAAATTGTGAGAAATGGTCCTTCTCGCGTTGGAATTCAGGTCAGGGGCCGAGCAGCGCGGCGGGAACGATCGCGATGCCGTCTTTGCGGCGGTATGCATACTCGCCGGTGGTGATGAGGATCGCGTCCAGCAGCGTGTCGCCGATCTGCCCAGCCAGCCATTTGAGGTGGCGGGTGTCGCGCTCGGTCGGGTCGCGGGCAAGCTTGACCTCAATCGCGATTATGCGGCCGTCGGCGCGCTCGACGATCAGGTCGATCTCACGTGCGCCGGAGGCGGTGCGCAGGTGCTTGACGCTGGCCTCCGACGCTTGGGCGTACACACGTGTCGAGAGCGTCACAATCGACTCAAACAGGGCGCCGAGCAGCGTGCCGTCCCGTGGAACCGACGGGCCTGCAGGTGCGACGCCATCCAGGAGGCTGCCGGTGCCCACACCAAGCAGTCGCGCCGCGAGCGCGGGATCGGCAAGCTGATGCTTGGGCGGCGCCGAGAGCCGCGCGATCCGGTTACGGGTTGGCAGCCACGCCGGAACCGGGTCGAGTATCCACAGGCGTTCGAGCGCGTCGCGGTACGGGATGGTCGTGCTCTTCGCCGGCTTCTCTCCATGGCCTGAAGTCGAGGCGTCGCGGATCGTCTCGAACGATGCGCTGGTCGAGGACGCGGCCGCGTAGGCCGTCATCCAGCGCCGCAGTGCCGCGGGGTTGCGAACCGGGCGCCCAAGCTCGGTGAAGTCGCGGTCGACAATTCGCAGCAGATATCCGTCCAGCTGGGCGCGCTGGGCGCGTCCTTGCAGGCCGCCCAGACCCGGGAATCCCGAGGCCACGATCTCGGCGACATCATGCAACGCTACCACAATGCAGACTCCTACGCTACCTTTATGCAGCCGTGTACGCTACTGATCGCATGATGTTTTCCTGCCCGCCACTCACAGAAGTGTTCACGCGAGCGGGCGCCGACAGTGGGTGTTAGGATCGCGCATCCATGCCTGATAACCCGAATCGAGGCGCGGTCCTGATCAGTGGTGCATCGACGGGCATAGGGCGGGCCTGCACCGAGCATCTCGACAGCCTCGGCTTCACCATCTTTGCCGGCGTGCGCAAGCAGTCAGACGCAGACTCGCTGCGTGGCGCGGGATCCGGGCGCATGCAGCCGCTGATGCTCGACGTCACCGAGAGCGAGTCGATCGCCTCCGCGATGCGGACCGTCGATGAGGCTTCCCCCGCCGGCCTTGCGGGACTCGTCAACAACGCCGGTATCTCGGTGGGCGGACCGCTCGAGTTCGTGCCGATCGACGACTGGCGCCGCCAGCTCGAGGTCAACTTCATCGGCCAGGTCGCCGTCACTCAAGCGGCCCTGCCGGCATTGCGCAAGGCGCGGGGGCGAGTCGTGAACATGACCTCGATTGGCGGTCGTCTGGCTAGTCCATTCCTTGGACCATACAACGCGTCGAAGTACGCGCTCGAGGCGGTTACTGACGCGCTACGACTCGAGCTGCACCGGTTCGGCGTCGAGGTCGCAGCCGTCGAGCCGGGAGCGGTCGCTACGCCGATCTGGGAGAAGGGCCGCGCTAGCGCCGAGCAGGCAACGGCGAACATGCCGGCCGAGGCTCTGGAGCTCTATAGCGCCGGAATCGCGGCGATATCCAAGTTCATCTCTCTGGGTGAGCGTACGGGCGTACCGCCGCTCGAGGTTGCGCGCGCCGTGGAGCACGCTCTGACCGCGAGCCGACCCAGGACCCGCTACGTCGTGGGACGCGACGCGAAAATGCGCCTCGTCCTCACGCGACTTCTGCCGACCCGCGTGATGGACCGGGTAGTCGTGCGCGCGATGGGGCTCTGATAGCCGTACGCCCTGACCCGTATGCGCGCACCCGAAGCGCGCACGCGGTGACTGGCCAGCGGGCTGGTTAACAGACTGGCCGCGCGATCTGCTCGAACGGCGCCGGGCGCTCGGATTCTCGCCCTTGTGGTAGCCAGTGAGCAGTAGCACGATCTTCTGGCCGTGGGCGTGGCGAGTGCAGCAGCCAGCGCTTGCTCCTTGTACTCCTCGAGACCGCGCAGGAAGGGCTGGTCGTCATCCGTTGCCGCTTGGCGGCTCATCGCGGCTCGTCGTCGCATCGGTCTCGGTGATCAAGCGCGCGCCGCGACCATGCGTGGCGAAGCTGAATGACCAGCGGATGAAGACGACGATGCGGTTCTGGAATCCCACGAGGTACCAGAGATGGACGAGCAGCCACGTCATCCATGCGAGGAAGCCGCTCAGTCTCAGGTGCTCGATGTCGGCGACGGCTGCCGCTCGTCCGATCGTGGCGAGGTTGCCCTTGTCGCGGTAGCGAAACGGCGGCGTCTCCTTGCCCCGCAGTCGAGCGCGCACTGTCATGGCTGCATAGCGACCCTCCTGCATCGCTGCGGGTGCGACCCCGGGCAGGACGCGGGACACGCCGTCGCTGCCACGCACGCGGATCATGTCACCTAGCGCGAAGACCTCCGGATGGCCGGGAAGCGTCAGGTCGGGCTCCACGGTCACGCGGCCCGCCTCGTCAAGCTCCGCGCCGCTGCGCTCGGCGAGCTTCGCGGCGAGCGGCGACGCCGTCACGCCGGCGGCCCAGATAACGGTGCGCGTAGCGATCTGTTCGGTCTTACCGCTGCCGTCCTCCACGGTGACACCGCGAGCGTCGACGTCGACCAGAGTGCGCCCGAGCAGCGCGGTCACGCCGAGCCGTTGCAGCGATCGCGCGGCCTTCGCCGACAGCGACGGTGGGAAGCTCGTGAGCACGCGATCGGCAGCCTCGATCAGCAGGATACGTCCCGTGCGAGGATCCGCCGATCTGAAGTCGCGGCTCAGCGTGTCGCGCGCGAGCTCAGCGATCTGGCCGGCCATCTCGACCCCTGTCGGGCCGCCACCGACGACGGCGAAGGTGAGCCACGCCGCGCGCCGCTGCGGGTCTGGCTCCATCTCGGCCGCCTCGAACGCGCTGAGGATACGCGCGCGGGCCAGGAGCGCGCTCTCGAGCGACTTGACCTCCTCGGCGAACTCGCCCCACTCGTCGTGGCCGAAGAACGAGTAACGCGACCCGCCGGCGACGATCAGCGTGTCGTAGGGGAGCGACGCCGGCGCCGGCACCCCGTCCACCGCCTCCAGGCGGAGCTCGCGTGCGTCGAGATCGACGTCGACGACCTCGGCCATCAGCACCCGGATGTTGCGGTCGCGTTTGAAGATCGCGCGCAGCGGATAGGCGATCTCGCCGGGGGACAGCGCACCAGTGGCGACCTGGTAGGTGAGCGGCTGGAACAGATGGAAGTTGCGCCTGTCCACAAGGGTGATGTCCACGGGCGCGCGACGCAGCTTCAGCGCGGCCTGGAGTCCGCCAAAGCCGCCTCCCACGATCACAAGGCGGTGCATGCTCGCTCGACCCATCGTGGGAGCGTAAGCGCTGGCCCGACTCGTACGCTCGGTGCTCGTCCAACGCGAGCATGAGCGCGGCCTTCGGTCGGACGCTTGCAAAGCACGCGAGCCGGACAGCGCTCGCGCACTGATCGTAGGCTGTCCCACGCATGAGCGACAAGTCCCACTTCACGGCCGATGAGGCCCGTGCGGCCGGCGAGCGGCTCGGCATCGACTGGGTGAGGTCTTCGTTTGACCTCGAGCAGTTTCGGATGGGGATGGACGTTGAGCTCGAGCATGGCAAGCACGATCTTGAGACCAACGTGACCGACGACGACGTGACCGTGACCACCCAGTGCTCGGGGGCGTCACACCCGCCGAATCCGATGGCCGAGCTGCGCGACTCAGCCGAGCTACGTCTGATTACCGCGCAGGTCCTCGACTGGGCATGGTTGGTCTCGATCGAGGATCTCCGGGTCTCCGGTCAGGAGCGCCAGGTTGCGAGCGCGGGCGGTGGCGATCGCGAAGCAGTCGCCGAGCCGTCGCGCACGCGGTCAGGACCACCGTCAGGCGACAGAGCTCGTCGAGCAGATCACCACCGCCGCTACTGCACGTCAGCGAGGGACGGCCCAGTCGGGCAGGTCGTTTGGATCATCGACGTCGTAGATCATTACGTCCGCTCCGTTGCCGGCGGCGGCGATGCGATCGGCCTCGGCTTCGGCGTCGGCAATGGTTTGGTGAGTGGATCGCAGGAAGGCTAGGGAAGGACCATCGGTAACAGCGAACTGTCCATCGCGCGGCAGAACGAACACCTGCAGTCGCGCGCCTGCATGACGACGAACCCAGCGTGCGAGCAGTGGGTCGATGATGCGCGGCGGCTCGTCGTCTTCGACGCGCTCGATGATGGCGTTACCTTCGAGGTTCTCGGCGGAGCGGGCTGCGCTGCTGCGGTTGGCCAGGCCCATGAATATCTTGGCCTCCTGCTGATAGGGGGAGTATCCGGACGCCAGCGCGGCCAGGACGCGCCTTTCGTTTGCGCTCAGGGCATCCCACAAGTAGCGCAACTCGGGGTTGACCATTCGCATTGTGGCGTCGTAGGCGCTGCGCAGGTCGGTGAGTGTGGCTGGATGGGGCGTCTCGACGCGGTCCCACAGCAGGTGGGCAATCAGCATCAGACGTTGTGGATGACCCTCGGCGACGTGGATCAGAGCGGAGATCGTCTCTCCCGCATTCTTGCCGGTTTCATCGAAGCGGCGATCGATGAAGTCATGTGTGGCGTCAGGGTCGAGGCGCTTGAGTTGCACGCGCTCAGCCTGTCCGTAGAGCGGGCGGGCACGATCCTCGAACAGCATGCGGAGTAGTGAGGGCTCTGAGCCGGCGAACACGTAGCTGACGTCGCTGTGATGCTGAATGTGGCTGCGCAACACCCCGTCCAGGCCATCAAGGTTGACCAGCGACTGAAACTCGTCGAGGACCACGAGGACACGCCGACCATGGCGGTTGGCTATCTGCGCCGGCAGCTCGAGCAGCGTATGCACGGCCGCGATCGGATCGGCGGGTGGATTGCGCCGCGAGAAGCTGAACCCCGCGATCGGCGTCGTGATCGCCACGCTGCCGAGCTCCTTGCTGACGAGCCTCTGGATGTTGCCGGGAAGTGCGCGGAACGCCTGCTCGAGTCGCGCTGCAACATCGGCGACGCTCAGGACGTCACTGAGATCGACCAGTACACCGGGCATATCGAGTTCGGAGGCGCTCTCGAGCACCTGCTTGAGCAGGGTGGTCTTCCCAAAGCGCCGAGGCGCGTGCAGCACGGCGTTGTGTCCACCCGCAGCCAGATCGAGCAGCCGCCTGCCCTCGGCGCGATCGATGCTCTCCTCGGGAGCGAGCACCCGGGCATGGATGAACGGGTTGGCTCCCGGCGGCAAGATGTCAGATCCGTTGGCGATGCTTCATCCTAGCTCGCAGATTGCGAACCGTCAAGTTCGCAGCAAGCGTACAAACTTGTTCGCTGTTAGGGGGCCACCTCACTTGCCCCCGCTACCCCGTCCTGAAAAACGTCACGTCCCCGCCTTTGCTCGTCCCGACCGCGTTCGTCGCGGAGACGGGATCCCCGCCGACATCACCTGCAGGTTGGCGCCTTCGATCCGCACCGTAGGCTTGCCGCCAACCCCTGTCCCGTCGAACTTGAAGTAGGGCAGGATCGGCTTCAGGCCTTCCTGTTCGGCTTTCGAGAGCACGGTGATGCCTTCGGGGTTGGGCGAACCGGTTTGTCAGAGTTCCCACAAGGCGGAGATCGGGACTGCCATTAGCCGGTCGCCAAACGCCCGTGATCGAGGTGAGGGGAGCGGAGGCTTCCCCGCCGCCACCGCCGCTCACGGAGGCCTGTTCGCCCGTGGCTTTGTTTTCCTGCCCGCCACTCACAGAGAAGTGTTCACGCGAGCGGGCGCCGACCGTGAAGGCGTCCGCTACGGCGTTTTGAACGCCACGTCGGGGCCTTCGACCGTGCCGCCCGAGCTCTTTGTCACGACCCTGAAGTGGTATCCGGTGTTCGGGGTGAGGCCCGTGATTTTCGCGGATACCGCCACCGGGCTCGTCCCGGACCCCGGCAGTGATTTGCACGGCGCTTTCGACCCGTAGCTGGTGCTCGTGCCGTATTCGAACGTGCATTCGGTGACCGTCTGCCCGTCGGGGTTGACCCTGGCGTTCAGCGTCGCCGAGGTCTGCGTGAGGAAGGTGACGGCGTTGCTCTTGAAGGCTCCCAGCCCTTTCGGCGCGCCGACGCCCGAGGGGCCGTCGAAACCGAGGGCGG
>Ga0207933_1002957_pt1 | contig 10478 bp, 7 predicted proteins | sample NGESurdeep092012_4_FD_184488 | JGI IMG/M metagenome (GOLD analysis project Ga0207933, IMG submission 184488) | Arctic peat soil microbial communities from Barrow, Alaska - NGEE Surface sample F53-3 deep-092012 (SPAdes) | ecosystem: Environmental > Terrestrial > Soil > Wetlands > Peat ...
GACCGTCGTCGAGATCGTCGCGCCGCTTGAAGTCCTGGGCCGGGGCCAGGGCGGCCAGGCGGTGCCCGTCGCACAGGACCAGCAGGGAGCATTCCGGACCGACCAGGCCCTCCTCCACCACCACCTGCCGTCCGGCGTCGCCGAAGGCGTCCCCGGACAGCTTGGCGTCGATGTCGGCCTCGGCGTCGGCCAGCGACTCGGTGACCAGCACCCCTTTGCCGGCGGCCAACCCGTCGGTCTTGACCACCCAGGGAGCGGGTAGCGACCGGAGGAATTCCTTGGCCGGGCCGGCCTCGGTGAACACCCCGAACCGGGCCGTGGGCACACCGGCTTCGGCCAGCATCTCCTTCATGAAGGCCTTGGAGCCCTCCAGGCGGGCCCCGTCGGCCCCGGGTCCGAACACCAGTCGGCCGGCGGCCCGGAGCCGGTCGGCCAACCCGTCGACCAGGGGCGCCTCGGGGCCGATGACGTAGAGGTCGGCCTCGAGCTCCTCCGGTGGGGTGTCCACGCTGGTGATGGTGTGACCCTCGGGGGTCACACCTCCGATACCCGGGTTGCCCGGGGTCACCACGACGTCGGCGGTGCGACCGAGCACCACGGCCAGGGCATGCTCCCGCCCTCCGGAACCCACCACGCACACGGTGCGGACGGCGTCGCCCGCGTCCCCCGGCGACCCGGCGTCGGTGCCGATCATGCGGCGAAGCGGACGAACTGGTCGCGGCCCGGTCCCACGCCGACCAGGCGGACCGGGGTACCGATCTGCTCGGCCAGGAAGTGCACGTAGTCCCGGGCCGCCTGGGGCAGGTCGTCGATCTCGGTGGCCCCGGTGATGTCGGTCTTCCACCCGGGGAGCTCCTCGTACACCGGGGTGACCTGATGGAAGACCGACTGGTGGTAGGGCGGGTGGGTGAAGCGTCGACCGTTGGACTCGTAGGCCACGCACACCTTCACGGTGTCGAAGGTGTCCAGCACGTCGAGCTTGGTCAGGGCCACCTCGGACAGGGAGTTGAGCCGGACGGCCTGGCGCATCATGACGGCGTCGAACCAGCCCGGTCGGCGGCGGCGCTTCGTGTTCACCCCGTACTCGTGGCCCCGCTCCACCAGGGTGTCACCGGTCTCGTCGGTGAGCTCGGTGGGGAACGGGCCGCTGCCCACCCGGGTGACGTAGGCCTTGGCGATGCCGATGACCTCGTCGACGTAGCGGGGGCCGATGCCGGCCCCGGTGCAGGCCCCGCCGGCCACCGGGTTGGAGGAGGTCACGAAGGGGTACGTGCCGTGGTCGAGGTCGAGGAAGGTGGCCTGGGCCCCTTCGAGCAGGACGTGGGCGCCGCGCTCCAGGGCGTCGTGGAGCAGTCCGACGGTGTCGGCCACCATGGGGGTGACCCGGGGGGCCAGCTCGTCGAGGTAGTGGGCGCAGATCTCGTCGGCCGACAGGGGCAGCCGGTTGTACACCTTCGCCAGGATCTGGTTCTTCTCCTTCAGGACCACGTCGAGCTTCTGCCGGAAGATCTTGGGGTCGAGGAGATCCTGGACCCGTAGGCCCACCCGGGACGACTTGTCGGCGTAGGCCGGGCCGATCCCCCGCTTGGTCGTGCCCAGCTTGTTCTTGCCCAGGTACCGCTCGGCTAGCTGATCCAGCTCATGGTGGTACGGCATGATCAGGTGGGCATTGCCGCTGACCAGCAGCCGGCTGGTGTCGATGCCCTTGTTGGCCAGGGTGTCCACTTCGGCCAGCAGGACGGTGGGGTCGACCACCACGCCGTTGCCGATGATCGGGGTGATGTGGTCGTAGAGGATCCCGCTCGGCACCAGCTGCAGGGCGAACGTCTCGCCGTCCACCACGATGGTGTGGCCGGCGTTGTGGCCGCCCTGGTAGCGGACGACCAGTTCCATCTCCTTGGCCAGGAGATCGGTCAACTTGCCCTTGCCCTCATCACCCCACTGGGTCCCGACGACGACGGTTGCCGGCACGCGTCTCTCCTCCGTTGCGAAAAGCGGATTACGCACCAGTGTAGCTCGCAGGGCCGAGGCGCCGGGTGGGTCGGCCGACCCACCGCTGGACCTCGCCGGCGGCACGCCGGTCCGGCCGGGGTCATCCCTCCGCGGGGTGGGCCAGCACCAGGAGGGAGCGGTCGGGGACGGCCCCGGTCCCCATGACGGCGTCGTCCACCGACTCCACCACCGCCCAGCCCGAACGGGCCACCAGATCGAGGTGGGCCGGGACCGGCAGGATGGTGCGCCACGGCTCGGACCCGGCCCGGGGGCGGGCGGCGTTGGCCCGCTCCACCACCCACGCCGAGTCCACCCCGTCGGGATGGACGGCCAGACTGGCGGCCAGGGCACTCCCGGCCGGCGCCCGGGCGCGGATCCCGCCGAGCAGCCCGATCACGGCCTCCTGGTCGAGGTAGACGAGCAGGCCCTCCGCCAGGACCAGGGACGGCCGGTCGGCGCAGTGGCCGCTCCGCTCCAGTACCGAACCCACCTCGTCCACCCGGAAGTCGGCCGCGACCAGCGTCACGCCCGAGAGGTCGGTCCCCAGGCGCTCCAGGCGGCGGCGTTTGTCGGACTGGGTGGCGGGTTGGTCGACCTCGAAGTAGCGGACCCCGGGAGACCGGAAGCGCAGGGAGCGGTCGTCATAACCGGCTCCGAGCGTCACGATCTGGGTGGTCCCCCCCTCGATGGCCGAGAGGACCTGGGCATCCATGAACCGGGTGCGGGCCTGGAGGTGGGCCCGCATGGGCGCCGACCCGATCGGGGCCTCCGACATCCCGATGCACAGTCGGGACTGGGCATCGCCATCGCCGTCAGGGGTGGTGGACCGCGTGAAGGTGGCCCGGGTGACGGCCACCGCCTGGCCGGTGAGGGACGGACCCGCCGAGCGACGGCCGGCCGGGGGTGGGGAGTGGGGGTGGGACGCCGGCTGCGGCCGGGGCTGCGACATGGCTGGACTCCGGTCTCGGATCGGGTCAGGACGAGAACAGGCTCGGGACCAGGGGATACCCGGTTCGAACCAATTAATACTGATTATTGACTATCCTATAGCTTGTCTATATGTTGCACCCATGCACGACCACGACGAGCAGCCCTGGTATCTGATGGTGGGAGTACCCTCCCTGCTGCGGGGAGCCCGCCGCACCTACGGGACGGCCATCCGGGCCGCCCTCGGAGCGGTCGGTTGCGAGGACATGCCCCGCAACGGCGCATTCGTGGTCGGGGCCATCGCCCGCGGTGGGTCGCCGCTCGGTGGGATCATCCGACACCTGGGAGTGTCCAAGCAGGCCGGAGGCCAACTGGTCGACACCCTGGTGGTCCGGGGCTACCTGGAGCGGTCGCCCGATCCCGACGACCGGCGGCGGATGACTGTGACCCTCACCGATCGCGGTCGCCTGGCGGCCGGCGTCACCCGCCAGGCCGTGGAGGACGTCGACGCCGAGCTGACGGCCCGGGTGGGGATGGAGTCCGTAGTTCGGACCCGGGCCACCCTGGGTGCACTCATCGACTTGGGGGGCGGCGCCGCCGACTGACGGGGCGCCCCGATCCCCACCCACCGGTTCAGTCGGTCGGGGTCCGCTCCCTCCGAAGGGCCTGGGCCACCGCCCGCATGAACAGCACCGACGAGAACACCAGGCCGATGAAGCCGATGGACTGCAGGGAGAGCCGGATGTCGTGGGAGTGGGCCAGCTCCGCGGCCACCAGGATCACCCCCGAGGCCAACAGCCCCATGGAGCCGAACACGGCGACGAGGATCCGGTCGATCCACCCGCTCACCACCTGCTCGTCACGACCGGCGAACCGCTCCGTCCGTACGCTCATCCGCCCGGACCGGAGCTGGGTGGCCAGCTCGTCGATGTGTTCGGGCAGGTTGCGGAGGACGGGCATCGACCGCTTGAGTTCCTGTTGGAGCAGATCACCGGTCATGTCCGGGTCCTGGGTGGAGAGGGCGTCGGCCGCCGCCGTGGCCTCGCTGGCCAGTTCGAAGGTCGGGTCGATCACCCGGAGCGTCCCGTCCAGGGTCAGCAGGGCCTTGGACAGCGAGGTCATGGACGTCGGGACCCGCAGGCCGTGTCGGGTCATGACCCCCAGGACCTCGGGAATGACGGCCGGGTCGAAGCCACCCGAGCTCTCCACCATGAGCATGCCTATGTCGGACTCGAGGCTGGACAGGTCGGCGGTGGCATCGGCCCCGGCCAGGTGCCGGACGGCCCGGGCCACGACCAGCGGTTCGTTGGCACTCATGCCCACGGCGATGTCCTGAAGGGCCCGTCGGGTGACCGGGTCGAGCAGTCCGACGGCGCCGTAGTCGAGCAGCCAGAGGCGGCCCCACTCGTCGACCATCAGGTTCCCCGGGTGGGGGTCGGCGTGGAACACCATGCCCTGGAGGACCTGGGTCAGGAAGCTGGACAGGAGGGCGGCGGCCAGCAGGTGGGGTGGCGCCCCGCTGGCGACGATGGCCCCGGGGGCGTCGATGGGCTGGCCGGGGGCCTCCTCCATGACCAGCAGCCGGTCGGTGCACAGGGCATGGAAGACGAGGGGCACCCGGATCACGTCGTCGGCCGGATCGTCGTGGGCCACGGCCAGTCGCAGACGATCGCACATGGTGGCCTCACGGAGGTAGTCCAGTTCGTGGTCCATGCTCGTGATCAGCTCGTCGGCCAGATCGCGGATCCCGATCTCGCCGGCCCCGGCGATCCGACGCTCGGCCATCCGGGCGGCCAGGCGCAGCACGGTGGCGTCCCGGCGGAGCAGGTCGTCGAGCCCCGGCCGCTGGATCTTGACCACCACCGGCTCCCCGGTGGTCAGGGTGGCCCGGTGGGCCTGGCCGATGGAGGCCGCGGCCAGCGGCTCGAACTCGAAGGAGGCGAACACCTCCTCCACCGGACGGCCCAGCTCCTGCTCGACCAGGGGGCGGACCTGCTCGGCCGGAATGGGACGCACCGACGAGCGCAGGTGGGAGAGCTCGTCGATCACCGGCTCGGCCAGCAGGTCACTCCGGGTGGAGGCGATCTGGCCGAACTTCACGAACATCCCGCCCACCTCCTCCAGGGTCAGGCGCAGGCGGTGGCCGAACTCGGCGGTGGTGATACCCGAGGCGGTCAGGAACTGGGGCCGGGCCAGGCCGTTCCGTCGGGCCACCGACAGCACCTCCCAGGACCGTCCCAGCGGGGCCAGGGTGCGGCGGAGCCAGCGCCAAGGGTGGAGCCAGAACCGCTTGGGCCGCCGGCGGCGGCCGGCGCTCCGGCTGCGCCCGACCGCCTCGGGGATGATCATCAGGACCATGGTGGCCAACACCCCGAACAGGGCGGTGAGGGCGTAGGTGACGAGGGTGTCGTGGCTCCCCTTCATGACCGCCTCGGCCCCCAACGCACCGATCAGGGTGCCCACCAGAGCGGTGGCCATGGAGCGCCATCGGCCCACGGTGATGCCCACCAGGCGGCCGCTGACCAGGCCCAGGAAGATGACGAAGACGACGGCCAGGGCGAAGGAGAAGAAGTTCTTGAAGGTGATCCGGACGGCCACCGTGGCCACCGCCGCCGCCAGTGAACTCACCGGTGGGATCCCGAGCATCGCACCGCTGTCCCTTTCGCCGACACGCCGGCCCTCCGCCCGCGTACCGGCCCCATGATCACCCTGCCGAGCGGCCGGCGTCCACCCGGTCGGTGGCGGTCGGCATCGGCCGTCACCACCGTGAAGTGGCCCCTAGGCCAGGATGACGGCCCCGTCCCGCTCGTCCACCGTGACGGTGGCTCCCTCGGCGTACCGCCCCTCCAGCAGGGCCAGGGCCAGTGGGTCTTCCACCTGGCGCTGGATGACCCGGCGCAGGGGTCGGGCCCCGAAGTCGGGGTCGAACCCCTCCTCGGCCAGCAGTGCCTCGGCCGCCGGAGTCACGGCCAGGGTCAACCGGCGCTCGGCCAGCCGGCCCCGCAGGCCGCCCAGCTGGATGGAGACGATGCGGGCCAGGTCGGCCTGGGTGAGCGACTGGAAGCGCACGATCTCGTCGATCCGGTTGACGAATTCCGGCTTGAAGTACTCGATGGGCTCGCCGGGGATGTTGGAGGTCATGATCAGCACCGTGTTGGTGAAGTCGACCGTCCGGCCCTGGCCGTCGGTCAGCCGGCCGTCCTCCAGCACCTGGAGGAGGATGTTGAACACGTCGGGATGGGCCTTCTCCAGCTCGTCCAGCAGCACCACGGCGTAGGGCCGGCGCCGGATGGCCTCGGTCAGCTGGCCCCCCTCCTCGTAGCCCACGTAGCCGGGGGGTGCGCCCACCAGGCGGGCCACCGAGTGGCGCTCGCCGTACTCCCCCATGTCGATGCGGACCATGGCCTTGGCGTCGTCGAAGAGGAACTCGGCCAGGGCCCGGGCCAGTTCGGTCTTGCCCACCCCGGTCGGCCCCATGAAGAGGAACGAGCCGATGGGCCGGTTGGGGTCGGACAGTCCGGCCCGGCTGCGCCGGATGGCGTTGGACACGGCCGAGACGGCCTCGTCCTGACCCACCACCCGGGCGTGCAGGGCGTCCTCCATCCGGATGAGCTTCTCCACCTCGCCCTCGAGCAGCCGGCTGACCGGCACCCCGGTGGCCCGGCTGACCACCTCGGCCACGTCCTCGGCGTCCACCTCCTCCTTCAGGAACCGCTGGCTCTTCTGGAGTTCGTCGAGGGCGTGGGTGGCCGCCTCCACCTCGTGCTCGAGGACCGGGATGCGCCCGTAGGTGATCTCCGAAGCCTCGGCCAGGCTCCCTTCGCGGCTGAGCCGCTCGGCGTCCCCGCGGAGCTGCTCGAGCTCCCCCTTCAGGTTCTGGATGGTGGTGATGGCCTCCTTCTCCGACTGCCAGTGGGCCGTCATGGCCACCGACTCCTCGGACAGGTTGGCCAGCTCCTCGTCCAGGCGGGCCAACCGCTCGGCCGAGGCGCTGTCGGTCTCCTTGGCCAGGGCCATGCGCTCGATCTCCAACTGGCGCATCCTCCGGGTCACCACGTCGAGCTCGGTGGGCATGGAGTCGATCTCGATGCGCAGCCGGCTGGCCGACTCGTCCATCAGGTCGATGGCCTTGTCGGGGAGGAACCGCCCGGTCACGTAGCGGTCGGAGAGCACAGCCGCCGCCACCAGGGCGGCATCCTGGATGCGGACCCCGTGGTGGACCTCGTACCGCTCCTTCAGACCGCGCAGGATGGCGATGGTGTCCTCCACCGACGGCGGCGGCACGAAGACCTGCTGGAACCGGCGTTCCAGCGCCGCGTCCTTCTCGATGTACTTGCGGTACTCGTCGAGGGTGGTGGCCCCGATGAGGCGAAGCTCCCCCCGGGCCAGCATGGGCTTGATCATGTTGCCGGCGTCCATGGCCCCCTCGGCGCCACCGCCGGCCCCCACGATGGTGTGGAGCTCGTCGATGAAGGTGATGACCTCGCCCTCGGCGTCGGTGATCTCCTTCAGCACAGCCTTGAGGCGCTCCTCGAACTCACCCCGGTACTTGGCCCCGGCCACCATCGAGCCCATGTCCAGGCCGATGACCCGCTTGCCCTTCAGACCCTCGGGGACGTCGCCCTCCACGATGCGCTGGGCCAGGCCCTCCACGATGGCCGTCTTGCCCACGCCGGGCTCGCCGATGAGAACCGGATTGTTCTTCGTGCGGCGGGACAGCACCTGGATGACCCGGCGCACCTCCTCGTCCCGGCCGATGACCGGGTCCATCTTCCCCTGGCGGGCCAGAGCGGTGAGGTCGCGGCCGTAGCGCTCGAGAGCCTGGAAGGTCTCCTCGGGGTTCTGGGAGGTGACCCGGTGGCTGCCCCGCACGTCGCGGAGGGCCGAGAGCAGCTGGTCGCGGTCGACGCCGATCCGGTCGGCCATGGCCAGCACCAGATGCTCGACGGAGAGGTACTCGTCCCCCATGTCCGTGCGCAGCGTGTCGGCCGAGGTCAAGACGTCGCGGAGCGGGCGGTCGATACCCGGCTCGGCCCCGCCCACGCTGTGGGGCAGGCGGGCCAGGGTGCCGGCGATCCGCTCGACCAGGACGGCCGGCTCCACGCCCACCCGGGTCAGGACCGGTCCGGCGATGCCGTCGGCCTGGTCCAGCACGGCGGCCAGCAGGTGGTCGGGGGTGACCTCGGGGTTGTGGGCGGCGCGGGCCCGCTCCACCGCGGCCGAGAAGGCCTCTTGGGTCTTGAGGGTCCAGCGGTCGGGACTGATGCTCATCGGGAACCTCCGGTTGACTGACTCGAACGGCGGCTCGGCCGGGTGGGCACGAGCTTCTGACTGAGGGGGACCAGGTCCCGGCGGTACTGACGGTGGGTGACCGCCACGGCCTCGAGCGCCTCGGCCCGGGTGGCCTCGACCTCCCGACGCAGCCGGGACACCTCGGCCTCCAGCTCCATGACCCGCTTCACCCCTTCGAGGTTGAGTCCGGCGTTGGTCAGGCTCTGGATGTGACGGAGCCGGTCCAGGTCCTGCTCGCTGAAGCGACGGCTGCCGCCCCGGGTCCGGCTCGGGTCGAGCAGACCCTTGCGCTCGTAGACCCGCAGCGTCTGGGGATGCACCCCGGTCAGCTCGGCGGCCACCGAGATCACGTAGACGGCGCGGGTGTGGCGGTCGTCAGTCATCTCACACTCCCAGCGTGTCGCGTGCCGGTGGCTCGACCACGGCGGCCAGGGCCTCCACCGCCGCGCGCTGCTCGTCGGTCAACTCCTCGGGGATGACCACGTCCACGGTGACCAGCAGGTCTCCGGTGCCGCTCTTCTTTCCGGCCGGGACTCCCCGGCCCTTGACCCGGAAGGTGCGTCCCGACGGTGTCCCCGCCGGCACCCGCAGGGTGACCGGTTCGGTGAGGGTGGGCACGGTGAGGGTGGTGCCCAGGGTGGCCTCGGGATACGAGACCGGCACCGACAGGGTCAGGTTGCGGCCGCGCCGGCCGAACAGTCCGTGCCGGTCCACCCGCACCACCACGTAGAGATCACCGCTGGGTGCGTTACCCCGGCCGGCCGCCCCCCGGCCCTTGACCCGGATGCGCTGACCGTCCTCCACCCCGGCGGGGATCCGCACCTTGACCGACCGGTTGCGGTGCTCCACCCCGGTGCCCGAACAGGTGGGACAGGGCGTAGTGACGACGGTGCCGCGTCCGCCGCACTGCGGGCAGATCTGGCTGAGGGAGAACAGCCCCTGGTTGTCCTGCAGGGACCCGGTCCCCCCGCACCGGGGGCAGGTGGCCGGCTGGGTGCCGGGTGCCGAACCCGACCCCGCGCAGGTGTGGCACCGGGCATCGGTGGTCAGATGGACCGAGGTGGTGACCCCGGCCACGGCGTCCTCGAAGGACAGGTGCAGTTCGGTCTCGACATCGGCGCCGCGCTGGGGCCCGGTGGCCCCGCCAGCCCGCCGGCCCCGGCCGAACAACCCGCCGAACAGGTCGCCCAGGTCGCCCATGTCCTCCACCCGGTACGTCCCGCCGGCCCCCGGGCCGCCGAATCCCCCGGGGAACCCCCCGGCCCCGGCGGCCGGTCCCATGGTGCGGACCTCGTCGTACTCCTTGCGCCGGTCGGTGTCACCCAGCACGTCGTAGGCCGCGGAAACCTCCTTGAACGTCTCCTCCTCACCCGGGTTGGTGTCGGGATGGTGCTTCTTGGCCAGCTTCCGGTAGGCGCCGGTGATCTCCTTGGCCGTGGCCGTAGAGGACACGCCCAGCGTCTTGTAGTAGTCCTTCTCGAACCATTCGCGTTGCGGCGCCACTCGGTCTCTACCCGGTCCCTTCTCGACTTCGTCTCGCTGCTAGCCCCGCACCATCACCATGGCCGGTCGGACCACGGTGCCGCGCCACCGGTAGCCGGCCCGCATGACCTGTCCCACCACCGGCTCGCCCGGGCCACTCCCCGCCGGGGCGTCTTCGTCGGCCCCGTCGGCCGCCGAATCGGCGTCGTCCTCGGCCGGCAGATGACCCACGGCCTCGTGGGCGTTGGGGTCGAACTCCTCGCCGAGGGGGTCGATCCGCTCGAGACCCTCCTTGGCCAGCACGTCGTGCAGCTGGCTGGTCACCGCCACCAGGGCGCGCCCGTCCGTGGACTCGGCGTCCCCGAGGTGCTGGGTGGCCAGGTCCAGGGTGTCCAGCACGGGCAGGACCTTCTCCACCAGGGACACGGCGGCCCGGGCCACCTGGTCGGCCTGCTGCTTCATCACCCGCTTCTTGTAGTTCTCGAACTCGGCCTGCAGCCGTCGCAGGGAGTCGAGGTACTCGTCGCGCTGGTTGAGCGCCAGGGCCAGGGGATCGTCGTCGGCGAACACCTCGTCCACCGCCGCGCTCACGTCGGCGGCGTCGAGGATCTCGGCGTCGATGACCTCGTCGCTCTCGCTGCCCTCGGGAGCACCCCCGGGGGCCTCGTAGTCGGGGCCCAGGTCGTTCTCCTCGGAGCCCTCGGGGTCGCCGGATCCGTCGACGGGCCGGGACCCGGGACCGTGGCCGGCCTCCGGATCCCGCGGATCCCCGTCATCACGTGGAC
>Ga0207933_1002959_pt1 | contig 10476 bp, 13 predicted proteins | sample NGESurdeep092012_4_FD_184488 | JGI IMG/M metagenome (GOLD analysis project Ga0207933, IMG submission 184488) | Arctic peat soil microbial communities from Barrow, Alaska - NGEE Surface sample F53-3 deep-092012 (SPAdes) | ecosystem: Environmental > Terrestrial > Soil > Wetlands > Peat ...
GGTTTATGCGGTCAACCCCGTCGATAAGGGCGCGCCTTTTCCGGCGAGCCTCAGCTTCCTGACCGTGACCAATCCCCCGACCGGCGATGCCGCGATATCATACTCCGACCTGTTCTATGCCGATGGTTCTCCGATCACCTGTCCGGACTACCCGTTTTCTGGCGGGTTCCTGGATGTCTACGGGGTGATGTTCCAACTCAACAATGGGGATCTCGTGGACCTGTTCAGCAATGGCGATGACCCGTCCCTGGGGTCGCTCATTTACGGCGCGGTCGTCGTGGACATGAGCAACGCCGCTGAGAATGGCGGCGAGGGTACGATCATCGATAGCGTAAGCAGTGGCATCGCGGCCGGCGTTCCGGAGCCCAGTTCCTTCTGGCTGCTCGGCGCGTTCCTGCTGGGTGTCCCGGCGTTGCGTAAGCGCTCCGCCAGTTCCCGCGCCGCGCGGGGGTAGCTGCCCACACGCGAGTCCCCCCTCCCCTTGCGGGAGGGGGTTAGGGGGAGGGGTCGACTACGCCGCCTCCGTCATAAGCGTCGCCTCGGTCTTCGCGCGCACCTCCGCGAGGTCCACCCCCGGCGCGAGTTCCCTCACCATCAGACCGTCCTTCGTCACCTCGAACACGCCGAGATCGGTGATGACCATGTCGACCACCCCGGCGCCGGTCAGCGGCAGGGTGCAGCGGTGCAGCAGCTTGGGCTTGCCGCCGGCGGTGTGCTCCATCAGCACGACGACGTGCGGCACGCCGGCGACGAGGTCCATCGCGCCGCCCATGCCCTTCACCATCTTGCCGGGAATCATCCAGTTGGCGAGATCGCCGTTCTCCGCGACCTGCAAGGCGCCCAGGATCGAGATGTCGATGTGCCCGCCGCGCACCATCGCGAAGCTCGCGGCGCTGTCGAAAAAGCTGGTGGTCGGCAGCGTGGTGACCGTCTGCTTGCCGGCGTTGATGAGGTCGGCGTCCTCCTCGCCCTCGAACGGGAACTGCCCCATGCCGAGCATCCCGTTCTCCGAATGCAGTTGGATCGATATGCCCTCGGGGATGTGGTTGGCGACCAGGGTGGGAATGCCGATCCCGAGATTGACGTAGAACCCGTCTTTCAGTTCACGGGCGGCGCGGGCGGCCATCTGATCGCGTGTCCAGGCCATGATCGGTCTCCGTTACGTGCGGGCGCGCACGGTGCGCTGCTCGATCCGCTTCTCGACCGTCGCCAGCTTGACGATCCGATCGACGAAGATTCCCGGGGTGACGATCTGGTCGGGGTCGAACGCGCCCGGATCGACGAGTTCCTCCACCTCGACCACCGTCATCTTGGCCGCCGTCGCCATGATCGGGTTGAAGTTCCGCGCCGTCATCCGATAGATCAGGTTCCCCTCGGGGTCGGCCTTCCAGGCGTGGATCACCGCGAGGTCCGCGCGCAGCCCACGCTCCAGCACGTAGGTCCGGCCGTCGAACTCCTTGGTCTCCTTGCCTTCCGCGATCCGCGTTCCCACCCCGGTCGCGGTGTAGAAACCGGGGATGCCGGCGCCGCCCGCGCGGATACGCTCGGCGAGCGTGCCCTGCGGGTTGAACTCGATCTCCAGTTCGCCGGCGAGGTACTGGGCCGCGAAGGTGGCGTTCTCGCCGACATAGGAGCTGATCATGCGCTTGATCTGGCGGGTCTTGAGCAGCACGCCGAGGCCCGCGTCGTCGATCCCGGCGTTGTTGGACACCACGGTCAGCCCCGTCACCTTGCTGGCGCGGATCGCCTCGATCAGCACCGCCGGGATGCCGCACAAGCCGAAGCCGCCGGCCATGATCGTCATGCCGTCGCGCAGCACGCCGGTCAGCGCTGCCCCGGCATTCGGATAGATTTTGTTCACGGCGATGCGATCCCTCCGTCCCCATCGGGCAAAATGCCATTCGCGGGAGGTGCCCACAAGCCGCCTCCCGTGGCCGCGCCGGGGGTGCTAACCTCGGGCCAACCGAGCAGGGAGGCACGGACATGGCACGGGTAGCGCTTGTGACGGGCGGGACGCGCGGAATCGGCGCGGCCATCAGCAGGGCGTTGAAGCAGCAGGGCCGGACGGTGGTCGCCAGCTACGCCGGCAACGACGAAGCGGCGAAGGCGTTCGCCGCCGAGACCGGCCTGAAGGTCATGCGCTTCGACGCCGGCGACTTCGCGCAATGCCAGGAAGCCGTCGGCCAGATCGCCGCCGAGATCGGCCCGATCGAGATCCTGGTGAACAATGCCGGGATCACCCGCGACGCCACGCTCTCGCGCCTGACGCGGGACATGTGGGATGCGGTGATCGATACGAATCTCGGGTCGTGCTTCAATCTATGCAAGCTGACCTGGGACGGGATGCGGGAGAAGAAGTTCGGCCGCATCGTCAGCGTCGGCAGCATCAACGGCCAATGCGGCCAATACGGGCAGGTGAACTACGCGGCGGCGAAATCCGGCATCCACGGGTTCACCAAGGCGTTGGCGCAGGAAGGCGCGCGCTTCGGCATCACGGTCAACGCAGTCGCGCCCGGCTACGTCGACACCGACATGGTGCGCGCGGTGCCGGCGGACGTATTGCAAAAGATCGTCGCGCGCATTCCGGTCGGCCGTCTCGGCCGGGCGGAGGACATCGCGCGCGGGATCGCGTTCCTGACCGCCGACGATGCCGATTTCATCACCGGCAGCACGATGTCGATCAACGGCGGGCAGCATATGTACTGAGGCGCGTTCGCCTATCGAATCAGGGTCACCAGTTCGGAGTACCGCGTCAGCACGGGGTCCGCGGTGTAGAGACGCATGGGCTCCGCCATCGCCTGCGCCACCAGGATGCGGTCGAACGGATCACGATGGTGCATCGGCAGGTCGGCGACCCGCGCCGCGGCCGAGGAGTGGACAGGAAGCTCGATGAACCCCGTCTGCCGGGCGGCGTCGGCGATCTCTTGCGGGCGTGCGGGAAAATCCTCGCGGCGAAGACTGGCCTTTATCGCGATCTCCCAGATGCTCGCGGCGCTGAACAGTACCTCGGCACCCGGGTCCTCCAGAAGAAGCCGCGTTTCCCGGTCCAGCCGGGTTCCGTCGGTTATCGCCCACAGCAGGATATGGGTATCGAGCAGGACGCGCATCAGCGCCCCTCGAAGCTGTCCAGGATGTCATCGGGCAGAGGCGAATCGAAGTCGTCGGGTACTTTAAGCTTGCCACCCAGAATGCCGAGCGTCCGTTTCGGGCGAGAGGGCGCCAACGCGACGAGCCGGGCAACCGGCTTGCCGGACCGTGCGATGATGATCTCCTCGCCGGCCGCGGCATCGTCGACTAGGCGGGAAAGCTGGGTTTTGGCGGCATGGATGTTGACGGTCGGCATTGGCGCCCCTCAGAACCGGACTAGACTTAGTCCGCATATAGGCTAGCTCGGCTCCTCAAGGCAAGGGCGCCTCAAACCACATGCTCCGGCCGCAGACCGCACAAATGCGCGGTCTCCCGGGTCTCCAGTTGCACTGTCGCGTGGCCAATGCCGAAGCGTTCGCGCAGCTCCGCCGTGACGCACGACAGCAACCCGGAATCGCCCGCCGCGTCGTCGCGGACAAGATGCGCGGTCAAGGCGGTGTCGGTCGTGGACAGCGCCCAGATGTGCAGGTCGTGGACCTCGTCCACCCCGGGCAGCGCACGCAGCCAGGCGGCGACGGCCTCGGCGTCGATGGAAGCCGGGACCGCGTCGAGCGACAGGCTGACCGATTGGCGCAGCAGGTCCCAGGTGCCGGCGATGATGATCGCCGCGATCACCAGGCTCACGATCGGGTCCACGCGGTACCAGCCGGTGAACGCGATCACCAGGCCGGCGACCGCGACGCCGACGGCGAGACCGACATCGGCGATCATGTGGGCGAAGGCGGCGCGGAGGTTCAGGTCATGCTGGCGGCCCGCGGCGAGCACCCAGGCGGCGACGCCGTTGGCCGGAATCCCGGCCAGCGCGACACCCATGATGATGAGGCCGCGGGTCGGCGCCGGATCGGCCAGTTGCGAGCCGGCCTCGGCGGCGATCGCGCCGGTCACCAGCAGCAGGATCACCGCGTTGGCGAGTGCCGCGAGGACCGAGGCGCGGCGCATTCCGTAGGTGAATCGCCGGGTCGGCTCCCGCGTGCTCAGCCAGACCGCGATCCAGCCGCCGACCAGGCCGATCACGTCGCCGAGATTGTGCCCGGCATCGGCCAGCAACGCGGTGGAGTGGATCGCGAGGCCGACCCCGGCCTCGATGAGCACGTAGGCGAGGTTGATCCCGGCGCCGATCGCGAATGCCCCGCCGGTGGTCGGCGTGTGGACGTGATGGGCGTGATCGTGCGGCATGGCGGTGTCTCCGGGTGCCGCGGCCCAGGGGCGATTGGGCTTAGAACCCTTCGCGCTCCAACCGCTTACGCTCCAGCTTGCGGGCGCGGCGCACCGCCTCGGCGGCCTCCCGCGCGCGGCGCTCGGACGGCTTCTCGTAATGGCGGCGCAACTTCATCTCGCGGAACACGCCTTCCCGCTGCATCTTCTTCTTGAGCGCCTTGAGCGCCTGATCGACGTTGTTGTCGCGAACGAGAACCTGCACTTGGCCGTCTGCTCCTTCACCTCGCCGTTCCCCGAGGACCGAGGGACGCGCGTTCGACCCCGGGGCTGGTTTCCTGGCCCGGGCCGGGAACCTATAGCATGGCCGAACCCCTCGCGGAACCCCGCTTCCGGCCCATATCGGAGACCTCATGGCCATTCTGAAGATCGCCCGGATGGGCAACCCGGTGCTGCTGGCCCGCTGCGATCCCGTCGCCGATCCCGGCGCGCCGGAGATCCGCCGGCTCGTCGCCGACATGATGGAGACGATGGAGGACGCGCCCGGCGTCGGACTGGCGGCGCCGCAGGTACATGTGCCGCTGCGCCTGTTCGTGTTCCGCATCCCCGCCGAGCGGAAGGGCGAGGACCCAGAGGATACGGCTCTGGACAATTCCGTGCTGATCAACCCGGAGGTCGAATTACTGGCAGACGAGCGGGTGTTGCGCTGGGAGGGGTGCCTGTCGATCCCGGGCTTGCGCGCCGCCGTTCCGCGGGCGCCCCGCATCCGTTACAGCGGCGTCGATTGCGACGGGGTGGCGGTGGAGCGGGTCGTCTCGGGATTCCACGCCGGCGTGGTGCAGCATGAATACGACCATCTCGACGGGATTCTCTACACGATGCGCATGACCGATTTCCGGCTGTTTGGCTTCAGCGAGGACTTGGCGCGGGCCACGCTCGCCGTAAGTCGAGGGCAAAGCTGATGCACATGCCCGAACGCAGCGAGGAGCGCGACGCGGCGATCGACGCGGCGCTGCCGAACGTCGCCTTCGACGGCTGGACCTCGCGCGCCCTGCGCCGGGCGCTGACCGCCATCGGCGAGGAACCCGAGGACGCCGCACTGCTGTTTCCCGGCGGTCCCGCCGACATGATCGAGGCGTATTGCGACCTCGCCGACCGGCGCATGGAGGCGGGCGCGGCGGCGATCGACATGACCGAGATGCGCCTGCCCGCGCGAGTGCGCGCGGTGATCGCGCTGCGCCTGGCGCGGAACCGGCCGCATAAGGAGGCGGTGCGCCGCGCGCTGAGCGTGCTCGCGCTGCCCGCCAATGCGCGCAAGGGCGTCGCCTGCACGGCGCGCACAGTGGATGCGATCTGGCACGCCGCGGGGGACCGCTCGGCGGATTTCTCGTGGTACACGAAGCGGGCGATCCTCACCGGGGTCTACGTCGCGACGCTGCTGTTCTGGCTGCGGGATTCGAGTGAGGACGACGCGGACACGCTGGCGTTCCTGGATCGCCGCCTCGCCGGGGTCGGACGGATCGGGCGGATGCGGCGGCGGATCGAGGGTAGGTTGCGGCCCCGCCCGGCGTGATCGGCCGCTCGGTCGGCGCACGGCGGACTCAAGCGGCGCCATCGCGCGCGCTGCCGCTCGCCGCCTCTCTGCTGTTCGTCATCTTCATCGCGATAGCGGCGTGGATCACGACCTCGTTGGCGGAGCGGACTGACCTTGTTCGCCATACGCTCACGGTGGAGACCAGCCTCTCCGACCTGCTGTCGTCACTTCAAGACGCGGAGACGGGGCAGCGCGGTTATCTCCTGACGGGTGACGAGGCCTACCTTGGCCCGTACACTCGCGCGGCCAAGGCACTCGGCGGGGAGTTCGCGAGGTTGAGCACGGCGATCGCGGATGCCCCGGTCGAGCAACGGGCGCTGACCGAGTTGCGTGCGACCACGGCGGCAAAACTGAACGAATTGCGTCGAACGATCGACCTGCGGCGGGCGGGTGATGTGGCGGGCGCGCTCGCGATCGTACGGACCGACCACGGTCGGGAATTGATGGATCAGGCGCGCGTCATCATAGCCGGCATGAGGGCCGAGGAGGCTCGGGTTTTAGCGCGGCGTTCGGCGTCGGCCGCACTGTTCAGCCGCACGTTGCTCGGCGTCATCGTAGCCAGCGGGATTCTTGCTGTTGTCTTTGTCGCCCTGTGGTTCCGGGGCACGCGCCGGTACGCCCGTGTACTGGAGCGCGCGCGGGAAAACCTCAGCGCCGCCAACACGCAGCTCGAAGCCAGGGTGGCCGAACGGACCGCGGAGCTGCAGGATTCGAACGACGAGATTCAGCGCTTCGCCTATATCGTTAGCCACGATCTACGTGCGCCGCTGGTCAATATAATAGGCTTCACCAGTGAACTCGAGGCGACGCGAGAGGATATTCGCGCGGAATTGCCCGAGACTCCAAAGTCGCAAGCCATCGACCGCGATCTCACCGAGGCGCTCGGCTTCATCAAGGCGGCAATCGCCAAGATGGACAGGTTGATCGGCGCGATCCTCACGATTTCACGCGAAGGCCGGCGCGCTTTCCGACCCGAGCCGCTCGACATGGCCGTGCTCGTCCAGGGCCTCGCCGATGCGCAACGCCATCAGACGGACGAGGCCGGCGCAATGGTGGAGGTCAGGCGCCTGCCCATGATTAGCGCCGACCGCCTCGCCGTGGAGCAGGTCTTCGGCAACCTGATCGACAACGCCATCAAGTATCTCGACCCCGGGCGCGCTGGGCGGATCGAGGTGTCGGGGGAGGGGATCGGCTCTCGGGTGCGCTACCAGGTCCGCGACAACGGCCGCGGCATAGCACCCCAGGATCACGGTCGGGTGTTCGAACTGTTCCGCCGCGCCGGCGCTCAGGACAAACCAGGCGAGGGCATCGGGCTCGCCCATGTCAGGGCGCTGGTGCGCTCGATGGGCGGGCGCATCGACGTTGCCTCCGAACCCGGTGTCGGGACGACGTTCACCGTCACTTTGCCCAGAATGCCGGCGGCGGTGTAGAGACATCCCAACATCGATGGAGGCCGCCGTGCAGCCGGTCTGTATTGTCATGATCGAGGACGATGAGGGGCACGCCCGCCTGATCGAAAGGAACATCCGCCGGGCCGGGGTGAACAACGAGATCGTCCATTTGCAGGACGGCGCCAGCGCCGTGCGATACCTGTTCGGTGCCGATGGGTCGGGCGAGGCCAGTGCCGGGCGCGCGCAGCTCATTCTTCTCGATCTCAACCTGCCCGACATGACGGGGGTCGACATCCTGGCCAAGATGAAGGCGAATCGCCACACCAAGCGATCGCCCGTCGTCGTGCTCACGACCACCGACGACGAACGCGAAATCCAGCGCTGCTATGATCTCGGAGCGAACGTCTACATCACCAAGCCGGTCAACTACGAGGGCTTCGCCAACGCGATCCGCCAGCTTGGTTTGTTCTTCTCGGTGATGCAGGTGCCGGAAGCGGAGTAGCGGTGACCGACCAGCCCGCCCTTCGCATTCTCTACATCGACGACGATCCCGGAATCGCGCGCCTCGTCCAGCGCTCGCTCGAGAGACGGGGCTACGCGGTCGAACACGCGATGGATGGCGCCGACGGGCTGCGGCGTTTGCGGGAGGCGAGCTTCGCCCTGGTTGGCCTTGATCATTCGATGCCCGGTCAGGACGGGCTCGCGGTCCTGGCCGAGATCGCGACGTTGTCCGATCACCCTCCGGTCGTCTACGTGACCGGCTCGGAGGACAGCCGGGTCGCCGTCGCCGCGCTCAAGGCCGGCGCTGTCGACTACGTTTGGAAGGACATCGAAGGACAGTTCCTGGAGCTTCTCGCCGCGGCGATCGCGCATGCCCTCGCGGAGGAGGAATTGCGGCGCGCCAAGGAACGGGCGGAGCGCGAGGTGCGGGAGTCCCGCGACCACGCCGAACTCCTGCTCCGCGAGGTCAACCATCGGGTCGCCAACAGCTTGGCCCTGGTCGCGGCGCTGGTGAAGATGCAAGGATCGGCGGTCCGAGATCCCAGCGCCCGCGATGCGCTGGAGGAGACGCAAGCGCGCATCCTTGCGATCGCCGGGATCCATCGCCGTCTCTACACCTCCGGCGATATCCGCGTCGTCGGAATCGACGCCTATCTCGCGAGCCTCGTCGAGGACCTCGACGCCGCGATGCGGGCGAGCGGGCGCGAGCATCCGATCAAGCTCGACGCCGAGCCGATCCAGGTTCCGACCGACAAGGCGGTCTCCCTCGGGGTGATCGTGACCGAGCTTGTCACCAACGCCTACAAATACGCCTACCCGCCGGGGCGGCGCGGCGACATCCGCATCAGGATCGGGTGGGACGGCGAGAGCGTCTGTCTCGTGGTCGAGGATGACGGCGTCGGCTCCCAAGAGACGGAAACGCCGCGCGGCACCGGCCTCGGCACACGGATCGTGACGGCGATGGCGACCAGTCTGCGCTCGACCGTCAGCGTCAACCTGGATCACGTAGGCACGAGCGTGAGCCTCCGCTTCCCGCTATAGGTCCAGCCACCCGCGCAGCACCGGCACGCAGTCGCCGGCGACGGTCGCGGTGACGGGGCCTTCGCCGGTCTTGCGGGCGCTCGCAAGCAGGCGGGAAGGGCGGCCCATCTCGATGCCTTGTTCGATGTCGTAGTCGAGCGTGACGTTCACCCCGGGCGCCAGCGCCGTCAGCAGGGCGGCGAGGGTGGCGTTGGCGCTGCCGGTGGCGGGGTCCTCGATCGTGCCGCTGAGCGGGGCGAACATCCGTGCCCTCAGTTGCGTCGCCTCGCCGTCGTGGCGGGCGTAGAGATGCAGCGAGAAGCGGCTACCCGGCAAATCGCGCTGTGCGGCGGCGTCGCGGAACGCCGCCAGATCCGGGGCGGCACGCGACAGCGCCTCGATGCTCGCGACCTCGGCAAGCACGAACCAGACGCCCACGGTGGCAAAGAGCGGCGTGTGCGCCGCGGTCGCGATGTCGGCGGGATCGAGGCTGGCGCAAGCGGCGATCACGTCGAGCGGGACGTCGTCGCCGATCTGGAGCGAGTGCGGGGCGGCGATGCGCGCGCCGCTGATCGCCTGGTCAGGCCCGCGCTGCGGATGCACGCGCACCAATCCCGCCTGTTCCTCGAAGGTCAGATGCTCCGGCACCTGCGTCATGCGGCGGGCGAGGACATAGCCGGTACCGACGTTCGGGTGCCCGGCGAAGGGCATCTCGGCGGTGCGGTTGAAGATGCGTACGCGGGCGTGGTTGCCCGGGTTCTCGGGCGGCAGGACGAAGGTCGTTTCGGACAAGTTGAACTCGGCGGCGATCGCCTGCATCTGCTGCTCGGTCAGGCCGGCGGCGTCGGGAAACACGGCAAGCGGATTGCCGCCGAAACGGCGGTCGGTGAAGACGTCGACGGTGACGAACTCATAGGCGGGCATTGGTCTCCTTCAGCCGCCGAGGACGGCCTTGCGCGGGCGTTGCATAGCGGAGGCATCGTAACATGCACACCGTCATGCCCGCGAATGCGGGTATCCACGTCTTCCCTGGCTGCCGGCGCCCCTGACAGGCCGCGTCCGACCGCCTATCTTCCAGCCAGTAGTCAGGAGGGACCGCCATGCTCAACCCGACCAGCCCGCTGCCGCTGAAGGACCCCACGTTGTTCCGGCAGGCCAACTGCATCCACGGCAAATGGGTGCAGGCGGACAGCGGCAAGACGCTGACGGTCAAGAACCCCGCCACCTTCGAGGCGATCGGCGAGGTGCCGGCGATGGGCAAGGCGGAGACGCGGCGCGCCATCGAAGCCGCCGCCCGCGCCTACCCGGCGTGGCGGGCGATGCTGGCCAAGGAACGCGGCGCGATCCTGCGCAAGCTCTCGGACCTGATGCTCGCCAACGCCGAGGACCTCGCGGTCATCATGACCGCCGAACAAGGCAAGCCACTGTCGGAGAGCAAGGGCGAGATCGCCTATGCCGCGAGCTTCATCGACTGGTTCGCCGAGGAAGGAAAGCGGGTCTATGGCGATACCATCCCGCAGAACGCCAAGGGCCGGCGCATCCTGGTGCAGAAGGAGCCGATCGGCGTGTTCGCCGCGATCACGCCGTGGAACTTCCCCTCGGCGATGATCACCCGCAAGGCGGGCCCCGGCTGGGCGGCCGGCTGCACCGGCGTCATCCGCCCGGCGA
>Ga0207933_1002963_pt1 | contig 10460 bp, 8 predicted proteins | sample NGESurdeep092012_4_FD_184488 | JGI IMG/M metagenome (GOLD analysis project Ga0207933, IMG submission 184488) | Arctic peat soil microbial communities from Barrow, Alaska - NGEE Surface sample F53-3 deep-092012 (SPAdes) | ecosystem: Environmental > Terrestrial > Soil > Wetlands > Peat ...
CCAGCCGCTCCACATCCTCCGCCGTGCGAAACAGATATGCCTGCAGCACCGTCCCCACCGCGCCCGGAAAGCGTGCATACAGCCGCTCGGTCATCGCCACCGTCGCCTCGGTGTACTCCGAGCCCTCCATGTCGATGCGCACAAAGTTCTTCGTCCGCGCCGCATGCTCCACCATCTCGCCCACGATGCGCTCGGCCAGCGCCGGGCCGGTCTCGGGGGACGCGCCGCCAACATCCATACCCACATCCATGCCCACCTGCGTCAGCTTCACGCTCACGTTCGCGCGCAGCCCCCGCGCCGCAATCTCATCCAGCAGCCGGTGATAGATCGCCGCGCTCGCCTCGGCCTGCGCCACGGCCGTCACGCTCTCGCCCAGCGAATCCAGCGAGACATCGATCCCCTCGCGGTTCAACTGCTCGGCCGCCGCAATCGCCTCCTCCACGCTCATGCCCGCGACAAACCGCTTCGAGACGCGCCGCCCCATCGACGACCGCTCCGAAAATCTTCGAAATCCCTTGTTTGTAGAAAGCGCAATAAAGAACGACCGCAGCAGACTCACCTTGTCCCCACCCTCCGCCCACCTTCTCTTCCCGTCGCCAACCGCCGCACCCGAATCATCGCACCTGTCATCGCACCGGCGCGTGGCGTACCGGCTCGCTGCGCTCCACCTGCGGCGTAATCATCGTGCTCGTGTCTTTCAACTTCGCAATCGCCTGGTCGTACCGTCCGCGCAGCGAATTGATCCGAATCTGCGCCATATCCTCCAGCATCTTCATGCCGTCTCGCAGATAACTGAGGCGGCTGCGCTCATCGTGCCCCCACGTGACAGGCACTTCGACGACCTTGTACTTCAGCTTGCGCGCGATAAACAAGATCTCCGGATCGAATCCCCAGCGCTCGATCGTCTGCAGCCGGAAGATCGTCTGCGCCGCCTCGCGCCGGAACGCCTTGAAGCCGCACTGCGTGTCCTTATACGGCAGGCCCATCACCTGGCGCGTCACCCAGTTGAAACACCGCCCGAAGAACCTGCGATAGAGCGGCTGATGAATCGTCTGCCGCGTCTTTTCCAGCCATCGCGACCCGATCGCCACGTCCGCGCCCTCTTCGATCGCCGCAAACAGCCGCTCCGCTTCTTCAATCGGCGACGAGAGATCCGCATCCGTGAACATCACAATCCGTCCCACCGCCTGCAGCAACCCATTGCGCACCGAGAAGCCCTTGCCGCGGTTTCCCTCATTGCGAATCAGTTGCAGATTCGGGTGCGTCTCCATCCATCGCCGCACAATCGCCGCGGTCGCATCCGTCGACCCATCATCGACGACCAGCACCTCGGCATTCCAGCGTCGTTCCGCCACGCACGCCAACACGCGCTCCAGCGCCTGCTCAATGCGCGCGCCCTCGTTATACGCCGGGATGACGATGCTGAGACTGGGAGAGTTCACGTCCATTCGAGGGTCTGCGCTCCTCTGCAAGCAGCAGAAACCGCAGGCTAATCATACGCCATGCACCTCACTGCTTCCTGCTCACTGCTTCCTGCTTACTACTTGCTGCTTCCTGCTAAACTCGGCCTCATGAGCGCGCCTCCACCTCCTCCCTACACTCCGCCTTCCGGCTACTACGCCGCGCCCTACGCGACCCCACCCGGCTACGCCTATCCGCCGCCTCGGCGCTCAGGCTGGTTTTGGGCCGCCATCTTCGCGATCATCATCGCGGTCGTGTTCATTGTCTTTGCCGTCATCTTCAGCCATCTCGTGGTCGCGGTCGCCGGCGGCGGCGAATCCGCCACCTTCGGCCAGCCCAGCATCGCCGTGGTCGATGTCTCCGGCGTCATCGTCGACGCCGACAAGATCGACAAGCAGCTCGAGCGTTTCGGCCGCGACTCCGGCGTCAAGGCCATCATCCTTCACATCAATTCGCCCGGCGGCGGAGCCGCAGCCTCGCAGGAGATCTATCACGAGGTCCTCCGCGTCCGTCAGCAAACCCACAAGCCCATCGTCGCCTCGGTCGAGAGCGTCGGTGCCTCGGGCGCCTACTATATTGCCTCGGGTTGCGACAAAATCTACGCCAACCCTGCCTCGGTCGTCGGCTCCATCGGCGTCATTATGGAGTGGACCAACTACGGCGACCTCTTCCGCTGGGCCAAGCTCAAGAGCGTCGATATCCACGACGGTGAGCTCAAGGACGCCGGTGACCCAACCCGCGACATGACGCCCAAAGAGCAGGCCTACTTCCAGTCGCTTGTCGACAATATGTACGGTCAGTTCATTCGCGACGTGGCCTTTGGCCGCCACACCTCGCCGGAGAAGATTCAGCCTCTAGCCACCGGCCAGGTATGGACCGGCGAACAGGCTATCTCGCTTGGACTCATCGACAAAGAGGGCGGCTTCCGGATCGCGCTCCTCGACACCGCCCGCCAGGTAGGCATTAGCGGCGAGCCACATCTGGTCCGCCCCCCGAGCGAAAAACACGGCCTCCTCGCCCTGCTCGCCGGAGACAACGGCACCGACCTTTTTACCAATCCTTCCAACCTGCTCAACCGCGCTCCAGGCTTCTACTTTCTCTGGAAGTAGTGCGTGTTCCGCGCGTATGTCGGGTAACGTCCCTGGGTACCGTGCACCTTAAGTTGCAACCCGGACTGCCCTAAGAGGACTCTTAAAATTGCGAGCCGCCGTTGTATAACACCCACAGGTTCTCTCTGAGCGGTTTTCGAACAGTAGTCCCTAATCTTGGAGGCCAAAATGCGTCTGAAACTCTTTCTCTCCGGTGCGATACTCGTGCCCGCTCTTCTTCTGGTGGGCTGCGGCATGGGCACCATGTCAGACGTCACGTCAAATATGGACTCTCCAGCTCTCAGCGGACAGGCCTTCGGCGGACAGGCGCCCATCTCCGGCGCGGCGATTGAAGTCGTTGCCATGGGAACGACCGGATACGGTTCGCAGGGCACCGTCCTTGCCATCACCACCACCGACGCCTCGGGCAACTTCCAGTTTGCTTCCGGGGCCTACACCTGCCCGCAGTCGAACACCCCTGTCTATCTGATGGCCATCGGCGGCGACGCAGGCTCCGGCAACAACGTGCACATCGCCAACGCGGCAGGTTTGGGCACCTGCACTAACGCCAAGAGCAGCTTCGTTGTCGTGAATGAGGTCACTACGGTAGCCCTGGCGTATTCGCTGGCCCAGTTCTTTACCCCGACGATTGGCGGCAACGACCCCATCCAGGCCGATGACGACTGGTTCGGTGGCCCCTCGTCCATCACCAACGGCACAGTCACCTACTCGAACGGCCTGGTGTTGGGCAACAGCTATACAATTCCCGCACTCGTGAACATGGCGTCCGGTCGGCCGAATGCGTCGACCTCCACCGTCACCGTTGAGTCAGCCAAGATCTATACGATCGCGAACATTCTAGCAGCCTGCGTCAATACGGACGGATCGATGGTTGCCGGCCAGCCGTGCAAAAACCTATTCACTTATGCGAAGCTCACGGGCGTGACGGCTCCGTATGACACCTTGCAGGCAGCGGTCGAGATCGCGCGCTCTGAGTACTCGATTTCGACCAATCAACACGCCAGCACGGTTTCAAACCTCTATGGGCTCAGCAACCCTCCGACTCCCGCCTTCAGCGGAGGCCTGACCGGCGTGCCCAACGACTTCACCCTCGGCATCAGCTACACCAGCAGCGCGTTTGGTCTTGGGGTCACCAGCGGCCTCGCCTCCACGCTGGATATCGATTCGACCAACAGAATCTGGTTCCCCAGCAACGCCACGGGCGAGGTCGGGGCAGGGTTCTTTGACCAGACGAGCCGCACCTTCAATGGGCCCTACAACGGCGTCACCTCTCAACTGCTCTTCCCGGAACAGGTAGCCATCGACCAGTCCGGGTACGCCTGGTACAACGACATCGGATCGGACAACGTTGACGGCTTCCTGAGCACCAGCCCCACGACTGTAAAGGCGTTCAGCCTTCTCTTCAGCAGCAGCAACGCCCTGACGATCGGCGAGGACAACACGGTCAATGTAGGGATTACCGGGAGTGGCAACAACTATGAGCTGGCGAACATCAACGCCGCCCGCACCTCCTACACCCTTGAATCCGGTACCAGCGGCGGCTTCGCGTATCCGGTGACCTCCATCGCCGCCGATCCCAGCCTGGACAATGGCGTCTCCACGACGCTCGCGGGTAACACCGCGCTACACGACTACCTCGTAACCCCTTCCCCCACCACGGTTCTCTCCGAGATCGTCTCCGGTACTGACAACAGTGGACAGGTAATCTACGTCGGGAGCAACCCCGACAACGGCGCCACCAACGAATTCATCGCAACACGCCCGTTTTCTTCGAGCGCCTCCAGTACCCCTGCAAACGATGGACTCTGTATCTTTTCGCTCGGTGCGTGCAAAACCCTCAGAGTTGCGCGCCAGCACTCCCCCGTGGGCATCGCGATTGATGGAGCCAAGAACCTGTGGCTTCCTGAGAGCGTCAATGGTGGCCTGGTGCAGGTGACGCCCACAGGCAATAGTGGCGTATCACCGTACACAACCACCACTGGCGTCGTTCCCAACAGCGAGTATTTGCACGGTACGAACAACGGAGGGACCCTCACCACCCCCTACGGTGTGGCGATCGACAACGCAGGCAATGTCTGGATCAGCAATGCCGGTTGTACGACAGCTCCCTTCTGCACGCCCGGCAACTTTACCCTGACCGAGATCGTCGGCGTGGCCGCCCCCACTATTACCCCGGTTTCGGCGCAGATTGCCGCCGGCAATTTCACCGGCACCAAACCCACCCGCTAGCCGGCGAAACCTCTTTCACCCCCCACAAGCCCGTGTCCCCCAGACACGGGCTTTTCTTTGCATCCATACATGCGCCGGCCCCCCCGGCGGCATCTCATCCCGGAAGACCTCCGCGGCCCGTCCCTGGGTCTTTGCGCTAATGTGCCATGGCGGTTAACCACAAGCCGTGGTTTGACATACACTGAAGGGGCAAGGCGACTGCTGTGCCGAGGCGAGCTCTGTTTCGGGAGAAACCGTTATGACAAAAGCCGATCTGGTCGATCAGGTCACTGCCCTGGGCGATCTCACGCGCCGCGACGGCGAAGTAATAGTCGATACCCTCTTCGATTCCATCATCGCTGCGCTCAAAGCCAACGATAAGGTCGAGGTCCGCGGCTTTGGCAGCTTCCGCACCCGCCAGCGCAACTCGCGCACCGGACGCAACCCCAAGACCGGCGCCACCGTCGCCGTTCCCGCCAAGCGCGTTCCCTTCTTCAAGCCGAGCAAGGAGTTGCGCGATCTCGTCAACCCCAACGAGGCCGCCGCCAAAGGTCGCGTCGCTAAATCCCGCGACTCGATTGACGCGCATCATCCGCCTCCAATGTAGTCCGGCCTCTCCTCTCCCTACAAAACATCCTGCGCGCTCCATCGAGAACACTCGCGGGCGATGCCGTACACTCGCCTAGTGAAATTCTTGTGCCCCTATAAAGCTTGTCCTCTCGGCCGGAGCGAACAATTTTCTCGTTCGCGCAGTGGAGAGACCCGCAGTTCTGCGTGGCCAGGCTATATATCTTCGGAAGAGCTGCCTACGCCATGACGCCTGCCATCGCTGTCCACGATCTCAGCCGCACCTTCAACACCTTCACGGCCGTCGACCACATCGATCTCACCGTACAGTCCGGCCAGTTTTTCGGCTTCCTCGGCCCCAACGGCGCGGGCAAATCCACCACCATCAAGATGCTCACCGGCCTGCTCGCGCCCTCCACCGGCAGCCTCCAGATCCTCGGCCAGGACCTCATCGCCAACCCGCTTGAAGTGAAGCGCCAGATCGGCGTCGTGCCCGAGGGCATGGCGCTCTTCGGCCGTCTCACCGCGGCCGAGTATCTGCAATTCGTCGGCCGCATGTACGGCCTCGACAAACCGACCACCGCGCAGCGCAGCGAAGAGCTGCTCGACTTCATGGGCCTCGCCAACGAACGCAGGAAGCTCATCGCCGACTTCTCGCACGGCATGGGCAAGAAGCTCGCCCTCGCGGCCGCCGTCATCCACGGCCCCAAAGTTCTCTTCCTCGACGAGCCCTTCGAAGGCGTCGACGCGCTCGCGGCCGGCCTGCTCAAAACCATGCTGCAGCGCATGATCGTGCGTGGCGCGACGATCTTCCTCACCTCGCATGTGCTCGAGATCGTCGAGCGCCTCTGCACTCACATCGCCATCATCGATCGTGGCCGCATCGTTGCCAATGGATCGCTCGATGAGTTGCGCGCCGGCGTCCAGGCCCGCCTCACGCCCGCCGAAAATGAAGCTGCCTCCGCCGGCCACGAGCGCCTGACTCTCGAACAGATCTTCGTCTCCATCGTCGGCGGAGACCAGAGCGCAGAGCGTCCCGAGGGCGAGCTCGCATGGCTGAGCTGACAACAGTCCGCCCCGCCCCCTGGACCCCGCGCCAAACCCTCGCGCAGTTCTATGCCATCGCCTGGCTGCGCTGGCGCATCCTGATCAACAACTTTCGCCGCAAGGGCGGCGCGGGCGAGCTCGTCGGCCGCATTCTCATGGTCCCCATGCTCGCCGCCGCCGGCCTCTTGCCGACACTGGGCGCCGGCGCACTCGCCTGGTACTTCGCCTCGCACGCGCATCTCGCGCGCATCAGCTGGCTGCTCTGGGGAGCGTTCATCCTCTGCCAGTTGCTCAACATCAACCTCGGCCGCCCCGGCACCACCTTCAACCCCAGCGAGCTGATCCGCTTTCCGGTCCGCCTGCGCAGCTTCGTCGCCATCCGGCTCTTCTTCGGTCTGCTCGCGCCCGCCAACGTTCTCATCTCGCTCATGTCGCTCGCCATTGCAGTCGGCATAAGCATTGCGATGCCCTCGCTCTGCTTGCCTGCACTGCTGGCTCTCGCCATCTTCGCCGCGGCCAACGTGCTCTTCACCCGCATGATCTTCGCCTGGGTCGACCGCTGGCTCTCCACGCGCCGCGCTCGCGAGGTCTTCACGCTGCTCATCTTCACCGTCTCCATGGGCTTCCAGTGGATGAACGTTAGGTTCAACCCAGCCTACAACCACCATCACCGCGTGCAGGGGCTCTCACCGCAGCGAGTCACCTTTGCCATGAACCTTTATCACCGCGCGCATCCGCTGCTCGTCTATCTCCCTCCCGAGCTCACCGGCTCCGCGCTCACAGCAATCCCGCAACATCGCCCTCTCGCCTTCCTCGGAGGCGTTGTGGGAACTGCCCTCTTCGCGGCCGTCTTTCTCGCCATCTTCGCCCTGCGCATGCGCAAGGAGTTTCGCGGCGAGGTCCTCAGCGATGTCGCCAACGCCGTCGCTCCGCTCCGCAAACCAAAGAGTGCATCCGCCGCTCTCCGGATTAGGGACGGGCTTCAGCCCGTCCACAACGGGCTCGAAATCGAACGGGCTTTAGCCCCGGCCCGCCCGCGCTCGGCGGTTGGCGTCGTCTTCGCGAAGGAGCTGCTCTACGTTCGCCGCAACACCGGTCTGCTCTACAGTCTCATCGTTCCCATCGTCATGGTCTTTCTCTTTGCCGGACGCATGACCACGCGCGGCAACTCGCTCTGGATTCTTCCCGGAGCCATCGCCTACACGCTGCTCAGCGTCATGCCGCTCAGCTACAATAGCTTCGGCCTTGAAGCCGGCGGAGCGCAGTTCTACTTCCTCGCTCCGGTCCGCCTGCGCGATGTCTTTCTCGCCAAGAACCTGCTCGGCGTTCTTCTCGCCCTCATCGAGATCGCCGTCGTGCTGTCGGTGCTTGTCTACATCGGCGCCCGGCCTTCACTCCAGATGGTTGTGCTCACGCTGCTGTGGGCGGCCGCCGCTCTGCTCATCGGCCTCACCTTCGGCAATCTGCGCTCGATCAGCGCGCCCAAACGAATCGAGTTCAGCCGCGCCGCCGGCAAGCAGGCCTCACCGCTCAGTGCCTTCATCGGCATGGGCATTCTGCTGGTAGCGGCCGCCGTTGGCGCAGGACTCTTCCTCGCGGCGCGCCTGCTGCACGCCACCTGGGTGCTCCTGCCCGCATTCGCAACCCTCGCCGTCCTCGCTCTGCTCTTCTATCTCTTCGGCCTGCGCCATCTGGAGCGTTACGCGCAAGACCACCGCGAAGAGCTCTTCGCCGAGCTCTCCAAACCGTGACTCAACCGGTTCCCCATTCAATGCTTGGCTTCATCGCGTGGGGGCGGCCGGACTACTCGCCACCTGACCCAGCTTCTTCGTGAATTGCGTAAAGTTGTTTAGCCAACATCGAACCCAGTAGCTCCTTCATCGCCTTAAGGTCCACTCGGCCAGCAGCCCATGCCTCGTCAGCAGCTTCAAGCGCTCGGTAATACGGCGTTCGATCCTGTTCAATCTGCTCTGGAATCGTTACACGGCCGGGAAGCAGAGCCTTCAATCGGATGCAGAGGACTAGATACGATACTGCTCGTGATGTTCGGCCATTGCCGTCCGTAAACGGATGAATCCAGTTCAGCCGCCACATGACATAAGCGGCAAGATGAAACGGACTCTTTTCAGTCCATTTGTCATTCACATAATCACAAAGCTCTTCAACCAACTCCGGTACGCGATGAGCTGGGGGCGGCTCGTGCTTGCTCTTCCCAATCTCTATGCCAGCAGGCCGGAAGTTCCCCGCATAGCTGGAAATCCCGTCCAGCGCTGCCCGATGCAAGTGCAGCAGATGAGAAGGCCGGAGCTTGAATGGACGCTCCGGCTCCAGAAAGGACTCCACCATATCGGTGACGACCCTATATTGCTCGATTACATTGAACGATTCCTTGCGGGCAAGCTCGTCCGGATCAGTGATGATCTGCGCTTCGAGCGCGCGGCTATGACGCGTCTCGTCCGCCATCACTTCGCTGCTGCGAGCCTCGCCTTGATCTGTTCGTCGGCTTCGACAACCATCTCCCAGGTAACGCGATCGTTCTCAATCTTTGCGTTTCCATAGGCGAAACTGCGCCGTTGCGCTTCGCGTTCTGCTTCAGAAAAGGGGCGCTGCTTCGCCGCCTCAATCAATTGTTCAAGCTCATTGGTCATTGGGCCGTCCCCCAAGTGCGTTCTCCGCACGTGCCTTTATAAACTGTAACCCGCAGGGTTGTGGAGCCGAAAGGTTACTGAGCACCCAATCCGCCACCCAAAGGCCCCTGAAACCCTCAGGGTAGAACCCCCACCACACTCAGCATCCGCCCGGTAAACCCATGCTCGCCGCGATGGCTGAAGTACCGCCGTCTTCCATCCGGCAGACGCGTACACGCCGTGCACTCCCCCACCACGCTGATCCTCTCCGCGCTCACGCCCGCGTCCAGCAGCTGACGCCGGTTGGCCTCCATCAAATCCAGATGGATCTGCGGCCCTATATTCGAGTGCCCCGGAGCCCGCGCCGTCAGAAACAGCAGAGGATATTTGTCGCGCACCGGGTCCGAGTCATACACCTCCGAGAACAGTTCACGCGCATAACCGAACTGGCTCTCGAAGTCGAAGCGAACCTCCTCGCCGACAGCAAAGCAGCACGCCCCGATCGCCGGCCCAATCGCCGCAATCAAATCTTTAGGCCGCGATCCATACTGCAATTGCATCGTTCCGATGCCACGCTCGACGATGCGCGCCAGCGTCCCGCGCCACCCCGCATGAAACGCCGCAACCACGCGCTTGCGTACATCCGCCACCAGCACCGGAACACAATCCGCTGTTACGACTCCCAACATCAACCCGGCCCGGTCGGTCATCAACCCATCGCCGCGCAGAACCGCCCGCCCCTCCGGCGTCCTCAGCGATTGAGTCTCCGGCCCAGTCTTCCCAACCACCCGGATCATCCCGCTATGAAACTGCCGCGCCGTCACCAGCTCCCCCGGTTTGGGTCCGGCGATGGCTCTCATAAACCGTCGCCGGTTCTCGGCCACGGTCTCCTCGGAATCTTCCTTCGTCCACCCCAAATTCAGGTCGCCGTCGCCGTACAGCTCCGACCCCCCGCCTAACCGTGTACTGAAACCAGCGCGCAACCACGCGTACTCCATCCATCCACCAGGGCGAACCACACCACAAACCGTTGGTCGCCGAGTACCTAACTTGCTCTCTCCCAACGGCTTAGGCTGTTTCGTCCAGCGCACCCGCTGCCCGTCCACCCAGCTCCCGGCGCGCGTCGCCCGCCGCCCATGCGACATCCCCACACTGGCCAACAGCGCATCCACCTCCCCAATCGCCTCAGCACTTTCCCGCCAATCGCTCACAAATTCGATTATAGGGCGGGAAAATTCAGCCTTAAAAGAAACGGGACCCGCTTTCGGGCGGGTCCGCGAGAGGCTTTTGGGGGAGGGGAAAAATACTGAGGAATAGTAGAGGGTGCCCAAGTGGGCAAAAAGGGGAATCAACTCGGGTGGGACAGTCTGAATTAGCCTCTCAGTTACCTGATTAGACGCACCACTCGCCCGGGGGTTGCCTTGCCCGGAACATTTGCCCC
>Ga0207933_1002964_pt1 | contig 10459 bp, 5 predicted proteins | sample NGESurdeep092012_4_FD_184488 | JGI IMG/M metagenome (GOLD analysis project Ga0207933, IMG submission 184488) | Arctic peat soil microbial communities from Barrow, Alaska - NGEE Surface sample F53-3 deep-092012 (SPAdes) | ecosystem: Environmental > Terrestrial > Soil > Wetlands > Peat ...
GAGGGATGCGCGGCGCGAAACGGATTGAACCATGCGTGCAACTGCAAGCCGCGCTTGTGCGCCTCGGCGATGACGAAGGCGAGCGGATCGTAAAATGGTTCCGGTGCTTTGCCCATCGTGCCGGTGATGCGGTCGGACCACGGCTCGATGGCGGAAGAATAAAAAGCGTCGCACGCCGGGCGCACCTGAAAAAAAACGGCGTTGAAATGGAGTTGCTGGGCGCGATCCAGCAACGAAATTAGTTCCTCTTTTTGCTGCTTGACCGGCAAGCCTTGTTGGGATGGCCAGTCGGGATTGGCCGCGACCTCGGTGATCCACGCGGCGCGAAACTCGCGCATGGGCGGCGGCGCGGAAATGTTTTCATCCGCCGCAAACAGAATTGCGGGCAGAAAAAATAAAATTGTCGCGGTAATTAAATTTATCCGATTCATGCCGTCGGGCAATAAGACGCGGGCGAAGGCGGTTTGGCAACGGTTTTTTTATTCGGGTCGTAATCATAATCTTAATCGCGGGAAAGATTATGATTAAGATTACGATTAGGAAAACGTTGTGCTGGCGGCAATTTGACATCCAGCGGCATTTTTGATTTACTCATGCCGTTGCAGCCTAAGGCTGGCTTCCTTCCTGAAGCCAGACACGGGAGACCCAAATTCCTCAAAGTTGAGGATGGGGCGAACGAAGTCAGGCAACTGATTTCCAGGCCACTTTCAAGGCCAAGCCCGACAGCTAATCTCGTAGGCAATTGGAAGGGCGATCCTCTGATCCGCGAAGTCCGCGGCCTCAAGTTCACCCCAAGTAAAAATTGTTGCGGCGTTGTCGCGTTCATCGCACAGCGTTGCTGATTGGACAAATTATGCTGGACGTGATCTATCTCGGCACGGCGGTCTTGTTTTTTGCGGCCTTTGCGCTCTACGCGCGCGGCTGCGAAAAACTCTAACCCAAACTTTTATGGAAAACCTCATTCTCGGAATCATTTCTCTCGCGCTTTGCGTGTATCTCATCGTGGCCATGATCCGGCCGGAAAATTTTTAACCCCGTAAATTTTTTATGAACGCTCATCAATGGCTGGAACTCACGCTTTACCTCGGCGCGCTCATCCTCGTCACCAAGCCGCTCGGCCTCTATCTCGGTCGCGTTTTCGACGCGAACGGAAAAACTTTTCTCGACCCGATTTTTCGTCCGCTGGAAAAACTGACCTACTGGATTTTCCGAGTTGACCCGACGAAAGAACAGGGCTGGAAACAATACACGTTCGCGCTGCTGATTTTTAGCTTGGTGAGTTTGCTGTTCACCTACGCGATTCTGCGGCTACAAAATTTTCTGCCACTCAATCCGCAAAATTTTCCGGCGCTGTCGGAACATCTCGCGTTCAACACCGCCGTCAGTTTCACGACGAACACGAACTGGCAGAGCTACGCCGGCGAATCCACGATGTCGTATCTCTCGCAGATGGTCGCGCTGACCATCCACAACTTTTTTTCCGCCGCCGTCGGCATGGCGGTTGCGGCGGCGCTCGTGCGCGGCATCGCGCGGCACTCGGCGCAAACTATCGGCAACTTCTGGGTGGATTTGACGCGCATCACTTATTATCTGCTGCTGCCGATCTGCCTCGTGTTCGCAATTTTTCTCGTGTCGCAGGGCATGATTCAAAATTTCAAACCTTACACGTCGGCGAAATTGATTGAGCCACAGACCATCTCTGTTCAAAAAACGGACGCGAATGGAAAACCAGTTCTCGATGCCAAGGGAAATCCTGTGATGGAAAATCAAACGCTCGATACGCAAACCATCGTGCAAGGGGCGATGGCGTCGCAGGTCGCGATCAAGATGCTCGGCACGAACGGCGGCGGCTACACGAACGCCAACGCCGCGCATCCGTTTGAAAACCCCACGCCGCTCTCGAACTTTTTGCAAATGCTTGCGCTGCTGTCCATCGCCAGCGCGCTGACGTATCACCTCGGACGCGAAACGAAAAATCAAAAACACGGCTGGTCGGTCTGGTCGGCGATGTTCGCCATGTGTCTCGCTGGGGTTTTGTTTTGCTGGTGGGCGGAAGCGCGCGGCAATCCAATTCATCAGCAACTCGGCGTCGCCATTGGCGATGGCAACATGGAAGGCAAGGAAGTCCGCTTCGGCATTTTCAATTCTGCGCTGTTCGCGACGGTGACGACGGACGCCTCGTGCGGTGCGGTGAATTCCATGCACGATTCCTTCACGCCGCTCGGCGGACTCGTTCCGCTTTTTAACATTCAAACTGGCGAAGTGATTTTCGGCGGCGTCGGCGCGGGACTTTACGGGATGTTGATTTTCGTCGTGTTGACCGTGTTCATCGCCGGGCTGATGGTCGGGCGCACGCCAGAATATCTCGGCAAAAAAATCGAATCCTACGACGTGAAAATGGTGCTGCTTGCGTTCGTCATCCTCGCGTTCATCATCCTCGGCTTCACGGCCTGGGCGTCGGTCAGCGATTGGGGTAAATCCAGTTTGAATAATCAAGGCCCGCACGGCTTGAGCGAAATCCTTTACGCCTACACTTCCGGCGCGGGCAACAACGGCAGCGCCTTCGCCGGTCTCAACGCCAACACGCCGATGTATGACACGACGCTCGGCATTGACATGCTGTTCGGACGTTTTGGCATGATCATTCCGCTGCTCGCGCTCGCCGGTTCGCTCGCGCGCAAAAAAATCGTCCCTGCCAGCGCCGGAACTTTTCCCGTGAGCGGCTTCACGTTCGTCGTGCTGCTCGTCGGCACGGTGATTCTGGTCGGCGCGCTGACATTTTTGCCCGCACTCGCGCTCGGCCCGATTGTCGAACATTTCCTGATGCTGAAAGGAAATTTGTTTTAACCCTAATTTTTTTATGACGCACAAACCTGTTTCCATTTTTGACGCGAAAATTCTCGCGCCCGCGCTCGGCGACACGTTTCGCAAGCTCGACCCGCGTCTGATGGTGAAAAATCCCGTCATGTTCGTCACGCTCGTCGGCGCGGCCATCAGCACCGTCGAGATTTTTCGCTCGCCCGGCCAGACCGGATTCGTTTTGCAGATCGCGATCTGGCTTTGGTTCACCGTTCTGTTCGCAAATTTCGCCGAAGCCGTCGCCGAAGGCCGCGGCAAGGCGCAGGCGAAGGCGTTGCGCCAGACCCGCACGCAAACGAGCGCGAATAAAATTTCCGACGACGGCAAAATCAAAATCGTGGACGCCGACTCGCTCCGCAAAAACGATGTCATCGTCGTTCGTGCGGGCGAAATCATTCCTGCCGACGGCGAAATTGTCCACGGCGCGGCGACGGTGGACGAATCGGCCATCACCGGCGAATCTGCGCCCGTCGTTCGCGAGGCGGGCGGCGACCGCAGCGCTGTCACCGGCGGCACGCGCGTGCTCTCGGACGAAATCAAAATCCGCATCACCTGCAATCCCGGCGAAGGTTTTTTGGACCGCATGATTTCGCTGGTCGAAGGCGCGAGCCGCCAGAAAACGCCGAACGAACTCGCGCTCACAATTCTGCTCGCTGCGCTGACAATTGTATTTTTGCTCGCGGTCATCACGTTGAAACCGCTCGGCATTTATTCCGGCGTAAATTTTTCTAATTCCGTTTTAATCGCGCTGCTCGTCTGTTTGATTCCGACGACCATCGGCGGTTTGTTGAGCGCCATCGGAATCGCTGGCATGGATCGTTTGCTTCAGCGAAATGTTCTGGCGATGAGCGGACGCGCCGTCGAAGCGGCGGGCGACGTGGACGTTTTGCTTTTGGACAAGACCGGCACGATTACGCTCGGCAATCGCCAGGCCACCGCGTTTCTGCCCGCGTCCGGCGTGACGGAACAGGAACTCGCCGACGCCGCGCAACTCGCGTCGCTCGCCGACGAAACGCCCGAAGGCCGCAGCATCGTCGTGCTCGCGAAAAATTTCGGCATCCGCGCGCGAGAAATTCACGAACTGCCCGGCGCGCAATTCGTGCCGTTCACCGCGCAGACGCGCATGAGCGGCGTGAATTATGAAGGTCAGCAAATCCGCAAAGGCGCGGCGACGGCGGTAAAACAATTTGTCGGCGGCACGTTGCCCAAAGAAGTTGAGAGCGCCGTGGAAAATATTTCGCGCTCAGGCGGCACACCGCTTGTCGTCGCCACGCAGGAACGCGCGCTCGGCGTGATTCATTTGAAAGACATCGTCAAAGGCGGTCTGGCCGAGCGTTTCAAACGCTTTCGCGCGATGGGCATCCGCACCGTGATGATTACCGGCGATAATAAACTGACCGCCGCCGCCATCGCGCAAGAGGCGGGCGTGGATGATTTTCTTGCCGAGGCAAAACCGGAGGACAAGCTCGCGCTCATCCGCAAGGAACAGACCGGCGGCCGCATGGTCGCGATGATCGGCGACGGCACGAACGACGCGCCCGCGCTCGCGCAAGCCGACGTCGGCGTGGCGATGAACACCGGCACGCAAGCCGCGAAGGAAGCCGGCAACATGGTGGACTTGGATTCAAATCCGACAAAACTTTTGGAAATCATTGAAATCGGAAAACAGCTTTTGATCACGCGCGGCGCGCTCACGACGTTCAGCATCGCAAACGACGTGGCGAAATATTTTGCCATCATTCCCGCGATGCTCATGGTGACGTTTCCCGTCATTGCGCCGCTGAACATCATGCACCTGCACAGCCCGGACAGCGCGATTTTGAGCGCCGTCATTTTCAATGCTCTCGTCATCGTCGCACTGATTCCGCTGGCGTTGCGCGGCGTTAAATTCCGTCCGCTCGGCGCGGCGCAAATCCTGCGCCGCAACCTGCTCATTTACGGCGTCGGCGGCGTCATCGTGCCGTTCGCGGGCATTAAACTCATTGACCTGGTCGTCGCCGGTTTGCATCTCGCGTAACTCAACACCTTAAAAATTATGAAAAACCTTTTTGCTGAATTTGGTCGTTCGATTGTGGCGACGATTTTCTTCGCCATCATTTTGTGCGGCGTATATCCGCTCGTGGTTTTTGCCGCGTCGCAACTACTGTTTTCACATCAGGCCAACGGCAGTTTGCTCGTGGACAAATCCGGCGCGATTCGCGGCTCGGCGTTGCTCGCGCAGAATTTCACTGGCGCGCAATACTTTCATCCGCGCCCGTCGGCGGCGGGCGCGAACGGTTTTGACGCGACAAGTTCCGGCGGCAGCAATCTTGGCCCGACCTCGTCGAATTTGGTCGCTAACATCACGCAAAACATTGCCAATTACCGCGCGGAAAATAATCTCGCGACGAATGCAATTGTCCCCGCCGACGCCGTGACGGAATCCGCTAGCGGCCTTGATCCGCACATTTCGCCGGCGAACGCGGAAATCCAAATCGCGCGCGTCGCCAAGGCGCGCAGAATTTCCCAAGAAAAATTACGCGAACTCGTCCAACAAAACACGAGCGGACGTGATCTCGGAATTTTTGGCGAGCCGCGCGTGAACGTGATGACGCTGAACTTCGCGCTCGACCAGAAATAACCGTCCGCATCTTCGTTGCGAACCGACCCTTTTTTGAACATCATTGGGTGCGATGCCAGAGCCGATTCGCCATGCCGCTGAACGATTGAAGCCGGAGGATTTTCTCCGGCTGATCGAAAAAAGTCGGCTGGGGAAATTAAAGATTTATCTTGGCCATGCGGCGGGCGTTGGAAAAACTTTTGCGATGCTCGAAGAGGCGCATCGTCTCAAAAAAGCTGGCGTGGACGTAGTCATTGGCTGGATTGAAACGCACGGACGCAAGGAAACCGAGGCGTTGATTGGCGATTTGGAAATCATCCCGCGCAAAAAAGTTCCGCACGGCGACACCACAGTGGAAGTTCTCGACGTTGACGCCATTTTCAAACGCTATCCGACCGTTTGCGTCGTGGACGAACTGCCGTTCACGAACATCGCCGGTTCGCAGCATCCCAAGCGTTACCTCGACATTCACGATCTGCTGCTCGCGGGCATCAACATCATCACGGCGATGAACATCCAGCATCTCGAAAGTTTGCACGACACGGTTTTGCGCGCGACCGGTGTGGATGTGCGCGAACGCGTTCCCGACCGTTTTGTGCTGGAGGCCGACCATGTCGTGAACGTGGATTTGACCGCCGACGAATTGCGCGAGCGATTGAAACAAGGGAAAATTTATCCCGCCGACCGCGCCGCCGCCGCGCTGGAAAACTTTTTTACGGAAAACAACTTGAACGAACTTCGCGAACTGGCCTTGCGCGGAACGGCCAACGCGCTTGACCAGCGTCCGCGCGTCGGCGTAAAGTCGCCGACGGAGGTTAGCGAAAAAATCGCCGTTTGCATCAGCACGAATCCGGTAACGACGGCGCGGTTGTTACGCGTGGCGTCACGGCTCGCGGGGCGTTTAAATCGTGAATGGATGGCGGTTTATGTCCGGCGCAAAAAAGAAGACCCGATGCGCATTCCATCCGAATTGCAGCGCAAATTCATCCAGAACGTCCAGCTCGCGACGGAACTTGGCGGCAGCGTCACGGTTTTGGAAAGCGAAAATGTCTGTGAGGCACTGCTGACGTATTGCCGCGAAAATGACGTCAACCTCGTGGTGCTCGGCACGAGTGAGCGCAAGTGGTGGCAGTTCGCGCGCCCGAACGTCATCGAATTTTTCATGCACCGCGCACCGGGTATTGACCTGCACATTATTGACCCCAATGGCTGATTTATAAATTGAATGAATATTTTTAGCTTTCTAAAAACCACGGTCATTGGCCGGGCGCGGAATTTATCCGACCGCCGGATTTTTCACAATATGTCGCTCATCGCGTTGCTCGCGTGGGTCGGCCTTGGCGCGGATGGTTTGTCGTCCTCGTGCTACGGGCCGGAAGCGGCCTTCAGGGCGCTGGGCAACCATACACACTTGAGCCTGTTCGTCGCGCTGGCGTCCATCATTACCATCGTGGTCATCTGCCTGAGCTATTCGCAGATCATCGAATTGTTTCCGAGTGGCGGCGGCGGTTATCTCGTCGCCAGCAAATTGCTTTCGCCGACACTCGGCGTGATTTCCGGTTGCGCGCTCATTGGCGATTATATTTTGACGATTGCCATCAGCGTCGCGAGCGGCGCGGATGCAGTGTTCAGTATGTTGCCGGTGGAATGGCAGGCGTGGAAATTAAAATTCTCCCTCATCATCGTGGTTTTACTCACGCTGCTGAATCTGCGCGGCGTAAAAGAATCCGTCGTGTTGTGGGTTCCCGTATTTTTTATATTTGTCGCGAGCTACACGTTCGCGATTGTCTGGGCGGTTTCGGCGCGTTTCGGCGATTTGCCGAACATCGCGCACGGTGTCGTGGGCGACGTGAAATCCGTTGGCTCGGATGTCGGCTTGTTCGGCCTCGTTGCTTTGGTGCTGGGCGCTTACAGTCTCGGTGCGGGAACTTATACCGGCATCGAAGCCGTGAGCAACGGTCTCAACGTCCTGCGCGAACCGCGCGTGCAGACCGGCAAACGCACAATGCTTTACATGGGCGCGTCGCTGTCGTTCGTCGTCGGTGGATTGTTGCTGGCATATCTCTTGTATCACGTTGAACACGTTGACGGCAAAACGCTGAACGCCGTGCTGTTTGAAAAAATCACCAGCGCGTGGCCGGCATGGTTGTCACACGGATTCGTCATTTCGGCGATGGCGTCGTCCGCTGCGCTGCTATTCATCGCGGCGCAAACCGGCTTTCTCGGTGGCCCGCGCGTGCTGGCGAACATGGCCGTGGACCGCTGGATGCCCACACGTTTCGCCACGTTGAGCGACCGCCTTGTCACGCAAAACGGCGTGTTGCTCATGGGCGGCGCGGCGCTGCTCGTTGTGCTCTTTACGGAAGCCTCGGTGGAAATGCTCGTCGTGCTTTACAGCATCAACGTCTTCATCACCTTCAGCCTTTCGCAACTCGGCATGGTGCGTCACTGGTGGATTGACCGCAAAAAAGAACCGTGCTGGAAAAGAAAAATTATCATCAACGGTTTTGGTTTTCTGCTCACGAGCGGCATTCTCGTTTCGCTTTGCATCGCAAAATTTGACGAAGGCGGCTGGGCGACACTATTAGTCACCGGCGTCTTGATTGGACTTTCGTTCTGGGTGAAAAATCATTACCGCCAGACGCAGAAAAAATTATACCGCCTCAACGAACTCGTTGCCGCCGCGCTCGCGGACGCCGCCATCGTCGTGGAAAAAACGCCGCCGCCGTGCGATGTCAATGCCCGCACCGCCGTGTTTCTCGTCAATGGATTCAATGGTCTTGGCCTGCACACGTTGCTCGCCGTCGTGCGGATGTTCCCGAAAGTTTATACAAACTTCGTCTTCGTGCAGGTCGGCATTCTTGACGCCGGCAATTTCAAAGGCGCGTCCGAAGTGGAAAATTTGCGCGAACATTCGCGCACTGAAGTTGACCGCTTCGTCAGCTACATGAGCCGCCGCGGATTTTATACCGAGGCGCACATCGCGCTCGGCACGGACATCGTGGAAGAGGCGGCGAAAATATGCGCCGTCATTGCCGAAAAATTTCCGCAGGCGCAGTTCTTCGCCGGCCAGTTAGTTTTCAAAGACGAAAGTTTTGCCACGCGCTGGCTGCACAATCACACCGTCTTTGAACTGCAACGCCGCCTTTACCAAAACGGTCGCGCGATGCTCATCCTGCCGGTTCAAGTCTGAAAAGCAAAACCGCCCGCAACTTAAAAAATTGCGGGCGGTTTTTGAATTTTAATTCACTTACTGGACTTCCGCACCTTCGAGGAAGCCTTGCAGATGGCGCACACGCGTCGGATGGCGCAATTTCCGCAGCGCCTTCGCTTCGATCTGACGGATACGTTCGCGCGTGACGTTATACATCTTGCCGATTTCTTCGAGCGTGCGTTCGTAACCGTCCGCGAGACCAAAACGCATTTCCAGAATCTTCCGTTCGCGTTCCGTCAAAGTCGTCAGCACGTCGCTCAATTTTTCGCGCAACAAACTGTAACTCGTCACGTCCGACGGATTTTCTGCCGACTTGTCCTCGATGAAATCGCCAACGCTCACATCGCCGTCATCACCGACCGGCGCGTGCAGCGAAACCGGCTGTTGCGCCATTTTCAGCAACGCGTGAATGCGCGAAACCGGCATGTGCATTTCGTCCGCCAGTTCTTCCGGCGTAGGTTCGCGGCCAAGTTCCTGCGTGAGCTGCTTTTGCGCGCGCCAGAGCTTGTTCATGATTTCAATCATGTGCACCGGAATACGAATCGTCCGCGCCTGATCCGCGATGGAACGCGTAATCGCCTGTCGAATCCACCAAATCGCGTAAGTCGAAAATTTATAACCGCGACGATATTCAAACTTCTCGACGCCTTTCATCAAACCGATGTTGCCTTCCTGAATCAAATCCAGAAACGACTGACCCCGGTTTGTGTATTTTTTTGCCACGGAAACCACGAGTCGCAAATTCGCTTCGGCCATGTGCGTTTTCGCCTTGAGGCCATGATCCGCCGCGCCTTTCAAAGCCTTGAATGCCTTGTAAAATTCTTCGCGCGGCAAACGCACGAATTGTTCCAGCGTCGCGATTTTCTGCTGCTCAACTTCGACGGCGGCGCGTTTTTCCGCCGTGTTGCGATGCGTCTCCAGTTCCGCCAAATGCCGGACGCTCGCCTGAAATTTTTCGTGAATGTTGCCGGCGACGACGATCATTTCCTCGACGACTTTTTGTTTGTAATAAAACTTCGCAAAGGTCTCCTGCAATTTCACGCCCAATTTCTTGAGTTCCTTCTCCATCTTTTCCTTGCGACCTTTTTGCTGCGCCTTCTGCCACGCAAAATACTTCGCATCCACGTTCGCATCCATCGCGTGAATCTTCTTGATCAGCTTCCGCAAATCTTTCAGATGACCTTCGCGGTTGGCGATTTTTTTATCAACAATGACACGGTCAAAACGTTCTTTCGGCGGGTCGGACAAAATCTTTTCCGCGATGGCGATGTGTTCCTTCGCCGTGAAGCCGAGGTGATAGACGATGTTCTTCATCTCCACTTCCGCGTCCTCGATTTTTTTACAAATCTCCACTTCCTGTTCGCGCGTGAGCAAAGGCACTTTGCCCATCTGGTTCATATACATCCGCACCGGGTCATCCAAAATTTCCAGACGCGAGTCGTCTTCCGCCTCTTCCGCCTGCGCCTGATCGGGTTGTTTGCGCTCGGAGCGTTCGGCCTCGGCCTGATCCATGACAATTTCCACGTCGAGACTGCGGAGCTTCGTCAGCAACGCGTCGAGATCTTCCGGACTCAAATTATCCGGCAGAATGTCATTGATGTCGTCGTAGGTGATATAGCCGTGTTCCTGCGACAAATGCAGCAAAGTTTTTACCGTCTCGGTCAAATCCACCGTCGTCAGTGCGCTGCCCGTCGCGGGCGCAGGCGGCGGGTTGCTGGCCGGGGTTTTGGCTGCCGATTTAGCGGACGATTTTGCCGGTGCGACCTTGGCGGCGACAACTGGCGCAG
>Ga0207933_1002965_pt1 | contig 10458 bp, 4 predicted proteins | sample NGESurdeep092012_4_FD_184488 | JGI IMG/M metagenome (GOLD analysis project Ga0207933, IMG submission 184488) | Arctic peat soil microbial communities from Barrow, Alaska - NGEE Surface sample F53-3 deep-092012 (SPAdes) | ecosystem: Environmental > Terrestrial > Soil > Wetlands > Peat ...
GACGCCATCTGCCTTCTTCGAAGTCAGGTGCAGACCGGCGATCTTGTAGACGCGGCCTCCGTCGGAAGCATACGCAAAATTGAACCGGTCTGTGTTATTTGCGAATTTCTGCGTCTCGAGCAGCTCCAGTCGGCGCTTGTTTGTGTGCGGCGCGACCTCGCCCAGTACCAACCCGAGCCCGACGGCGAACAAGGCACCTAGAAAAATCGGCGCGATGAGCCTGTAGAATGAGATGCCGGATGCCTTCGCCGCTGTTATCTCAGAATTGCGCGTCAGTGCTCCGATCGAAAACACGGTTGCAAAAAGCACAGCCGCCGGCAGTACCATGAACATCGAATCCGGCAACCAGTACAGATAGCTCAGCGCTATCCGCGAGTCGGGGAGATTCCGCTGCAGATACGTGTTGAGATTGTCGGTGATGTCGATCACAATCAGCAGCACGGGGAACCCGAGCGCCGTGGTGACGAAAATCCACCAGAATTCGTTGAAGACGTATCGGTCCAGCGGCTTGATGATATGGCTCATCCTCATGGCTTGGCCCTCCGCTCGGGGAGGATGTGGGCCGCCCGCAGCTTTCTGGCCACGAAGTCATGGATGCTCGCCATCGTCTCACGCATGTCACCTCCACGAGTGGTGCTCCCCTCGTTCCCCATGCGCCAAAGCAACACGAGCGCAAGCAATGCGAAAACGACGTCCGCTCCCCACATCGCCACTACCGGCGGTAATAACCCCTGCGACGCAGCCGCGGCACCGGCTGTGAGGCCGATGTAGTGTATCGCGAACACCACCAGGCTCACACCAAGCGTGAGCCCAACGCCACCTCGCGGAAACCTGAGCGCGATCGGCGCGCCGAGCATCACGAACACGAAGCACGCGGCAGCGAGAGCGAACTTCTTGTGAATTTCGATCTCGTCGCTGTTGATCAGCTGTTGCGCATCTAGCATTCTTATGCGCGAAACTTCGATAGTGCTCGGAGTGGTCGCCAATCCCGCACTCGGCGGCGGCGTGGTGAAGATGCGGCCCTGGATGACCGGTCGAACGGCTGCCCCAGGTGGCGGCGTAGCACCCGGAGGTGCCGCTGACGCCGGCTTCGCCGCGACCCCCGGCGCCGCTTTCTGGGGAACCGAATCTGCTCCGCCCTCAGACGCGAGCGCGGCCCTGCCTCGACTGCGGGATGCACCTCCTGAAGCCGCCGCGAGCGGAACAGTTGCTGGAACAGTCGCTTGCGGAGGACGCCTGGTCGAGACGCCCTGAGCCTCGAGCGCTGGAATTCCGATCTTATGCAGGATCGCGCAGTAAATCGCGCCGAGTGATATCGATGAGGGGATCCGCGTGTCCGTCGCGTATGTCGAGGCAGGCAGCTTCAGACCGCTATCGCGCGCAATCTTGAGATCCCTCAAAAACTCGGCGCGCGCTGACAGATAGTCCGCGCGGCCGTGCATGACCTCGCGCTGCATCTCGCAAACGGACATCTCCCGGTTACCCTTGCTCTGTGCATCCGAGGACTTCTGAAACTGGTTGGCTACCCCAGGCACCGTGATCAGATCGGTGTTGAAGTACAATCGCTGCAGCTGCGACGGATTCGTCACTGGCACGTCCTGCATCGTACCGTGATACAGAGTCATCAACAGATCCCGCCGATTGCTGGCGAACGCGAGATTCCCGCTGTCGGCGTATATCGTCCGCTTGCGGGTAGGATCGCTGAGATCGTAGATAGTGACGTCCCGCATCAGATTGGAACCTTCGTCGAGGTGATTCGCTCGCAGGAAAAGTTTCCCGGGATTTACCTCGTTGATCACCTGCTCGCGCAGCGCGAACGTCGGCTTCTTCTGCGCGATGTCCGATTGGAGCACAGCAAGCTGATGGTTCGACCTCGGCAGAACCTGGTCATTGAAGACAAGCATGAACAGCGTGACTCCGGCCGCCGCGATCAAAACAGGCGTCATTATGCTGCGAAAGCTGACCCCGCTCGCCTTGAGCGCCGTTATCTCATTCTCCGCCGCCAGCCGGCTGAACGCATGCAGGGTCGCTACAAGAACTGCCATCGGGACCGTGAGAGCGGCCGTTAGCGGTATCGAAAGCAGGAAGAACTCGCCAATTGCGGACCACGGAATCCCCTTTCCCACCAGGTTGCCAAATTGCTTCGCTATGTAGTTGAGCAGCAGAAGCGACGTGAGAGCGGTGAGTGCGAATGTCAGGGGTGCCAGGTGCTCCTTGAGGACGTATTTGGAGAGTATCTTCACGGGGTGAAATTTACAGGGTGGGTCTCCACCGGGCGCCCTTCGCGAGCGCGCCGGAGAGAGCGCGTGTCCCCTGAATCACGGGGCGCGTGCAGGTCCACCGTGCCGCCCCTTTTCGTCGGATGCAGATTCGCGCTTGGCCTCCTGGTCGCCTGCGCGTTGGCACTGCCATTAGGTGCGCAAGTCACCGACACCACAAGTCGGGTCCCTACACGCATCCACGTTCGCATCGGCCTGGATACCCTACCACTCAGGCTCCCCTCAGTCCAAACTCGCACAGATGCCGCCTTGTACCGCGAGGCCGAGGCGCAGATCCAGGCTGCCCGGGCTACAGCATTCCAGTTGAACAGTCGTTCGATCCTGGAATCTGTCTGGGGCCAGGTTGCAGCTCAGAGCTTCGCGACTGGACGGCAACAGCCCCTCGCAGCGCAGGACGCTCAAGTCCACAAGCCGCGTTCTCCCCAGAACGAGCAACTGTTTGGCGACTACGCCGATCTCGGCATCCAGGTCGATTCGCGCCTCGAGTTCAGAGAGGAAAAGGACGAGACCAATCGCTGCCAGGGCGCCACTTACTTTCTAACGGCCAATACCTGCCATTTCACGTACGAGCCGAGTCTCGACTTTCAGTACGCGATCCGCTCGGCTGGTGTCGTCGCCGACCGTGTGCATGTCAACGTCGACTACGATTCCCAGCGTGAGTTCGATGCGTCCAACACGATCTCCATCGCATTTGACGGTAAGCCGGATGAGTTCCTTCAGAAGCTCGAAGTCGGCAACGTCACGTTCCAGCCGCCTCCGTCTCGCTTCATCACAGCTGCGATCCCGAGCGGCAATTATGGCATCCAGGCTGTAGCAAATCTCGGTGAAGGAATAAGGCTCACAAGCATCGTCGCTCAGCAAAAGGGAAACGTCGTGCGTAACCGAACTTTCACGGTCGGCGCTCACGTTCTGCAGTCAGTCGATCGCACAGTTGACGACTACCAGTTCGAACCGCGCCGCTTCTTTTTCACTGTCGATCCCAAAAACTTTGCCGGCTATCCCAACGTCGACATCCTCAACCGCCAGCAGATGGGCCGGCTCGCTTCGTCGCTCCCCGACACTCTCCGGCCAGTGCAGCTCTACGTCTACCGTGTGCTCATCGGTGGTCAGCCTCCAAATCCAAACGGACCACAGTTCCGGATTATCGGCGACCCGCGTTCACAGAAAGGACAGGTGTACGAGTATCTGCGTGAAGGAGTCGATTACTACGCTGACCCCTCGCGACTCTGGATAGCGCTCGTTCGGCCGCTCTCGATAAACAACGAACGCCTTGTGGTGGCGTATCGCGTTCGCGTGAATGGCGTTCTCACCACGCACGTCACCACCGGTGGCACGCCAGACCTTGAGTACACGACATCGCACGATCAGTTTGCGAACCTCCTCTGGGATCCCGACGTGCAGCCGACCGACGCGGCGTTCCGACGCGAGATTCGCTCGGTGTACCGGCTCGGCGGAAGCGACGTGGTTCGTCAGAGTGTCACTGTTAAGATCCTTACCGGTAATGCTACGGATCAGGAAAAGCCTCTGTCGGGCCACGCAGCAACCTATCTGGAACTGTTCGGGTTGGCACAGCACACGAATACGTCAAACTTCGATGTTGAAAACAGGTTGTGGCCGAGTCCCACAGATCCGAATTTCGCGCTCGGCGTCGGAGCTTTCAACACTCCGATCATTCGCGACCAGTTTCTCGTATTTCCTTCCGTGGAGCCGTTTGCGAGTAACGGCCTCGCTGGTCCCGGAAATCCGCACAACGACACCGTCTATACCACGCCGGCGAACTACCTCGTGTCGACGCAGCGTCCCAGCGCTGTTTACCACATCCGGTTGCGCTACCAGGCTCAGGGCAACGGAGATAACGGCACCCTCTCGCTGGGCGCAGTCCAGGTGAGACCAAACTCGGAGCGCATTCTCGTTGACAACGTCCTGCTCGCACGAGGCACCGATTACTCGGTGGACTACGATCTCGGCAGAGTCAACTTCTCGCGTCCGGATACCTTATTCGAGCGACCGCGCCAGGTCACGGTACAGTTCGAGGAAAACCCGCTATTCATTGAGACTCCGACCTCGATCTTTGGTTCGTCACTCGAGATTCCACTCACCAACGGGCAGATAAACATTCTTGCGTTGTCTCAGTCGCAGAAGAGTACCTACACGCGGCCCGAACTCGGTCTCGAGCCACAGGCCATGCTCATCGGCGGCATCAACACGACCATGAATTTCGACGCGGACCCGCTCACGCGATTCGTTTCACGACTGCCTTACGGCCATACCGACGTTCCATCGCATGTCTCGCTCGCCGCCGAGTTCGCCGTAAGCAAGCCGCAGCCAAGCAAGAATCAGCAGGCATATCTGGAGTCGTTCGAGGAAGCTGGCGGCATCAACGTCCTGCTCGGCGATCAGTACTGGTATCTGAGCAGCCAGCCAGCCGTAGCGCACAACGCTCTCGCGAAATACGGTGCGAACGTGCTCGATATCAGCCGCGCAACGCAAATCGCCTACCAGACCAACGTGCGCGACACGCTCGGAAAGCAGATCCAGTTCACGATCGACAACATCGATCCCGAAGTTGCGTTCGCAGGCGTTGGAGTGGCTGCTCCAGAGCAGATCCTCTGGCTCACGCTGTATCCGCTGTCTCGCGGCCTCCTTGACGATCAGAACAGCAATGCGCACTGGACTACCGGCGCGACAGCAACGGGCCGACGATGGCGCTCGATCAGGACATCGCTGAGCCCATCGGGCGTGGATGTCTCCCGCACCGAGAACATCGAATTCTGGGCACTCGTCGATACCTCGACCGTCGGAAGAAACCGAAATCCCACGCTGGTTATCGACATCGGGGACATATCTGATAATTCCGTCGTGTTTCAACCGGACACGATCAGGGTTCACGCCGTCAATCAGTCCATTCGCGACACCCTGATGACCGGGCGGCGTCTTTCAGGTTATGATCAGCTCAATAGCGAGCGCGATCCGTTTTCGCGAACGTTCAATGCAAATGTCAACGACACCGGCCTTCCTGGCGACGTCGCTGACAGCGCAGTCGTCATTGCTGACACAATCCCCGGACAGATACCAGTTCCGCGCATAGTACCAAAGTTTCAGATCTGCCGAAATCAGTACGGCGCCTTGTATCCACTCGGCGATACACGAACTGATTGCACCGTCGGAAATGGTCGCCTCGACGAGGAAGATCTGGATGGAGATAACGTCCTCAACCTCACTAGTGCTCAGCGAGAACAGGAACAGATCCGCCGATACGTAATCGATTTATCGGACAGTCACAAATACAATCGCGTCGGTAAGTGCATCACGCGTCCCGCCATTCGTGGCGAGTCGGGTCCACCATCACAGGCGTGCTGGGTATTTGTGCGCATCCCATTCCGCTCGCCTGATGATACCTTGAACTCCCCGACGCTGAGTCTCGCGCGCGCGCTCCGGATCACCATGATCTCAGGAGCTGGCGTTCCCGACACAGCATTCAGCCAGGTCGCACTGGACCAGCTCGTCCTTAGCGGTGCTCCCTGGCTCAAGCGCGGAGACGCTTCGATTCGCGGAATCGCCGGTGCGCAACCCGATCTCGGCTTCGTTACTGTGGGTACCGTCGGCACGGAGGATCGGGGGCTTGCGAGTGGTGTGAACTACGACTCGCCCCCAGGTGTCACCAATCTGCCGGATCTCAAGGCGACTCCGATCACCGCGTCCCGTGTACAGACCAACGAGCATTCGCTTCGAATCGTCGCGGGCGGGCTCAACACGTTCGATCGCGCTGAGGCGTATTATCGCTTCCCCGAAGGCCAGAAGAACTTCATGAGCTACAAGCAGCTTCGTGTATGGGCGCGCGGCGTCAGCCCCGGCTGGGGCAACAATGGGGAACTCGAGTTCTACGTCAAGCTCGGCCACGATGCGACCAACTTTTACATGTATCACACCCCGCTGCCCGGGAGCGGCACCGGCGCCGGTGCGTGGCTGCCGGAAATAACTGTCGACTTCTCGACGATCATTGCGCTGCGCGCGCAGGTGCAGAACGCGTATCTTCGCGGCACCCGGAAGAATACCTGCACTGGTGAGGATTCTGTTATCATCGCGAACACGCCGTTTCAGCCGACCACATCTACCAGCGCGGTGTACGCGGCCTGTTCGGATGGGTACATGGTCTATACCACCGATCCCGGCGTCAATCCGCCGAATCTTGCCGCCATTCAGGAGCTGGCCGTGGGAATGCTGCGTGTCCCAGCCTCGGGCGCCGCGCAACCCATTTCACCAACCGACACGCTCGAACTGTGGGTCGATGACATCAGACTGGGCGGAGTCGTTGACGCCACCGGATTCGCAGGCCAGGTCGCTCTTGGAATCACCGCAAGCGATTTCGCAGACGTCCGCGTCAATCTCAGCCGTACGGATCCCAACTTTCGCCAACTTGGCGACCAACCGACGTATCTCACCAACAACAGTGTCGATCTGAGTGCGGCTGTCCGTCTCGAGAAACTGTTTCCGCGATCGCTCGGTTACTCGATCCCGGTCACGTTGAACTACAGTGGGACATCCAGCGATCCAACCTATCTCACAGAGTCCGACATCGACGCGAGTGCGGTGCCTGGGCTGCGTAGTCCCCACACGGGCGCGACGTCGGTCACGTTCGGAGTCAAGCGCGCCACGCCGGTTACCGGAGGTGCGCTCGCACCTGTGCTGAACAATCTCAGCCTCCAGGGTACCTACACGTCCGCGGCCGCACAGAGCGAGTATGAGAACGGAGATGCACACGACCTGCGCGTCGGACTCGACTACAACCTCATTCGCGCTGTGTCGCCATCGATCGCGACGGTCCTGCCTACCGAGCTGTACTTCAACTCGACGTATGAAAACGGCAACGATCGCCGGCTGACATTTCTCAAGCCCGCTGCTGCAGTTGACGACACCGGTCAGGTCGTCAGCGGCCTCACAAGTACCATCAGCAACGGTGGTGCGATCGCATTCCATCCGTTGCGAAACAGTACCATTCGCTTTAACCTGACATCTCTCCGCGATCTCAGGTCGTACGCCGATATTCCAGATCTTGGACTTGTCGATGCAAGCGAACGCGACCGGCTTGCCGGATTCGATACCGGACTGGAACGCGAACGCACCGTCGGATCACTCATCAGTTACAGCGTTGCGCCCATTCCATGGCTCAAGCTTCGATTCAATAGCAGTGCACTGTATAACATGACGCGGGATCCCAACACTCTCGATTTCGTGCGACTGGTCGATTCGCTCGGGGCCTTCCGCATCCCGCGCAAGATCGGAAATACTCAGAACATCAACGCGGGATTCACGCTCGACTTCCGTGCGCTTGCAAACTCCACGCGGCTCATTCCGGTCCTCAAGAACTTCATCGGTGCATTCCAGCCGATAGACGTATCTCTGGATCGAAACGCGCTCACTGCGTACGATGGCGTTGCAGCTTCCGCACCTCTCATGTACCAGCTCGGATTTGGCGACATTTCACAGTTCAGGCATATCGGAGCGGAGCCAGCCACCAGCGTCGGGCTCAACAATCAATTGTCAATTTCCCAGACCATAAGTCTTCCCTTCGGTGCCAGCATTACAAACCACTTCCAGCGGCTCAGCATGCGAAGCTGGGAACTCGGGAGCGATCTGGGTCAGAATATCGGAAACGCCACGCAGATCATTTTCCCCGACATAGCTCTGCGATGGACCCGCAAAAGCGCGGACTCCACAGCCCTCATACGAAACTTTACCGCCAGTGCACGGGTCGCTGGCACCACCCAGAAATTGACCAGTCCAGGTGAGGACTCTCTAGTTGATGGCCAGGATGGAGTTACTCGAATCCGCAGCTATCCTGTATCACTCAGCGCCATCTGGGCTGGCTATCATCCGCTAACGACCACGTTCGGGTTCAACATCGTTCAGCGACTCGACGATCAGCCCGGCCTGAGCGGACAGGGAAGTACTGTTGACTTCAATGCCGACGTTGCCCGGGCATTCACGCTCCCGGAACAGTGGCACCCCCACAGTGACCTTCGAGCACGCGTGTCATTCCAGAACAGCTACGGACAGAGCTACGTTATCAATCCGCTCGCGACTGTCGGTCGCAGCAGGCTTACCGATAATGGACGCCGGTCCGCTACCTTCACCGCAGACACGGATGTATCCGACACCATGACATCCAGCTTCGTTATTTCACGCGTCAATAGCTACGACCTCAATCTCAGCAGGACATTTACGCAGACCGTGCTCAGTGCAGTGCTCCACCTGCAGTTCTACTCCGGCGCGATGCACTGACCACGCCGTGTGGCGCTCAGCCAATAGTCGCTTCGCAGGGTATCTTTTCCCCTGCTCACCCCCACGCTGCATATGAATCGATTGTTCATCTACCTCGCCTGCTTTACCCTGCTGGCCGGCTGTCAAAGATCCAAAACTGGGTTCGATGGCGAGGCGGCTTACAAGTACGCCGGAATCCAGGTGTCGTTCGGTCCGCGAGTCCCCGGATCTTCCGGCTGGCAGAAGGGCGGCGATTGGATCGTCGCCCAGATGAAGGCCCGTGCCGATACGGTCATCGAGCAGCGCTGGATGCACACCCTCGCAAATGGCGACAGCATCCCGATGCGCAACATCCTCGCTCGCTTCCGCCCGACGGCGACTGATAGAGTCCTCTACGTCACGCACTGGGATACCCGGCCGGTAGCCGACAACGACCCGAATCCAGCGAATCGCACCAAGCCAATCCTCGGTGCCAACGACGGTGCCTCCGGAGTCGGTCTTTTCGTTGCGCTCGGCGATCTCCTCAAAAAGACGCCCCCAAACGTCGGGGTCGATCTGCTCTTCGTCGACGGTGAGGACTATGGTACCTTCGGGCCCCCTGACAAGGACGTCCTCATCGGTTCCACATATTTCGCGTCGCATCTGCCGTCACCCGGGTACCGCCCCATCTTCGGCGTACTCTTCGATATGATCGGTGACAAGGACCTCGACATATATGAAGAGCAGAACTCGGTTGCTCGGGCCCCGGAAGTCGTGTCGCGTGTATGGAACACCGCCGCTAGCATGGGCTACTCCAAGTATTTCATCCCTGAGGCCCGCTACGCCGTCACCGACGACCACATACCGCTCCTCCAGGCTGGGCTCCGGGTCATAGACGTCATCGATATCGATTACGGGCCAAATAACAGCTATCACCACACACTCGAAGACACGATGGATAAGATCTCGGCCAAGTCGCTCGGCATCGTCGGCGATGTAGCAACGGCGCTCGTGACGAATCAGTAGCCGGCTGATCCGAACATCCGCGGATCCCGAGCTCGGCCCCGTGGCATGATCGCTCCAGGACACCCTTGAAATGATGCGGCGCGGAGAAAACCAATTCTCCGCGCCGCGCTGTTATCCATGATGTTGCCTCCATGGCAACTCCCGGTGAGCGGAAGGCGTTTCTATTCTTCGGCCTCGTCGCCATGCTCGGGGCGACGGTTCGGCTCTGGCCGGCGCGCCAGCCGAACCATTCCGGTCTTTCCCGTCCACCTGCCGACACTTATTCAGGCGATCCAGTGGCTTCCGGGGCAGCTCGGCAAGCCAAGTCGTCCGCTTTTGGTCGAACAGGCGTTCGGAAACCCGCCTCCCGATCAAGAACGGGTCAGATCAACCGAGACTCTACCTCTACGGTGGATTTTGATAGGGCAACAACGTCCGAGATCGATGCACTCGGCGTACTGCCCAGTGGCATGGCTCGTCTTATTGTTGCAGATCGAGATTCGTTCGGTCCGTTTGGTTCGTTCGATGAGTTGCGACGCGTTCCGTTCCTTTCAGCAAGTACCTTAAGAAAACTGGCGCCTAGAGTGACATTCTCCCGCATTCCACGCCCTCGGAATTCAGTAGTGCACCCGCGCGCCCTCCCGCGCGCCCTCCCGGCGACGTCTGCCGCGCGGCGCAAGGCGGAGGCCAAGCCATGACGGCGACAGTCGCCCCAGTTGTGCAGAGTGCTGAACGGATCGGCGAATTGCTCGTCTCCGAAGGCCTCATCTCTCGAGAGCAGCTCGCGCAAGCGCTTCAGGAACAGCGCGCTAACGGCGGCCGTCTCGGATATACGCTAGTCAAACTGGGAATGGTCGAGGAGCTCTCGCTCACCCGGCTGCTCGCCCGCCAGTACAAGATTCCAGCTGTCGACCTGTCCAAATCTGACATCGAT
>Ga0207933_1002966_pt1 | contig 10450 bp, 9 predicted proteins | sample NGESurdeep092012_4_FD_184488 | JGI IMG/M metagenome (GOLD analysis project Ga0207933, IMG submission 184488) | Arctic peat soil microbial communities from Barrow, Alaska - NGEE Surface sample F53-3 deep-092012 (SPAdes) | ecosystem: Environmental > Terrestrial > Soil > Wetlands > Peat ...
GCGCCTCGGCCAGCGCCCCATGTCCGGTTCCGTCTCCCTGGACGAGCTCGCGCTGCACGACGAGCAGCGGCGGGATCGAGATGTGCGAGGCGTAGAACTGGAGCATGAACTCCTCCGCGACCTCCGCCACGTCGCGCTCGGTCTCGTTCGACAAGTAGAAAGACTGGCGGTCCGAGAGCACCCCGTCGCGCACCTGGAAGACCTGCGCGTTGGCCTCGCGCCCGTCGACGGCGACCGCGACCGCGTCGAGCGTGCCGACCGACTCGTTCGCCACGCGACGGCGCTCCAGCAGCGCGTGCACCGCCCGCAGCCGGTTGCGCTCGATCGTCGCCTGCTCGAACTCCTCCGCCGCCGCGGCGGCGGACATGCGCCGCTCGAGATCGCGCTCGATCGTGCGGTAGCGCCCGGACAGGAAGTCGATCACGCCGTCGATGCTCTTGCGGTAGTCCTCCTTGGAGACATAGCCCACGCAGGGCGCCTCGCAGCGCTTGATGTAGTAGTCCAGGCACGGGCTGCCACTGCGCCGCCCCGGCTCGGGACCGGTGCAGGAACGGAACATGAAGACCTTCGCGAGCACCTCCAGCGTGCTCCTTACGCGCTTCGCATTCGAGTACGGGCCGAAGTACGCCCTGCCGGGCCGGTGGCGCTCGCGCGTGAAGTACACCCGCGGATAGTCCTCGTCGAGCGAGATCGCGATGAACGGGTAGGACTTGTCGTCGCGCAATCGGATGTTGAAGCGCGGCCGGTACTGCTTGATGAAGCCCTGCTCGGCGAGCAGCGCCTCCGCCTCGCTGCCCACGACCACGCACTCGATCCGCTCGGTGCTCGCCACCATCTCCTCGTGGCCGGGAGAATTCGTTCCCCGCCCACCCCCCTGTGCCTTGGTGAAGTGCGATGCGACCCGCTTGCGGATCGACTTCGCCTTGCCGACGTAGATCACGCGCCCTTTGCCGTCGCGGAACAGGTAGACGCCGGGCTGGTCCGGCAGGCGTTTGCGTTGCTCGGCGATGCTCGCCTTCCTGTTCGCCGCGCTGTTTGCGTCGGGCGCGCCCCAGCCGTCCTGGGTGCCTGTCGATGCCTTGGGGGCCATCAAACCGAGGATACGAGGCGCCCGCCGCGCGGCGCCCGCCTCAATACGCGCGCCAGTGGCGGTAGACCTCGAGCAGCGCGTAGAGGATGAAGCCGGCGAGCACGAGCCAGACGAGCTCGCCGATACCCGTCTGCCACATCCGCGCACGGGCGATGTAGGCGAACACCGCTCCCGCGACGCCGCCGTAGAGCAGCCCCCGGTGACGGTCGCCGAGGCCGTGCAGGGCGACGCGGTATTCGCGATAGGCCCTCAGGCCGAGGTAGCCGATACCGACCCCGAACGCGACCCAGAGCACGGATTCGAACGTGTTCGCCGCACGGCCACCGCCGGGGAGGAAGTAGACGCCGGCGGCGATCAAAGCGACGATCGCGATGTTGCGGGCGGTCTTCAGGCTGTCACTCACAGAAAACAGGTTAGCCATCACTTGAGATCGCAATTTGTGATCTCAAAGGCCGGCGTCGCATAACAGTCTGTGGAGTAGCGTCTGCCGCACCTCAGTCCACGAGCGCCTCCAAGCGCGTGTAGGCCTCCTCGACGGCGCGCCGCGCGGCCGTGTGGCGCGCCTCGGACTTGGCCGACTCGTACTGCGTCGCCCACGCCGCCGGATCGGCCAGTTCGTCCTCCAGCGCGCGCATCGCCCCCTCGGCCTGCTCGACCGCGCGCTCGGCCTGCTCTTGGGCGGTGAGGCGGTTCTTCGACGGGCCCTTCGGCTTGGACTTGCGCTTGGAGCCGTTCCCGTTCGCCGTCCCGTTCGGCCCATCTGCCCCGATCGACGTCGCTGCACCCGGTCGATCTGCCCCTGAACGCGGGTGGGCATGCTTATTAGAAGCTGATGTTGTTGGGGGAGGTGCATGCACCTCCCCCTGGGGCCGCACATGTGCGGCCCCAGACGGGGCCGCATGCGGCCCCGTCGCCCTCTTTTCTTCCCGCACCCGCACGTACTCGGGCCAGCCGCCCTCGTAGCTGCGCAAGCCGCGATCCTCGACCGCGACGGTGCGCGTGCCGACCGCGTCGAGCAGCGCCCGATCGTGGGACACGAGCAGGATCGCTCCGGGAAAGCCGCGCAGCGCGTCCTCCAAAGCCTCGCGCGACTCGATGTCGAGGTGGTTCGTCGGCTCGTCGAGGATCAGCACGTTCGGCGTCTTCGCGGCGCCGACGAGCACGGCCAGCGACAGCCGCCGGCGCTCGCCGCCGGAGAGGCCGTCGAGCGGCTTCTCCGCCTCCTCGCCGGAGAACAGGAAGCGCCCGAGCAGCGCCCGCGCCTTGTTCGGGGCGAGGCCCGTCGCGCGCGCGGCGGCCTCGAGCACGCTGGGGTGGGCGGGGATCCCATCCCCTCCCGCGCCGAGCTCCTCCGCGTGCTGGGAGAGGTAGCCGAGCGTGACGTTGTGCCCGGTGCTCAGCCTGCCCGCCGCGAGCGGGCGGCGCCCGGCGAGCGTCTCGATCAGCGTCGTCTTGCCCGTCCCGTTGGGGCCGACGAGGGAGACGTGCTCGCCGCGCTCCAACCACAGCTCGGCGTGCTCGAGCAGCGTTATCGCAGGCTTCCCGACCTCGACGCGCCCGTCCAAAAGCTCAAAGATCACCCGCCCCGAGCGCTCCGGTGCGGAGAACTCGAACTCCAACCCCTTGCCGTCGCGGGGGTCCTTTTCAATTCGCTCGATCTTCGACAGCTGCTTCACGCGCGACTGCGCCTGGCGGGCCTTCGTGGCCTTCGCGCGGAAGCGCTCGATGAAGCGCTCCATCCGCTCGATCTCGGCCTGCTGCTTGTCGATCGCCTTGCCGAGCGCCATCTCGCGCGCGGCCTGCTCGCGGCGCCACTGGTGCCAGGTGCCCGAGAAGAAGCGAGAGCGGCCGGCCTCGATCTCCAGCACCGCGGTGCCGACGGCCTCGAGGAACCAGCGGTCGTGCGCGACCAGCACGATCGCGGCATCCAACCCGACGAGCGTCTGCTCGAGCCACTCCAGGGACTCGATGTCGAGGTGGTTCGTCGGCTCGTCGAGCAGCAGCACATCCGCGGACGTGGCGAGCGCGCGGGCGAGCGCCGCGCGCGTCAGCTGACCGCCGGAGAAGCTGTCCAGGCTACGGTCGAGGTCCTCCTCGCGAAAGCCCAGCCCGCGCGCCATCGCGGTCGCGCGGTCGCGCCACAGGTAGCCGCCGCGCGCCTCCAACCGAGCCTGCGCGCGCGAGTAGCGGGCGAGCAGGGCATCGTCCGCGGCCCCCTCGCCCATGCGCCGCTCGAGCTCGGCCAGCTCCGCCTCGATCGCGAGCTCCTCGACGCAGCCCGAGAGCACGTACTCGCGCAGCGGCCGGCCGCGATCGCGGGGAGGGCGCTGGTCGTGGAGCATGATCCGCGCGCCCTTCGCGAGGCTCAGCTCGCCGCGGTCGATCGACTCCTCGCCCGCGAGCATCCGCAGGAGCGTCGTCTTGCCCGCGCCGTTGCGCCCGGCGATCGTCATGCGCGTGCGGCGCTCGAGCTTGAAGGAGACCCCGCGCAGCAGCGGCTGCCCGGCCATGTCCTTGTGCAGGTCGGATGCGATCAGTACGGCCATCGGCTGCTGATGGTAGGCGTCCGGCCCGCAAAGCCTCCCGGGCCTTCTGTAGGATCCCCCACGCGATGCGTCGCCTGCTTCCCGCCCTCACCTCGTTCCTGTTGCTGACGCTCGTGCTCGCGCCGACGGCGCTGGCCGCGAACGACGGTCGCGGCTTCTACGGCGCGACCGACGACAAGCTCGTGACCAAGATCGGCTTCATCCTCGTCGCCTTCTTCGCGATCTTCGTGTTCACGATGAGCATGCTCCAGAAACACCTGGACAGGCGCAAAGAAGCAAGGAAAGCCGCACAGAAGTCGCACGTGGGCAACGCCCAATGGCGCGGCGGCTGGTAGCAGCGGCCCGATGGCCGGCGCTGGACTTTGTCCTCGATCGCCCACGTGCTGAGCACGCTTCGCTCACTGCGTCCGCGTCCAGCTTGACCCTCGAACCGCTGCTCGCCCTGGTGAACCGATGAGCGGCGACGAGCCTAACGCGGTTCGCTACGAGCGCAGGGGCGCGGCGGCGCTCGTCACGATCGACCGCCAGGAGCGCAGGAACGCGGTCGACGGGCCGACGGCGGTGGCGCTGCACGAGGCGTACACACGCTTCGAGGCCGACGACGAAGCGCGGGTGATGGTGCTGACAGGGGCCGGAGACCTCGCCTTCTGCGCGGGCGCCGACCTGAAGGCGACCGAGACGTTCGCCGGCCGCCTGATGGCCCCCGAGGGCCCGATGGGCTTCACGCGGTTGACGCCGACGAAGCCGACGATCGCCGCGATCTCCGGCTACTGCCTGGCGGGCGGGCTGGAGCTGGCGCTGTGGTGCGACCTGCGGATCGCGACCGCGGGCTCGACGCTCGGCTACCCCGAGCGCCGCTGGGGCGTGCCGCTGATCGACGGCGGCACCCAGCGGCTGCCGCGGATCGTCGGGCTGGGCCGCGCGCTCGACCTGATCCTCACGGGCCGCATGATCGACGCCGAGGAGGCGCTCGCGATCGGCCTGCTGACCGAGGTCGTCCCGCCGGGCGCCCACCTGACCCGCGCGATCGAGCTGGCGGAGGGATTGGCGCGCTTCCCGCAGGAGACGATGCTCGCCGACCGCCGCGCCGCGATCGAGGGGCTGGGGATGACGCTCGCCGAGGGCCTCGCGCTGGAGGCGAGGGCGGGGCCGGAGGTGTTCGCGGCGGGCCAGCGCGGCGCGCGGCGCTTCGCGGCCGGCGAGGGCCGCGGCGGGGCCGGCGCCGGCGCGTAGCCTCCCGGGCCGGGGCGAGCAGCGCAGAGACCCACCCGCCAAGAAACACCAGCACCTATATCCTCGACGGTAGATGGCCTACTTCGTCACAGGGGCAACCGGCTTCATCGGACGCCGCCTCGTCGAGTTGCTGCTCGAGAAGCGCCAGGGCAAGGTGTACGTGCTCGTGCGCGCGGGCTCGACGGGCAGGCTCGACGACCTTCTCGAGCGCTGGGGCGCGCTGCTCGGGGTGGCGGCCGCCAAGCGCGTGCAGCCCGTGATCGGCGACCTGCGCCGGCCGCTGCTGGGCGTGGAGGCCGAGCAGGTGGCGGAGCTGCGCGGGAAGATCCAGCACTTCTTCCACCTCGCCGCGATCTACGACATGACCGCTCCGGCCGAGCAGAACACCGCGACGAACGTCGGCGGCACGACGCACGCGGTCGAGCTGGCGCGGGCGCTCGAGGCGAAGCGCCTGCACCACGTCTCCTCGATCGCGGTCGCGGGCGAGTATCGGGGCCGCTTCGGCGAGGAGATGTTCGACGAGGGGCAGAAGCTGCCCTCGCCGTACCACCGCACGAAGTTCGAGAGCGAGCGGATCGTGCGCGAGCAGCCGTACGTGCCCTGGCGCGTCTACCGGCCGGGGGTCGTCGTCGGCGACTCGAAGACCGGCGAGATGGACAAGGTCGACGGTCCGTACTACTTCTTCAAGGCGATCCAGCGCACGCGCGGGCTGATCCCCGAGTGGATGCCGCTCGTCGGACTCGACCTCGGCAAGACGAACGTCGTCCCCGTCGACTGGGTCGCGGGCGCGCTCGACCACATCGCGCACGAGCCCGACCTCGACGGCCGCGCCTTCCACCTGACCGACCCGAAGGGGCAGAAAGTGGACGAGCTCTACAACGAGTTCGCGTCCGCCGCGCACGCTCCGAAGGTCGCCGTCAGCGTCGACAAACGGCTGACGGACATCGTCCCGAAGTGGCCGCTGAAGCTGGCGCTGGCGCTGCCGCCGCTGCACCAGGCACAGAGCATCACGCTGCGCGAGCTGGGGATCCCGGGAGAGGTGATCGAGCACATGGAGCTGAAGCCGGAGTTCGACACGCGCGAGGCGGGCCGGACGCTGCAGGGCTCGTCGCTGGAGAGCCCGCCGCCGCTGCACGACTACGCGCCGCGGCTGTGGGACTACTGGGAGCGCGAGATGGACATCGGCGTCACGCGCGGACGCTCGCTGCAGGAGGAGCTGGGCGGCAAGCACGTGCTGATCACGGGCGCCTCCTCTGGGATCGGCTGGGCGACGGCGCTGAAAGTCGCGGCCGCGGGCGGGGTGCCGCTGCTGGTCGCGCGGAACGTGGAGAAACTCGAGGAGCTGCGCGCGGAGATCGTCGCGGGCGGCGGCACCGCGTACGTCTACGCGGCGGACCTCTCGGACATGGAGTCGGTCGAACGGCTCCTCGAGCGCGTGCTGGCCGATCACCGCAACGTGGACATGCTCGTGAACAACGCGGGGCGCTCGATCAGGCGCTCGATCGCGCTCAGCTACGACCGCTTTCACGACTTCGAACGGACGATGCAGCTGAACTACTTCGGCGCGGTCAAGCTGATCATCGGGCTGATGGGCCACATGCGCGAGCGCGGGAAGGGCCACATCGTGAACATCTCCTCGATCGGCGTGCAGACCAACCCGCCACGCTTCTCCGCCTACGTCGCCTCGAAGGCCGCGCTCGACGCGTTTACCAGGGTCGTCTCCAGCGAGGTGGTCGGCGACGGGGTGACGTTCACGACGATCCACATGCCGCTCGTGCGCACGCCGATGATCGCGCCTACGAAGATGTACGACGCGTTCCCCGCGATCACCCCGGAGGAGGCGGGCGACATGATCTGCGAGGCGCTCCGCACGCGCCCGAAGCACATGGGCACGAGGCTGGGCACGTTCGGCGAGGTCGCCTACACGCTCGCCCCGCGCGCGGTCGACCAGCTGCTGCACCTCGCCTACCGCGTGTTCCCCGACTCGGCCGCGTCGAAGGGGCACAAAGACACGGAGGAGCACGCCTCGTTCGAGCAGATCGCGATGGCGACGTTGACAAGGGGCGTTCACTGGTAGGGCAAGCGAGCCCCGCGATCGAAGTTCAGGGCCTGACGAAGCGCTACGGCGAGCACGAGGCCGTGCGCGGGATCGATCTCACGGTCAGACGCGGCGAGGTGTTCGGCCTGCTCGGGCCGAACGGCGCCGGGAAGACGACGACGGTCGAGATCCTCGAGGGGTACCGCGCACGCACGGGCGGAGAGGTGTCGGTGCTGGGGTATGACCCGGCGAAGCGGCAGATCGAACTGCGCAAGCGGATCGGGATCGTGCTCCAGAGCGGCGGCATCTACAGCCACGTGACCCCGCGTGAGGCGCTGGAGCATTGGGCGAGCTTCTACCCACGGCCGCGGGATGTAGAGGAGGTGTTGCGGCTGTCCGGGTTGGAGGCGAAGGCCGATGCCCGTGCCCGTACGCTCTCCGGTGGGCAGTTGCGACGGCTGGACTTCGCGTTGGCGCTCGTCGGCGACCCCGAGCTGATCTTCCTCGACGAGCCGACCACGGGCTTCGACCCGGCCGCTCGGCGAGACGCATGGGAGACGGTGCGGAACCTCAGAGAAGGCGGGAAGACGATCCTGCTGACGACGCACTACCTCGACGAGGCGCAGGCGCTCGCGGACAGGGTCGCGATCGTGAAGGACGGGCGCGTGCTCGCGGTCGGGCCGCCCCGCGAATTGATGGCCCACCCACCCGCCCACACACCAGGTGCGGCGCGGTACACGGTCGCGTACAGGGGTGCGAACGGGGAGCGGGTCGAGCGCCAGACGGAGGATCCGACATGGTTGTTGAATGAACTGACGAACGCGGCCTTGGAGAAAGGCGAGCGCCTGGAGGAGCTGAGCGTGGGCAGACCGACGCTCGAGGATGTCTATCTGGAGCTCACGGCAGATGCCTGACGCGGTCGCGCTCACATGGCGGCAGTACCGCCTCGAGCGGAGGATGTTCTGGCGCAATCCGAGCGCGGCGTTCTTCAACTTCGTGCTCCCGCTCCTGTTCCTCGTCGGCGGCGGGGCGATCCTCAGCGGCAACCAGGATGACCTGGACAAGCTCGTGCCGGCGATCGCGGGGATGAGCGTGATGTCGACGACGTTCACCGCGCTCGCCTACAACATCGTCTTCCTGCGCGAGCGCGGCGTGCTGAAGCGGATTCGCGGCACGCCGCTGCCGACGGGCTCCTACTTCGGCGGCGTCGCCGCGAATGCGGTCACGAACACGGCGCTTCAGATCGCGATCGTCGTGCTCGCGGGGCGGCTCTTCTTCGGGATCGGCTGGCCCGTGCACTGGGGCGAGCTGGTCGTGTTCGTGCTCGTCGGCGTCGTCAGCTTCGCCGCGCTCGGCGTCTCCTTCGCGCACGCGATCCCGAACTTCGAGTCGACCGCCGCCTACGTGAACGCGGTGTTCCTGCCGGTCGTGTTCGTCTCCTTCTACGCGTTCGACACCGCGAGCGCCCCCGCGTTCGTGCGCGGGGTCGCCGACGCGCTGCCGTTGAAGCCTCTGATCGAGGGGCTGAGCGGCGCGATCGTGACCGGCTCGAGCCTCGCGAGCAACCTCGGCGCGCTGGCGGTGATCGCGGGCTGGGGGGTCGTCGGCGGGTGGCTCGCGGTGCGGGGTTTCTCCTGGGAGGGGCGCCGCGGATAGGCTGTGCCGGGGTCCGAGTGAGCCGCGCCGAATCGGAGCGGCGGACGACCGACTAGCGCAGGAACCGCTGCAGCTAAGGGGTCAGCTGGGAACGTCGGGAAACGGCTCGGTCAGATCGGCGAGCGCGTAATCGGGCTTCGCCTCGCGCAGTTCGCCGAGGTCGTATTTGCCGGTCGCCACCCCGACCGCGACGACGCCGGCGCCCCGCGCGGCGGAGATGTCGAGTGGGGTGTCCCCGACGACCGCCACCTGGCGCGGGTCGAGGGACTTGCCGAGCAGGCGCTCGCCGCGCCCGATCGCGGCGCGGGTGAGCTCGACGCGGTCCTCGGAGTCCGAGCCATAGCCGCCGACGAGGAAGAAGTGGTTCAGCCGCGCGCGGCCGAGCTTCGCGTGCGCCCCGGCCTCGAGCGCACCCGTCGTCACGCCGAGCAGCACGCCGGCGTGGTGCAACCGGGGTAGCAGCTCCGAGACGCCCGGCAGCACGCGATAGCCCTCCGACGAGGCGACGTAGTCGGGCAGCACCGACAGATAGGCGGCCATCAGCCGCGCCAGCTCCTCGCCCGAGGGCTCGTGGCCGAGCGCCTCGGTGAACGTCTTGCGCGCGACCACCGGATCGGTCATGCCGGCGCTCGAGTACCTGCCGATGTCGACCCCCGGCCGGTCGAACGCGTGCTCGAACGCCCACGTCCAGCTGCGCGCGCCGGCGCCGCCGGTGTCGAGGAGCGTGCCGTCGATGTCGAACAGGATCAGCTTCAGCGGCGGCATCGCGTCATTCTCCCCCGCGGCGAGCGTGTGTGCGGCGCGACCGAGCCAGCCCTGGACAAGATAGTTGTTTGCACAAGCATCTGCTACGTTGGTCACGACAAGTAGTGTGCCCCGAGTGGGCGTGCCAAAACCGATTTCCGAAAGGCAGCCCCATGTCCCCAGAGTCCGCCACCGCCACCGCATCCCCCGCGACCATCCTCCCCGCCGGCACCTGGCAGGTCGACAAAGTTCACTCGAGCGTCGAGTTCCAGGTCAAACACCTCGGGATCGCAACCGTCAAGGGCCTCTTCAAAGAGTTCGAGGGCACGCTCGAGGTCGGCCCCGATGGCGCCGTCGCCTACGGCACCGTCAAGACCGCGAGCGTCGACACGCGCGAGCCCCAGCGCGACGAGCACCTGCGCTCGGCGGACTTCTTCGAGGTCGAGCAGTACCCCGAGATCGGCTTCCGCTCGACCGCGATCAACCCCACCGGCGAGGACGAGTTCGAGATCGTCGGCGACCTCTCGATCCACGGCGTCACACGCTCGGTCACGCTGCGGGCCACGCTCGAGGGCATCGAGCCCGAGGATCCCCAGGGCAACACACGGGTCGGCATCTCCGCCGGCGCCCAGATCAACCGCTCGGACTTCGAGATGCGCTTCAACGCAGCCCTCGGCTCCGGCAACGTGGTCGTCAGCGACAAGGTCAAGATCCTCGTCGAGGTGTCCGCGGTCAAGGCCTGAGCGCTCCGCGAGGCCGCTGGGTGACCTCAGACTGCCAGGAGGTCGCCCAGCGCATCGTCCACCGCCGCGAGCGTGTCCGCGCTGAGCACGATCCCGGAGGCCGACGCGTTGGCGTGCACCTGCTCGGGGCGGCTGGCGCCGACGATCGCCGAGGCCACATTCGATTGGCGCAGCACCCACGCGAGCGCCAGCTGGGGCATCGTCAGACCCGCCTGCTCAGCGACCGGCTTCAGGCGCTCCACGGCCTCGAGCACGCGGGGCTCCACGAGCCAGTTGATGAAGTCGCTCATGCTCTCGCTCGCCGCGCGGGAATCGGCCGGAGGCGGCTCGCCCGGGCGGTACTTGCCCGTGAGCACACCCTGCGCGAGCGGGGACCACACGATCTGCGAGATGTCCTCCT
>Ga0207933_1002967_pt1 | contig 10449 bp, 8 predicted proteins | sample NGESurdeep092012_4_FD_184488 | JGI IMG/M metagenome (GOLD analysis project Ga0207933, IMG submission 184488) | Arctic peat soil microbial communities from Barrow, Alaska - NGEE Surface sample F53-3 deep-092012 (SPAdes) | ecosystem: Environmental > Terrestrial > Soil > Wetlands > Peat ...
CTCCCAGCTGGCCGTGCCTTCAACGAGCAAGCGCTTGAAGATCACCGAGTCAGGCCGAGCAGTCCATGCCGTTGAGGATCGATCAGACACACCAATCCGAGTCGGCGCTCCTGGAATCTCGACTCTTATGCCTGCGTCTCCGGCGGTAACACTGTCAATCACGCCGAGCGCGTCACGCACGAGCATCAGACTACGAGGCTTTCCGGATGCCGCAAGTTCGGACCGGCCAGCCGGATCAGCTACGCGCTCGATCGCAGCTGCTACGGGCGTGATGGTCGCCGAGCTCCATGTAACAGGCGTTCCAGCGTGCTCGATTGCGGCGATCCAGTCGCGTTCGGCCGGCGAAATAACTGAATCCAGCAGGAGATGCACGCGTCCCGGGGAACTTGAACTCCATCCAGGTAGAGCCCGGAGCAAGTCGGCCTGGCGCACACTGCCCGATCGCTCACTGCCGCGCGCCGGCGACCACGCGCGCATGAGAATGACCAGCAGGAGTGCAAGACTCAGCACTCGCAGCGCCCACTCGCAAATGCGACGCGCGCTAACTTGTGAGGGCATACACGATGATGTTCACACCGAATCTGGTGTTGTCAACTGCATTGAAGCGCTTGCTCTCGGGATGATAATTCCATTCAGAGCTGTAGTCCTTGCTGCTATACAACAGCGCGATATGGCCATCGCGCATGACGCCCTGAAGATTCTTGTGCACGAGATTGTCGCCCCACCCATTCAGTTCCTGGCTCGTGGTGGGGGGCCCATCCTCGAACTTGAAGAACGCGCTGTACAGCTCGTGATTGTTGGGAATGTCGACGGGCTTGCCGAGCGCGATGGTTATTTCCTCCATCGCAGTCTTGTGAAACACACCGTCGATATCGTGGTTGTGATCGTCCACGAACAGCATGCCTCCGCGATCGACAAGCTTCCTGATGTTACGCCGCTCCGCGACGGAGAACCGCACTGGCAGGTGCCCGGTGATATAGACCAGCGGGTACTGCAGAATGGCGTCCGACGCCAGCGCCACGTTCACACCGCTCGGCGCAACGGCTATGCTCGTATACTGGGCAACGGAGTCGATGAGGTTGGCTGGCACGAGTGGCGCCGAATCCCAGTCGCCGGAGTCATACTGCCCGGTGCAGAATACGAAACGCGTCATCGCACGCCTCTCCATGTGCCGGACCATGGCAGGCGCGCATCACCCCTACGCGGCGCTCCAAGCAAAGCGCGCCGCGCGCGTACCAGAGCCGGAGTCATGTCCGTGCCAGCACGGAACGCATCTACCGCACTCCCAAGGGCTGTGGCGAAGGCCGTGTCGAAAGATGTGGCCTGTACACGCAGCCTCGTGAGTGCGTCGAGGAAGTGATCCGGGTGCAACTGCGCAATGGTCAGTGCCGAATCGAGTGCTTGATCGAGGCGCACACGGATGGTGTCCGTGCGGCTCCGCTGAGCAACAACGACGTTGCTGATTCCCTTCTCCTTTGCAGTAAGGCGTACTTTCTCCACGTTGACAATGACCCGGGGCGGCCGACCTCTGAGATACAGGCGATCCGCCAACCTCGCCCGGTCGAGAGCCTTGAGCGCACGCGTCATGAACGGCCGCGCGGCGGCGATCTCACCAACATTCAACGACCGCTCGGCATCCCACATTGCGTCGTATGCTTCCTTGAGATCGCGATTCAGCACCAGTTGGGGATCAAGCTCTTCATCGTCGCCTTCGACGCCCTGGGTTCCTCCGGCCTCATCCTGCTCGTATAGAATGTTGTACACTTTTTTCCGCAGGTCCGCCTGGTCGAACCCAATGCGTCCGGAGGAGGTGACGAACGCCCTGGGCGGGAGCGATGCGCGCTTCTGAAGCAGCGAATCTGCGGAATTGATGAGCATCCGTTCGGTGAGCAGCGAGCGATCGAGCGGCGGTGGCGGCGCGGCGTCCACCGCCAGCGAATCGTACTCATCGGCCCGCGCGACTCTGAAGGTTCGCGTGTCCGAGTTCGACACGGACGGCCCGGAGATGGTGTTGTTGTCGGCGACAACCGCTCGCACCGAAAGAATGGCTCCCTCCGTCAGACCAAGGGAGGCAAGCGCGAGGGACGCATGAAAATCCGATGTTCTGGCGCCTCCGGGCCGTGAGTCTCCAAACGAACTCGTGCGCGACTTGAAGATTTCGCCGGAGCCGGTAGTGACAGTGTATTCGAAGTGGCCTTCGCCGAGACCTATGTCGTCGGTCGCGTGAGCAATAAACGAGATCGAACCAGCGGGCACGTGCCGCCAGACAGTATCACGCGTTGGCTGAGTCATCGTTACAGCTGGCGGCTGATCGATCACAGGAATAACCGCGATAACGCGGTCATACTCGCGATCTTTCAGCGTCATCGTCGTGGCCACAGATGGCATCGTGAACCTCGCCTCCCAGCCGCGTTGTCCCGACACATGGACGTCGCGATCGGCGAGTTTTGATTCGATCCCATCCGAAGCGCCAGATCCGCGAACCAGGATGCCGCTCCCGACAAGTGCCGTAACCGCGGATGGGTCGGCGAGCGTCTGAGCCTTCCCGCCAGCGTAGGCCGGCGGAGAGATTACGACGGACAGGTGCAATAGCCTGTCGGGCGTCTGCGCGCCGACAACCGCGGCGAAGCGAACCTCCGGCCCCTTCGTACGCGCAAGCGCCGATCCCATGGTAATTACGGCAGCATAGCATCCGGCCATTACAGACAGCGCGACGCCGGCGAACACCACTGGCGTGAAAACGGCCGGGGCTACGAGTGCGTCGATGTTCGAGCGATCGATCGCTGACTCAAGCATGGATACGTCACCGGTCACGTGCGGATCGCTCGCAGTGATCAATGCATATTGCAGTGACGGGACACGTTCTTCCATCCACAGCGCAACGCGCCGCTTTGAATACACGAACCGTCCACGCCACAAAACGGTGACGCCGGTTGTCACGGCAACGAGAAGGGCGATATTCCAGTCCCAGCCATTTGGAATGCGAACGCGCCACAGGTTGTCAACAAGCAACTCCAGCGCAAGCACACCGCAGAGGACAGCGGCAGTCCAGAGCGGGGCCGAGACGATGACGGCGACACAGAGCCGCGACCGGGTGCGCGCGACTCGTTCCGTTGCGTTCATCGGCCTGCGTCCATCCTGCTGGCTCGCCTGAGTGCCATTTCTCCGATCGCCAGTATCAGTGCCAGCGCAGCCAGCCACCGCGCGAGCGGCGACTCGATGTCCGCAGGGGCCGCAAAATCGGAAACGCTGGCAAGACGTCCAGTGCCTGCGAGCATTTTGGCCGTAACGGCATCGGGCGGAGTCGCGGCATGCTGGCACGATGCGGCAATCGATGCCCGAAACCGAACGAAGCCGGGGCGTACCGTCATGTCCCCGGTAGTGTCGATTGGAATAGCGATAGACTTCGTGCACGTCTGTGCACTATCGCGCTCGATTGCCGCTGGTTCGCCGTCTGCCCAGCGTGCAATAACTTTCGCGTGGGCGAGCGAATCGGCCGTGAATCGCCAGCGTCGCTCGAAGGGTGCGACAAGGACGTGCCCGCTTGCGATGACTGCACCGGCCGTATCGATCCGATTCCGCGCGACGGCGTATAACGGTCGGTCGGCGCCCAGAAAGCGCGGCTCGTGCTCCGGTTGGTCGGTGACAGCTTCGTTTGGCGCCACCGCTACAAGTCTGGCGCGGCCAGGCCACTGAGCGCGAATCGCGCTAGTGGCCCGGTCACGCTCGTCGGAAGTGACGGGTGACACCAACACCAGCTCAACCGAATCTGCTCCCGACCGTACGCGCGACGCTTGACGCAACGCACCGATCAGGCCTGCAGACAGGGAACCCGGTACGTCGACGGGCTGCTTCGTCACAACTGAATCAGGTGACGTGAGAGAGTGCGCTGCGGTATCGAAAACGACAATTGCATCTCCGGTCCGGTACAACGCACGCACACTGTCGCGGATCTCGGCGACGTTGGCCACAGATCCGGATACGTCCGCCGCTATGACGCGCACTACTCGTTCGCGATGCGGCGGGAACACAGGCCGTGCCAGCGCAGCGCCGACAGCCAGAATCGTGAGTACGCGCACAGCGAGCAGCAGCAGATCCGAGAACTGGAGGGAGCGCGCTCTTGCCTCGACCGGTACATCTGGTACGAACCGCGCCGTGGGAAACGGAATCGAGCGCGACCGCCTGGTCACGATGAAATGCAGCAGTACCACTCCGAGCGAGGCAACTGCCGCCGCCATGAGATATCCTGGTGCCAGAAAGGTCATCGTAACCCAATCACTGCTTCACTCGGCATGATTTTGTTCGATCAAGCCGAGTGTGCCATCACGGGCTCGTCGCGCACGATGCGTCGTACCGTGTGGCAGAGTGGCTCGCGGCCGACGATGATCGAACGATAGGCCGCGCCGCTGGCGAGCCATCGCGATGCTACTGAGTCTCTCCATTCGCCAAATGCACGGACGTACGCAGCTCGCGTTTCGCCGGATAGGGAACGCCGTACGTTTTCGATCTCGGGGTCGATTACGACAGCCACGCTTGCCGGCGGATCAACTTCCTCGCTCGCAATAATGTGGAGAGCGTGTACGTCGCGGCCCGCGGCAATCAGCTCTCGCGCCGCTCGCAGCGTGTCTTCGAAGTCGCCAAGAAAGTCACTGACTATGGCAATGCGCGTGGAGACACGTGCGGCCGAAATGACGCACGGGGCGAGTGGCGCCGCCCCTTGCGCGTTCAATCGTCCAAGCGCTCGCATCACTTCCGTTACAATTCCGCGTCGCGTCCGCGGCGGGATTGTGGCGCGCGGATCGCCGCTGACCATCAAGCCAGCCGGATCGCCGCCGGAATGCGATACCGATATGAGCGCGACACCGAGTTGCCCAGCGATCGCCCATTTGGAACTGTCACCCTCCGGAAAGCCCATTGATGCGCTCGCGTCAAGCACAACGCAGGTCGGAGTCACAGCGCGCTCCTCGGAGATCCGAACATGTGCGCGATCGCTGCGCGCAAACAGCTTCCAGTCAATGCGCCGAAGATCGTCGCCTTGGCGGTACGGCCGATACTCGGTGAACTCCGCCGACGCGCCGCGCACGCGCGATGGGTGAATACCGGGCACAGCGATTCGTGATGTGCGGCGCGCGCGCCATCGCAGCCCACGCACTGCATCGAGCAGCGCACTGTAAATCACCTTCTGCTGGCCCTCGTCGTGCGGCGCGCGCCGCATCATCAGACCCTGATGTCGCTCTTGGGCGTCGGCACCTGCTTCAGCAGGTCATCCACCACACGCTCGGCTGACAGGCCCTCGGCTTCCGCTGCGAAGTTGAGGAGAATGCGATGACGAAGCACTGGATGCGCAACTCGCTGGATGTCCGATGGCGTAACCGCGTTGCGGCCTGCAAGCAGCGCGTGTGCCTTGGCGCCAAGCACGAGAGCCTGCCCAGCACGCGGCCCGGCACCCCATCGAACGAATTGCTTCACTGTTGCGGTCGCGTCCTTCTCATCCGGCCGCGACGCGCGAACCAGGCGCGCAACGTACTGCAGCACGAGGTCCGCAACCGGTACGTCGCGAACCATTCGCTGAAGCGCGATCGTCTGCGCAGCATCGATTACAGGCTCCAGCGGAGCATACTCGCGGCCAGTTGTATTGCGCAGAATCGCTACCTCTGCCTCCTCATCGGGATATGACACGCGAATGTCAAACAGAAACCGATCGAGCTGAGCCTCGGGAAGCGGATAAGTGCCTTCCTGTTCGATCGGATTCTGCGTCGCCAGCACAAAGAACGGCGCTGGAAGTGGCATCGTTTCGCCAGCTACTGTTACGCAGTGCTCCTGCATCGCTTCGAGCAGCGCGGCCTGCGTGCGCGGCGGAGCGCGATTGATTTCGTCCGCGAGAACGATGTTCGCGAATATCGGCCCCTGAACAAAGCGAAAGGCTCGGGAGTGCGAACTCGCATCCTCTTCCATTACTTCGGTGCCGGTAATGTCCGAAGGTACCAGATCAGGGGTGAACTGAATGCGACGAAAACCCAGTCGCATCGCCTCGGATACGGATCTGATCATCAGCGTCTTCGCAAGACCAGGCACTCCAACGAGTAGCGCGTGCCCACCAGCAAGGAGCGCCATCAGGATCTCGTCCAGCACCAGCTCCTGCCCCACAATGCGGCTCGATACCTCAGCGCGCAACCGCGCAGCGACTTCCAGTAACTCGGCGCGCTCGTGACCAACAAGTGGAGCGCGCGCCGTCAGGGTAGGTGCAGTCATTTAAGAAATACGACGCAAATCAAGTGGTCGTTGAGTGAATCACGCCCGCACGCGTCGCGTGAAAGCCCGATCAGGGAATCGCCGGAAGCCGCAATCGCGAATAGTTCGAGCGCACCGGCTCTATCCAGAATACATCGCCGTCGAACCAGAATACTGCAAGCTGGTCGAAGCGATCCGCTATTGCTACCAGCGCCTGCAGGGTGAGGGAGATCGCAACGCTGGCCTCACAGTGCGATCGATCAGGGCTGCAGGCATCCACGTACAGCCGCGTCGCGTGCAATCTTTCGACCTCAGCATTCAATGTCCTGGCACGGGCGAAATTGTCTTCCTCGGTCAGCACCACCCCCATCGGATTCGATGCTGTAACGATCCCGAACGCCCGTTCGAAGCCGAGGGTTTGGAGCCGGGTTAGCGCCGATGCATTAATGGGATACCGCAGATCCAGACTGAGTGGCGTTTCGGCCTTGAATTGCAGGACGGTGTCGGGAAATAGTCCCCAGTCTGTCACGGAGTCAGGGTACGGGCGCCGCGGGGATGCTGCTGTTCAAGGAGGGCGACTCGAGCGGCAGCGTGACTGTGAACGCGCTACCCTCGCCAACGCGGCTCGCGACCACCACGTCGCCGCCCAACAGGCGCGCAAGCCGACGCGTCACACTCAGCCCGAGTCCGGTTCCTCCAACGCGACGCGTGCTTGGCTGTTCCACCTGCCAGAAGGCGTCAAAAATCTGATCGCGGTGCTGGTCAGCAATCCCGATCCCGGTATCGCGTACGATGTAACTGACAAATCCCCCGTCGTGCTGCACGATCAGGGTCACGCGACCGGCAGGTGTAAACTTGACTGCGTTGGATAGCAGGTTGACGAGGATCTGCCTGACCTTGCCACTGTCCGTGGACATTGGTAGCGCATAGCCCGTTGGAATGACTTCCAGCGGCAATCCCTTCTCGCGCGCGAGCGGTTCCACAAGTGTCGCAGCGTCCTGGGCGATCTCGTTGGCATCGACGTCTTCGGCCTGAACGACTTCGCGCCCCGCATCGACTCGCGAGTACGAAAGGATCTGGTCTATGAGGTGCAGCAAATGCTGCGCGCTTGCCTTCACGCGTCCAAGCTGGTGCTTCTGCGCTTCGTTGACGGGCCCGGTGATGCCATCAGCGAGCAGCTCCTCGTAACCAATTATTGCAGAAAGCGGAGTGCGCAGTTCATGCGACATGACCGCAAGAAAATTGCTCTTGGCCGTGTTGGCTCCTTCAGCTGCCTCGCGCGCCTTCTGCTCACCGGCGAGTAATTCCTCCCGCACACGGTCGCTTTCGTACGCCATATTGGCCGACCAGTTCACCAACGCGAGGAAGATGGCGACGGTCGCGACCACATACAGCGAAACTCCGAACGGCGTGTCATACCAGCCGTTCTTCTCTCCTACCAGCCTGAGCCAGCCGAGGAGGAACGGGACGGCCACGGCTGCCGGAACGAGCCGCCTCGCCACCGTGCCGGCGGCTCCGGGATCCACGAGGAGTCTGGTGATGCCGGACTTGCGGCGGGCAAAGATCACGCCGAGTGCGAGCACGAACATGCAGACCGCCGCCGCGATTGCCATTCCCGAGTACTGGCTCACGGAGTACAGCTGGCTCACGCCGAACGCGTAACCGACCAGCCCGAGGAATCCGACTATTCCACTGCCTAGCGCGATCCAGTGGGAAACACCACCCCCTGTGCGATCATCGACGTGCAGCGCGATGATGCTCGCCGAGCCGAGGAAGACACCGATTGCCGTGTTGATCGCCATTCTTCCTGGCGGATTCCATGGCGCGCGAAGGAGTTGATCCCGAAACAATATCAGGTCGAGTCCCAGATCGCGGCCAGCGATCCACGAAGCGAACTCGATGACGGTGATCAGCATGACGACACATGCCAGTACGATCGACGCGACCCTCAGACCGAAGGGGCGTCTGCGCTTCGACCCGAAGGCCAGAGATGCGGCGCTCAGACCAAACGCAACCGAAGTCATCGGTTCCATCGCGACGCCGCCAGGATAGAACCCGGTCATCGGGTCCAGCCCGTTGTACCACTCAAGCAACGTCCCCACCGCAATTACCAGGACGATGACAGAGGCTACGAGCGGGACTTGCTCGAAGAACCCAATTACGCGGGCCTGCCCGCTCGACTGACTCATGCGGAATGCGAATTCACGAAGGTGGAAAGCTGCTCGTTGTAGTGTCCCTCTGCAACTGCCCGACCCGCTTCCATCACCGCACGTCGGGCGCCGTCCGGCGTCCGGCACAACTCTTGTTGAGGCTTGTCACTTCGGCGTCCAACGGCCGTTCCGGGCCAGTTCCCGCTACGGACCAGAGTTATCATACGTGGCTGGGAGCGCCGCCAGCTGACGTTCCGCCCCAGGATCCGCGATTGTACCTGTCCTCCTACAGAAATGCTGAGAGAGTCTGACTTCTGCCTTCGTGACGTTATCTGCTCCCGACTCACTGAGGCGCGTGCCCGCACCCTCCTGCTCGTAAGCCCGCTTTCCGACGACGATCTGCGGACTCAGCACGACCCGCTGATGAGCCCGATTCTCTGGGACCTGGGCCATATTGCCCATTTTGAAGAGCTCTGGCTGACAAGAAATATTTCTGGGACAATCGAGTTTTCCGAAATGCCGGGGATGTACAATCCCTTCGAGTACCCGCGTGCCACCAGAGCAGCGCTTCCTCTCCCATCCCTGCAGGCGCTGACGCAAACGGCTGCAGAGATCCGCGCGGATGCTCTGACAGTTCTTGCGGATGCTGATCTCGCATCCCCGCACCCACTGCTCAACGACGGCTTCGTCTACAACATGGTGCTCCAGCACGAGTACCAGCACAATGAGACGATGCTTCAAACACTGCAGCTCAAAACCGGGATTCCATACCGGGCTCCGCGAATCACTACCGTGGCGAGGAGCAGCCGTCGGGCCCTCGATCACATGGTGACTATCGAGGGCGGCACATATGCCATCGGGACCGATGACCGTAGCGTTGCTTACGACAACGAGCGGCCACGGCACGCGATTAACGTAAATGCGTTTGAGATCGATTCCGCTCCGGTGACGAATGCGAAGTATGCAGCGTTCATCGCCGATGGCGGCTATACACGAGGCGATCTCTGGAGCGAGAATGGACGGACGTGGCTGGCGGATTCAGGCGCGATCAGTCCGAAGTACTGGGATGAAACCAGCGATGGCTGGACAACGCGCAGCATGGATGCAGTCAGTCCATTGGCAGCAGATCATCCGGTTTCCCACGTCTGTTATTACGAAGCCGATGCATACGCCCGTTGGGCCGGCAAGCGGCTGCCAACAGAACAGGAGTGGGAAATAGCAGCATCGTGGGATCCGGCGGCGGCGGTGCCACGGCCATTCCCATGGGGCGACGAGGAGCCAAATGCGCTTCTCGCAAACGTCGATCAGCTCACATTCGGGACCGCGCCGGTTGGATGCTACGAGCGCAATGTCTCGCCTCTTGGCTGCCATGGCATGATCGGGGACGTGTGGGAATGGACCTCATCTGACTTCGCCGGATATCCCGGCTTCGTCGCATATCCGTATCCTGAATATTCAGAGGCGTTCTTCGGCACTGAATACAAAGTTCTGCGCGGCGGATCGTGGGCCACGCGGCCAGGGGCTGTCCGCAACACATTTCGTAACTGGGACTACCCGATACGTCGTCAGATCTTCAGCGGATTTCGTTGCGCACGTGACATTTGATCGCGCGCGCATGCTCACAGACGTGCGCGCCGGCATGGCGGCGTACCAGCGCCAGCTTCCATCCAAGTATTTCTACGACGAGCGCGGCTCTCGGTTATTCGACGAGATCACACGACTGCCTGAGTATTATCCTACGCGGTCGGAGCGTGCGCTGCTCGAGCAATCCGGCAGCGCGATCATTACACTTTCGCATCCGGCGACGCTGGTTGAGCTTGGTTCGGGCAGCTCGGACAAGACCCGGTTGCTGCTCGAAGAAATGCTACGCTCCCGGGTTAACAGCGCCACATACATCCCGATCGACGTCAGCGCGGATTTCCTGGCCGCCGCCGCTGGCCAACTGCGTGGCGAGTATCCGTCGCTCCAGATTGCTCCGGTAGCAGCCGACTTCTTCAGTAGCTTCGCGCTGCCGGCGCATCCCGCACCAGCGCTGCATGCATTTTTAGGCAGCACCGTCGGCAATTTC
>Ga0207933_1002968_pt1 | contig 10446 bp, 10 predicted proteins | sample NGESurdeep092012_4_FD_184488 | JGI IMG/M metagenome (GOLD analysis project Ga0207933, IMG submission 184488) | Arctic peat soil microbial communities from Barrow, Alaska - NGEE Surface sample F53-3 deep-092012 (SPAdes) | ecosystem: Environmental > Terrestrial > Soil > Wetlands > Peat ...
GAGGGCAATCGCGACACCGAACGAGAGGAAGGAGACGACGTAGCCGTTGCCGTTCGAGAGCGCGTCACCGACCACCGCGCCGACGATCGAGCCGGCCAGGCCGATCGCCAAGGTCAACCACACCGGCATCGGGTCGGGGCCGGGAATCGCGAGCCGCGCGAGCGCGCCCGTGATGAAGCCCGAGAACACGATCGCGAGGACAAAGCCGAGACTCATGCCGTCACGTTAACCGGCGGCGGGGACGAGCGCCATAAGCTCGCGACGCAACTCCTTGATCTCGTCGCGCAGTTTTGCCGCGTATTCGAACCGCAACTCCTCGGCGGCGGTGAACATCTCCTCCTCGAGCGTGATCGCAAGCTTCTCGAGCTCCTCGCGGCTCATGCCCTCGACCTTGTCGCCGCGGCGCCGGCGCGAGCTGGGCACATGCGGCTGCTCGAGCGTGAGGAACTCGGCGATGTCGGAGACGCCCTTCACGATCGAGATCGGCTTAGTGCCGTGCTCCTCGTTGTATGCAAGCTGGGTGGCGCGGCGGCGATCCGTCTCCTCGAGCGCGCCCTTGATCGCCTCGGTCAGCTTGTCGGCGTACATCAAGACGCGCCCGTTGACATGGCGGGCGGCGCGGCCGATCGTCTGCACGAGCGCCGTGCGCCCGCGCAGGAAGCCCTCCTTGTCGGCATCGAGAATCGCGACCAGCGACACCTCGGGCAGGTCGAGTCCTTCGCGCAGGAGGTTGACGCCGACGAGCACGTCGTAGTCACCGAGGCGCAGCTCGCGGATGATCTGGATGCGTTCGAGCGTGTCGATCTCCGAGTGCAGGTAGCGCGCCTTCACGCCGGCCTCGAGCAGGTAGTCGGTCAGGTCCTCTGACATCTTCTTGGTCAGCGTCGTCACGAGCACGCGCTCCCCCACCTCCTCGCGCCGGCGGATCTCGTTCAGGAGATCGTCGATCTGATTCTTCGTCGGCCGTAGCTCGACCTCGGGGTCGACGAGGTACGTGGGCCGGATCAGCTGCTCGGCGATGCGCGACGACTGCTTCAGCTCCCACGCCCCGGGCGTGGCCGAGACGAACACGATCTGCGGCGCCTTCGTGAGGAACTCGTCGAAGCGCAGCGGCCGGTTGTCGAGTGCCGACGGAAGCCGGAACCCGTAGTCGACGAGCGTCTGCTTGCGCGAGCGGTCGCCCTCGTACATGCCGCCGATCTGGGGAACCGTCTGATGCGACTCGTCGATGAAGATCGCGAAGTCTTCGGGGAAGTAGTCGAGCAGCGTGAACGGATGCGTGCCGGCTGCCCGCCCTTCCATGATCCGCGAGTAGTTCTCGATGCCGTTGCAGAAGCCGAGCTCCTGCAGCATCTCCAGGTCGTACTCGGTGCGCTGGCGGATGCGGTGCGCCTCGAGCATGCGGCCGTCGCTCTCGAACTGCTTCACCTGCGCGCCGAGCTCGGCGCGGATCTCGGAGACCGCGCGCTCGACGGTCGGCTGCGACGTCACGTATTCGGTGGCCGGCCAGATCGAGAGGTTCTCGAGCTTGGCGTACACCTCACCGGTGAGCGGATTGAAGTGCGAGATCTGTTCGACCTCGTCACCGAAGAACGAGATGCGGTACGCGGTCTCGGAGTTCGCCGGCTGCACCTCGAGGATGTCGCCCTTGACCCGGAACCGCCCACGACCAAGCACGGTGTCGTTGCGGACGTACTGCGACTCGATCAGCTTGCGCAGCACCAGGTCGCGATCCTGCTCCGCGCCGACTTCCAGGTAGAGCATCCGCTCGCGCCACTCCTCCGGCGATCCGAGCCCGTAGATACACGAGACCGACGCGACGACGATCACGTCACGGCGCGTGAACAGCGACGACGTCGCCGACAGGCGCAGCCGCGAGATGTCGTCGTTGCGTGACGAGTCCTTCTCGATGTAGAGATCCGCTTGGGGGACGTACGCCTCGGGCTGGTAGTAGTCGTAGTACGAGACGAAGTACTCGACCGCGTTGTCGGGGAAGAACTCGCGGAACTCGTTGCAGAGCTGCGCGGCCAGCGTCTTGTTGTGCGCGATCACGAGCGACGGCTTCTGGACCTGCTCGATGATCCACGCCATCGTGGCCGTCTTGCCGGTGCCTGTTGCGCCCAGCAGCGTCTGATAGCGGTCGCCCGCCCGGAGGCCGCCCGCGAGCGCCTCGATCGCGGCCGGCTGGTCGCCCGTGGGGACGTAGCTCGACGATGTTTTGAGCGGCGGCACGGGTGGGACAGGGTAACCCGCATGACCGATGCGACAGCCCAACCGCCCTACGCCACCTACGCCGGGATCATGGCGACCTTCGTCGGCGGGCTCGCAGTCGCGGGCGTGCTGGCTCGCGCGCTCGACCGCGACCCGCGCGAGCACGACGCGCTCGACCTGGTCGTGCTCGGGGCGGCGACCTTCAAGGCGTCACGCACGATTACCCGCGACCAGGTGACGAGCTTCCTGCGCGAGCCGTTCGTGGAGGGCGAGGCGCACGAGGGCGACGAGGAGCCGGTGGAGACCGGCGATCTCCGTCAGGCGATCGGTGAGCTCGTGACGTGCTCACGCTGCATCGGCACGTGGGTCGCGGCCGGTCTCGGAACGACACAGGTGCTGGCTCCGCGCTTCGGCCGCCTGCTGACCTGGTCGCTCGCCGTCGCGGGCATCAACGACTGGCTGCAAGCGGGCTTCTCGGCTTTGACGGCGAAGGCGAACGCGGAGGGCTGAGAACCGCCGCAGGTTCGTCTGTGTCAGACACCGCTTTTGTGTCTGACACCTGTTCGGTCTCCCGCGGCAGGCGAAATGGTGTCTGACACAAGTGCGGTGTCAGACACCAGGGCGAGCGAGGCACAGTCGAAGCCGAGCGCGGTCTGTGTCAGACACCTGGGCGTGCGGGGCTCAGTCGCCCCAGTCGAAGTCGCGCGACTTCGACCACAGACTCTCGTCGGAGCGCTCGTCCGGCTCGACGGCCGGGTGCGCTTCCGTGGGCTGATCGACAAGTGCGGACTCCTGGGTCGCCTCGGCCGGCTGCTCGCCAAACGCGTCGCTGGTCGGCCAGTCGAGAGAGGTCTCCTCCGCCTCGATGCCCTGGACGCCGTCCATCGTGTCCTCGATCCGCGCCTGCTCTTCGGTCTTGAAAAGCGGATGGTTCTCGAACGGATCGTCGTGCATGTACTTCCCGAGCGGCATCTCGCGCTCGAGCGTCTGGTTTCGCCGCTTCAACTCCAAGTGGTCCTGAATGACCTGCGCAAACATCGACGAGGTGTCGACGGCCATAGAATCCTCCCGCTCCGACGCCATTGCTCTCCCGGCGAAGCAGTTTAGACCATCCCGGCTCAGGCGGGCTCCACGCCGGCGGTTTCCACCCGGTTCTTGCCTGCCCGTTTTGCCTGGTACAGAGCCGAATCTGCGGCCGCGAGCAAGGCATCAAACTCCACGCTCCCGACCGACGCAGCCACCCCGAAACTCGCCGTCACCGCCAGCGGCTCGCCGTCCGGCGTCAAGAGCCGCACCGCCTCGAAGGCGACGCGGGCGCGCTCCGCGAGTTGCGTGCCGCCCTCGGCGTCGGTGCCGGTGAGAACGAGCGCAAACTCTTCACCGCCCCACCGGCCGGCGACGTCGCTCTCGCGAGCCGTGTCCTCCAGCACGCGCGCGAATGCCTGCAGCACCTCGTCGCCCGCCGGATGCCCGTAGTGGTCATTCACCTGCTTGAAGTTGTCGAGGTCGGCGAGCACGAACGTCAGGTCGCCGCCGAAGCGGGCGACGCGAGCGAGCTCGGCACGCAACGTCTCCTCGAGCCGGCGACGGTTGGCCAGATTCGTGAGGCTGTCGACGCGTGCCTGCTCTTCGACGAGCCGGTGCAGGCGGGCGTTTTCGAGTGCCACGACCGCCTGCGCAGTCAACGCGGTGGCCGTCTCGACCTGGCGCGGGTCGAGCTCCACACCGGCCAGCTCGAGCACGCCGAAATCGGCCGGCCCGGCGCGCAACGGGAACGAGACGCGCACACCGGAGGTCTCGGGGTCGCCCGCGCGGACGACCTCGCCACGCGCATCGCGGACGATCCCACCGGCGGCACCCGTCGCCTCGACGACCGATTCGACCACCACGCGCAACAGGTGCTCCGGCTCGTGCGTCGCAACGAGTGCCTCGCCGAAGCGCGCAATCGCCTCGCGGACCCGGCTGCGTTCGGTCTGCAGCTCGGCGAGCCGCTGTTCGAGCTGCGCCGCCATCTCGTTGAACGCCTGACCGAGTTGCGCAAACTCGTCGTGGCCGCCGACCTCCACACGTTCGTCGAAGCGCCCGCCCGCGATCGCGCGCGCCGCATCCGCGAGGCGACGCAACGTTCCGACCACAGAGCGACCGAGCAGATACGCCACGACTGCGAAGAACGCGAGCGCGGCGAGCAAGGCGATCAGGACGCGGCTCTCGGAACTGCGCGCCGCCACGTCGATCCCGTGCTGCGGGGTCAATGCCGCGAGCGCGAGACCGTGCGGCGCGGAGACTGGTTCGGTGATCAGCCCGCGATAGTCCGCGTTCGCGATCCGGGTTCGCTGCGGCTTCCCCGGCTGCAACGCGAGCGGCGACCCGCGAGCCGGCCCGGCCACGATCCGGCCGGCGGCGACCGCGACGAGCCGGTCGCCGGGCGCCAGGCCGGAACCGAGTGACGCAAGGAGCGAGTCGTCGATCGCAACCCGAACCGAGACGCGCCCAAGCAGTCGCCCGCGATCGACGACCGTCACGGTCCGCACCGCGGCAGGTGACTGCGTCGACCCGACGTGGAGGGCGCCCGCAGTGACGCCGGCTCCCGGCGTCTTCGCCACGAGCTTCGCCAGCGCCGCACGGTCGCGCAGACGGAGCGCATGCTGGAACGCCGGAGCCGCAGCCAGCGACGTCGCACGCAACGAGGCCGCATCGAGCCGGTCGGCGTAACCGGCAACAGCGGCCCGAAGCGCCGCCTCCAGGCTCGCGTCGGCCCGCCGCGTTTCGCTCTGCCGGGCGAGCGTCCCATAGCCGTAGAACGCGATCCCAAGCGGCAGCAGCGCCAGCAGCGCGAACCAGACGACGAGCTTGAGCTTGAAACTTCCCATCATTGGTTACATCACTGGGTTAAGCTTTCGGCCACGGATGCCGATGACTCAACCAGGAGTCGTTGTACGGCAAGGGACGGGGGATCGGAGAAATGGCAAGGCTTTCCTGGGCGCAGCTGGCTGCCGGGTTCCTGACGGGGATAGTCGTCGCTGGGCTCATCGTGCTGCCGGGACGCCTGCTTGGCCCCAGCGAACACGCAGATCAGCTGCGGCTGGCGCACGCCGGTCAGCCGGCCGTGCTGCAGGCCGCGCCGGTCCAGCCGCCGGCCGCGCATGCGCACGCTACCCACCTGCATCGCACCGTCACCCACTCCAGTACACCGGTCGTTCGCACACCGGTGGTGCATCCGTCGGGCCGGCAGCTGGTCACCTATCACGCAACGGCTCCTGCCCACCTCACGCCCGTCTCGCACCACACCGTCCGCAAGGGTGTTCACCACACCCCCGCTCGTGCCGCCACGCCGGCGCGGAAGCGCCATCTGCAGGTGCCGACCGAAGGGACTCCGACGCCGTCCCACACCCCAACTCCCGTCCCGACAGCAACCACTCCCGCACCGACTCCCGCTCCGGCACCAACTCCTACTCCGGCACCGGCTCCGACACCCTCGCCGGCGCCAGGGCCGGCCACGAGCCCGGCCGCCCAGCCGACCCCGCAACCGTCACCTCAGCCGACGCCGCTGCCGACACCGCCGGTCGTCCCGCCGAGCACGCACGGAAACTCCCAGCACGATCAGCCGGCGCCGCGCATCCTCGCGGACACGCTCGCCACGGTGTCGGCGTCGGTCAACACCGTTTCCAGCGACAGCCAGTACTGTCAGGATCACAGCAGTTCCGATCACGGCAATTCCGACCACAGCGACCACGGCAACGACCACGGGTCGGGTGGCTGGGGTCGCGGCCACCACTGAGGGCCATACCCGCCAGGCTGCGGGCGAACGGGCAGAATGGGTCGATGCCGCCCGTCAAGCTGATCCGCCGCTTCGGCCCCTTCGGCACGGCGCTCACTGTCTGGGACGCCTGGCGACGGCTGTCGCCGACGCAGCAGCGCTGGGTCTCCACACAGGTGCGCAAACACGGGCCGCGGATCGCGAAGCAGGCCGTGCAGCAGGCGCTCGACGCTCAGAAGAAACGCCGGCGCTAAGACGCTGGCCGCTACGCGAGCGTGAGCGCGTCGCGCGCGATGCGGTCCTGCTCGATGCCGTGCGCGGTCGGATAGCCCTCCGACGGGCTCGCACGCCACGGCCTGCCGACGAAGCGCAGCGGCGTTCCGGCCGCGCACTCTTCGAGCCGGTGGCGAATCGAGCGCCACGGCCCCATGTTCTGCGGCTCTTCCTGGACCCAGAGAACTTCGTTCAGCGATCGGTACGACGCGACAAGCTCGGCAAGCGCGTCCGTCGGGAACGGGTACAGCTGCTCGACCCGTGCGATCGCGACATCCTCCGAGCGCCCGTCGTGGCCGATCAGGTCGTAGTAGACCTTGCCTGCACAGAGCACGAGGCGCCGTGTGGCGGTCTTGTCCGCAGCCGGATCGTCGAGCACAGGCCGGAACTCGCCGTCGGAGAGATCGGCGAGCGTCGACGTCGCGTTCTTCAGGCGCAGCAGGCCCTTCGGCGTGGTCACGACCAGCGGCCGTGCGGTCGCGTCGAGCGCCTGGCGGCGCAGCAGGTGGAAGTACTGCGCGGCGGTCGTGCAGTTGACGACGCGAATGTTCTCCTGCGCGCCGAGCTGCAAGAAGCGCTCGAGCCGCGCTGACGAGTGCTCGGGACCGTTCCCCTCGTACCCGTGGGGCAAGAGCAGCGTCAGCCGCGACGTCTCGCGCCACTTGGAGAGTGCCGACGAGATGAACTGGTCGATGATGATCTGCGCGCCGTTCGCAAAGTCGCCGTACTGCGCCTCCCAGAGCACGAGTGCTTCGGGCGCTGCCGCCGAGTAGCCGTACTCGAACCCAACGCAGGCGTACTCCGACAGCGGCGAGTTGAAGATCTCGAACGACGCGGCCGACTCGTCGAGATGCTGCATCGGGGTGAACGTCTCACCGTCGTGCACGTCGTGCAACACGAGGTGGCGTTGCGCAAACGTCCCGCGCTCGGAGTCCTGGCCGGTCAGCCTGATCGGGATGCCGTCGACGAGCAGCGACGCGTAGGCGAGCGCCTCGGCCTGCCCCCAGTCGATCCCTCCCTCGGTGATCGCGACGCGGCGTCGTTCGAGCTGCTTCGCGAGCTTCGGATGCACGGTGAACGTTTCGGGTGTCCGGAGCAGTTGCTCGTTCAGCTCAGCGAGCTTGCCTGCGGCGACCGCGGTGACGACGGTGGCGGTGGTGGCGCGCGGGATCGCGCCGTCGTGCTCGACCTTGGCCGCGCCGTCGCCGAGCGTCGCCTTCAGCCGGTCGTGCGCGGTGCGCAGCATCGACTCGACTTCGGCGACGAACTCCGCCGCCTCTTCGCGCGTCAGCACTCCCTCCTCGACGAGTTTGTTCTCGTAGAGCTCGCGCACGCTCGGGTGGGCGTTGATCTGCGCCACCATCAGCGGCTGCGTGTACGCGGCCTCGTCCTGCTCGTTGTGCCCGAACCGCCGGTAGCCGACCAGGTCGATCACGACGTCCTGCACGAAGCGCCGGCGGTAGGCCATCGCCAGCCGGACAGACGCGATCGCGGCTTCGGGATCGTCGGCGTTGACGTGGATGATCGGCACGTCGAAGCCCTTCGCAAGGTCGGATGAGTAGCGGGTCGACCGGCCCTGGTTCGGGTCGGTCGTGAACCCGATCTGGTTGTTGGTGATCAGGTGCACCGTGCCGCCGGTCGAATAACCGTCCAGATCGTGGAGGTTGAAGGTCTCGGCAATGACCCCCTGGCCCGCGAACGCCGCGTCGCCGTGCAGGAGCACGGCGAGCGCCACCGACGAGTCGTGGGCGCCGTTGGCGGTCGACCGGTCGGTCTGTTCGGCACGGGTGCGACCTTCGACAACGGGGTCGACCGCTTCGAGGTGGCTCGGATTGGCGACGAGCCGTACGCCGACCTTGCCGTTCGCCGTGGTCCGCGTCCCGTGTGCGGCCAGATGGTATTTGACGTCGCCCGTGCCGCCTTCCGGGTCGGCGGCGACGGCGTCGATCGTCCGCTCGCCTTCGAACTCGCGCAGGATGTACTCGTACGGCATTCCGATCGTGTGGGCGAGGACGTTCAGGCGGCCACGGTGCGCCATGCCGAGCACGACGTCGTGCGCGCCCGCTTCGGACGCCAGCTCGATCGTCTCGTCGAGCATCGGAATCATCGCGTCGAGCCCTTCGAGCGAGAACTGCTTCTGGCCGAGGAACCGCCTGCGCAAGAAGCGCTCCATGCCGTCGACCTCACAGAGGCGGCGGAAAAGCGCCTTCTTCTCCTCGACCGACAGGGCACCGCGGTAACGGCCGGATTCGATCGCCTGCCGCAGCCACACGCGCTGCTGGTGGTCGGACAGATGCTCAAGCTCGTAGGCGATCGTGCTGCAGTAGGTCTGCGCCAGGTTGGGCAGCACCTCCGCGAGTGTCTCGCCGGGGACCGCGACGCGCAGGACGGAGGCCGGGATGCGAGCCTGCAGCTCGGGGGTCAGCTTGGGCTCGAGCCGTAGCGGCTCAAGCGACGGGTCGCCAACCGGGTCGGCGCCGAGTGGGTCGAGATGTGCGGCAAGGTGGCCGTGTGTCCGGTGCGCCTTGACGAGCGCCATCGCCGCGGCGACGCCCCCCAGCAGCTGATCGTCGATCGGAGCGGACGGGCCTGACGGCGCCGACGGCGCCTGAACGTGTCCGTTGCCGTTCCCGCCGTGGCCGTTCGCCGGCAGCGTCTCGAGCAGCCGGGCAATCCCCGGATGGGTGGCCACGAGGTCGGAATCGCCGCTCTCGAACAGCGCGCGCCACTCGGACGGGACCGCCTCAGGGTTCTCGAGGTACTCGTCGAGCAAGGCGCGCGCGTAGCCGGCATTCAGGCCGTCAACGTCGTGCGTGCTCACCCCTGTGTTGTACCAGGGCGATGCGGGTTGTCCTCCGGGGTAAGAGCTGCGTTTAGTAGAGCGGGTGCTTGCTCAGCACCTGCAGCGCGGCGCCGATCACGAAGCACACACCCACGACCGCGAACGCAAGCCCGATCAGCCGTTGCTGCCGCTTGCTCATCACCGTGGCGATCAGCAGCAGGATCAGAGCCGCCGGCGCCAGCCGGAACGGGCGGTAGAGCAGCTCGATGAAGCCGAGGAAGAGCGCTCCTGCTGCGAGCAGCCCGGCAACGCTCTCGGCGGGCCGCCACGAATCGGCTGAGGGCGACGTCACGACGGGACTCTATCGCGACGCGCACGCGTCGCGCGCACGGTGTCGCGCGTCCCGTGTGGGCCACCGCGGCGTCGGTGAGGGCCGTCCGTCGGCCGCCGCCACGGACGCCAGGTCGAGTACTCGGATGGATCGGTGCCGGGCTCGGGCTCGGCCTTGATCGCATACCAGACCACGATCCCGACGTAGATGATCGGGATCTTCAGGATCACGAGCATGAAGACGATTGCCCAAGCCGTGCTCGACATCTGCGAAGTGTACGAGATTCATTTGAACCTGTGTTGCCGCGAAGCGGAGCCAGGTTTCATGCCTTCGTCTCTCGCCTGAGTAACGCCGCAACCTGGTTCTCGACGCGCAGCGGCGAAACCAGGTTTCGGGCGTGCCCGCGCCGGTCAGCGACTTGCGCTACGGCGGCGGTAGGCGCGAACCTTTTCGCGGTTGCCGCAGCTGCGCATCGAGCACCAGGCGCGCGACTGGTTCTTGGCCGTGTCGAGGAACGCCCAGAGGCAGTCATCCGCCCGGCACGCCTTCATCCGATCCCATGTCCCGTCCGCCATCGCGGCGGTCACCTCGACGAGGATCAGGCCCAATGCGCCGCGCACCCCGCGTGCGCCGGGCACGAGGCGCGACTCGCACTCCGAGAAACGCAGCGCGAGGCGCGCCCTGCAGGCGGCCTCGTCGATCCGCGCCGTCGCGGCATCCAGGTCAACCGTCAGCCCGTTGTGCGCGGCCAGCAGATCGCGCAGCGCCTCCCGGAGGGCCTGCGCTTCCGCGAGCTCGGCACGCGACGCGCGCGTGTCGGCCGCAAGCAAACCGCGCTCGGCCAGCCAGCCGACCAGCGCGCGTGGGCTGTCGAGCTCCTCCCCGACAGGCCTCAGTTCACGGGTGTTGACGAAATCGAGAATCAGGTCACTCTTCACACCACTCACCTTGCTTAGAGGGTTACGGAACTGCTATCATCATATCACTGGTTACAAGGACCGTGGGAGGTCGGACGATGATTCATCCAGAAGTGATGCGCTTGATCATGAAGGAGCGGTTCCTCGGACTGCAGAACTCGGCTCGCCGGGCGCC
>Ga0207933_1002969_pt1 | contig 10442 bp, 9 predicted proteins | sample NGESurdeep092012_4_FD_184488 | JGI IMG/M metagenome (GOLD analysis project Ga0207933, IMG submission 184488) | Arctic peat soil microbial communities from Barrow, Alaska - NGEE Surface sample F53-3 deep-092012 (SPAdes) | ecosystem: Environmental > Terrestrial > Soil > Wetlands > Peat ...
TCTTCTAAGAACGACGCAGAGGCAGCCGGGGGATCGGCCGTACTCGACCAGTTCGGGCGTAACCTCACGCAGTTTGCTCGTGAGGGCAAGCTCGACCCGCTCGTTGGGCGCGAAAAGGAAGTCGAGCGCGTGATGCAAGTGCTCTCGCGCCGTACCAAGAACAACCCGGTGTTAATTGGCGAGCCCGGCGTCGGAAAGACCGCCATCGTCGAGGGATTGGCGCAGCGCATTGTCGCCAACCAAGTTCCGGTCACGTTGGCTGATAAGCAGCTCTACACACTGGACCTCGGTGCATTGGTCGCTGGTTCTCGCTACCGCGGTGACTTCGAAGAGCGCTTGAAGAAGGTCTTGAAAGAGATTCGCACGCGCGGCGACATCATTCTTTTCATTGACGAGATACACACCCTCGTGGGTGCTGGTGCCGCTGAAGGCGCCATCGACGCGGCTTCGATCTTGAAGCCAATGTTGGCTCGTGGAGAACTTCAGACCGTTGGTGCGACAACCATCGACGAGTACCGCAAGCACATCGAGAAGGACGCCGCCCTCGAGCGCCGCTTCCAGCCCGTCAAGGTGGAGCAGCCCTCAGTTGCGATGACGATTGAAATCTTGAAGGGACTTCGCGAGGTCTACGAAGAGTTTCACGCCGTCAAGATCACCGACCAGGCACTAATTGCCGCGGCGAACATGTCCGATCGTTACATTGCGGATCGCTTCTTGCCCGACAAGGCAATCGACTTGATTGATGAGGCCGGTAGTCGATTGCGCATCCGTCGCATGGACACACCACCTGCACAGAAGAAGTTCGACGCGGACATTGCGCGTCTGCGTGCCGACAAAGAGACGGCGATGGACAGCGGTGCGATTGAACAAGCTAAGGCTCTCGAAGAGCAAGAGCGCGAGCTCATTGCTCAAAAGGATTTGCTTGACGCGAGCGTGCAGGCTTCTGGCGGCGAGACCTTCGACCTCGTGGACGAAGAGACGATTGCTGAAGTGTTGGCCGTGTGGACGGGCATTCCCGTGTACCGACTCACCGAAGAAGAGACAACGAAGTTGTTGCGCATGGAAGAAGAGCTCCACAAGCGCGTCATCGGTCAAGAAGAGGCTGTGAACTCGCTCAGCAGGGCAATTCGCCGTACGCGTGCTGGTCTTAAGGACCCCAAGCGTCCTGGCGGCTCGTTCATCTTCCTTGGACCAACGGGTGTGGGTAAGACCGAGCTCGCGAAGACGCTCGCGGAGTTCCTCTTTGACGACGCCGACGCGCTGATTCAGCTCGACATGTCGGAGTACATGGAAAAGCACTCCGTCTCACGTCTCGTTGGTTCTCCTCCGGGCTACATCGGTTACGACGAGGGTGGTCAGTTGACCGAGGCCGTACGCCGCAAGCCTTTCTCTGTGGTCTTGTTCGACGAAGTAGAAAAGGCTCACCCCGACGTCTTCAACACCTTGTTGCAGATTCTCGAAGATGGCCGGCTCACTGACTCACAAGGTCGCGCCGTGGACTTTAAGAACACGATTCTCATCATGACCTCGAACCTTGGAACGTCTGACCTTCGCAAAGCTGCCATTGGCTTTGGCAAGGGTTCAGACTCCATCACGCACGAGCGCATGAAGGAGAAGGTGAACCTGGCCTTAAAGGCACACTTCCGCCCCGAGTTCTTGAACCGTATCGACGACACGATTGTCTTCCACGAGCTCACCAAGCCCGAGGTCATCGCCGTTGCCGATCTCTTCATCACTCGACTGCGCGATCAGTTGGGCCTCCAGGGTCTTGGTCTTGAACTTTCGGCGAAGGCCCAGCAGTACTTGGCGGAGAAGGGTTACGACCCCGAGTTGGGTGCACGACCACTTCGTCGTGCTATCCAGCAGTACGTTGAGGACGTCTTGAGCGAGAAGATTCTCTTCAAGGAGTTCCACGCGGGTCAGACCATTGTCGTTGACGCGGCTGAAGGTGATGACGGTACGTACCTCACCTTCGACGGAGTAGAGGGACTTCCACCGTCCGTCGACTTCGAAGACACCACCAACGTCTAGACGTCACAGCCTGTCTCTACTATCGCGAGGGTGAAAACCCACGCACTCTACGTCTGTCGCCTCTGTGGCGCGAGCGCACCACGCTGGCAGGGGCGCTGCGCGACGTGTGCCGAGTGGAACACCATCGATCAGGTTGACGCCGGCAACTGGACGTCGGCACCTCGCGTTGTACCAACGCCGCTACGTGAGGTGCGCGACGAAGAGAGCGCTTTAATCTCTTCACGCGTAGGCGAGTTCGATCGGGTCCTCGGAGGTGGCTTCGTTGCTGGATCAACGACGCTCCTCTACGGCGAGCCGGGTGTCGGTAAGTCGACACTTGCGTTGATGACGCTGCGCGAATTGGCGATGAAGGGCGACGACGTCTTATTGATCGCCGCCGAAGAGTCGGCGGCGCAGATCGCTCAACGAGCGCGCCGCTTTGGCGAGGTTCCTCCTCATCTTCATGTCGCAACGACGACCAACGTCGCATCGGCTGCGCAGTTACTGAGCGAGCATCGCCGGACGCTCTGCGTCGTTGATTCGGTTTCTGCGATGAGTGACGACGCGCTCTCGGGCGTCGTTGGCTCCGTCTCGCAGGTTCGTAACGCCGCTGAGCGGCTCTGTGCCGTTGCAAAATCGACGGGCACGGCGCTGCTGCTCATTGGCCACGTGACCAAAGACGGTGAACTTGCCGGTCCACGCGCGCTCGAGCATCTCGTTGATACCGTCGTTCGCATTGAAGGTGATCGAAACGGATCACTGCGACTCCTTCGCGCGCAAAAGCACCGATTTGGACCCACTGGTGAGGTTGGCCTCTTTGAAATGGTGGGCGAGGGGCTTCGCGAACTCGTGGACGCTTCGGCCTCACTTCGTGGACCACAACTCGACGTGCCGGGCGTCGTCCTTACGATCACGAACGACGGCTCGCGCTCGTTTCTCGTCGAGATCCAAGCACTTGTCGCGCATTCGTCGGGCTCGACGCGGCGTGTTGCGTACCAAGTCTCCTCACAACGACTCTCTCTTTTACTCGCGGTTCTTGAGTCACGGTGTGGCGTCGACACTGCTGCATTAGACGTCTTTGCCGCGACTGCCGGCGGGCTATCGGCCAATGAGCCCGGCGTGGACGTCGCGTTGGCGCTCGCCGTCGCCTCGGTGACCCTCGGCTTCTCGGTACCTTCATCGTTAGTGGCGATTGGCGAAGTTGGCCTCGCGGGCGAGCTTCGCGCGGTGTCGGGGCTAACCCGACGTGTTCGTGAAGCCGCTCGACTCGGCGCCAACGTGGTTATCGTTCCGGGCGATGGCGAATTCGACGAAGTCACGGGCATCAAGGTCATTCGTTGTCATTCCCTTGTCGAAGCCATTGACGCCGCGCAACCCATCGCCAGCAACGCGAGGTGAGTAAGGTCACGATTATGTCGTCGCGGTTTGATCGCTCATGGTCGGTGATTGAGAGCTACCAGACGTTTGATGGCCTTCACTGCGTTGACGTTTTTTCGAGACCGAATGGCACCTTCGGATTCGAGGAGTTTCGCCGAGACCCCGAGGACATGGGCGCCTGGACGCCGGTTGGTTATTTTTCGACGCGCGACTACGTGACGCAGCCTGAGGTCCTCGAGGCGGCTCTCGAACGGGTTTCATGGCTGGGCGCGGTCATCGATCAGTGAATCAACCCGCGTAAGCCTTGTTTCACCCGTCATGGATAGGCTAAAACCTGGTAAAATAGTTAATCCCCCAAGCGCCCTGTTCTTGAGCGCTTCCCCCTCTGAGGAGAGTCTTTACCAATGACTGCGCGCAAGTACAAAAAGGGCGATCGTCTCGTCTACCCCCACCACGGAGCCTGTACGGTGGAAAAAATCGAGAAAATGACGGCTTTTGACGTCAAACAAGACTATTTGAAGCTCAAGGTCGCCTATACGGACCTCGTGTTGATGGTACCGGTCGCGAACGCCGAGTCGGTAGGGCTTCGAGACGTCATTAATGACGAAGAAGTCGAAGAGGTCTTTGCCGTACTTCGCAAGAAGGAAGCGCGCATGCCCACGAACTGGTCGCGTCGTTTCAAGAACCACTCTGAGAAGCTGCGCTCTGGTGATATCTACCAGGTCGCCGAAGTGGTCCGAAATCTTTCGATTCGTGACAAGGACAAGGGTCTGAGCGCGGGTGAGAAGCGCATGCTCACGCGTGCGCGTCAGATTCTCGTCTCGGAGTTGACCTTCGCTCTCAACGTGGACACCGAAGCGGCTGAAGAAAAGCTCGCCTCAGTCCTTCCCTAGCCATGTCCGTCGCGGCCGTGGTTGTGGCCGCGGGTCAGGGTACCCGCTTTGGCGGTGCAAAACAGTTCTTCCTTTTAGAGGGTGAAACGGTGGCGTCCAGGAGCGTTCGAGCAGCTCGTTCCGTCGCGAGCCTCGTTGTTTTGGTTGTACCCGGGGACTATGACGGCAACGGCGAGGGAGCTGACGTCGTCGTGACCGGCGGTTCAACGCGTGCCGCGTCCGTGCGAGCGGGGCTCGCGCACTGTTTGGACGCGGACGTTGTCGTCGTACACGACGCCGCACGCCCGCTGGCGAGCCCGGCGCTCTTTCAATCGGTCGTCAAAGCGGTGCGCGGCGGCGCCGACGCGGCGATTCCCGGTCTCAAGTTGACTGACACGGTGAAGCGCTTTACCGTCCTTGGCGACGACATCATCGTCGCGGCGACCCTGTCGCGTGAAGAGTTGGTCACGGTGCAGACGCCACAAGCTTTTAAAACCGAGGTCCTGGTACGAGCGCATCAGACGAACGCCAACGCCAGTGACGACGCTGGCCTCGTCGAAACGATTGGTGCTCAGGTCGTCGTGGTCGACGGTGAACCCTATAACTTCAAGATCACCCATCTCAGTGACATTGACTTGCTGAACGTGGTTGAAAGGAGCCGACGGTGAGAATCGGCCAGGGAATTGACATTCATCGCGTGAGCGATGAACCAGACCGTGCACTGTGGCTCGGACTTGTTCACGTGCCCGACGCACCGGGACTCAACGGTCACTCTGACGCCGATGTCGCGACCCACGCACTCTGTGACGCTTTATTGGGTGCGGCAAACTTGGGCGACCTCGGCCGTTACTTTCCTGACAGCGATTCCGCCTTCGCGGGGGCGTCGTCACGACGTCTCTTAGAAGGCACCGTTGCTCTCGTGCGCGCCGAGGGCTATCGCGTTCTCTCTGGCGACGTCACGATCATCGCGGAGCGTCCTCGATTGGCGCTCTTTATGCCCGCAATGTCGCGTGAACTCTCGAACGTCGTTGGAGCAACCGTCTCGGTGAAGGCCACGACGGCGGAGGGCCTCGGCGCATTCGGCCGCGTCGAAGGCATCGGCGCGAGCGCCGTCGTGTTGATTGAAGACCAAGCATGAGTCCGCGTCCCGCGCCTCGCCGAGGTACGCCACAGGGCCGTCCCGTTCGCTCGAACAATCGCTACGGCGCCTCGTCTGGCACTCCGCGCCGAGCTCCGGTGCGCGAGAAGGACGGATTGGGTGGCGATCAAGTCGAAGGTCGTCACGCAGTGCTTGAGCTCTTAAAAGCGCGACGACGCCGAGTCGACAAGATCTACGTCGCCGAAGCGCAGGACGCCTCGGTCACGCTCGACGCCATTGAGTTCGAAGCGCAGCGTCAACGAATTCCCGTGAACATGATCTCCATGACGCGACTTGACCGTGAAGCAAAGACCGAGGGACACCAGGGCGTGATGGCTTTCGCGGCCGCGCTCAGCACCGTCAGCCTCGACGATCTTATTGCGGTGAAGCGTCCGTTTCTCCTGGTCTGTGATGGTGTGACCGATCCCCGTAATCTCGGGGCCATGTTGCGCAGCGCAGACGGCGCGGGCGTGACGGGCGTCGTGGTGCCGCGTCATCGCTCGGCTCGAATCTCTCCCACGGTCACCAAAACTGCGGCCGGCGCGATCGAATACCTAACCTTCTGCGACGTTGGCGGCATTCCATCGGCCATTGATCAACTCAACAAAGCAGGGGTGTTGACCGTGGGTCTTGCCGGCGAGACGAAGAATTCTCTCTACGACCTCGACTTGGGCTCTGGTCCCGTCGCGCTGATCGTTGGTGGCGAAGAAAATGGACTTTCTCCTCTCACTCGTAAACGTTGCGCGACCGTTGTGTCGATACCGCAGCTAGGTCGTATTAGCTCGCTGAATGCGGGCGTCGCGGTGTCGGTGGCGGCATTTGAAGTGGCGCGACAACGCTCCCTTTCCTAAGAGCACATTTGTGTCACTTCAAAAGTGCATGTTTGCGTTACTTCACACGCGAAAAAATCTCTAACGACAGCGTAGGGTCGTATCTCGATGGAGCCCTCTTTGGTCCATCGCGTAGTGCGACGACATGGCGAGAACATGAAGTCGCGAATTTAGCAGTCCTTCAGCTTCGAGGTAGATACCGCCCGATCGGAGTTGAGGCCGTCGTACGTGCGTCTGATGCCCAGTCGCATACGTGTCTCGAATTGGATCCCCCCGATGAATGAATTGAAGAATTTCGTACGTTCCGTTCTGCGCGCCATCTCCAAATCACGAGGGGCGTCATGAAATCGAGACCAGTGTTGGTACGGCGAAAGGTAGTCGGAAGACTGCTTTGTCTCCTATTAATTCCGGCGCTCTTTTTGTCTGGCTTTGTGTCGAGTCCAGGATTCGCGAGCGGCTTTCACGCAATTACTTTTGTGGAGAATGACAATGCTTCAGACCTTGCAACAGCGACTCAAACTTCGGATACGACGACGAATTTGACTCTCTTTACGAATTTGGCTCCGGCGCTGACTAACGCAGGCCACACTTTTGTGGACTGGAATACTCAAGCGAATGGAAGTGGAACCTCATACTCAGACGGCGCATCCTTTGATTTCGGCAATCTCACCGGTCCGATTTTTTTGTATGCGATTTGGACAAGCCCGTATTCCGCTGTGACGTTTGCTGAAAATGACAGTTCTAGTGACACAGTTTCTGAAACTCAGTCTGAAAATTCCCCCTCTGCACTAACTCCTTTCATGAGTTTGAGTCCTTCATTTATTGACCCCGGTCACTCGTTCGTCGGGTGGAACACTCAACCGGATGGAAGCGGATCTGCATATGCGGATGGTGCCTCGTACAACTTTGGCGTTCCTCTGACTCTTTACGCGATATGGCAATCGAATCCAGTGTTCTCTGCAATATTTAGTGCAAATTCTGGATCGGGAACAATTCCCGCAATAGTTGATCCGGGAGGAACGTCGCTCTCGATACCTTCGGGCGCTGCACTTTCTAATTCGGGTTTTACTTTCAGCGGCTGGAATACGGCTGCGAACGGAAGCGGCACTCATTACAACGCTGGTGCGTCATACACCCTTAACGCTGACCAGACTTTTTACGCACAGTGGACTTCGAATCCCGTCATAACTCCTCCTACGACGGCGAGTCAGTACGTTGTAACGTTTGCGCAAGAGGGAGGAACTGTTACTCCCACATTTGATACGTATATCGCCGGAGGCCCGGCAATCACCCTTCCAACGCCAACTCTCGCCGGTAGTTCTTTCAATGGTTGGTTCAGCGAGCCGTCAGGCGGAATTTTGGTGGGACTCGCGGGATCTACGTTTACGCCGTCGGCATCGATCACGCTGTACGCCAACTGGTCTGAGGCTTCCGTGATCGAATTGAACCTCAATGGCAATGGGGCAAGCGGTTCTATTGCTCCGCTCAGCGGAACTTCTGGGACGAGTGTCACGCTGCCGGGACCATCGAGCATGACGAACGCCGGATTCATTTTGGCGGCGTGGAACACTGCGGCCAATGGAACGGGAACGTCGTACGCTCCCGGTCAAATCATCACTCTGTCGAAAGCGTTGACGCTTTATGCGCAGTGGTCGTCCGCGAAGTTGATGAGTATTCATTTTAAAAGCGATGGCGGAAGTGGTTCGCTTTCGACACTCATCAGTTCACCGGGATCAATCGTCACCCTGCCGGGCTCGTTGAGCCTCGTGAAAACTGGGTACACGTTGAAGTCATGGAACACTTCATCTAATGGCTCGGGCAAGACGTACGCCCTTGGACAGAGCGTGACGTTGTCAACGTCGTTGACGCTGTACGCGCGGTGGAAAGGTTCGCTCACGCCCGTTCTGTTGGGCGCGGTCGGTCAGTTCGCGAAGGATTCGGCGAATCTGAACGCGGCCATGAGGGCACAAATTCACAAACTGGCGGTGTCGGTCAAAAACAAGAAGTTTAAGAAAGTGACGTTGTACGGATACACTGCGGCGACGGGTCTCGTGTCGCTTGATAAGTCGCTGAGTCGCCGACGCGCCGAGGCTGTGGCGACTTATCTACGAACGCAGATACGAGATTTGAAGGTATCGGGCGTGACGGTGTTGGCCGCTGGCGAAGGATCTGTCGGAGGGAATACCTCGTCGCTCTACTCCCGAGTTGAGGTGTTCGCTCTCTAGCGAGCTCTCTTCTTTGAAAACCGGCGTCATCGACCGCAGAGCCGGTGGAGGGATTCGAACCCACGACCTGACGATTACAAATCGCCTGCGCTGCCAGACTGCGCCACACCGGCTTGGAACTACTCAGGTTACTGAATCCAACACAATCGCTCTAGAGTTGGTGAAATGAGCGACTCATCTCCATCCTCGCGCGACGCTCACGCGTCGGGATCTCACTTTCAGCCATCGACAAGCGTTGTCTTTATCATCGTGGTGCTATTTGTCGCCGCGACGTTCCTCATGGTGCGAGCAGCCTCGCCTTCGACGAACTCTGGAACCACTATTCCAACGACAACGTCGGGTTCGTCGACGACGACAACCGCGGCGACGCACCCGGCCATCAAGAAGTCACAAGTACGCGTTCAAGTCGCAAACGGTACGTTGACTCAGGGGCTTGCCGGGCGCATCACGCAGACACTGCAGATTCAAGGATGGGACACGTTGCCGGCGGGTAACGGTCCTCACGTCACCGCGACCATCGTGTATTACAACCCTCCATTTAAGAGTGACGCGCTCGAGATTGCGACGACGATCCACGTTCCTGCGTCGGCCGTCGTTCCACTCGGTGGGGCGAATCCGATCGCCGGTTCATCGACCGATGACGTCATTGTGGTGCTCGGACCTAACTCCGCAATCGGTTAGTTCGAGCGTTGACTGGGTAAGTCAACTTTGTAGCGATTGAGCGCGGCCCGCAACACGTCAACGGCCATCGGACGAAGCTCTTCGAGGGGCCGATTGCGGTGGCGACGAATGCCCAAGTCGACCTGTGAGAGTGCGTGCACGCCAAAAAGATTGGCAATGTCGATAAGCAGCGCGATCTCCACGCTGTAGCCCGGCTCGAGCGTGATCGCGTCAAGGGCGCCGCGCCTTGCGGCCGTCTCACCGGCGAGCGGCTGGCGAATTTCGCCCAGCCCCGGGTAGAGCAATGAGAGTATGGGCCGCGCCGCGAGTTCGTTGACCCGCCCACCACCGGTGGGCATGTGGTGCAGGGGCCGTTCGTAGTAACCCTTCACCAGCTGAATGGCCGGGCGCTCTAAAAGCGGTTGCAAAAGCCGGGCGACGAAGTCCGCGGTTGTGTTGAGGACGTCGGCGTCGAGGAAGACTACGAGGGTGGACGTACTGGCCCTCAGTCCCGCGGCCATGGCCGCCCCTTTGCCACCAGGACCTTCGAGAGTGACGATCCGAGCGCCGTGGTGATCGGCCACCGTAGGGGTGTCGTCGCTCGAGTGATCGTTGACGACAATGAGCTCGTCCACGAGGTGGTCGTGGATCAAGACGGTGTCGAGAACCGCGCCAATTGTGGCCGCCTCGTCCTTTGCAGGGATGATGACCGCTACCGTCTCAGCCTCCTTCGCGTCACTCACGCGTTCGAGCGTGTAGGACTCGCGAGCGAGGGTCCAAGGCACTTCGGAGCTGATCACCAAGCCGAGGTTATGTTCTTCCGAACACGGTCTTGACAAACCGCTCAGACTTTGCCAGAATTGAATCCACATCAAGAGCGACTGAGGGACGGCCCCTTTGACGTCGCGACAACCAGTGTGAGTCCCGGGATATTCCCTTCACACCAGGTGCCAAAGGCCGAACGATGAAAAGGGAGTTATGAGTTTCGCTACAGGTCTTCAATGTCGAGAATGCGGTACCGCCTACCCAGGTGAAGCCCGCTATGTCTGTGACTTCTGCTTTGGTCCACTCGAGGTCAAGTACGACCTCGAGGCCGCCAAGAGCGCCGTCACTCGAAAGTCAATCCAAGATGGACCGCTTTCAATTTGGCGCTACGGCGCGATGCTTCCTGACCCGGGCGAGTCGCCCGTGGACTTGGGAGCTGGATGGACACCACTACGCCGTTCGACGCGACTCGCCGAGGTGCTCGGCGTGCGTGAACTCTGGCTAAAGGACGACACGCGTAACCCAACGGGCTCGTTCAAAGACCGCGTCGTTTCGGTGGCACTCT
>Ga0207933_1002970_pt1 | contig 10442 bp, 7 predicted proteins | sample NGESurdeep092012_4_FD_184488 | JGI IMG/M metagenome (GOLD analysis project Ga0207933, IMG submission 184488) | Arctic peat soil microbial communities from Barrow, Alaska - NGEE Surface sample F53-3 deep-092012 (SPAdes) | ecosystem: Environmental > Terrestrial > Soil > Wetlands > Peat ...
ACCGTGCCTGGCTCGACGCGGGCCCATTTTTCGTCCCAGTTGATCTCGAGCACGTGGTTCATGTACTTGCTCATGTCGAGCACCACGGCCGCGTTGCAGGTCGAACCCGCGAGATCGGTACCACCGCCGCGAGCGACGATCGGAACTCCATGCTTCCGGCAGACCGCAACTGCCGCCACAACATCGTCTGCGTCGCGCGGGAGCACTACGCCGACGGGTATCTGCCGATAGTTGGATGCATCCGTAGAATACAGCGCACGGTCGCCGTCATTGAATCTCACCTCTCCGCGAACTGCGGATTTCAGCTCGGCGCCGATAGCCGCGATTTCTTCTCTGGACTTTGTCGTGTGCACCGCGTCCGGTCGCGGCGGCGGTGACGGAAGATTGGGTCCCGCTGTGGGTAGTGGCGCGCGCAACGGGACTGCCCGCGCGGCATTGCTGAGTTTCGTCATATTGCGTAAACCGCCGCGTCTGCACGCTTGAATTCAAGTCCGAGGCCCGGCCGCGAAAGGTCAGGCCTGAGTTCGCCGTTTTCCGGCAGCAGCACCCCGTCGAAGAACATCTTCTCGATCCGCACATGGTCGTGGAAGTATTCGATGTGCCGAACCCGTTTTGCGGCACATGCGGGATGCGCGTGAAGCGATGGCGCACAGTGCGTCGACAACGGTAGACTGTGCGCCTCGCATAGAGCGTCGACGACCATCAACCCGGTTATGCCTTCACAGCGGGACGCGTCTGCCTGCAACACGTCGACAGCCTGCGCATCGAGAATGTGATCGAAGTCAATCGGATCATAGCCGTACTCGCCGACTGAAATCTCCATCGTCACGGGCGCGCGATCGCGGCACAGCCGAAGACCTTCGAGGTCGAGGTGATATACGGGCTCCTCGAACCAACAGACGTTGGAGTCGGCGAACCGCGCAGCTTGTGCCAGCGCCAGCTTTCGCGGATACGCGCCGTTGGCGTCAACGAACAGTTCAGCGCCAGCGCCAATTGCTTCCCGCGCAGCCGCGACGCGCGTGACGTCCGCAACGGCGTCCCGTCCGATCTTCATCTTGACGCGATTTATCCCGTCGCCAACCCACCCTGAGAGCTGCTTCTGTAACTGGCTGACGGTGTACGACGTGAAACCGCCGCTGCCATACACCGGCACCGATTCGCGCACGCCACCGAGCAGCGTGACGAGGGGCACTCCAATAATTCGCGCCTTGAGGTCCCAGAGTGCGACATCCACCGCCGATATGGCCATCGCGGCGATCCCGGGTCTCCCCAGATTGCGGATCGCGGCGACCATCGCTGCCCAGATTTTCCCATTCGGCATCACATTCTGACCGCACACCACACTCGCGAGCAGATCGCGAATGAGCGCCGCGGTCGCTGTATCCGCGTATGTGTAGCCGATCCCCGAAACCCCCGCGGCCCGCACTTCGACGAGAACCAGCGTCGTTGACTTCCATTCCAGCGTCCCGTCGGACTCGACCGGCACGTCGGTGGGAACGCGATACGCGGATACCGTCACTCTATCCACGATCGCTTCACTTGAATCCCTGGCTGCAGCAGCCACGCTAGTTCTTGCCGGAGCTGCCCGCAAACACTCCCGCGAACATCTCCTTCGCCGACTCGACGATGATTCCCTTCTCGTCCGGGTCGCCCTTGATGAGAGCCGACATGAAGTTCTTCGCCTGCTCGAAGCTGATGTGCGGCGGGAGAATCGACACGTCAGGATCCGTTATCGCTTCGAAAACCACTGGCCTGTCGGCTGCAAGAGCTTCGTCCCACGCCGCGCCGATCTTTTCCGGATCGTCGACTCGAATCCCCTTGAATCCCAGCAGCTCCGCGTAACGAGCATAAGGGAAGTCCGGCAGATCCTGCGATGCGTTGAATTTGGGATCGCCATTCTCGATGCGCATTTCCCACGAGACCTGATTCAGGTCGCGATTGTTCAACACCAGGAAGATGACTCGCGGATCACTCCAGCGTCTCCAGTACTTTGCTACAGTAATCAGCTCATTGATCCCGTTCATCTGCATCGCACCGTCGCCCGTCATCGCTATCGCGACGCGGTCCGGATACGCGAACTTGGCCGCTATTGCGTATGGCACCGCCGGCCCCATCGTCGCAAGACTACCGGAAAGTGCGAACTTCATCCCGCGCCGCATCTCCAGGTGCCGCGCAAGCCAGTTTGTCGCTGTGCCGGCGTCGCCGCTCAAAATGCAGTTATCCGGCAGTCGCGGTGATAGCTCCGTGAACAGCCTCTCCGGGTTGATCGGGTGAGCGGACACTGCCGCCCGCTTCTTCTGCACGGCCTTCCACTCCTTGCGATTGGACGCGATATGGTCGCGCCAGGAGCTGTCTGTTTTCTGTTGCAGCAGCGGCAGCAGCTCGCGAAGTGTGTCGCCGGCATCGCCAGTCAGGTTCACTTCCATTGGATAACGCAAGCTCAGATTCTTGCCGTTGACGTCTATCTGCACACCTCGCGCATCGCCTTCCTTCGGCAGAAACTCACCGTACGGAAACGTCGAGCCTATCATGAGAAGCGTGTCGCACTCTCTCATAAGATCGTTGCTCGGTCGCGTGCCCAGTAACCCGATGGTACCGGTGACCCACGGCAGGTCATCTGGAAGAGCGGCCTTTCCCAACAACGCCTTCGCGCAACCGGCACCGAGTCGGTCGGCGACAGCAATTACGTCATCAGTTGCGTAAAGAGCCCCCGCACCCACCAGCATCGCTACCTTGCTGCCAGCATTCAATACGTCAGCAGCTCGCCTGAGATCGGCTTCCGTTGGAAGAACGCGCGGATAGGAGAATCCCACCCCCGTATGCACCGAGTTGTGTACGTGCGGCGGCCGCGGCACCGCATCCATTTCGGCGACATCCTTGGGAACGATCACGCACGTGACAGACCGCGTCGCCATTGCTATGCGTACTGCCCGATCAACCACGTGGCTCGCGGCTGCCGGATTGGTGATGCTGTAGCAGTACTCGCTCGCAACATCCTTGAACAACGAGCCCAGATCCACTTCCTGCTGATAATTCCCGCCAATGGCCATCGTCGACGCCTGTCCCACGATCGCAAGCACGGGCTGGTGATCCATCTTCGCGTCGTACAACCCATTAAGAAGATGTATAGCCCCCGGTCCGGAAGTGGCCAGACAGATCCCGAGCTCCCGCGTGAATTTCGCGTGTGCCGAAGCCATGAATGCAGCCTGCTCCTCGTGACGCACCTGAATGAAGTCCAGCTTGCCGTCGGTGCGATCGATCGCCGAAATCAATCCATTTATCCCATCGCCAGGGTAGCCGAAAATTCGCCGCACGCCCCAGGTAATGAGGCGCTGCATTATGAAATCGGCTGTCGTTTCGCTCATGTGATGTATCCGTTTGTTTTTTAATGTGCCCATTGGCTTGCAGCACTGGCAAGCAACTTTGTGTCCTCAAAGTCATGATTGGCATACCGCATACCGCATTCTTCCCTTGCCGCCGAATGCCTTGTGTCTCCGGGCTCCGCGGCCAAAACGCGTTCGAAGCAACTCGTGTCGCGCTCTTGTCGGTCCGGTCCGACAAATGCAATTCAGGTGGATCCATGCCATCACGTTGCGTTGCTTCGTGGATCCGCCGCTGACCGACCCGGCGCCATCGTATGATTGGCCGCTCTTCTGGCTCGCGGCCGCCGGATGCGCCATCGCGTCGTATCTAACCCTGTATCAGCTCGGGTTGATCACGACAGTGTGGGAGCCGTTTTTCGGCGACGGAAGCCGGGTCATCCTTCACTCGTCACTCGCTCGCTCGCTGCCAGTTCCAGATGCGTCGCTGGGCGCACTGGGTTATCTGGCTGAGGTTTTGTGCGTTATCGCGCGGTCGCCCCGCAGAATCTGGATGAATCGCGGGTACTACGCGCTTGTCGCGGTGTTCACAGTGGCGAGTGTCGTCCTGGTCGCACTGCAGTGGGGATATTTTCACGCGTGGTGCACATTATGCCTCACTTCGGCATTGCTCTCGTTCATCATCGCGGGAGTTGTGATACGTGAAGTTCTACAGAGGAAAGAATGAATACCAAACCGGAGATAGTAGTCATTACGGGCGCATCGGCAGGGGTTGGCCGCGCAACCGTACGAGCATTTGCCAGGAATGGGGCGCACATTGGACTCCTGGCGCGTGGTCACGACGGGCTCGAGGGCGCCAAAGCCGAAGTCGAAGCAATGGGCGGCAAAGCCCTGATCCTTCCAGTAGACGTTGCAGACGCCGATGCAGTAGATGCAGCAGCGGCGCGGGTCGAAGCAGAACTTGGACCTATCGACATCTGGGTCAACGACGCGATGACTTCTGTCTTCTCGCCATTCAAGGACATGACACCCGCCGAGTTCAAGCGTGTAACGGAAGTCACATACCTCGGATTCGTTTACGGAACGATGGCGGCACTCAAGCGAATGCTGCCGCGCGATCGCGGTACAATCGTACAGGTAGGCTCGGCCCTGGCATATCGAAGCATCCCGCTGCAATCAGCATACTGCGGCGCCAAGCACGCGATCGCGGGATTCACCGATTCGATTCGATGCGAACTGATCCACGACGAGAGTCGCGTTCATATCACAATGGTGCAGATGCCGGCGCTCAACACGCCGCAATTCGGCTGGGTCAAGTCGCGGCTGCCTCACAAGGCTCAGCCAGTCCCGCCAATATTCGAGCCTGAAGTCGCGGCGGATGCCATCTTCTGGGCTGCACATCGCCGCGAGCGCGAGGTGTGGGTCGGCATGCCGACAGTCGCGGCCATCGTGGGCAGCAAGTTCATTCCCGGAGTGCTCGACCGTTATCTCGGCCGTACAGGCTACGCATCGCAACAGACGTCGCAACCGGCAGATCCCAACGCTCCCAATGATCTATGGGAGCCCGTCGCTGGTGATCACGGCGCGCATGGCACATTCGACAGCCGCGCGCATGCCTTCTGTCCGGAATTGTGGACGGACGAACACCGCGGCCTCCTTGCGATCGGCGCCGTTGGGCTACTCGGCATTCTGGCCGGCCGCCGGCGGAACAGAAAAGTCGAGGATGTTCCGGAAGCGGCCTGATGCCAGGATATTCGTGTAATCTGGCCGCGCCAACCAGGACGCTTCCGCATGTATGGGAGCACACAATAGGGAGTGGCCACGCAGCACTCGCACTGCGCGCCGACTGGCAAGCCCAGCTCGCGCGTTGCAGACGCGAGCTCGGCGTGCGCTACGTCCGCTTTCACGGCCTGCTGTGCGACCCCATGGACACGCTCATATGCCAGGACGAAAAGTGGCTCTACTCGTTCTTCAATACCGATCAAATCATGGATTATCTGCTCTCCATCGGTATGCGGCCATTCGTCGAACTGAGCTTCATGCCCGATGCCCTTGCATCCGGCGGCAAGACTGCGTTTCACTACCAGGCAAACGTGACTCCGCCAAAGGATTACGGCGAATGGGAGACGCTAATCGGAAAGTTGGCGCAACACTGGGTCCATAGATACGGCGTCGAAGAGGTACGCAAATGGTTCTTCGAAGTCTGGAACGAACCCAACCTCACCGTATTCGGCTCCGGAAAACAGGACGATTACTTCACGCTGTATAAATCCACCGTTACCGCGATCAAGCAGGTCGACGCATCACTCAGGGTTGGAGGACCAGCTACTGCCAACAGTGAATGGGTAGCTGACTTCATTGCGTATTGCGACAAACAAAAACTGCCCGCCGATTTTGTCAGCACCCATCAGTATCCCACCGATTCATTCGGCAAGCCGGGCGACGATACGGAGACACAACTATCTCTCTCGGTCCCCGGGTTCATGAGCGATCGCGCTCAGAAAGCGCGCGACCAGGCCAACGGGCGACAGGTTTACTACACTGAGTGGAGTACGTCTTCCAACCCGCGCGATCACTTGCACGATGACCCGTTTGCCGCAGCATTCTGCGTCAACATCCTCATGAGTGTCAGCCGGATCGTGGAGTCATACAGCTACTGGACATTTTCGGACATCTTTGACGAGAACTACATGCCGTCGCGGCCCTTTCAGGGCGGATTCGGACTTCTCAGCATCGAAGGAGTTCCCAAGCCGGCTTATCGCGCGTATGAGCTCCTCCACAGGCTCGGCACAGATGAGCTTCCGGTCGAAGGCACGCATGATACTGTCAAGGCATGGTCAGTGAAGCTCGAGAACAAGGTGACGCTACTTTTTACCAACCATGCTCTCCCGAAACATCCCATCAGTACCCAGCTCGTTCACATGTCGCTTTCCGGTGCGTCAGCTCCCCGCGTTGCGTACGTCGAGCGTGTCGATCAGGATCACGCCAACGCGAAGCGCGCGTGGCAGGCGATGGGCGAGCCGGAATACCCCAGCAAGCTGCATATCGAGCAGATGGAAATTGCATCTGAAATGAAAAGGAAACCGATCGCGCTGAGTTATAATGACAACACCGTTGAATTCGATATCGATTTGCCACCACACTCGGTCGCGGCGGTGACCGTGGAATTCTGAATTGCGCCCGACGCTCCGTGTAGAGGACACAATTTCTCGCCAACTTACTACCGTCACGCACCATCATGACCATGCCGGCTGACGAAAGCCTTCTGAGTAAACTGCAAAGGAAGACGTTTGCGTACTTCCTCAACGAAACAAACCCCGCCAACGGACTCGTGCGAGATCGCACTGAGCCTGCATCGCCATCAAGCATCACCGCCACGGGCTTCGCGCTCGCGGCGTACCCCGTCGGCGTTGAGCGCGGCTACCTCACACGTGAGGAGGCGATCAAGCGTACTCTCGCCTGTCTTCGCTTCTTCTGGAATAGTCCGCAGGGTACCGAGCACGACGCAACCGGCTACAAGGGATTTTATTACCACTTCCTCGACATGGAGACCGGTCGGCGCGCGTGGAAGTGCGAGCTGTCATCCATCGACTCGACATTTCTGATCGCCGGCATGCTCACGGCGGCGCAGTATTTCACGCACGATACGGCCGGCGAGAACGAGATCAGAACGCTTGCGACGCAACTTTACTCTCGTGTCGACTGGCAATGGATGCTGAACGGCGGACCTACGGTGTCGAATGGATGGCGCCCAGGAAAGGGTTTCATCAAGTATCGCTGGCAGGGCTTTAGCGAGGCCCTCCTGCTCTACATCCTCGGACTTGGATCGCCCACCCACCCGTTGCCTCCGGAGTGCTACCCCGCCTGGGCATCTTCGTACCGCTGGAAGAAAATATATGGAACAGAGTTTCTGTACTCCGGCCCGCTCTTCACACACCAGTTGTCCCACATGTGGGTGGACTTCCGCGGAATTCGCGATCCATTCATGCAGAGGAGGCAATCGGATTATTTCCTGAATAGCGCGCTCGCGACCCGAGTCCAGCGGGAGTACGCCAAACGTAATCCAATGAATTTCACTGGCTACAGCGATACGTGTTGGGGATTTACAGCGTCTGACGGGCCAGGCTGGGTGACTCGCACCGTAGATGGCATCGAGCGACGCTTCTACGACTATACCGCGCGCGGCGCGCCGTACGGTCCCGACGACGGCACCATCGCGCCGTGGGCAGTCGTCGCTTCACTGCCATTCACGCCAGAGCCAGTGATGGCGGCAATCCACCAATTCAATCAATTAAAATTGATAGATCCCAACCCTTACGGATTCAAGGCCTCCTTCAATCGGACCTTCCCTACCGCGGATCCGCACACAGCCGGATGGATTGCCTCCGCTCATTGCGGCATCAATCAGGGACCGATCGTACTCATGATCGAGAACCACCGCACCGAACTCATCTGGAATCTCATGCGCAAGTGTCCCTATATAGTGTCCGGACTGCACCGCGCAAAATTTGCCGGCGGGTGGCTCTGAAATCACCTGCCAGAACACACCGCACTATATCGCACTGACGAGTTTCCGAGTCTCAGCCGATCAGTAGGCGAGCACCAATGGCAAGTATCAGTGCTGGAGGCATTACCAGTGCGCCAACTTTCAGAAAGCGCCAGAAACCAACATCTTCACCTTCTCGTCGAATTGCCGTCAGCCAAAGTATCGTGGCGAGCGAGCCGGTAATCGACAGATTCGGTCCCAGATCCAGTCCTATCAACACCGCGTCCGCAATTCTTTGAGGTTGATGCAGTTGAGCGCGGACCAGCGTTGAGTTCGCAATCAGACCAGCCGGCAGATTATTGGTGAGATTGCTCGCGAGCGCAACCACCACGCCGGCGCATGCAGCTGCCGCCGCTGCAGATTGTTGCGCCGCACTCTGCAGTAGACTCGCGAGCATTGTGGTCAGCCCCGTGCGATCCAAAGCAGCGACGAGTACGAACAGACCGGCTACCAGAAACAGTATCGACCAAGATATATCCTTGAGCAGCGGCAACGGAGACGATCTCTTGCGAACGACCACGACGATCGCCGTGAGAACGCCCATGATGCATGTCGGCAACCCAAGCTGAAGATCAAGAGTGGATGCCATCAGAAGCGTGATTGCAGTGAAGCCAATGCCGGCGAGCGCTGTCCATCCGGCCGCCGACAATTGCGGCTGCTCGACGTTGCGCGCGCACGGCTCACGCAACCTCGACCCTTGAACTATCCGTAGCACCCCGTAAGTCGCCACGATCGACAGCACGGATGGAACCGCAAAACTCCTGAGCCAGCTCACAAGCGGAGGCATGTCATTGGCATACAGAACCAGATTCGCCGGATTGGAGATAGGCAGGAGAAAACTCGCGGCATTGGCGACGAAGGCGCATATGAAAAGGAATGGCAGCGCGTCGGCCTTGGCCTTCTTTGATACAGCATAAACTGCGGGCGTAAGTACCACGGCAGTTGCGTCGTTGGAAAGAAACGCGGTTACGACCGTACCAACGGCAAACACTAGAAGAAACAGTCTCGCAGGCGAACCATCGGCGCTGTTGACGGTAGCCGCCGCAATCCAGTCGAAGAGACCTTCCCGCCTCGCCACCTCGGAAAGCAGCATCATGCCGGCGAGAAAGAAATAAACGTCGCTGCCCCGGCCAACCCCGCGGAGAGCCTCAGCGACGGGGAGCAGGCCAGACACGACGAGTACCACAGCGCCCAGCACAGCCCATGTCGCTTCCGGAACCCGGAACGGACGCGTGACCACGCCGGCTATCGCCAGTCCCGCGATCAGCCATGTCACTCCATCTGCGCTCATCGCGACCATGCACGATGATAAGCCATCGCCGCGAGTGCCGGAATCCGCACCCAACGAACATCCAAGCTCAGCGCGCTGCCGCCAGTGTCCCTCCATACCGAGTAATCGCTTTAACTTTAGGTTCCGTGACCAGAGATTCAGACAAAACTGCCCTGTCCCTCGCCGACCGTTTGCGCGCCGCCGCCGAGCTGCTCGAGGCGATCGCTTCCGACCGCGCCCTCCTCGCCGGCGTGCCCGAAGATGACCGCACTCGGCTCCTTCACGCGGCCGGCCGAGTGTCGCGGCCCGACGCTGCCGATCGCCGCCGGCTCGTGCAGGCAACCAAGCGAGATCGCAAGACAGCACGCGCAGAACGTGCCGACGCGGTTCTTTCGAACACCGGTATTAGAAAACTGCGTCGAGAAACCGCGTTCATGACGCCCAACGTCTTTCCGCCGGCGGCGTTTCAGCAAACTGAAATCGAATCGGATCCGGATTTCCGCGAAGCCGTGGAGCCGCAGAACTGCTACATCTGCAAGCAGGACTACTCGCAGATCCACCACTTCTACGATCAACTCTGCCCATCCTGTGCGGAATTCAATATCGCGAAGCGTACAGAGTCAGCCGATCTCCGCGGACGCGTTGCGCTGCTCACCGGCGGCAGAGTCAAGATCGGCTATCAGGCTGGCATAAAGCTGCTGCGCGCGGGAGCAGAGCTGATCGTCACCACACGATTCCCGCGAGACTCCGCTACGCGATATGCAGAGGAGCCCGACTTCGACGACTGGAGTGACCGTCTCACCATCTACGGTCTCGATCTTCGCCACACTCCCAGCGTAGAAGCATTCTGTCACGAGTTGCTCAATACGCGTAGCCGCCTCGACTTCATCGTCAACAACGCATGCCAGACCGTGCGACGCCCACCGGCGTTCTACGAGCACATGCTGGCCGGCGAGATGGAGTCGCTGCACAACATGCCGCAGCGAATTCGCAAACTGCTGGGCGCATACGAAGGTTTGCGCGGCTACCACATGCTGCCCGAAGCAGATTCAGATAACTCCAACATGCCCGCGACACTCGACGCGCGCATTTCCGAAGTCGCAGGTCTCACGCATCCGGCCCAACTGTCGCAGGTCCAGCTTCTCCCCGATGAACAGGCTGCCCAGCGGGCGCTCTTCCCCGCAGGCAAACTGGATCAGGACATGCAGCAGATCGATCTGCGTGAGCGCAACTCATGGCGCATGTTGATGGCTGACGTACCGTCAGTCGAATTGCTCGAAGTACATCTCGTCAACGCAGTCGCGCC
>Ga0207933_1002972_pt1 | contig 10440 bp, 13 predicted proteins | sample NGESurdeep092012_4_FD_184488 | JGI IMG/M metagenome (GOLD analysis project Ga0207933, IMG submission 184488) | Arctic peat soil microbial communities from Barrow, Alaska - NGEE Surface sample F53-3 deep-092012 (SPAdes) | ecosystem: Environmental > Terrestrial > Soil > Wetlands > Peat ...
GGTGGCGAAGCGGCCGCGATCGCGTCGGGCATGAGCCCGATGGGTCTCGGCAACGACATCGGAGGATCGCTACGCAACCCTGCGTACTGCTGTGGCGTCGCGTCGATCAAACCAACGCGGGGACGAGTGCCGCAGGGCAATCCGAGCAGCGAGTTGCAGACGTCGATCAACGGACAAATCATGCACGTCGAGGGAGTACTCGCGCGACACGTGGGCGACGTTCGTCGTGGACTCGAAGTCGTCATGGGCTCGCACCACGGCGACCCCCAGTCCGTAGACGTGCCACTCTTCGGACGTCCCGTGTCGAAACGCGTCGCGCTCGTCGCCGCACCGACGGGGGGCGAGACCGACGCGGACGTCGCGCAAGGCGTTCGCGTCGCGGGTCGAGCTCTCGAGGCGGCGGGCTACGTAGTGGAGGAAGTCGAGCCGCCGCTCCTCCTTGACGCGTATTTCGCGTGGATGGAGTTGATGATGACCAGCCTCGCGGTCGCGATGCCACGAATCGAGCCACTCATGGGTGAGGGGGGAAAGAGATTCCTCGAGTTGACCTACGTCGAGTTTCCGCCAGCGACGGACGCGTCGATGGCCATGATGCACGAAGCACGCTACCGAGTGGCGCGGGCGTGGCGAGAGTTCTTGACGACCTACCCTTTGATCGTCGGCCCCGTGTGGACCCAGCCGCCGTTCGCGTTGGGATTCGACATTGAAGACGCCGACTCGGCCATGAAGGTCGTGGAGCTCTTCCGTTTCGTACTCCCGGCCAACGTCCTCGGCTTGCCAGCCGCCTGCGTGCCGACAGGCGTCGCGAACGGCCTGCCGACGGGAGTTCAGGTGATCGGTGATCTCTTTCGCGAGGACCTTTGCTTGAACGCGGCCGAGGCCATCGAAGAGAGGGTCGGGGTCCTTACGCCCATCGATCCACGTCCGTAGGCCATGGACGTTCTCATTCGCCCAATTGTGCGTGACGACATCGGTGCGGCGTCGCTGGTGATTCAAGGGGGATCACTGTCCCCGGAGGTCGAAGACGAGAAGAACCTGGACGCGTACTGGTCGGCCGTCGAAGAGACCCGTCGACGGCGAGGCGACGTTCTGGTCGCCGAAGTGAACGGCGAGGTCGTGGGCGTCTGTCAGATCCTCATCTTCCAGCACTTTCAACACACCGGCGCGTGGTGTTGCGAGCTTGAGAGCGTGCACGTGCGAAGCGACCGTCGCGGACACGGGGTCGGCACAAAACTGCTCGCCGAGGCCGAAGTATTTGCTCGACGAGCCGGGTGTTACCGGATGCAGTTGACGAGTCGAAACGTTCGTATCGACGCGCACCGTTTTTACGAGACGAACGGTTTCGAGCAGACGAGTCAGGGATTCAAGAAGGCGCTCTAGCGTCGCGTGGCAGTACGCTCGCGTGATGTTCGAAGAACGAAGAGACGTGTCGTGAGATCAGAGCGAGCGTTCATGCCTCGTCGTACAATTGCTGCACGATGAGAAACGGCGACGACGTCCGCGATGGCGAAGGTTAAGCGAATCCCACAGCACGTGGGCATAATCCCCGACGGCAATAGACGGTGGGCGCGCGATCAAGGTCTCGAACGACAAGACGGATATCACTTCGGTCTGCAACCAGGTTTGAAGCTCTACAGCGCGTGCCTCGAGATCGGTATTCCCGAGATCACCTTCTATGGCTTCACGGTTGACAACACCAAACGGCCCGCGGCACAGATCGACGCGTTTCGGCGCGCGTGCGTGGAAGCCGTGGCCGAGTTGGAGTCAAGAGACGCCGACCTTCTCGTGGTCGGCAACACCCAGTCAGTGCTCTTTCCCGAGGAACTCCTGCCCTACACGAGTCGCACGCGTATTGGAGAAGGTCGCATCAAGGTCAACTTCCTCGTGAACTACGGCTGGAGTTGGGACCTCAACTACTCGCAAAAGAATGGCAACGTGAACGGTCATGACAATATCGTCGACGGTATCGCGTCCGCTGAGATTTCGAGAATCGATCTCATCGTTAGGTGGGGAGGTGGTCGACGGTTGAGTGGCTTCTTACCCATTCAATCGATCTACGCGGACTTCTACGTCGTCGACGCGCTGTGGCCAGACTTTTCGATCGATCAGTTTCACGCAGCACTTGACTGGTACCAAGACCAAGACGTGACGCTCGGGGGATAGTCAGTCCGTTGCCGGACCTTTCGTTGGGAGACAGAGCCGCACCTGGAACAAGCGTGGTTTCGATCGCGCGACGCGTACTGAATGCTCGCTAGGTCCCTCGACGCACGAGCGTAAGGAAGTCGACCGCCTCTCACCCGTCAACGGGCGGCTCCCGATGAGCTTGTCGTCGGACGTTCTGGACTTGCGAGCGAGCATCAAAACCGAAAAATAATCGCAAGTCGGGACTTGCGCGTCGACTCACCATCCGCTAGTCTTCACTTGCACATGGCAACATTGAGCGAGGAGACCTCCTATATGAACACTGACCAAATTGAGCGCGAAGTCGTTATCGACGCACCAATCGAACGGGTGTGGTCGGCGTTGACGGAACCCAAAGGCGTGAGCGCGTGGTTCAGCAACGGAGGTGACGTGTCGATCGATCTTCGAGTCGGCGGGGTCATGACCTTCGACCAGGGCCACCACGGGGCGTTTAAGACAGTCATCGTTACGGTGACGCCGCCCCACGCGTTTTCGTTTCGGTGGGCCTCGGCCCACCCGGGCGTCCTCGCTACCGAAGAGAACTCGACCTTGGTGGAATTCACGCTGAAGGAGACGTCCACGGGGACCGTACTTCGCGTGGTGGAAAGTGGATTCGACGCGCTCGACATCGCCAACGAATTCGAGAACCACTCGCAGGGCTGGAAGAGCGTCATCACGGAGCTAGAGAAGTACGTGGTGGCGAACCTCGACACTCCGCTCAGCAATTTGTCGTGAGCAACGTCACTGAAGTCCTCACGGCGCTCGCGGACCCCACGCGACGAGATCTCCTCGAGCGGCTCTCCGTTCGAGGAGAGGCGACGGCGACCGCACTAGCCGGCGACCTTCCGATAAGCCGACAAGCCGTCGTCCAACACCTCGCCGTGTTGGACAGGGTGGGACTCGTTCGAGGGCGCCGCCACGGCCGGGAGCATCGCTTCATCGTGCGAACGGAACCCCTGAGCGAGACGGTGCAATGGATGGAAAAGCTTTCACAGCAGTGGGATAGGCGGCTCAAAATCATCAAGCAGATCGCTGAGACGTCAACCGCACTCGAAGAGATTCCGAATCAAAGTGCGAAGCGAGAGGGTAGAGAGAACAATGGATGAACAGAACTTCACCACGACCTTCACGGTCGCGCAAACACCGGCCTAGGTGTTCGCCGCCATCAACAACGTCCGCGGTTGATGGTCCGGAGACATCGAAGGCCCCACGGATCGTCTCGATGACGAGTTCACGTACCGATACGAAGACGTCCACTACTCAAAGCAGAAGATCACGGAGCTCGTTCCCGACAAGAGGGTCGTCTGGCTCGTGGTGGACAGCTCCCACAACATGGTGAAGGACACACCCGAGTGGAACGGCACCGAGATCACGTTCGACGTGACAAAAGAGGGCGACGCGACTAACGTACGCTTCACTCACGTGGGACTAGTTCCTAACTACGAGTGCTTCGATGCTTGTTCGAACGCGTGGGGCTTCATCATGAACGAGAGTCTGAAGAACTTCATCACTCGGGGCGAAGGTCAGCCAAACGCAACACTTTAAGTACCTAACAAGCTGATCAGTCCAATCTGAATCTCGTCCTAGACGACGACTTCGCGAAGTTCTCCGTCGTCGACGTCGAAGACGAATCCCCGTATCTCCGTGTCGTCGACGAAGGGGCTCGAACGAAGGGTCGCGACGGTTGCACGAACGTCCGCTTCGACGTCCTGGTAGGCGCCGAGACGAAACGGCGGACGGGCACCGAGCGTGGTCTCGATCTCTTCCATCAGGGTCTCCTCGTCGAACGCCTCGAGGCCGCACCGGGTGTGGTGTATGACCATGACCGACTGCGTGCCGAGCAGTCGTTGGCTGAGGAGCAGGGAACGAACGGCATCGTCGCTCGCGATTCCGCCTGCGTTTCGTACGAGGTGCACCTCACCGAGGTCGAGACCGAGCGCACCAAAGAGGTCGAGGCGCGAATCCATGCACGTGAGGACGGCGAGATGCAGGCTCGGGGCGGTGGGAAGTTCGCGGTGCCCGTGCGTTGTCACGTACGAGCGATTATGCGAAAGTAGTTCGTCGATGGCGCTCACGTACTCATCTTAGGAAAGCGAGGAGTTGCGGTGGGTCATCGCGTGAGTCACTACGCTCACTCCTGGAGGTGACTATGGAGAGCATGGACCGAATTCGAGAGGAACTTCGACAGCCGTCACTCGATTTGCACGAATTGATCCCCGAGGTCATGAAGAGTTACGTGACCATGTCGACGGCCGCCATGGCTGAAGGGGAGCTGACGACAGCGGTGAAGGAGCTGCTAGCCGTCGTCATCGCGATCACCCGAGAGTGCGACGGGTGCATCGTGGCGCACACTCGCGGCGCGCTGCGCGCCGGCGTCACCCGACAGCAACTCGGCGAAGCCATTGGTGTGGCGATCTCCATGAACGGGGGCCCGGGCACGGTCTGGGGACCTCGCGCCCTTCGAGTCTTCGACGAAGCGAAAGCCGCGAGAAAGGCCTAAAAGCTGTACTCGAGGTGCTTGATGCCGTTCACGAAACTTGACGCCAGTTGCACGGGTGGTGCGGTGTGGTGAATGGTGGGCGTGCGCGTGAGAAGTTCGCGCCACATCACGGAAATTTCACGGCGCGCCAAATGCGAACCGAGACAGAAATGTGGGCCGGGTGCGCCGAAGCCAAAGTGGTCATTCGGGGTTCGCGCAACATCAAACGTGTACGGGTCGACGAAGGCGTCTTCGTCGCGGTTGGCCGAGTTGTAGAACAAGATGACCTTGTCGTTGGTCTTCATTTCGTAGCCTGACATGGTGTAGTCGGAGGCGAGGGTTCGCCGCATCCACGTGATCGGTGTCGTCCATCGCACGATCTCGTCGGCGGCCGTCTTGACGTGCCCCTCGAAGTCGTCGATGAGCAACTGCTTCTGGTCGGGGAAGTCGTCGAAGGCGACGAGCGCGTGGGCGAGGGCATTGCGCGTGGTTTCGTTGCCCGCGGTCACGAGCAGAACGAAGAACGAAGCGAGTTCCTGCTGGGTCAACTTCTCGGACTCGATCTCCGCGTTCACCAGCGCGCTGGTGATGTCGTCGATGGGCTTGTCGACACGGTACTTAGCGAGTTCGTCCATGATGCCGGTCAAGGTCGCTCCGGACTCGATGAAGGCCATGACCGGGTCACTGCCTTCGGGAATAAACTCCGAGTCTCCCATGGAGAGAACGATGTTCGAACATTTCAGGACCGTCGCGTACTCGCTCTTGGGAACGCCCATCATCGAGCAGATGATCTCGAGGGGGAGGGGAGCGGCGATGTCGGTTATGAAATCGCCCGTTCCTTCGTCACGCGCCCGGTTGATGACGGCGTCGGTCACACGGTCGACGGACTCTTCGACATCGCGGACGTTCTTGGGACTGAACGCCCGCGATACGATCCGGCGAAGTCGGGCGTGCTTGGGGTTGTCCGTGGAGATCATGCCAGAGAAGTACTCGACGATCTCCGGCGGCAGGTCGATCATCGATACCGCGCCCGGCGCTGAGATGAAGACCTCGGGTCGGCGTGACGCCTCAGCGATGTCGGCGTGGCGAGTCAGAGCCAAGTAGCCCTCATCGGGAGGAAGCTCGAGCGTCGACCCCGCCAGGTGCGGCGTGGCGTAGCGGCTGATAGGGAGATCTCGGCGAAGGACGCGGAAGGCTTCTTCTCTTTCGCTCAATGGTTTGAGCCAAAACTCCGTTGGTGAGAGGTCGATGTCGTGGGCGCTCAGATTTGACGATTCTTTAATCACCAGGACATCGTAGTTACTGGATCATTGAGGGCACGGTAACTGGAATCCACGGCAGACTGGACGAGTGGAACTCTCCGATCAAGAACGAGCGAGTCGTCTTTCAGCGCTGAACGCTCTGATGGACTTGATGCGTCCCTCCGTACAAGCGGACGGAGGGGACCTCGTCCTCATTCGCTGCGACGTCGAGACCGGTGTCATCGAGGTTCAGCTCCAAGGCGCCTGTTCGAGTTGCGCGATCTCTACGGACACCATTCAAGGTGGCGTGACGCGGATCTTGATGGACCGACTTTCGTGGGTGACCGAAGTCATTGGGGGCGTCGACGAGACGATGGACCCCGAGGACTCGTCGCTCCTCGGCACCGGCGGGTACGTTCCGCGTTACCGCTCGCTCTAGCGTCGAGCCTCAAGCGTCGGGTAGCCCGACGTTCGTGAGTTGCTCCGCCAGTGACCACAGACGCTCACCGAGGTGGGGCTTGCGCGCTGACCTCGGAATACGCGCGAGTGTCGTCGGACCAACGAGACCGAAGTAGCGGCTCGGCCCGTAGTAGGCGCCACTGATCGCCTCAGGACTCGCGGCGGCGTACAGGAGGGGTTCCGATCCCGCTTCAACGCTCTGGGACGCGATGAACTTCGCTCGACCCATCCACTGTCGACGGGGCTTCGCACGCCCGAGACTCGCGCCCGCGCTCAGGAGATTGGTGCGCGTGAAACCCGGGTGCGCGGCGTTGCTCATCAGGTCCCAGTTGCGCCGGTTGGTGATCGTCGCGAGTTCCAAGGCAAAGAGCAGGTCGGCGAGTTTGGACTGGGCGTAGACGGGGTAGGGGGTGTAGTGACCACGTCGCTGAGGGTCGTTGAATCGAACGCGGCCAATCCCGGCGACGCTGCTACTCATCGTCGTCACGCGCGCAGAGCCCGTCGCGAGGAGGAGGGGCAGTAAGCGCATCGTCAAGGCGAAAGGGCCGAGGAAGTTCGTGCCGAACTGAAGCTCGAATCCGTCGACGGTCTCGAAGCGCTTGGGTGGGGCCATGACGCCCGCGTTGTTGACGAGGACGTGAAGTGGGCGACTCTCACTGAGGAGCGTTTCGGCGAAAGACTTCACCGACGAAAGATCGGCGAGGTCGAGAAGTCGCACCTCGAGTTGAGCGCTGGGTTGTTGCGCAAGGATCTCGTCGCGGGCCGCGTCGCCCTTCTCCTTCGATCGAACCGCCATGATGACGTTCGCCCCCGCCCCCGCGAGCCGTCGAGTCGTCTCCTTGCCCGTGCCACTGTTGGCGCCGGTGACGATGGCCGTCTTGCCTTCCTGCGATGGAACTTTGTACACGGGGCCCCTCACGGTCGCTGACGCTGCCAACTCGACGTTTGACTTGAGCGTAACGTTCGGGTGGCGCCCGTCGACCCGGACGGTCACGCCCATCGGGTCGTATGGTATTATTTAGTTAGGTGAACTAATGAATAGGACGACGAACGAAACGGCGGCTCGCTTACGTCGAGCCATTACGCGAGTGAATCGCAAGCTGCGCTACTCCGCGCTCACTGGCGTCACGCCCGCGCAGGCGTCGATTCTCGCCTCCATCGACAAGCTCGAGCGTCCGTCACTCGGTGACCTCGCGATCGCCGAACAAGTGCAACCCCCTTCGATCACGAAGTTGATAAGAAGTATGGGCCAGTTGGGACTCATCGACACGTTCGAGGACGAGATCGACCGCCGTTGCACGCGCGTTCGCTTGACCGCACTGGGTCGAAAAGAGCTCAACGCTATCCGCCAGCGAAAGACTGAGTTCCTCGAGCGCAAACTCCTAGGACTTTCCACCACCGACCAGCGCAGGGCCGAAGAACTGGTCACGTTCCTCGAAGCGTTGTTGGAGGAAGAGTGAGCAGAACACGCGGTAACTCGCGCACGTTCGCGGCCCTCAAGGTTCGAAACTTTCGGCTGTATTTCATTGGTCAGTTGATTTCGATGTCGGGGACGTGGATGCAGTCCGTCGCCCAAGGTTGGCTGGTCTTGCAGATCTCGGGCTCGTCGGTGGATCTTGGCATCGCGATAGCGCTGCAGTTCGTGCCCATGCTGTTCCTCGGTTCCTACGGGGGACTCATCGCTGATCGCCACGAGAAGCGTCGCATCTTGTACTTCACGCAGTCGTCGGCCGGTCTGTTGGCGCTCTTGCTCGGCATCCTCGTCAGCACCCACCACGTGACCGTCCTCGGTGTGTACCTCGTCGCCTTTGGACTCGGCATCGTGAACCTCTTCGACGTACCCGCGCGCCAAGCCTTCGTCCAGGAGATGGTCGGTCGCGATCTCATCGCCAACGCCGTGAGTTTGAACTCGGTCTTGATGAACTCCGGTCGTCTCGTCGGTCCGGCGATCGCCGCGGGCGTCATCGCCTTCGTCGGGACCGCCGCGTGCTTCTTCGCGAACGCGGCGTCCTTCGTCGCAGTGCTCATCGCACTGCTTTTGATGCGAAAGGCCGAGTTCTTGCCGATGCGCACCGTGGCTCGTGAGAAGGGACAACTGCGACTCGGACTCAAGTACGCCTTCGACAATCCCTTGCTGCGTAACGTCATCGTCGCCGTCGCGGTCGTCGGAACCTTCGCGTACAACTTCACGGTCACGTTGCCGCTCCTCGCGCGCGTGACCTTCCATGAACGTTCGGCCGGTCACTACGGCGTCTTGATTGCCGCGATGGGCCTCGGCGCCGTCATCGGTGGACTCCTCGTCGCTCGACGATCGCGTCCGACGCCACGACTCCTCGCCCGCATCATGCTGGGCTTCGGGGCGTTCATGGCACTGGCGGCGTTTGCGCCTACGGTGACCTTGGCCGAGATCGCTATGATCCCGACCGGTGCGTTCTCGATTGCGTTGATAGCGACCGCCAACTCGCTGTTGCAACTGAACTCGACTGAACAGATGCGCGGACGAGTGATGAGTCTCTACAGCATTGCGTTCCTCGGAACGACGCCGATTGGCGCGCCGCTCGTTGGCCTCGTGGTGTCGTGGTCGAATCCCCGCGTGGGCATCCTCATGGGCGCAGTCTTCGCGGTGCTCACGAGCGTCGGTCTCTTCGTCCAACAGCGCCAGGAACTGCGCAGTATGGCGCTCCTGCAGAACGCCTAGGCGTTCTGTACCTTGGGCTCCTTAGGGAGTCCGAGCGCGCGCTCTCCAATGATGTTGCGCTGGATTTCGGCGGTGCCACCCCAGATGGTCTCGGAGCGCGAGAAGAAGAACTGGGCTTGAAGATCTGAGACGGGGTAGTCGGCACGGCCGCGACGCGGAGCACCCGAGGGCCCGGTGACTGGACCCTTCCCGGTGAGGATCTGTGCCTCCATGCCGAGGATGTCCATGGCGAGTTCCATGGAGGAGCGATGGGCCTCGGACCAGAACATCTTGTTGCACGCGCCGAGGAGCGCCGCGTTGTGGGTGTTGTTGAGCGCGTCGGTGAGCGAACGGTAGCCGTTGATCTCCATGATCTTCACCTTCGACCAGGCCTTCACCAGCGCGTCGCGCACGAGAGCGTCGTCGTTCTTGTTGAGACGCTTCGTCTCTTTGACGACCATCTCCCACTCCTTTAGAAAGCGTCGATAACCCGTCGTGGCGGACGAGCCGCGCTCGAAGCCGAGCGTCGTCATCGCGACCTTCCAGCCGTTGTTGACGCCCCCCACGACGTTGCCCTTGGGCGCGCGTGCGTTCGTGAAGAAGACCTCGTTGAACTCGGCCGAACCGTCGACCTGCGTGATGGGACGGACGTCCACGCCCTCTTGGTGCATGGGCACGAGGAGGTAGCTGATACCGGCGTGCTGTGGCGCCGCGGGATCGGTGCGCGTGAGGAGGAACACGTAGTCGGCGTGCTGGGCCTGGGTCGTCCAGACCTTTTGCCCGTTGATCAGCCACTCGTCCCCGTCGAGCACCGCGGAGGTCTTCAGCGCGGCCAGGTCCGAACCGGAGTTCGGCTCGGAGAATCCCTGGCACCACGCGATCGAACCGTTCAAGATGCCCGGGATGAACTCCTTCTTCTGCTCGTCGGTGCCCCACTGAAGGATGGTCGGGCCCACCAACGTGTCCCCGAAGAAGTCGGCCCGCATGGGCGTGTTGGCCCTGGCGAACTCTTCGTTCAAGACCACCTGGTCCATGAGCGCTAGCCCCTTGCCGCCGTATTCGACGGGCCAACCGGCACAGATCCAGCCACCCGTGAAGAGCTTCTGGGTCCACGTCTCGTTGAAGGTCGCGCGTTCCTCGGCGCTCATCGAGAAGTCCGGTTCGAACCACCCCTGGGGCAGATTCTCCTCGAGCCAGGTACGAATCTCCTTGCGAAAGGACTCCGCTTCCGGGGGGTAGGTGAGATCCATAGTTCGCATCGTACTCAAGGTGTAGAGGGCGTTTTGGCGGGCGTTTGTGGCAGTTCTGGAATTGGGGGAGAATGGAAGACCCCGGTCTAGAAGAAAGTCGTCCCTTGTCCCGTACGCTCACCGAAGCCATCGCCGCGATCAAGGCCTCCTGGG
>Ga0207933_1002973_pt1 | contig 10439 bp, 7 predicted proteins | sample NGESurdeep092012_4_FD_184488 | JGI IMG/M metagenome (GOLD analysis project Ga0207933, IMG submission 184488) | Arctic peat soil microbial communities from Barrow, Alaska - NGEE Surface sample F53-3 deep-092012 (SPAdes) | ecosystem: Environmental > Terrestrial > Soil > Wetlands > Peat ...
CCCCGCCGTAGCGGCGGCGGGGTTGAGCCACCAACCCACGGGCAATATGGAAGGTAAGGAAGTTCGCAACGGTGACACCTCCTCGGCCTTCTACAACATCACGTCCACCCAGACCTCGACCGGCAGCGTCGACTCGGCCAACGACTCCTACAACTCGATGGGCGGCTTCGCGACGATGACGGGGATGATGCTCGGGGAGGTCAGCCCCGGCGGGGTAGGGACCGGGCTCTACTCGATTCTTCTCTTCGCCATCATCGCCGTCTTTATCGGCGGATTGATGGTTGGACGAACTCCAGAGTATCTGGGAAAAAAGATACAGGCCAGGGAGGTGAAACTCGCCGCGCTCGGGGTCTTGGTCATGCCGATCGTCGTCCTTGTCCTTACGGCTATCGCGGTGTCGGTCCACGCGGGACGGGCCGGTCCGCTCAACGCCGGACCGCACGGCTTCTCCGAGATCCTCTACACGTACACCTCGGTGACTAACAACAACGGTTCCGCCTTCGCCGGCCTCAGCTCCAACACCGCCTACTACAACATCACCGAGACGGTGGGCCTGCTCCTGGGGCGTTTCGCCATCATCATCCCCGTGCTTGCGTTGGCCGGCACCTTGGCCGCCAAGAACGTCGTCCCGGCCTCGCTCGGAACGTTTCGTACTGACAAGCCAATGTTCATCGGACTGCTCCTTGGCGTGATCCTCGTGGTGGGTGCGCTCACCTTCTTTCCCGCCGTTTCTCTTGGCCCCATCGTTGAACAGCTCTCTCACGGGAAGTTCTTCTGATGAGGACGCATTGTCGCCGTGGGACCTTGACGTCGACCGAGTACAGAGGACATGCACGCGTCGCCCACGCCGTGGTGTTCGACGATATTGCCGCCAGTTCACTAGTGGCGGAGTCCATTGACTGGCCGCGGGGTTTGAAAAGAACGTGGTTGGACACCTTGAAGGAGGTTCAGTTTTATGAGCAACGTTGATTTGGCCGTCCCCGCGTCGAGCGACGCGAACCCGGACGCGCTCAAGGGTGCCGGCGGCATGGCTCGACGCCGAAGGCTGTTCGACCGAGAGATCCTCGCCCAGGCGGCGTGGGGTGGAGTCAAGAAATTCAGTCCGCGGACTCAGGTGCGAAACCCCGTGATGTTCGTCGTGCTGATCGGCACAGTCGTGACCTTTCTCGAGTCAATTGCTCATCCGAGTTTGTTCGACTGGCTCATCACGATCTGGTTAGCGCTCACGGTGTACTTCGCCAACTTTGCGGAAGCAGTAGCCGAGGGACGGGGTAAAGCTCAGGCCGACGCTCTCCGTCGGTTGCGCGTCGACACCGACGCACGTCGGCTCCGGCCCGACGGTAGTGAAGATCGTGTGGCGGCGGGAGATCTTGTTCGAGGTGACCTGGTTGTGTGCGAAGCGGGCGACGTCATTCCCTCGGATGGAGAAATCGTAGAAGGCGTGGCCTCGGTGGATGAATCGGCGATCACGGGTGAGTCCGCGCCAGTTATTCGCGAGTCTGGCGGAGACCGATCCGCGGTGACAGGAGGAACTCGTGTTCTCTCTGACCGGATCGTGATTCGCATCACGGCCGAACGGGGTCACACGTTCCTCGATCGTATGATCGCACTCGTTGAGGGCGCCCAACGTCAAAAGACGCCCAACGAAATTGCGCTGACAATACTCCTAGCCGCATTGACCATCGTCTTCGTACCCGTCGTCGTTGTCCTCCAGCCCTTCGCAGCGTTCTCGGGCGGGAGCATCTCAGTGATCGTCCTCATCGCACTCTTGGTGTGTCTCATCCCGACCACCATTGGTGCGCTCTTGTCAGCAATTGGTATTGCCGGCATGGACCGCCTCGTTCAGCGTAACGTGCTCGCGATGTCCGGTCGTGCCGTTGAGGCGGCCGGTGACGTACAGACTCTCCTGTTAGACAAGACCGGCACGATCACCCTTGGCAACCGTATGGCGTCAGCGTTCTTCCCGGTGGGCGGTCATAGCGAAGAAGAACTGGCCGCGGCGGCGCAGTTGGCGTCACTGGCCGATGAGACCCCCGAAGGCCGCTCGATCGTCATACTCGCGAAAGAAAGATTCAATATCCGCGAGCGTGATCTCGGTGTCGAGCACAACTTCGTTCCCTTTAGCGCTCAGACCCGCATGTCGGGCCTCGACGTTGACGGTCGCCAGATCCGCAAGGGCGCAGCTGAATCCGTCGGACGCTGGGTGAGAGACCAGGGTGGACAAACATCGAGCGAGGTCGACCAAATCGTTGAGCGAGTGGCTCGGGCGGGCTCAACCCCGTTGGCCGTGGCAGACGGCTCCGACTTGCTCGGCGTCATAGAGCTGAAAGACGTCGTAAAAGAAGGTATTCGTGAGCGTTTCGCCGAGATGCGCGCGATGGGTATTCGCACCATCATGATCACCGGCGACAACCCCCTCACCGCTGCCGCTATCGCACAAGAAGCAGGCGTGGATGATTACCTCGCCGAAGCCACGCCCGAAGCCAAGATGAATCTGATCAAGGCTGAACAAGAGGGCGGAAAGCTCGTCGCGATGACCGGCGACGGCACGAACGACGCCCCCGCGCTGGCCCAGGCCGACGTCGGTGTCGCGATGAACACGGGTACGACGGCTGCAAAAGAAGCTGGCAACATGGTCGACCTCGATTCGAATCCCACCAAACTGATCGACATCGTGGAGATCGGCAAACAGCTCCTCATCACTCGAGGCGCGCTCACTACCTTCTCCATCGCCAACGACGTTGCGAAGTACTTCGCGATCATCCCTGCGCTCTTCGTTGTCACCTATCCGCAGCTTCGATCGCTCAACATCATGCACTTGCACAGTCCAAAAACAGCGATACTTTCAGCAGTGATCTTCAACGCACTCGTGATCATTGCGCTCATCCCGTTGGCCCTGCGCGGTGTGCGATTTCGGCCCTCGAGCGCGGCTGCCATGCTGCGGCGCAACGTCTTGATCTACGGGGTCGGGGGAGTCATTGCACCGTTTTTCTTCATCAAGCTCATCGACATGATCCTCACCGCGACAGGGGCCTTCTAATGCACAACCAGCTTCTTCTCAATTTGCGCCGTGGATTTCTTGTTACCCTGTGTTTCTTCGTGCTGCTCGGTATCGCCTACCCACTGGCCGAGACGGGAATTGGTCAGGCGTTCTTTAATCACCAAGCCAACGGGTCACTTACGAAGAATGGTTCCACGCTGATCGGTCAGCAATGGAAGGGGCCGAAGTGGTTTCAGGGCCGCCCCGACACCGACGACTCGATGGCGACGGGTGGCACCAACCTCGGACCACGCTCGAAGACGCTCGTGACCGACGTGAAGGAACAGATTGCTCTGTTGAAAAAAGAAGGGATCACTCCTACCCCTGATCTCGTGACCACCTCGGGCAGTGGCGTCGACCCTGATATAGCCCCGGTCGACGCCTACGCCCAAGTGAACGCGGTGGCGAAAGCCCGCGGCCTATCGGTCGCCGCTGTGCGTCACCTGGTCTCAACGCAAATTCATCCGGCTCAATTTGGGTTTCTCGGGTCGCCGTACATCGATGTTCTACAGCTCAACGAGGCGCTCAGCGCTCAGCGATGAGCAGCTTCGAACTCACTGACGCCAAGTTCTGGGCGGGCTTGCCGGTGGCTCGACGCGTGATCGACGCGCGTCCGCGGGCCCGTGTCGTGATTACCGGTACGGTCGTCGAAACCCAGGTGGTGAACCGTGGGAACAGCGCCGGGTACCGCTGTACGCTCGAGGACGGAAGTGGCGAACTCGATATTCTGTTCCTCGGCCGATCTTCGGTGCCGGGCTTTAGCATGGGAACTCGTTGCAGTGTCGAGGGTGTGGCTCTGAGTGAAAACGATCGCATGACAGTATGGAACCCGCTCTACCGCTTCGAAGCGCCGGTCACTGATCCTGGGCCGAGCGACGAATCTTCTGTCGGCGAAGAACTGGCGCCGACCGATAAGCCGGCGTCGGAGAGGGTCTGGCCAGTGCCATCGCAGGCACGTGAGAACGGCGAGGGCGTCGAAGCCGCCGGTCATTTTCGGATCTACCTCGGAGCGGTGGCGGGTGTGGGCAAGACGATGGCAATGCTCGACGAAGCACATCGGCGACTACGGCGAGGCGCAGACGTCGTCATCGGTGTGGTCGAATCTCATGGCCGACCGCTGACCGAGGAACGAATAATTGGATTAGAGGTCGTGCCGCGACGAGCGGTTGAGTACCGCGAGGTAATACTCACCGAGATGGACCTCGAAGCGGTGATTGCTCGCCATCCCGACGTGGTGCTCGTCGATGAGTTGGCCCACACCAACGTGCGCGGATCAGGCAACAACGAGAAGCGATGGCAGGACGTCCTTGAGATACTTCACGCGGGCATCGACGTCATTTCTACGGTCAATATTCAGCACCTGGAGAGCATGGCAGACACGGTCGAGCGCATCACCGGGGTCCCGGTACGAGAACGGGTTCCCGATTGGATTGTGCGGCGCGCTGATCAGATTGAGCTGATTGACTCATCTCCCGAGCAACTTCGCCGTCGCATGCTGCATGGCAACATCTACGCGCCCGAGAGGGTATCGAATGCACTGGATCACTTCTTTCGAATCGAAAATCTCACGGCACTACGAGAAATGGCCCTACGGTTCCTCGCCGATGAAACTGACGAGGAACTGCTGGAGTATCTCAGTCATTCTCATCCCGAAGCGGTCTGGGAGACCGCCGAGCGCATCATGGTTGCCGTCAACACCGCGTCTGGCACCGACGGGATAATCCGGCGTGCCTCACGGATGGCGACGCGCATCAAAGCAGATCTCCACGTGGTTTACGTGAACAGTTCGGGAACTTCTCACCCTGTCGATCGCGCGACACTCGAGCAGCTTCGCCAACTCGCGGTCGACGTCGGCGCAACTTGGCACCAGCTCGACCGCGACGACACGGTCCTTGCGTTGATCGAGTTCGCTCGGGACCAACAGGTCACCCAGATCGTGATCGGCTCCAGCCAACGAAATCGCCGCCAGGAGGTGCTTGGTGGGGGATCAATCGTGAGGCGTCTCACTCGTGCCGCGACCACCGAACGAGTTGATTTACACATCATCGCTCGACGCGACGGCCAGGAGATAGTTGGAACCATCTCGTAGGACGCGTACGACAACGGACTCTCCAAGAGAATGATTTCGTAAATATTGTTGCTAGGGATCGTCCATTACGCGGCGTCAAGTTGACCAGAAAGGACCGTACGATGCTATGGATCGGAGGTTCGGTAATGAGACGTACCTTTTTTGGGACGATAGTCGCACTTTCCAGCATGGCAGTCGAGACCGCTGTCATGATCCCACTACGAAGTCACCTCAGCATCGCGACAACGGCCCTCATTCTGGTGGTGCCTGTTGTGGTTGGCGTCGTCGCGGGGGGCGTCGTCGCGGGCATCATTAGTGTCGGCGCCGGTTTTCTTGTGTACGACTTCTTCTTTATTCCCCCGTATCGCACACTGTGGGTTGGCGCCCCACAGAACTGGGTGGCGCTCGGGGTGTACGTGGTGGTACTGGTGCCAGTTTCTCAGGTAGTTGCCAGCATGAACTCGGCCAAGGCTGAGGCCCGTCGTCAGGGGCGTGAGATTAGGGAGCTTTTCGAAATCTCCCACCTTCTCGTTGAGGACAAATCACTCGGCGTGCTGCTCTCCTCGGTGGTCACGACGCTCGCCGAGGTGTTCAGTGCTGACCAGGTTGCTCTCATCCTTCCCGAAGGCGAGAAGTTGGAGGTGGTTGCTTCGGCGGGCGAGCCTCTGAGCGATACTCAACTTCGTTGTGTTCTACCCACCGAGGGCCAACTCGCGACCCTCGGCACCCAAACATTCGAACGTGAGGGGTTGCTCGTAGTGGCTCTGACCGCCGCGGGACGACCGGTGGGCCTGCTCGTGTTCTCGGGTCTGGCTTCAGTTAAATACGAACGCGAGCCGCTCCTGCTCTTCGCCAACCAGATCGCCCTCGCGGTAGAGCGTGTGCAATTACGCGAGAAAGCCCTCCAGGCCCGACTCGCTGAGGAAGTGGCCCTGCTGGCAAAGACGCTCGTGACAGCCGTCTCTCACGATCTTCGAGCTCCGCTCACGGCGATCAAGGCATCGTCGTCCACGCTCGTCGATACCGAATTCAACCTTGACCCGGACACAACGCGACGACTCGCCACACTCATTGACGTTCAGGTCGACCGGCTCGCCGAGATGGTGCGCAATCTCCTCGACATGAGCCGTATCCAAGCCGGCGTACTTCGGCCACGTTGTTCGGTGGCGTCACTTGAGGACCTCGTGAGCGTCGTTGTCGACGAACTCGCCCCGCGCGGTCATGTTTTGTGCATGGAAATCCCTGACGACCTACCTCTCATCGACGTTGACGTTGTGCTCATCAGTCAGGTACTAGTCAATCTGCTTGAAAACGCCATTCGTCATAGTCCGAAATCCGCACCAATCACGGTGCGCGCTGCGTTGACCAAACAGCATCTCATTGAAGTGACGGTGACGGACAAGGGTCCGGGCGTGAGCAGACCGCGCCGCCACGAGATTTTCGAACTCTTCGCCCGTCGCAGTGACGACGCCGGCGCCGGACTTGGGCTCACGATAGCGAAGACCTTCATTGAGGCTCACGGGCAACGAATATGGGTGGATGACGCCCCCGGGGGCGGTGCCAAATTCTGCTTCACTCTTCCTGTCGCTGCCAATCTTTCTGAGGAGCCACGCCTTGCCGCAAATTCTCATTATTGATGACGACCCCGATCTACTCAGCGTGTGTCGCGTTGGACTCGAAGCTATGGGACACACACTTCGCACCGCCGAAACCGGTGAAGAGGGACTTGTTGAGGCGGCCGTCTTTCCCTCGGACGTCATTGTCTTGGACCTTGGGTTGCCCGACTTCGACGGGCTCGAAGTATGCAAGAGGATTCGTACTTGGAGCAGTGTCCCGATTATCGTGCTCTCTGCCGACGGATCAGAAGGCCGCAAAGTGAGCGCGCTCGACGAGGGAGCGGACGACTACGTGACAAAGCCGTTTGGAATGCGCGAACTCAACGCGCGCATCAACGTTGCTCTGCGCCATCGTTCAAGCGACAGCGAGGATCATCCTGCCGAGGTTATTGTTGGGCATCTTCGTCTTGATCTCATACATCATGAAGCGACGCTCTCAGACGAGCGTCTCGATCTCGCGCCCAAGGAGTTCGAGTTCCTTACATATCTTGCGCTCAATGTTGGCAAGATCTGCACACGCCGAATGATCTTGGAGAACGTGTGGGGGCCTGGGTACGGTAACGAGTTCCACTATCTAAAGGTGTATGCCTACCGGCTTAGGCGCAAGTTGAACGACGAGAAAGGCCAATTCCTTCAGAGCGATCCTTCGGTTGGGTACCGACTAGTGCAGCCGCAGTGATTGAATTATTCGCCAGCGAGCTGGCCGGTGACATGACTTCAGCGACCTTGCGCTCAACCCGATCTTCGAGAGAGGTTGTCCCTCGGAGCAACGGCTATCGAATTATTTAGTTGGTTGGGCTCAAGTGTGTCGGACTGACGCGAAGGTAGTTTCCCCTTAAGCGGCAGTTGGCTCTAGAGTCGCCATGTAGCCCAAGATTCGAAATTGGTCTAGCGCGCGCCGCTTTGCTCTGTCAGGATTGCGTTCGGAGTAGAAGTCGCCACCGGGATCATTGAACGTTTCGCCAGTTTGGAGCATGTTCCAGTAGGGGGAATGTCGACCGGCACGGGGTGATCGCAACCCCTCGTCGGCAAAGGAGTACCGCTTCTTTGCTGTCTCGTTCACCTATCTTTTACCGCGACGACGATGGTCTCCACCGCGCAGTTACCGTCAGTGGTTCGAAACTGACTTCGTGGCTGATTTCTCGTTGTCCTGGGCATCGTCACTTTCGCGGCGGTGATGCTGCGCTGATCGGGGAACTGAGGAGAGGTCCGCCTGACACAAACAGCCATCAGCCTCGGATATACGAGCCGATGCTACAGATTTCATTGCCCTCGCTGGCGACTTCAAATATTGAGAGAAATCACCCGTGCCGTCGTTAGGGCGGAACCAATCGGCATCTTTGCCCACGATTCGGTCACCATTAGCTCACTGCTCATAATCAAGAAACCGAAACTCATCGTCGTTGCCGCAACACAAATGATCACGATATGGCGCTCTCTGAAAGTCTTCACGATTCCCCCTGGCCTTGACTGCTTGAGAACGTCCCCCGTTAGGTAGACGCCCTGGTCCTGCGTGCATCAACTAATTGGGAACAACGGCCTAGTGCTGGAGTTGAATGACTCGGGGTGCCCAATGTGGAAACCCTGTCCCCACGGTACGCCGAGGGTACGTAGGGTGACGAGTTCGGTTGCGGTTTCGATACCTTCGGCGGTTACCGTCGCCTTGATTTCTCGGGCGAATTGAAGCAGTGACGTGGCCAGGGCACGCTTGACGGGATCGCTATCAATGTCGCGGGTCAGCGAAATATCGAACTTGATGATGTCGGGCTCGAGCATCAAGATATGGTGCAGGCTGGCGTAGCCGGCGCCGGCGTCGTCGATCGCGATGCGCAGCCCGTCGCGGCGCAGATCTGCGCAGATGCTTTTGAGGTCGTCGTAGCTGTCGACGGGTTGATGTTCGGTGATCTCAATGACGACCCGATCTCGTCCGTGCTTGCGAACGAGATCGTAGAAGCGGTCATCGAGCATGACGGCGGGCGAGACGTTCACCGCCATGAACTCCTCGGCGGCGAAAAGGTCGAAATGTTCGAACGCCGCGTCGACGGCGGAAAGTTCCAAATCAGCCCCCAGCCCGAGCGACGTCGCTTCGGCGAACCAGTTATCAGGCGGGCGACTTGAGTCGAATCGGGCGAGGGCTTCGAACCCAACGGGATGATTCGTGTCCAACGTGATAATCGGTTGGAACACCATTCTTGGACCACTCGCGATCACCTCTCGTACCGCTTTGATGCGGTCATTACGATTCACCGACTGGTGTTCTTCTGACTGCATCTGCTGCTGGAGCGTCGTGGCAAGTGCGCTGTTGCTGTTCTTCAGGGCCTCTTGAGAGAGCCGGAGCGCAAGTAAGTTGCGGACCCTCAAGAGCACTTCGTCGATGTCGACCGGCTTGGTCAGGTAATCGTTCGCACCTGCGTTCAAAGCTCGTATGAGGGTCTCGCGAGAGGCGTCGGCCGTCAACACGAGGACTGGGAGGAACTCTGACGACGATAACTCCGCCCTGATCGTGAGCAGCAGGGAGATCCCGTCGATGTGCGGCATGTGTAGATCGAGCAACACCAAGTCGGGCGTCCAGTCCCTCACCGCGGCGAGTACCTCACGGGCGTCGGTGATCTCTTTAATGTCTACGTAGCCCGCGGTCTGCAAGATGCGCGTCATGAGATGGACGTTCGCGTCCTCGTCATCAACGATCATGACGCGGCACCGAACGAGTAAAGAATTCACCATTGCTTCCCCCGGTTGCGAGTGAGACTACGAACAATCCGCTGAGGCGATTGTAACGAGAGTTACGTCACATCAACCAGCGCAGCGGACGTGTCCGCCTTATGCTTGCTGCATTCTTTGGGTTTCCCGTCGACGATCTTGTTGGGCGCATGATGGTAACAGGGGCCTCTTCACGAATCGCGAATCATTGAGTTTCGTTGCGTGGCGAACGACAAGGCGAGGCCGGACTGAGAACAGTTCGTTGTGGACCCTCTTGATCTGACGGCACAATCAAGAATCATGTGTTGAAAGGTGCTCATCAAGTATGCCAAGCAACTCGGCGACGTCAATGGGTTTGGTGAGATACGCCAACGCACCAGCGTTGAGCAGTCGTTGGATTTGCCCAGGCGTTGCATCAGCGCTCACGATGACGACGGGAATCCTTGCCGTGACCGGGTCGTCGCGAAGCCGCTGGAGCACCTCGTCACCGCTGATGTCGGGTAGGTGCAGGTCAAGCAGGACTAGGGCCGGTAGATGCTCTCGGGCAAGTTCAAGGCCAAGGCGTCCCTGCATTGCAGGAATTATCTCAACGCCCTCACGCTGGGCCACGATTCGTTGAACAAGGGTGACATTCGCGAGATTGTCCTCGATGTAGAGCACTGTACGGCGACTCACTAAAGGCGCGCCGTCACGTTCGGATCCACGTCGGGTGTTGAGACGCTCGTAGCGATCGACGGGCCCTTCGACTAGAGGTAGCTCAACCCAGAACGTGCTGCCCTCGCCAACGACGGTCTCAACGCCGAGAAAGCCTCCCATGGCCTCGGCCAGCTGTCGCGACAACGAAAGGCCGATCCCGGTACCTTCGATCTCGCTCCGTTCAGCACCGAGTCGCTCGAAGGGTGTGAAGAGTCGTCCGAGTTGCTCTTGAGGAATTCCATTACCGGTATCGGAAACCTTGATCCGCAATCGAGTTGAACTCGAAGGTTCGCACGATAACGCGACCGTTCCGCCGAGG
>Ga0207933_1002974_pt1 | contig 10438 bp, 9 predicted proteins | sample NGESurdeep092012_4_FD_184488 | JGI IMG/M metagenome (GOLD analysis project Ga0207933, IMG submission 184488) | Arctic peat soil microbial communities from Barrow, Alaska - NGEE Surface sample F53-3 deep-092012 (SPAdes) | ecosystem: Environmental > Terrestrial > Soil > Wetlands > Peat ...
TGTTTTGCAAAGAATCAATACTCACCCCATCAATAAAATAGATGAACTGCTGCCTCATAACTGGAAACCTTTGGGATAAATACTTTATACCGAATTTATAAAGAGGTGTAGTTAGCCGGACGGATACGTTTGTCGGACTCTTAAGCTTTTATATTTTGCAAAGTTGAAGGCTAAACTTTCAGCATTTTGTCAACTGGTTTTGCAAGTTGATTCAATAAGAAGTTGGGCGCTATTCTACTTACTATTTTTATTATGTTGGCAAGTCCGGGATAAATTTCGAGTTTGTCTTTTTCTAATCCTTTGATAGCAATAGCAACTAATTTGTCTGCGTCTATTAATGATTTGCTGTCCACATCGTTTGCAAATTTGTCATTCAATGGCGTTTTTGCACTTGGTGCAACTAATTCAAAAACTTTGATACTTGTATTTTTTAGTTGAATCCTTAACGACTTTGTATAAGAACGAAGTCCTGATTTTGTTGCTCCATAAATAGGCGAAATCGGAAATGGGATGAGTGCAAGCCCTGATGTTACATTCATTATTGCCGACTTCTTTTGTGCTTTTAAATGAGGCAAAAATTGTTGTATCATACGAATTGGTCCCGACAAATTAATGTCAATTTCTTTAGTAATGTTTTCCAAATCAATAGAAGTGTCGTTCAGATTTATTTTTCGCATTTCCCCTGCATTGTTGATTAGAATATTTAGGTTTGGAAATTGAGTTATCACTTTTTGATAAAGTTCTATAATAGCTTTTGGGTCGCTGACATCACTTTGAAAAGTGTTTACTTTGGGAAACTGATTTTTAGTTTGGTCAAGTTTAACTTGATTCCTTCCTGTTATGATTACGGTATTTCCTAACCCGAGTAGTTGTTTTGTAAATTCAAGTCCAAAGCCACTTGTTCCTCCTGTTATTAATATTGTATTGTCTTTTAAATTCATCCTTTTTTGTTTTTAAATTATTCTACAAAGATGAACCTGTTTCAAAGATTTAATATGGTGATAGATTAAGTAAAAATGGTTATAGTTTAAGTTTTTATGGCTTTTGCATTGCTAAAAAGTCAGTTCTGTATTGCTTGGGTGTTTTATTTTCAAATCGTTTGAAAAATTTTGTAAAGTTTGATGGGTCATAAGTCAGCAGTGAAGCAATAGAACTTATAGTTTGGTTGTTTTTCTCTAACATTGATTTCGCAATATTCATTATTTTTTCTTCGTAGAAATAGCAAGGATGAAAACTCGTTGCATCTTTAATAGTGTTACTAAAATGAATTGGATGAATATGCTGCATTTCTGCAAAATCTTTCAGTTCAAACATTTCAGTTGCCCGTCCTTCAACAATATCCAGCAAATGCTTGTCTAAATCTTTTAGATATTGTTTGGTTATTTCTTGTGGTCTTGCTGTCATTTATGTTTCAATGTTGATGGTTTGTCAGTGTGTAAGTAAAATTGCCACTGACGGCTACGCATTTATGGAGTACGGGAATTAGAATTCCAGTCTGCCGGAACTGTTGCCAAATTTATAATTAAAAGTTCATTGTTATTACTATCGCTCTTAGTGATGCACCATCGCTCATTGTTAGCACTGCAGCCAGGCTTGCATAAATGCGAAGGTTGTAGGCAGTTTCATTCTGTTACGCTAATCCTAATCCATTTTGGTTGTGAGAATATTGTCTAACTGAATAGTAAAGTGAAAATATAAAAGACAAACCAAATATTGTTGTCGGAATTATGAAAGCCAAATAATTGAATTTTTCAATTGGAATAGCCGTCATTCGTCTAATAATCGGGGCAGCTAAAAGGATAAAAGAGAGGATGTCAAACAATAATATTTTTAAAGTTCTTATTGATCTAAAAGTTATAAAACTTATCATTAAACCCATCACACCAAAAAAGGCAAAGAGCTGGTCTGGATTGCCAAAGTCAAACAATATAAATAACAGCCACAAAAAAAATGGCAGCCCAATCATACTTCCCATTAGAATTATTAGCGAGTAAGAAATAAGAGCAATAATTTTAAAAATCTTTAGTTGTTTCACTTTTTATTAATTGTTTTTGGCCGCAAGTAATCGGGACAGTCGGACGACGGCAATCGATACTTTATATCTACATCGGCGAAAATAATTAACGCAAGTGCTAACGGCAAAAATTCCCAGTCCCGGGGTAGCAATAACAGTACATGTAAAGGATTGATTCTTTCTATTTAAAAAGACTTAAGGGAATAGAATTGCCGACTGCTGCGTATCCTGCTGTATTCGGATGTACATAGTCGCCTGTCCATTCGCTACGGATGCGCAATGGATTGGTGGCAGGGTCTTTTACTACTTCTTCAAAGTCAAGCACAGCATCAAAGTTTCCCGGTGTGCGGATCCATACATTTATTGCCTGCCGTGTTGCTTCATTTTCTACTGTGTATTTTCTTGAGTTACCAATCGGAAGCAGAGTAACGCCATACACTTTGATCCCTTTTGCATGTGCCTGGGCAACGATTGTAGCGTATGCGCCGGTAATATCAGCAGGAGTAGCATGTTCATAAGAAATATCATTGATCCCTTCCATCACTATCAAGTAAGCTACATTTGGCCGGCTGAGAACATCTTCGGCAAAACGATGTACACCCGATGGCCCGGCAAGGTCTGATGATACGATCCGGTTTGACCCAATGCCCATATTAATTACAGAAAATGGGGCGCCGGAAGGCAATACCGGTATGCGGCTGGAAAGTACATCTTGCCAGGTACCATTCACATCATTCTTAGAAGCAGCCCCATCGGTAATAGAGTTGCCAAAACCGACAACCACTTTTGTTTTTTGGGGTGCCCATACCTGTAGACCGGTCACAATTACTACTCCTGTAGTAATACTGCCGGCGCTGGCCAACGGAAGTGTTGATGCACCAACAAAGTTGCCGGTAGCTGATAAATAACTAGTATGGAGCCCCGTCGGGTGAAAAGTGGTGGGCTGAAAATTATCCGGAACATATACACTGATGGAAACTGTTACATGTTGCTTAACGGTAAGTGTTACCGGGTCGCTCCATATTTCCTCACCCGGCTCAAGAGTGATACCGGGTTGCCCGTCAAAGGTCAATGCCCTGTCACTTGCTTCTACTATTGAATTTTTTTCGGATTGTAAGGCAACATGTGCTGCCCCTACTCTAAGGGTATTTGTCGCAAATTTGTTGGTCAGCTTTACCCGCACTTTTGTACCGCCCAATTTTGTAAATACATTAAGCCGTAAGGTCTGGTTGTTAAACGTAGGGGCGAACTGTGTGGCACCCATTACCGTTGTTGACAAAAATGAGGTGGCCCAGCTATCAATCCATTTCCCGGCTTTCCGGTTATCATCATTAGAAGTGTCTTTTGCTGAATCGGTCTTATTAAATGCATGAACAATTATAGAAGCTGATAGTACAATGGCAACTAAGAATATTATTTTACCTGAATATTTTTTTTTCATAATGGCTTATTAAAAATTTAATCTGTTAATCAACGCAGCAACGGCTGTACGTAAAGAATCTTTTGCTTTGGTTCCCGGCACATGAAACATTCCACAGGGATATCAAATGAAACCATTTATGAATAGTGTCTGTGAAGAATGTCTTACCCTGAAATAAGTTGACCGTTTTTTATGATTAAATATTGTGTCAATTTACTTGTTTTACCCGGAACATTGATAAGCTTTTAAAAAAAAATTCCTATCGGTTTTTTAAAACCTTATCAACATTCCTACCTTTAAGCGGCCAGTTTCCTGTACGACTTATATTGGTGTTCCTGATTGTTATGAGCATACTGCGGCGTTTGCATTTCCAGTGATTTGTGACGTCTCTTGTTATTATATATATGCACTGCTTCCTTCACCATTTTTTTTGCTACCTCCAAAGTTGGGATAGTTTTAATCAACCCAAATTCATATTTTAGTATCCCATTTATTCTTTCAGCAACCGCATTCTCATAGGGGTCGTATTTTTCGGTTGTACTTAAAATCATTCCTCTTTTTTCAGCAAATTCTGAATAATCCGGACAGCAATATTGAATGCCTCTGTCACTATGGTGAATAACATTTTTGTGTGAATACTGCCTGTTTTTAACCGCCATTTTTAAGGCTTCTTTTACCAGGCTAACTTTCATATTGTCATCTATACAAAGTCACCTGTTCAAAACGACATATCGATTTTTAGAAATGGATTGATTTTTGAGAGAGGGATAACGAGTAGCCAACTATTTTGTTATAATTTTAATAAACGAAAAAAAGCCGAAACATGCGACATTCTAAAAACAACCCAATATTAAGGACCACTTTTTTTGCTCTTATCACGACAGTAATTATTTCTTTATTACCCTCGTGTGCAAGAAAAATATCTTTTCTTCCCTCGTCGTTGACACCTGCGGCCACAGGAAAAGTGAAGATAAAAAAAGACAAAAACAACAATTATAATATAGAGGTAAATATTGAACATTTGGCCCCCTCGGACAAAATTGACCCTCCTGCAAAAGCGTATGTAGTATGGATAGAGACAGACCAAAACGAAACAAAAAATATGGGGCAAATCAATAGTTCGTCGAGCTTTCTGTCAAGCAAATTAAAGGCTTCCTTTAGTGCGGTTTCTCCATCCAAACCCACCAGGGTATTTATCACGGCCGAAGACAACCCATCGGCATTTTACCCGGGAAGCAGGGTAATTCTTACAACTAAAACTTTTTAGGTTTGTCAATTAGACAAATGAAATTTACTTAGACAGCAGACGAACAAATAAACAGGATCTTTATTTAATCTTTATCGACTGATGTTGGTGAGGGGAGAAATTATACTCAATGTGTAGAAAATTAATTTCAACCTATAATGAACGAACCTGACGACCCGTCCAGGAAAGAAAATAAAATACTTTTTTATTTTCTTCCACTCAAAATCAAATTGAATAATTATGGGTAATAAATACCTCCTGATTTTATCTTTTGTACCTTCTTCGCTAACCGGTTTTTCTGAAACATTTGACAAAGCCGGATTGGATAAGTAACTGCAAAAATGACGTTAACAAAGAATGGCAACACGTTCATAGGCGCGCTACAGGTCAATCCCTGCAAACCTCAGCGCAACAGCAAAAGATCAATTTGAATTGGAAAGAGCAAGCGCCGTCTTTGAATTTAACCCCCGCAAAAAAAACGATTGTAAAACAAGGAGGCAGAGACCATCATTTTACAAAAGATGAATAAAGGTGTTACTCTGAACTAGCCGAAGGATGTCGAACGTGAGCTAGTGGAAGGGTGCACCCTTTACTTTCATCTCTAATGTGTAAGCTGCCTGTGAAGCCGTTATGAACAAGGTTTTTCCGTCTTTGCCGCCAAAGCAAAGGTTTCCAATCCAACTGGCAGGAACAGGTATAGATCCAATTTTTTCTCCCTTCTTATTAAATACAAATACGCCTTTTCCTGATAAATAAACATTCCCTTTATCATCCAGCGTCATTCCATCTGAGCCCTGCTCAACAAATAATTTCTTGTTGGACAGTGTTCCATCGGGATTCATTTCAAAACGGTAAGTCTTGTTGCCTTCAATGTCCGCTACATACAGATATTTTCCATCGGGCGTACCTACAATGCCGTTTGGCTTTTGCAACGTACTGTCAACAATAAAGGGTTGGCTTTTTCCTTTGGGCAGATAGTATACTTTCTGGCCGTCAATATCAGGTTTGGTTCTTGTCCAGTAATCGCGCTGATAATATGGATCGGTAAAATAAATACCTCCTTTACTATCTATCCACAGGTCATTGGGGCCGTTCAGCCTCTTGCCCTGGTAGTCTTTCATCAACACTGTTACCTTTTTATCTTTAGATATAGACCACAACTCATCTTTTTCATCTGAACATGAAATGAGGTTTCCTTTTTTATCAAAATAAAGTCCATTAGCACGGCCGGTTTTATCCATAAAAAGAGAAAGTTTTCCTTTAATATCGTACTCCCATATTTTATCGTTGGGCTGGTCCGTGAAGAAAATATTTCCTTCTTTATCTACAGCCGGGCCTTCAGTAAATTTAAATTGATTGGAAACTAAGTGTAACTGAGCACCTGCCGCTACTACGGTTGGGGCTTCAGGTGGCTGAGTGCCCGATTGGCTAAATGACGAGGAACTCATAATTAAAAAGATAACGATTGATAATGTTGTTGTTGAATACTGTTTCATAAAAATATATAAATGAGTTGATGCAAAGATAAAATTAACTGTGTTGGAAAATAGGAAAAGCTGTTAATTGTGTGATTACCGTTTAATCGAAAAAAATGAAATTACATTTATAATTGAACAAAAATGCATTTCATAGTTTAATAATTCACTGTTTGAACAGGCTGTCTGCCTGGAAGTAAGCGATTGCATCATAAAATTACCTTGGTTTTTGGTTAATTAAGATGAACAACTAAGGCTCAAGGAAGATATAGAAAAACTTCTGCTGTTTAAGGCAGAAGTCATTTGATAAATTCAACTTGGGGTTTGGTTTTTCGTCCGATTATTATCGGATTGGATATTGGCTTAGTTTTCTAAGCCGGTTTTCACTGGATTTGGAGCCGTTCCTCTAAAAAAAGGGTCGGAAGTTTTCTTTTCAATGGATTTGGATAAAAACGGGAGTTGAATGTTTGTGATCACCAATCAACAAGACAAAGTTAAAGAATTGCTAAAATAAAGCAATAGTGCTATTGCTCTATTTTTTCGCTTCTGTATTTACTGTATCCGTCGTAATTGTACTAATATTTTTTTTCGTACAATTACGAAAAAAAATGAAAATCATTCGTAAAATTTCGTTTGATGATGTATATTACATTAAAATTGGAAATTGATTAATGAGTTTTTGAAATTTCAGGATTCAATTTATCTTCGTTTTTATGTCGAAGTATTTAATCACCGGTTTAGGGAATCCTGGAAATGAATATGCTCACACAAGACATAACATTGGTTTTGATGTGTTGGATGCATTTGTTTTGAAACACAATTGTTTTTTTCAGTCTTCGCGATTGGCCAATTTGGCCGAAGTAAAATTTAAGGGGAAAATATTCGTTTGTATAAAACCAACGACTTTTATGAACTTGAGTGGGAGGGCTGTGAAGTATTGGCTTGACAAGGAAAGGATAGAGATAGAGAATTCATTGACGATAGTAGATGACTTGGCGCTGCCGGTTAGTAAATTGAGGTTGAGAAAAGGAGGAAGTGATGCGGGGCACAATGGATTGAGAGATATTCAAAACATTTTAGGCACAGATGAGTATCCGAAGCTGCGATTTGGAATCGGCAATCAATTTCCTAAAGGAATGCAGGTGGAATTTGTTTTAAGCCACTGGCTACCTGAAGAAAGAGAAACCATAAAATTGAAAATTGAAAAAAGCGTAGAGATAATTGAGAATTTTGCAACCATGGGAATAGATAGAGCAATGAATGGGGTAAACAATCTTAAGTTTTAATTTTGTTTGCATAAACCCCTTTTTTAATTTGTTTTATATATTTTCGCACCGCCTTTGAAAATGCCCTACTAAAACCTATTTGAGAATGAAGATATTTTGTATTGGGCGTAACTATGCCAAGCATGCTGATGAACTCGGAAATGAGATTCCAGATGAACCGATAGTTTTCATGAAACCCAAAAGCGCCCTGGTACAGGGGCATACACCTTTTTACTACCCGGAATTTACTAATGAACTTCATTACGAAGCCGAACTAGTACTACGCATTAGTAAAAACGGCAAATACATCCAGGAGAAACATGCTGCCAATTATTATAATGGAATTTCTGTGGGAATCGATTTCACGGCCAGGGATATACAAACTAAATTGAAAGAACAAGGACTGCCATGGGAAAAAGCAAAAGCTTTCGACAATTCCGCCGCAGTTGGAAAATTTATTGACCTAACGCCTGCTATTGATATAAAAGCTATCAATTTTTCGTTCGAAAAAAATAACGAAGTAGTTCAAAAGGGTAATTCTCGCGAAATGATTTTTTCTATTGATAAAATTGTTTCTCATATCTCCAATTATTTTTCAATAAATATAGGCGATCTTATTTTTACAGGAACGCCTGCCGGCACGGGAGAATGTATGGTTGGCGATAGTTTCAAAGGATATTTTGAGAAAGAAGAAGTTCTCTCCCTTGAAATAAAATAAATATTTCATTTTGTGATTTTCTTATTAATTTCACGACCTCGTGATTGTTATTGGAATTCGATTTAAGCTTGATCATTTTTTCTGAAAAGAAATTAGGTGATTTAATTTTTTTAAAGTGACAGGGTAAAACCTATGTCAATGGCAATACGTTTTTTTTAATTAATTTCTTTTACTTTAAAATCCATTTATTTTTTATGAAAAGTTATTTTCTTCTTTTACTTATGGGGTGTGCTTTGTTTCAATTTTCGTGCACCAATAAAAAAACTGCTAAACCTCGTGTGCTTGTATTTTCGAAAACGGCGGCATTTCATCATGGATCTATCGCGAAAGGCATCGATGCCATAATAAAACTTGGACTTGAAAATGGTTTTGATGTGGATACCACTACCAATTCTGATAAATTCAATGAGGATACACTGAAACAATATGCTGCGGTTATCTTTTTGAGCACCACGGGCCATGTGCTGGATTACAGGCAGCGCGCGGCTTTTGAACGCTACATTCAGGCAGGTGGCGGATTTGTAGGAGTACACGCCGCAACAGATACGGAATATGATTGGGGTTGGTATGGAAGACTGGTAGGCGCTTATTTTAATGGGCACCCCAGGCCTCAGGAAGCCAAATTTATAATCAAGGACAGGGATTTTCCTGCTACTAAGTTTTTTAAAGATACTGTTTGGACCAGAACGGACGAACTTTATAATTTTAAAAAAATAAATCCTGATATTCATGTCTTAATTACTATTGATGAAAAATCTTATGAAGGCGGTACCAATGGCGCTTTTCACCCGATGAGCTGGTATCACGATTATGATGGAGGACGGGCTTTCTATACTGAAATGGGGCATACAGATGAATCTTATGTAGAGCCGCTTTATCTGCAACATTTGCTTGGCGGAATAGAATATGCGATTGGGAACGGCAAACAACTGGATTATTCCAAAGTGACCAGGCAGATGCCGCCTGACGAAGATAGGTTTACTAAAACATCCCTGGTAAAAGGAACTTTTTTTGAACCAACCGAAATGACAATTCTTCCCAATCTTGATATCATCGTACTTCAGCGCCGTGGCGAAATTTTAAAATACGATCATGTTACAAAACAAGTGAAACAAGTTGGTTTCCTGAATGTATATTGGAAAACAGATCATACGCCCGGTGTAAATGCAGAGGAAGGATTATTAGGTATATCTAAAGACCCACACTTCGCTCAAAACCATTGGGTCTATATTTATTACAGCCCTAAAGATACCTCCGTGAATCGCTTATCAAGGTTCACCTTTGAAAATGACACCATTGATATGAAGTCAGAAAAAATAATTCTTCAATTGTATGAACAACGGGAGATTTGTTGTCATACAGGTGGCTCCATTGCATTTGGCCCCGACGGATTATTATATTTTTCAACTGGTGATAACTCTACACCATTTAATGAAAGGGGTGCAAAATTTTTAACCAACAGTTTTGCTCCCTTGAATGACATCCCCGGCCATCAGCAATATGATTCAAGGAGATCCGGAGGAAATACTAACGACTTGCGTGGAAAAATCAATCGTATTCGTGTAATGGACGATGGTACCTATCAAATACCGGCTGGTAATCTTTTTCCTAAAGGTGAAGCCAATACAAGGCCTGAAATATATGTGATGGGAGATCGTAATCCTTACCGTATTTCTGTAGATCAGAAAAATGGTTTTCTTTATTGGGGAGAAGTAGGCCCTGATGCAAATAATGACAGCATGGCAACACGCGGACCACGAGGTTATGACGAAATAAACCAGGCGCGCAAGGCTGGATTTTTTGGCTGGCCGTTATTTGTTGGAGATAATTATCCTTACAGACAATTTGATTATGCAACAGGAAAGAGCGGAAATCTTTTTGATCCGGCACATCCCGTAAATGACTCCAGAAATAATACAGGGCTTAAAGAGTTGCCACCCGCTCAACCTGCATTTATCTGGTATCCTTATGACGTCTCTCCTGATTTTCCTGAACTTGGCTCAGGCCCTCGTACCTCCATGGCTGGTCCGGTTTACTATTCAAGTATGTTTCCTGAGAAGACGCGGCTTCCGGATTATTATAATGGGAAATTATTTATTTATGACTGGATGAGAGGATGGATGTTTGCTGTTACTATGTTGCCTAATGGAGATTTTGACGAAATGGAACCTTTTATGGAGCATACAAAGCTTAACAATTGTAGTGATATGGAAGTAGGTCCAGACGGCAAGTTATATTTATTGGAGTATGGATCAGGTTGGTTTCAAAAAAATCCAGATGCAGGCTTGTCTGTTATAGAT
>Ga0207933_1002975_pt1 | contig 10437 bp, 9 predicted proteins | sample NGESurdeep092012_4_FD_184488 | JGI IMG/M metagenome (GOLD analysis project Ga0207933, IMG submission 184488) | Arctic peat soil microbial communities from Barrow, Alaska - NGEE Surface sample F53-3 deep-092012 (SPAdes) | ecosystem: Environmental > Terrestrial > Soil > Wetlands > Peat ...
AAAATAAATTATCGGGGAAAAGTAAAAAAATTTAAAAAGTTCACGGATGCAGCGTTTTCTCATCATTGAAGTTGGCGTATTCATTGGTTTTAAAATCGCTCATCCGCACAATCACGTCTTTGGGATAAAAAGCCGCTGCAATAGTAGCCACTCCCTGCGAAAGCTGGTCCACAAAATATTTTTCCTTATCGGGATAATGATGCGTTAATTCTTCAATTTTTTGTTTGGCTGCCGCGTCTTTCAATTCATTAAATTTCACCAATGCCATCGGGTGAATTTGTACGGAATGGGTGATGATAAATTCAATACGCATCAGCCCAACCCCATCGTTCGGGTAAAATGATAGTTCGAATGCCTTGTCCGGATCGCCTACAATCAGCATAACTTCAGTTGTTTCAGGTTTTTTAATAGATGAAAAATCATGGTCTGTTACGTTGAAATTTAATTTCCCCTGGTAAACAAAACCTGTTTTTCCTTCACAACAGGAAACGGTGATCATTTCTCCATCAGTAATTTTATCAGTAGCGTTGGCGCAGCCCACGATTGCCGGAACACCCAGTTCCCTGGCGACAATCGAAGCGTGGCTGGTTCTGCCGCCTTTGTTGGTAATGATTGCCGCAGCTTTTTGCAGAATCGGATCCCAGTCGGGGCTGGTCGTATCGGTAACGATTATTTCACCGGCTTGTAATTTGTCCGCTTCATCGGGCGAATGTAAAATTCTTGCTACACCGGTGGTTATTTTTGAACCGATAGCTTCGCCCTGCACCAGCACAATTCCTTTATCTAATAATTTATATTCTTTTACCAGCAAAGGATTTCGTTGTGAATGAACCGTTTCGGGTCTTGCCTGGATGATAAAGATTTCGTTGGTAATACCGTCTTTTGCCCATTCAATATCCATTGGTTTCTGGTAATGGTTTTCTATGATTATGGCCCAATTGGCAAGTTTCATTATTTCTTCATCGCTCAGCACAAAAAGTTCCTGTTTTTCTTTGGGTGTATCTATATTAATCACAGGTTCATTTTCATCATTGCTATAAATCATAGTCTTGGTTTTTTCGCCCAATTTTTTTTGAATGATGGCGTTTTTGCCCTGAAGCAAAGTGGGTTTGAAAACCAGAAATTCATCGGGCGTAACGGTTCCCTGAACAATGTTTTCGCCCAATCCCCATACGCCGCTGAGGTGTACAATATCGCGAAAACCCGATTCGGGTTCCAGCGTAAAACCCACGCCGGATGAAGCTTTATCTGAACGCACCATTTTCTGAACGCCCACAGATAATGCTACTTTTTGATGTGCAAAACCGTTTTCCTCCCTGTATTTAATCGCCCTGTCGGTATAAAGCGAAGCATAGCATTTTTTTATGGCATTGAGCACAGCCACACCACCCTTGATGTTCAGGTAACTTTCGTGTTGCCCTGCAAAACTGGCCTGTGGCAAATCCTCTGCAGTGGCACTACTTCTCACGGCCACTTCATAATCATTTTCGCCGCATAATTCTTTGTACGCCTGCAAAATCGAAGATTGAAGTTTTTGAGGAAGCTCACCGGCAAGCATCAACTCCCTTGCTTTTGCACCGGTTTCATTAAGGTTCTCATAATTATTACTATCCAATTGACTCATCAAATCATCCAATTTTGAATGCAATGAATTTTGGGCAAGAAACTCTTCAAAGGCATAAGTAGTGGTGGCAAAACCATCCGGAACAGCAATTCCCTTTGAGGTAAGTTTGGAAAACATCTCGCCTAAAGAAGAATTTTTGCCGCCTACGATTGAAATATCTGCTATCCCGATTTCTTTAAACTTTTTTATGTAAGTATTCATGAGAATTATTTTTTTGTTGGCTAATGGCTATTTGCTAATGGAAAAAAGCTATCAGCTAAAAACTATTCCATAGCTCATTTTTTTAACAACAAAACTACTTTTACTCGCTTCCGGAAATACTGACAATCATCAGCGAAAAATTTGATCGTCGTCAGTTGCAGGAAAAGTGGTTAGTAAATATTAAGAAAATGGTTTCATGATTTTTATTCTGAAACTTTCCTGCTCAGCGCTGCCAAAGTATACGGTTATCTTCCAAAGGCGCTGAAATACCCTCGTAGCAAGGTTTTATGCGTGCCGTGTAATCTGCCGCTTTTCTTTTTGTTTTTACAATAGTATGAAAAACATAACTTTCTACATTTTGACTTGTCTCAGTTTTCATTTTTAATATTTCAGGCTCAGCGCCATTCATACCTTCAGCAAATAGCTCCACGGCAACCTGTTCGGGATGAATGCCATTCAACCCAATAAAAATTTTAAATTCATATCCGCCTTCCACATTTCTAATGGTGGTTTCACCAAAATGAATTTGCTCCCATTTATTTTTATAGAATTAGGCTTTTAAGTCGTGAATTGGTTAATAAATAATGGTTTTGTTTGAATCATTGTTACGATTAATTTATGAAAGTTGTTTTCCCAAAATCCCCTACGATTGAACCGATAGAAGAATTCGTTGAGATAAGCCTGCATATGCTTTTCGCTACACTTATGATATACACAAACAGAATTGAACTTGGATTAAAATTTTTAATGGGAATCCCTTCTGTGTTCGTGTTCATAGCAAGATATTAACCTGGCAGGCTCGCTGAGCATGCAAATGCCCGGGATGCAAATGTCGGGGATGGATATGGGCGGGATGGATAACATGAACATGAAAAGAATGGACATGAAGAATATGAAGATGGATAGTTCAGGCATGAGAGGAGCTACCGGAAGGATATGAAGATGGACAGCTCTGAAATGAATAATGGAATTGACATGAAAGATATGAATCATTCAGAAATGGGCAATATGCATAGAATGGATATGGGACAGGAAGGCAGTGAAGATTCGATCATATTTAATTACGATATGCTAAGTGCATTGCATCCTACAAATTTTGATACCACCAAACATCCGGTGCGCAATCTTACATTTAACCTTACCGGCAGCATGTGGCGATACATTTGGAGTATTAATGGCAAAACGCTTTCTGAAAAAGATTCTATCCAGGTAAAAGAAGGTGAGATATTGCGCATTACCATGAAGAACCAAACCATGATGTACCATCCCATGCACCTGCACGGGCATTTCTTTAGAGTGTTGAATGCAGACGGAACCGATTCGCCATTAAAACATACGGTGATTGTACCACCGATGCGTACCATTACCATTGAATTTTTGGCAGATGAAGTGGGGAATTGGTTTTTCCATTGCCATATTCTTTATCACACGATGGCTGGTATGGCGCGCAGTTTTCAGAACAAAAATTATGAAGCGCCACCGATAATGAAAAACTATCCCATGAGTAAATTGTTTAACGATGACAACCATTGGTTTTTCTGGGGCGACGCCACTGTTGCTTCCAATCTTGAAGGAGGCTATTTATCATATTCCAACCGTAAAAATTGGGCGCAGGTGAAGGGCGATTACGGCGTAAGGCAAGAGGGCAAAAGCTATCAAACCTCTTCCGACGGGTTGAAAACGGCGCATCCGTATGAAGTCACTAGTACTTACGAACACTTTGTAACGCGTTTTTTAAGGCTTTATGTGGGTGTAGTTGCCAGTAATCAGGATGAATACACTAAATATTACATAGATCACAACAAACCGGTTCCGCAAAATGTTGTAAGAGGTTTGGTGGGCTTATGCTACCTGTTGCCGCTGTTCTTAAACGCCGATCTAAGAATTGATTCGCGGGCGCATGTACGTTTTACCCTGAGTGGCGAAACCTGGCTTTTTCCACGGCTATGGCTTACTTATATAGCCAATACCGACAAAGAATACGAAGCCAATTTAGAATATATGCTCAACCAGCATATCTCATTAACAGGCGGCTACAATTCTGACTATAATTGGGGCGGCGGTGTAATGGTAAGGTTTTAAATCGCCGGTTTGGTGGGGGCACCAACCGGGGCAGGCCGCCGTGGGCGGTGTCTACCTCCCACAAGCGGCGGTCATGCGAGAATTTGGGATGCACCCTCATGCATGGCCTATAATAATTTAAGTATTTAATTATTTAAATTATTACTAAAAATGACTAGAGTTATAAAAACAACTGGCATGGAGTAGATGTTTATTTAATCTTAAAAAACATCTTTAAACAAAAAAACCATTTTCTGATTGCAGTTCTTTTTTTAAGGGCCAATAATTCCGATCGGTACTTATAGAAAATAATCATTCTTAAAAAATTGTTTTCTACCGAAAAACTTCTGTAGCTCCTTTTTAATCGAAAGATTCCTCGCAGCTTGCTGCGGGGTGGCTGTTTGTATTTGTGCGTTGGCTGCATTTTGTATTCGATACCTCGGCAGCTTGCTGCGGGGTGGTTCATTTTCTTCAGATTTTTTTTGCTTTAATATTGGTGTCCGGGCATATTTCATAAAAAATTCCGATGCGGCTTCTGATTTTAGCTATTGCTTCATGGTGCGTTTCACTTTTTTTACTTCTGTCCTTTACTTTAGTGGCACCAATAAAATTATCGGCTTGTTGCCTGTATTGAACCAATGGAAGGTTTACAAAATGCACTACACCTTTTGATGAAGCTACAAATACAAGCCACCAATCGTGAATAATATACGACGGAAAAGGAATTGCAGCTATGGCTATTTCACGTCTAAATACAACTGCATGGCCCGAAATACAATTTGCAATAATAAATGGAGAGCAATTGTTATAGGTAGAGAGGTTTTTAATATTGGAAATTTTTCTGTTATCGTTTTCCCTTTTTCATCTATAAATTCAGAATCACAAAATACAATTTCCTTACCATTCATTTCCCTCATCAATAATTCAATCTTATGTTTGTCCCAAATATCGTTTTGATCGCAAAGAGCAATAAAGTTGCCAGTTGATAAGGATATTCCTTTTTTCAAAAGTTTTAATAGGTCCTATATTTCTTTCATTCGCAAACACTTTCATATTGCTATGCAATAAGGCAAATTGATGAAGAATGGAAACAGTGGTATCAGAAGAATAATCATCTACAACAATAATCTCAAGATTAGGATAGGTTTGCTCAAAAACTGAATCCAGTTGTTCCTTCAAATAACGTTCTCCATTATAGGTTGCTATTACTACCGAAACGAAGGGAGAATTTATTAAATAATCCATTTATTGAATATGATAAGTGATTGTACGGACTTATTTTCTGTTCCCGATACGGCATATTTGTTGTTTCTAAGGATACATTGTTATCGTTGGCATTGATATTGTTTGTCCCGCAATTACCTGTACATTGTTTATTAAGGTATCCTTGTAAGGTGCAGTTGCTTTATATAAAACGCTATATGTCGCCGGGATTATTCCCCTTATTTTATATTCGCCATCTTCCTCCGGCATGGCATAAGCAGTATCTGTACTGTTGTAAACGATAATAGTTGTATTAGCTGCAGGAGGTGTTACTAATCCTGCCAATTGTCCGGTATTATTATCTGTATATGATATTATTTTGGGTTCAAAACAATAACGCCCCAATTGATAATTGATGGATTTGGCTACATTAAAATCTACGCGCAAGATCGCTTGTCCGTTTGTAAGCGTATCGATTGTATTGGACGTAACACTTGCATAAATGTAAGGTTCGCTGTCGCAAAGTGTAAGAAAATAAAAATGAGTACTATCAGTCCAGATGGTATTATTGGCTCCAAACGTAATCCGGATTTTGGTTATCTTACCTACCTGTGCAAAACTATTAGCTGCTAATGTGTCCATCCCGTTTGTAAGCTTCAACAAGTCATAAATATGTGGGGTAATGCTCAAAGTATCCCATTTACCATAATGATTTTCGTGAATGTTATCATTTCCTGAATCATGGTCATTATTGTAATAAGAATCATCATGTACTACTTTGCTGGTATCCACTTTTACTTCTATGTATCTTATATCCACCAACACTTTCAGCATTTTAGCGATGGGGCCGTCATTAATATAAACAGATACAAGATGTTTACCTGGAGGTGCGATATTTGTTGTTGTTGAATTATTTACTTTTTTACAGGAAAAGAAAAATGCGAAAAGCAATGCAGTAAAAAATAAAAAGGGTAAAATCATTTTTGTATTTTTCATCATTTTTGTTTTATAAGTGAATAGAAAGCTGCATCTTAAAGATTCTTGAAACAATAGAAATAGATAGCAAGATCCCCTGGTTTGGTTGGCTCTTATTCATTTTCGTTTTGAAAAAAAACAATTTATTCCGAAGTAATCATTCACAAAACTGTATGCCTATTGGATGAATTGGCGAACAATTAAAGTAACTTTTATTGATTATTTAGCATGTCCCGAACATTATTTGAAGCTAATTTTGTCATTTCAACAGTTAACCTTTTATTTTTAAATATAAAATTCTCATGTTGCTTTTAAGGGCGGCTTTGTGTTTTAAAAACAATATTCCGGTATCCGTATTTAAAATTTGGATTAAAGAGTTAGTTTTCTGGATTTTTTTGGGGGATTACCCAACTAAATTATTTCATTGTATGTCTTTATGATCGAAGATATGGAAGACTGCGAGCAGCTTATAATTTCAGGATGTATATCTGGCAACAGGGCTTCCCAGGCGAAGCTTTATAACCGCTATGCCCGAAAAATGATGGGTGTTTGCCTTTGGTATTCGAGAAACAGAGAGGAGGCAGAGGAAATATTGCATGACGGGTTTATGAGAGTTTTTACCTACATTAATAAATATAAAGGAGAAGGATCTTTTGAAGGATGGATAAGAAAAATAATGATCAATGCTGCTTTGTCCAAATACAAGAATAAATCTTATAATCTTAAACCGGTCATTTCATTTGATTCAGAAACACACCACGGATTTGTAAGCGCTGATTTTGCGAATAATTACGATGAAAAAGAATTGATAAAACTTGTGCAAACCTTATCGCCGGCATATCGGATGGTATTTAATTTGTTTGTGTTTGAAGGAATGAAGCACCGTGAGATTGCTGAGGTACTAAAAATTTCCGAAGGCACTTCCAAAAGTAACCTTGCAGATGCAAGGAGAATATTACAGGAAGCTTTAACCCCGAAAAAAAAAATCTTGCCATAAAACTGAAATCGTATGGATGAAAATTTACATGATATGGATGACCTTTTTAGCAGGGCTTACAAAGATTTTGAGGATGAGCCTTCGGATGGTTTATGGAATAAACTGGAAGCCAGCCTAGATCATAAAGATGCAAAAAGATACAAGAGGAGATTTATTATATGGAAAAGTGTAGCTATTTTGCTTCTAATTGTTTTATCCGGAATATTAATTCACAAATCATTTTATAATATCATCCCTGGGAATGGAAATAGAAAAAGCATCACTTTTGGTAAAAAAGATAGCGTTAATAAACAAAATAAAATAACTCCAAATCTTGAAAAAGATAAAGATAATTACTCAGATTCTTCAAAAAATGAACTTGCCCAAAATTCTAATAATCCATCAGGTAATGCTAACCTTAACCCAGGAAAAAACAATACGGATAATAACATTGTTATTAACCCGGCCGATAAATCGCGATTAGGAAATTCAATAATTATAAAAAAAACAGGAGCGGTCTTGCAAGTAAACAAAGAAAAAAATCAAAAACTGAATTTCCAAAAGAATACCCTGATAGCTAAATCAAAAAACCAAACCTACAATTATCAGCCCAATAATATTTCAGCCGAAAAAGCAACAAAACTAAAAGACCATCAAAAAATATTTTTAGCAGAAAAGGAAAAATTGAATATGGAAGAATTTACTGATTCCCAAAATTATAAACCAAATGAGATAGACAGAATTAAAACTACGGGTTTGTTCAATTTAAACATCCAATTGCAAAACAAACCACTAATTTTTAATAAAGATTCCCTAACAGCAAAATGGAGCGCAGGGGTAAATAAAAAAGTAGTTTATCAAAAGTTTCGTCCATATTGGTCTGTTACGGGTTATGCAAATACCGAATGGGCCAATTATAATTTAGTAGATAATTCTGTAGCAATTATGCGTAATCCATCCCAACAAATCACCGGTGATGAGCGGCATGAAGGATCGTATTCCTTCGGATTATATATTACAAGACAATTTTCCCGTAAATGGGGATTGAAATCAGGCGTCTTTTTTTCCAATACCAATATAGGAATTTCACCTCATAATATTTTTGCTTCAAAAACACCTAATGGGAAAGTTGCCTTTCAATACAATACTTCTTCAGGATATGGATTCATTAAACCTGATTTTGGACAACCACTTTCTGTTGGAGATAGTATTTTTTGCAACGAAGCAGAACAAAACCTTCAATCTTTAAATGTTCCCACTATGGCCACCTATACATTTAGCAAAAATAAATTTGCTATAACTCCCGGAGCAGGCTTATCATTTAGCTACGTTACCAAGGTCTCCATAAAAACTGAAGTAACAGATATGCTGAATTACGAAACGGAGCAAATAAACGGGCTTAATGGATTGAAAAATTTTCATACTTCATTTATCGCCGATATCAACCTGCAATATAATTTTAATAAAAGATGGTCAATAAATCTTCTTCCACAGTTCAGGTGTGCAATTACCCAAATTACCAAAGATCATATTGTCAAGACATTTCCCTATAGATATGGAATAGGAGCGGGGCTTACTTATAAATTTTAAATTCCTGCCCAACCATTTGCCATTTATTATTGTCTATATTTTTATAAAAAAGAAGTGAATTCAATTTGAAGAAAGATAAAAAGTGGGAGGCAAAGGTTCCTGCTTTAGCAGTGTTAATTTCAAGTGTTAATTTCAAAAAGATATATAGCCCTATTCCTGCTCTATTATTGTATAAGTTTAAATTTTATACTATGTGGCAAAGTTCGAAGGATATTTTTTTGATAATTTTCTATATCACGATAATATTAATTTTATTCATATTAATCTTACTGATTGTTATTTTCTCGATTCACTAATCTTCATGATTGATATTTACGCTTCAAAAAGCAATAAACGCTATCGTTAAAAAAAGAAAATGCTATCAATTAAAATACTAAACAGAATCGCTGTATTTTTCATTTCATCTTATTTAATTTTGACGGTACTGTTTATAAAATACTATAAAATAAAAATAATCGGCAACTCGAAAAATCAAATTTACCAGTGCATGGAAATTCATTTTAATTCCAAAATTATTACAGCCTGCGGGATAAATGAGTATATAAATGATGGGGGAAAATTAAAAAAATAATAATTATTATTTTGATTTTGGGGTTGTTCTGCCTCTCTCATCTGTTTGGGAGAGACATTTTTTTTATAAGGTGGTTTTAAGATAAATGATATTCTTCTAATGATCTGTAACCCTGAATTTCACCTGGGCAAGCAAATGTAAGTTTAGTTATTTATAGCTTTAAAGGGCGTATTTCTTTTCGATTGTTCCAAATCAGGATTGACTTTTTGGGCGATTGCTTTAAAACAGACCGGGTATTTTACTTTTTATCGTTTGGATGCTGTGATAAAAACACATAATTCAATGAGGTGAATCAACAATCAATATAAGTTTCAACTCTCTCTTGTCGCCGTATTATTTTTTCCAGTGTTTATTTTTACTGCCTCCTATTGTAAAAGTTCGGGAAAAATTGAATCCCCAACGAAATTGCCCTTTGCTCCAATTAGAAGTTGTTCCAGGAATAAACTGATTTTCAAGAATAGAAGTTGCATTGGTAAAATCAATATGAAATACATGGCCGCCGGTTTCAATTTCCAACCCTACAGCCAAAGGATTATAAAATAAAGTATTGAATTGCGTACTAAAATAATTTGTCACCTGGCTCGAACGGAATGGTAAAAAATAATCAGCTACTATGGCCATCCTTTTTGTAACTTTTATCCTTCCGCCGATTCCCATGGCGAACATATTTTTTGGATCGGGGCCAACTACATCTTCTCGTCGTACATAAGTCGGTAATAGTTCCAGTGAAAAATTGCTACTGAATTTACGCGCAATAATTATCTGTCCTACACCGCTCAGCCTGCTTTTAAAATTTTTGAAATCCGCATCGGTATTGGTTATTTGGCTAGCCATAGTACTAACAATTCCTCTGCCAAATAAAGTAATTGCTAGTGGAACTTGATTATTTATTGTTTGCTGTAATAGTCGGTATTTTAGGGTGCCATACAAAAGCTGCGTTTGATTTACATTAGCAAAATTCGCTGCACCTTTATCCCTGCCCAGCCCTACAGTCAAACGGTCGCTGATGCCATATTCAAACCCTATTAATACGTCAGAAATAAGATCAAAGCCATAAAAAGTTTTGCTCCCTCCATATTTTCCGCCGATATCGCCAAAACGATGGCCCACCTCAAAAAGCAGATCATGCTTATGCATCGTTTCAATTGTTTGGGCATTAATTAATATACCGGATTTAAAAGTAGCAATGACGGGCATATTATTTTGTGCCGAAGAATCGGCAAATAGATTGCTCAA
>Ga0207933_1002976_pt1 | contig 10433 bp, 7 predicted proteins | sample NGESurdeep092012_4_FD_184488 | JGI IMG/M metagenome (GOLD analysis project Ga0207933, IMG submission 184488) | Arctic peat soil microbial communities from Barrow, Alaska - NGEE Surface sample F53-3 deep-092012 (SPAdes) | ecosystem: Environmental > Terrestrial > Soil > Wetlands > Peat ...
GCACGCTGAGCGTGAAGATGCAGGACGGCCAACCGGGAGAGTTGGGTTCGCCGCCGGAGGTGCGCGTCCTGTTCGACGTGGGTGAGACCGACCCCAGTATCTACACATGGAGCGTCACGGAAGAGCTAAGCATCTACGATGTGCCCCTCTCGCAGATGGGGCAGTCGAGCATTGTGGCCCCGCCGACGGCGGTGACGGCCGTCAGTGACTCATCGACGGCCATTGTTGGAGTCGACGGTATCCTGACACCGCAGATCAAGGTGATGTGGGACACGCCGCAGGATCCGTTTGCGACCAAGATCGATTGCCAGTATCAACTGGCAGGCGCGAGCACCTGGAGGGATGCTGGAACGGTCTCCGTGGAGCTGAACGAGGCGTTTCTCGGCCCGATTGTCGCTGGCCAGAGCTACAACGTGCAGATTTGCGCGGTGCGGCCCAACGGCGCGTCTTCGGTATGGGTGGCCGTCACGATCACGGCGGGCGTGGTGCTCTCGATTGTCACGCAATCCGGCTTCGGGATTGGGTCGCTTATCGGGGAGGCGTTCTCAGATGGGACTGCAGCGATCGTCTGCAACCCGTTCACGACGTACATCGGAAGCATATCGCTGCCCATCTTGCCCGGCGGAGCTGTCACGCTCACGGGCCTCACGCAGCAAACGCAGTATTACGTCTATTACGTTGACCCCAGCTACATAGGCGGCAACGTGACGCCGATCGCAACCAAGCTGACCTCGGATTTCGTCGGCAAGCCGGGATATTTTTTGATCGACACGATCGTCACCCCGTATGCAGGGACTGGCGGGGTCGGGTCGGGCCTCGTGTATCCCACGTCGTTCAGCGATTCTGGCTCGCGAACGACTGGATTCCCAGGCTATGCCTACGATGGGAACCTCGATACCTCGGCGAACGTATCCGGCGCATTCACGCAGGGCGTTACGCACTCGACCGACAGGTTTTCGTTTGGTACGGGAACCTGGGGCGGCTTCTCTGGATCGAGCACGTCCGCGCGAACCCTTACCGTGATCGCGAGTGCAACGTTGACGGTGGGAGGAACGGGTACGCTGGGCTCCGCCACGATCACTGCGAATGTGGTGGGCGCTTCGACATTGTTGGTTACTTTCAGCGCTACGACCGCGAAAACAACCTACACGCTCAACCTTCCCGCTGGCACCGACTTCTCCACTGTTTCAGTGCAGGTGGATGCTGAGCCTGGTTCCGGCCTGGCGACCGGCGACACTTCGTCGACGGCCGTCGCAGTCTTCGAGATGTACATCGGATAAGGAGATTCAAAGATGAAATCCACTCTGCGGCTGCTATGTGCAGCCTTGGCCTTGTGCGCCTCTGCGTTTGCGCAGACGGGCTATACGACGGTATCGGCTGCGCACCTTCAGGACGCGACCGGAACGCTGCTCGCCAACGCCACCATCACCTTCACCCCGACGAACAATGCCGGAGGTGCGATCTCGTTTCGAGTGGGAGGCGCGGGCGGCCAGTCCATCGGCTATCCCGTCTCCACACTGGTCACCAACGGCGTGTTCTCTATCTCGCTCGCGGACACAACACTCACCGATCCCGTCAACGTCTGCTACGCCGTCACGCTCACCAGCAATATCAGCGGGAAGGCGCTCCCATTTCCTGGCTACAACTGCATTCAACCCAGCGGATCGACGTGGAACTTCGATACCTATGTCCCCGATTCCGCGCCGAATGCGATCGTCGTCGTCGGTCCCACCGGGCCTGTAGGGCCTGCCTGCGCTACGGGATCTGGCACCTGCAATATGACTGTGCCGATATCTCTCCCTAACGACACCTTTTTACCGCCTCAACTCTCGCCCGACACTCCGGCGCAGGCGGACTTGACGGCGACGAAGGTGTATGCGGATACGGTACAGATCGTGGCGCATAGGGAGTATCTCAGCCACGCCCATAAATTGCTCATGGCGAAGACCGGCGTGCCGCTCAAGATAACCTTCTCGGGAGATTCGACGACCGCTGGGGACTTCACTACTGCCCCTTACCGCATCACCGATGTCGTTCAATCCATTCTGAATAGCCGCGGCATCCCCGCTGTGATAACAAATGCGGGGCACTCCGGCAATACGACTGCGCAATGGCTTAGCACGTGGATCCCTGCGGATATGGCCGCCCCTCCAGACATCTATGTTGTGCGGTGGGGAATGAACGACCCCTACTGTGCTTCCACCTGCACTCAGTCAGCTGCCACGGACCTGGCCAACGCGCAACTCACGGCGTCCGAAATAAGGACGGGGCTGGCGACGATCCGTGCGAGCTACAACGTCGCGCAAATGTCCATCCTTTTGATGAGCCCGAACATGGCCTCCGACACTCCACACGGACGTACGCCCGGGTACTTTCAGCAGTTGTTTCCGCTCTTGCGGCAGGCAGCTATCGACTATCAATGCGAGTACATCGATACTCCCGATTTTTTGCAGGATATGGGGAGCGCTAATAGTTCCGACTGGATCAACGCGGACTACAGCGGCAGCGCTTACCATGTGCACCCGTTGAATGTGATGAACACGTGGCTCGGGAGTTTGATCGCCGATGCTTTGTTCCCTTCGTATTACACGCAAAACGTAACCAACACCTACTATCCTGTGGCTCAGCATGCTGCTTCGGATGCACCAAGCACCTATGAAGATGGGATATCTATACACCCCGCGATAAATTCCGGCGCTACGAATTGGGCGTTCACGGGGCTTGTAGAAACGACCAACCAATCAACCACCGCAGGCAACTATGCCATGCAGATTAATTGGGCATCCAATGCTAACTCGCTTGTCGCGTTTCGGATGTGGGCGGCCGCGGTGGGCACGTGGTCTCCCTGGGCATACGCAGGGAGTACGGTATCCATCCCGAGCGCGGCTCTCACGCTCTCCAATAGTTGGGCAAACTTCGGCGGCGGGAGTGCGACTGCAGCAGCGAGGATGGATGGCGGAGTTGTTAGGTTGTCCGGGCTGATAGCAGGAGGAACCACAACGACCTTGACCACGATAGCTACTCTGCCAGCAGCTTTGTGGCCAGCAGCTAATCGATGGTTTACGGTTCCGTTCTCGCCCACGGCGAACACCAACGGAACGGCAATTATTGTGGTGACGTCAGCGGGAGCCGTACAGATATATGCGGCACCAACAGGTGGTAGCTATCTACTTTCGCTGGATCCTGTCAGCTTCATTCCATAGCTTGCACCGCACCGCAATCCAGCAGACTGGCATCGACGCCAAGGAGACACACCATGAACCGCATACCGCGGCTGCTTCGTGCAGCTCTCGCTCTCTTCTGCCTACTCGGCTTTGGCTCATTCCTGAGCCACGCTGTGCTGGCGCAGACCACCACCGTCACTGCATCCGCGCTCAAGATCGGCGGGTATCCGATCAGCAGCGGTTCCATCTACATCACGGCGGTCGGCCCCTTTGGTCAGCCCATCGTCTACGCGGACGCCACTGGAGCGCAGAACGGTCCCAGCTCCATCGCCTGCAAGGTGCTCAATGGTGCGATCACGGGCGCGATCACCGAGACCGGCAGTGTAAGCGGTCCATGCGTCGTGCCCGACGCTACGCAGACTGTGCCAGCCAATCTGCTCTACTCGATCCAGGTGCAGGATCAGAGCGTCGGTTTACGTACTAGCGGCACAAGCTACACGCTTAGCGCAGTCGCGGGAGTGTCCGGTAGTACCTGGGCGCTGGATCACTATGCTCCGCCTGGGAGCTACCCCAGCACACAGCAGGTGCAGGCCTGGCAAGGGACCGCTGTTCCAACCTCCTGCGTCGCTCCATCGCAGTTCACGTTATTGCCTGGAGGAGCGTTTTATAACTGCGTGGGCGGCGTCTATGCGCTGGTGACTGGAGCGGGCGGCGCAACTGGTCCCGCTGGTGCAGTCGGTCCCGCTGGTGCAACGGGCGCAGCTGGTGCAACGGGTCCCGCTGGTGCAACCGGCGCAGCAGGTCTTGCAGGCGCGACTGGGCCTGCCGGTGCTACTGGCGCAACGGGCGCAACGGGCGCTGCGGGTACCAGCGTCAGCGCCATCCCGACGCCGCCAGCCGGTGCGCAGGTCTTTTCCGACATCAACAACACCGCAGCCACCTTCACCGGCGGCGGTGCGTGGACTGGAGATTCTGCGGACGCTGGCGGCGGTGCAGGCACATGCACGGTCACGGATGTATCCAGCCCCTCGCTGAGCGGCCATGCGCTGCAGTTGTCGGTTTCCAGCACGGTTTCAACATCCCCTGCAAACTGTCTTGGCTATCGGCATATCGGTTGCCCGACGCTTGCGGGAGGCTGCTCTCCGGTCACCGATCTGCACCTCCTCGAGGAGTATGACGTCTATATTCCGGCCGCCGACGTGGGCATTCAGGCTGTCGAGAACGATCCGGACATGTACGACACAAGCAATGAGTATTTCAACTCCCGGCAATGCGATGTCGCGACGGGGATGTGGCGCTTGTGGAACATGAGTACCGTCGCATGGATGACCACCAGCTATCCCTGCACGGCGTCTTTCCTTTCGCAGCGAGGCACCTGGCACCACGTGCGCGAGTACACCATCTTCAGCCGTGGATCCGTGCAGTCGATCTACCGCGCGTTTGAGCTGGATGGGGTGACCGTCTGGCCCAACCTGAATCAAGCCTTTTCAGCGAAGGCGAATGGTGGCGCCGCAACGCTGAATGTGGAGTTGCAGATGGATTTGAATAGCGCGGCCGGCACCGCGACGCAGACTTTGCTGATCGATAACCTCACCCTCACCGTTTGGCTGGGATAACAAAAAACAACTAGGAGACACACCATGAACCGCACACCGCGGCTGCTTCGTGCAGCTCTCGCTCTCGTCTGCCTGCTCGGCCTTGGCTCTCTTCTGAGCCCGGCTGCGCGGGCGCAAACCACCACGATCGGAGCCTCTACCCTCAAAATTGGCGGCTACCCCATCACCTCCGGCTCCATCTACATCACGGCCGTCGGCACGTTTGGTCAGCCTATCGTCTATGCGGACGCCACCGGAGCACAGAACGGCCCCAGCTCCATCGCTTGCAAGGTCCTCAATGGTGCAATCACCGGCGCGATCACCGAGACCGGCAGCGTCAGCGGTGCGTGCGTTGTGGCCGATGCCTGCCAGGCGACGCCAGCCAATCTTCTCTACTCCATCCAGGTGGTGGATCAGAGTAGCGGCCTGCGCACAAGCGGCGTCAGTTATACGCTCAACTCCGTCGCTGGCGTATGCGGCAGTACCTGGGCTCTGGATCACTATGCTCCGCCCGGGAACTATCCCAGCACGCAACAGGTGCAGGCCTCGCAAGGCACCGCTGTGCCCAGCTCCTGCATCGCTCCGGCACAGTTCACGTTATTGCCCGGCGGAGCGTTTTACAACTGCGTTGGCGGCGTCTACTCGCTCGTCACGGGAAGCGGCGGCGGCGCGACGGCCTTCTCTGGGCTCACGGGCGTGGCTACGGCGGCGCAGCTGCCTGCGGCGACGTCCTCGGCGCAGGGAGCAGTGCAGCTTCCCGCTGGCGCGGCATCGAACGTGCTGGGAACCGCCGCAGCGACGGCTGCGACGGCCTATGATGTGGCCGGTGCTGCCTACAATCAGAACGTTATCTACGCTGGCGCGGGCAACTCGAAGCTGGGCGTGGCAGCGTGCGCACTGAATACTAATATCAGCACCGGAGGCGGAACGGCAGATGATTCGTGCCTTCAGGCTGATCTCGACGCGCTTGGTACGGCTGGCGGAGGGACGCTCTACCTGAACGGATACGCCCTGCTGACGTGCTCGAAATATGGCACCACGAACTCTGTAGATGGCAACGTACAGACGAGTGCGCTGCAAACTCATTCCAACATCAAAATTGATGCGACGGGGGGTGGCGTGTTCCTTCAGGCTTCTTCTAATTGCGCCATGCTGGGCAATAACATCCAAGGAAATCCGGCAGCGACATTCCAGACTCAGATGTCTGTAACGGGAGGAGTGTGGAACGACAACGGGGCCAACCAGAACAAGTGCGAGCAGGCTCAATGCACTCTCGACTTCTTCACTGTTAGTTTTTGGTTTAGCGGTTTCAATGGCTTAGATATAAGCAACCTGACCATCCGCAACGCCGTAACCTACGGAATCATCATCGCCAACGGCACCAGTTTTGTAAGCCGGAATTACAACATGCTTGAGGACACCCAGCTTGGAAGCGGCGTCTTCAATCAGGATTCGCTCCACATGTGGGGAACTCTGTCCGGGATAAGCGTTTCAAACCTTACGGCGACCAACACTGATGATGACGTGATTGCGTTCAACACGGATGAGGGCGTTCAGAACCGTGCTGGGAAGGTAGCAGTGGGGGGCAACTACCTGTTTCGATATCCATTGTCTGGCGGTGCTATTAGCAATGTCCTGATCGACGGTGTAACTATGATCAACACCGAGCACCAGGTTCGATTCATTGGCTATGTCACAACCGGGGGTGTGGCGACGGTCACAAATATCACGTTGAGAAACTTCACAGGTGCGCCGCTAAGCTCCGCCATGGCAGAGAGCGGAATCACTTCGAGCAGTAACCTCGCTATCGACGACTGGCAACTGACAGGCGCTAACAATGGAATCAACCTTCCAGTCACAACGGGTCTATCAATAATCAACGCGAACCCTACCGCAGCACTAAACTACACCGGTTCCAGCCTTTACACCATAGTCGCGCCCAGTGATTTACATATCGCCGGAGGGAATGCATATGACAATGGGCTATCCGTGCTGACAACCTCCAACAATACTGTCTGGGATTGGTTAGTCTACGGGTCACATGCTTTCCCCACGGCGGGGAGTGGACCGTTGTGTTCGTACAATGCAGTGATCGTTGGAGGGTGCATCTCTGCGGGCGGATACCAAATGGGAAGCGCCCAGACGTTCTCATGGTCAGCAGCTGGGCATCTTACGGTGGTTGCGGCGGATGCTATAGCTACCCAACTTTCAAGCCCGAGTGCGGGAGTCATCGAAGCGGATACATCGAAGGCTGGAGATGACTTGGGAACGTTCAAGGGAGCGGCATTTATTGGTGGAACGTTCACGCCATCGGCCGCACGCAAGGGAACGTTCGTTTGCACAGTTGGCGGAACGATCACGATTGCCAATGCAAACGAGCTGGGCACCTCGGACGTGATCATATCGCTCAACACGGCGGGAGGGACGATCAGCACTGCCCCTGCAATGAAGACGGTGACAAGTGGGACGGGATTTACCGTGCTGTGCGGCTCAGCAGATACGAGCACCTACAACTACGACATTCTCAATTAACCAAGGAGGCAACATGAAACGATTCGTTCCACTTCTCCTCGCACTGATCGCCGGACCAGCATTCGCGCAGACCGTCACCGTGCCCGGCCCAACCACCTACAATGTCGCCCTGAGCTGGACGGCTCCGGTTGATTCTACGGGCGCGGCTCTATGCACCGTAGCCAGCCCATGCACCTACAATGTCTACCGCGTGCCCGGCACGACCACCATCACGGTAGGAACCACCGGAGCCACGCTGGTCAACGCCGCGCCTGTCAGCGCGGTGACGGCCACCGATGCGAACGTAGCGAATGGGCAGACGTACAGCTATGCGGTCGAGACAGTGCAGGGCGGTCAGACTTCGGTGCCCTCGAATACTGCAAACGTGACAATCCCAAAAGGCACAAGCGCACCCACGGGCACCACTGCTACTCGCACCCCGTAGTGCGCCGCGACTAGAGGCAACTCTACAACGCATTCATCGAAGGAAAGGAGGTCGCGGAGAATCGCCAGAGCCGCACAGAGCCCCGTCTGCGTCCCTCACGGATGCAGGCGGGGCTCATTGTGCGTTGGGCGGAAGACGGTCTGTGCGGGCGTGCCGTGGATCGCGGTGAGCCTCTTCTTCCACCAGCCGCGCGATCGCCAGGCGGATCACGGCGCTGCGGTCGAGACCAAGCTTTGCCTGCAGCCGTGCGAGCTGCTTTAGCTGGAGGCCGCTCAGCTTGATCGTCGTCGTGCTCATTTTTGCCATGCCAAAGGCTAAACCGCTCCCCGTATATTGGCAGGCTGTACGATGGCTATTTGTCTTTCGGGGTGCGCGGTGGCTTGATGTTCAACTTCTCCGCATAGTGCTGCAGCGCCGCGCGGAAGACGTCTGCGGCATAGCTCACTTTGGTCTTGTCTTTGATCCTGTCGACTAGCTCTTGCTCATCCTCGGATAGGCGCAGCGGGAAAATCCGGTCTCTCTTCATTTCGATAATGTAACACACCCGACATACATTGTTCTTGCGATAGTGTATATCGTGTGTAATACATATCAAGGAATGGGGGTAAGTCATGGATAACTCTACCTCGGGCCAGATGGACCTGTTTTCCTCACATATGCTCGGGCGCAACCATGGAGCTGCGGGAAAAAGCGTATCGTATAGCTCAGGCAGTTATCAGCTAGCTGCTGCACATACACCGGGCCATCTTCACTGCCGCGCGTGTTTTGAGGGAATGTCTTTGTCCAGCGCGCCACTTTCTGCCTCCATGAGTTTCTCCGAGGCCTCCGATTCGTTTCTTGAGTCGCGTCAGGCTCCCACCACCTCCTACGGTCGCATCCAGTACATCAGCCGGCGTACCTACGCGGACTATGTCACATACCTTCGCCCGCTCCGTATCTTCTTCGGCAAGATGCGGCTGGAGGAGATCACGCTCGCCCACTTCGGCGACTACGAACGCAAGCGGGCGGCTGGGGATGGCTTCACGCGCATCGTCGGCAACAAGAAGGGCGGCGTCCCTGTACCCAGCCCGGCCGGCGCCAACAAGATCCGCGCAGAGCTGCAGGTGCTCACCCGCATCATGCGCAAAGCCGGATGCTGGCCGGACGTGATGCGGGAGAACTATGAGCCGCTGCAGGCCGTCGACTCCGACATCCCGCGCGCGCTCTCGCCGGATGAGCAGGAGCACTTCCTGGCGGTGGCTGGCAGCAATCCGGAGTGGCATCCGCTGTGGTGGTATCCCATGGTTGCCGTGCACCTCACGTTCTCTTCGGACGAGATGCGAACCATCCGCATCGGCGATGTGAACCTGCAGCATAAGTTGATCAGCGTCAACCGCCGCTATGGCAAGAACAAGTATCGTCGCCGCACGGTGGACATCTATGACGCCGGATGCGAGTGGGCGCTGGATCGGCTGCTCGATCGCGCGAGGGAGCTCGGCGCCACTGGCCCCCATCACTTCCTCTTCCCCTTCCGCGAAGCCATCGGTCGTTACGATCCGGAGCGGCCGATGGGGGAGACGGGCCTGCGCAAACAGTTCGATGCCGTTCGCAAGGCTGCGAGGCTGGATTGGTTCAAGCTCAACGGCTGGCGTCACACGGCGATCACCAGGCTGGCAGAGCGTGGCGTGAGTGTACCGATCATTATGAAGCGCAGCGGCCACATGACGCTGAAGATGAATGAGCACTACACGCACATCAGCGACCAGGTAGAGCGTGAAGTGATGATGCGAGCCTACGCGACGATGCGCAAGCCGGTGGTGTCGATTGACGCGCCGGAGGCCTGGCAGCGCACCGGCTGAGGCCGGTTTAGAAGCGTATCTCTCCCGATTCGGGAAGGGATGTAACGTTTTGCACAACCCCCGCGCATTATTTTGTTGCACGCGCATTATTTTGCTGTAGGGTGGGTTACGTAATCCCCGTTTTTCTCTCTGAGTCTCGGATGTAGCACCCATCCCAGACGGCTAATCGTAGAGCAGCGGTACCTTTTGCTTGAACGGCGCGTTAGGAGTGCGCTGCTCTATGCAACTGAGCTACCGGGCCACGTGGCCTTAGTGTATCTCGACCTTGATATCTGAATCACAGGGTAAAATTAGAAGGTGCCAAAGTACTCCATTGTCGTGCCGTTTCACAACGAGGAAGAGAACGTCACCAAGCTCTACGACCGCGTCAAGGGCGTGATGGAGCAGGTGGGTTCGAGCTTCGAGCTGGTGTTTGTGGACGATGGTTCGCGCGACCGCACCTATCGTTTGCTGGAAGAGATCGCGGCAGTGGATTCGCGGGTTCTGGTGGTGAAGCTGCGACGGAATTTCGGGCAGACATCGGCGCTGGCGGCTGGATTCGATCACTCCTCGGGTGAGTACATCCTGGCGATGGATGGCGATCTGCAACACGATCCGGCGGAGATTCCTTCATTCCTTGCGAAGCTCGAAGAGGGCTATGACGTAGTGAGTGGGTGGCGGGCGCAGCGCGGCGACAACATGATGCTGCGGAGGTTGCCATCGCGAGTGGCGAATTGGCTGATGGCCAAGCTGTCGGGCGTTGACATTCACGATTTTGGAACGACGTTCAAGGCCTATCGGCGTGAGGTGATCCACAATATTCCGCTGTATGGCGAGATGCACCGGTTTATTCCGGCGCTGGCGAGCTGGTATGGCGCAAGCATCTGCGAGATACCGATCG
>Ga0207933_1002977_pt1 | contig 10429 bp, 7 predicted proteins | sample NGESurdeep092012_4_FD_184488 | JGI IMG/M metagenome (GOLD analysis project Ga0207933, IMG submission 184488) | Arctic peat soil microbial communities from Barrow, Alaska - NGEE Surface sample F53-3 deep-092012 (SPAdes) | ecosystem: Environmental > Terrestrial > Soil > Wetlands > Peat ...
ATCCCGGTGGCTGCTCACGGTCGGGTCGCAACAAGCCCACTAGCTCGGAAGGCAACGGAGCGTCAAGCACGTCTTGTGGCAAGAAGAGCGCGACCGGTCCGGGGCGGCCAGTCGTCGCTTCGCGGAAGGCCTGACGCACGAGCGCCGGCATAGTCGGAAGGCTCGGCACTGTCGCGTGCCACTTAGTCACCGGTGCCAGCAGCGCGGCCTGGTCAAGCGCCTGCGACGCGGCGCTGCGGTAGGCGTGGATCGCGAGCCTGACCGGCAGGTCGCTCACCAACGCCACTATCGGGATCGACGACCCGAGCGCCTCCGCCAAACCCGAGGGGAGCTTCGCCGCACCGGGCCCGACCGTCGCGTCACAGACGCCGACCCGACCCGTGACCCGCGCGTAGGCGTCCGCTGCATATGCGGCGCTGCGCTCGTCACGTACAAGCACGTGCTCAATGGTGTCGCCGCGAGATGCGATCCCGTCGTACAGCGCAAGGGTCTGTCCGCCCGGCAGTCCGAACACGTGGGTAACCCCGTGCTCGATCAGCAATGCGGTGAGAAGTGCACCGCCATGCGACGCGGCCCCGGGATCGTCGGACGTCGTGATCGGCAGTGCGTCGACTACCACAGCGTCGGGCTCCAACTGTGCGCTCACATCGTCCCTTCCGGTGCAATCGTTTGCACCCTACTGCGTTGTGCGTCGGCATTGTCAAGGCGTTCAGGATGTCAGCGTGATTTGCGCGTCAAAATTCGAGGCGCCGCAGTGGAACCACGCACGACCAGGCTGACCGGAACCAGCAGATGGGTCGGCGGCTGGTCGGGATCTTCGATCAGGCTGATCAGGCACTCCGCAGCGAGTCGGCCGAGGTCGCTCTCGGGGATCGAGATCGTCGTCAACGGTGGCTGAAGCCGACCAGCAAGCGGCATGTCATTGAATCCGACAACAGACAGATCGCGCGGACAGCGAAGGCCCTGCTCAGTCGCCGCATCAATAACGCCCAGTGCCAGCAGGTCGTTGCCGGCAACGACCCCAGTGACGTCCGGGCTCTCCCGCAACAGTTGCCGGGCGGCGTGGCAACCGGATACCTCGTCGAACGCGGCGGCTTCGACAATGGTGGTACGAAGACCGAACCGGCGCGCGGACTGCGTGAATGCGCGCAGCCGTCGGTCTCCGTTCGAGGTGTACAGCGGGCCGACTACGAGCCCGAGGTGCTTGTGGCCTAGTTCGTTGAGGTGCGCGACTGCCAGCCGCGATCCTTTGGCGTCGTCAGGGACAACCGAAGAGAAATCTTCTTCGTCGACCGTGCGGTTGAACAACACAGCGGGCACTTGTCGCTCACGGAGGCGATCCATGATCGGGTCACGCCGCTTGATCATCGCGAGCAACAAGCCGTCGACCTGCGCATCGATCATCGCGTCTAGCTGGCTTTGCGCGCGGTCGGAGTCGTTGTTGCTACTCGACAACAACAGCGAGAATCCGGCCTTCGCGAGGGTCTCCTCGGCGCCCCGAACCGCGGGCGGGAAGAACGGGTTCGTGATGTCAGGCACTACCATGCCGATAGCCATGGATCGGCGGGTCTTCAACGCGCGCGCCATCCCATTGACCCGGTAGCCAAGTTCGGTGGCAACCCGACGGATCCGCTCGATGGTCTCGCGTTGGACCAGTGTGGCGGTTTCATCATTGAGCGCACGAGATGCCGTCGACGGGTGTACACCAGCCGCCTCGGCGACATCCTTAAGCCGGGCCGGCGGCCGCCGGACGGGAACGGCTGTCGCAACGGCACGCGCCCGGGTCGACTTGCTGGCCGTGCGGGTCGACGCCGCGACGGCAACAACCGGTGCGGTGCCCGTCGACTTCTTCCGCGTTGCCACTCTGCACCCGCATCCGTAGCTGTGAAGTGCCCAAAGGTTAGCGCAGATGTGGCGAGGCTCACCGTCAGGACCGTTGACACCGCAAGTCCCCAGCCGCATCCTGAGACCCACCTGAAATACAACCGATTGCAGTGAGGCGCCATGTCTGCCACAGCCATCCAGCCCAGCATGGTTCCGGACGAGCGAGTGGCGAGCGCCACCGATCACTGGGCGCCGCGTTTCATTGCCAACGGAACCGACTACGCCGACTTCGTCTCGACGTTAGCGCGCATCCAGCGGTGGGATCAGTGGTGCGCGGAGTGGAGCCGAACTGGTGAGCGTCACGCAGAGCTAGCCAGCGAGGCGGAGAGCCGGGGTCAGTTGCTCACGGCCACCGGTGCGTGGCGACGCGCGGGGCTCGCTTTCCACTGGGGAAAGTTCGTCTTTACCGACGATCTCGTCCAGCAGCGGGCCGCCCACGAACGTACCGTCGCGTGCTTCGCCAAGGCGGCCGCCTCGTTGTCGCCACCAGCTGAGCGCGTCGAGATTCCTTACGACGGGCAACTGTTAGCTGGCTATTTGCGGTTGCCTGCCGGCCCTGCACCCTTTCCGGCGGTCATCATGGCGCCAGGGCTCGACTCCGTGAAGGAGGAGCTCCAACCGACCGCAGAGCTGCTCCTTGATCGAGGCATGGCCACATTGGCAATCGACGGTCCGGGGCAGGGCGAGGCCGAGTACGACCTGCCCATCGAACCGGCGTACGAGAAGGTCGCTACCGCCGCATTCGACTGGCTGGCCGCGCGTAGTGACATCGACATCGACCGCATCGGCTTCTTCGGTGTGAGCCTTGGCGGCTACTACGCCGCCCGGGCGGCGGCCTCCGAACAACGGCTTAAGGCGTGCGTCTCGTTGTGTGGCGCGTATCAGTTCGACCTTGACTGGGACACCTTGCCGCAGCTCACTCGCGACACTTTCCAGCACCGCGTCGGCGCCTCGTCACCGGAGGATGCCCGCCGGGCAGCAGGGACCCTCACCATGGACGGGCTGGCCAACCAGATCGTCAAGCCGTTCCTCGTTGTGAGCGGAGGACGTGACCGGCTCCTGCCACCGCACCACGCCGAGCGCCTCGCCCGCGAGGCACCGGGGGCAGAGCTCGTCATTTACGACGATGGGAACCACGGCATCACCAACCGCCCCTACGAATCTCGCTCGATGATGGCGGACTGGCTCGCCGACCACCTCTAGAGCGAAGGACGCCGATGTCGGACGAGGCGATCGAGAGCGCCATCAGCCACTGGGCACCACGCTTCACTACGCAAGGGGTAGACCCGAACGACTTCCGGCGCGTCACAGCTGGCTTGGACACCTGGGCCGACTGGCTCGATGGATGGTGCGCCAACGGGGACGAGCACGCGGCGCTGGCAAACGAGGCAGAGGCGGCAGGGCATTGGCTCACCGCCGGTGAGGCATGGCAGCGAGCAACGCTCAGCTACCACTTCTCAAAATTCGTCTGGGTCCTCGACATGGAACGGCACCACCGTGCGACTATGCAGGCGGTTGCCGCGCGACGGCGAGCCCTTCAATTCCTCGATCCCACGGCTGAACGGCTCGAGTGCCAGCTCGACGGCGAAACTCTGGTGGGCAATCTGCGCCGCCCGACGAGCCTCGCGAACAGCGGCGGTGCAGGCTCGACCGCCCGGCCTGGTCTTGTCCTCGTATTGCCGGGTCTCGATTCGGCCAAAGAGGAGTTCCACCGATGGGAAGATGTGTTCCTGCGCCGAGGCATGGCGACCTTCTCACTTGACGGTCCTGGCCAGGGAGAGTCCGGATACCGGCTGCCACTTCGACCCGACTACGAGGTCGCGACCTCTGCGGCGATCGACATGCTCTCGGGTCGTGACGACATCGACATGTCGCGTCTAGGGGTCGCTGGAGTCAGCATGGGTGGGTACTACGCAGCTCGCTCTGCAGCCTTCGACCACCGGATCAAGGCCGCGGTGACCGTTGGCGGTCCCTACGAGTCCGGGAGCCGCTTCGACACGCGACCAGCGATCAGCCGCGACGCCTTTATGCAGTACTCGCACGCGAAAAGCCCAGAGGAAGCCCGCGAAGTCGCATTGAAGATGACCCTCGAGGGTGCGTTGCCTCAGCTGACCCAACCGATGTTGGTGATTTTCGGTCGCAAGGACAGGCTGGTCCCTTACGAGCAGGCCGAGCGCGTCGCACGTGAGGCGCCCAATGCGACGCTGGTGATGGTCGAGGACGGCAACCACGTCTGCAACAACTACCCGTACCTCTACCAGCCGATGGCCGGCGATTGGATGAGCGAGCAGCTGCGAAAGTGATTTGCGTTGCGCGCACTAAAAGAGCGCGCTCTCGGATCAGCCGCGACGCTCGCGGACCAGTCCGGTCTCAATGGCCGCTGCCGCCCTGGGTATAGCTCCGCCGTCAAACCCGCCGTAAGCCGCTCGAAGCTCGATCACTGTCTGCAGCTCGGCGTCGTCGATCCGACCGTCAACCACGAGACCTTCGGTGGGGCTCACCAGCGTCGCCACCGCGCGACTTGCGGTCGCCTCGTCGCAAGCCAGCAAGCGTTCAATTCGCGCCGTGACCGAACCCACCGACGCCGGATCAACCACCATCCGCGTAGACGCCAGCCACGCCTCGGTAAAGCGCTCCATGAGCGTGCTGTATCGGGATACCCACGACTCAATTCCCACCAGGGCACTGCCCAGGTACGGACCGACGGTCGCGACCGCTCGGGCGACGCGTCCGCACCCCGCATTTTCGGCAACCAGATCGTGTCCTGCGTTGAGCATCGTCAACGAACACACGCCTGCCATCAGAGCGTCACGGCGCGCTGGGGTGGCTCCGAGCTCAACGATGTCGAGCCCCTGCTTGTCCAACCCGAGACGGTCCACCACGGCATAAGCGGCGTAAGCGAAGCCGGTGGCCGGCGCATCAACGCCGAGTAGTTCGCGACCATCCGCACCCCAAGATCCGTCGCTGCCGACTTGTGCGGCCATCAAGGAGAGACCAAGTCCCCTGTCGATCCCAAGCAGAATCTGTGCGTCGATGCAGCTACCGAGCGCATTCGACCCGTTTAGCCTGTAGGCGAGGACGTTGTCCGGACTGGTGACGAGCAGGTCGAGCGCTCCGCTTGCGAGGTCGCTGAACGCCGAAACCGAGCTGCGTACAGCGCTGATCTCCAGCTTGATTCCCGCAGATTCAAAAAGGCCTGCGTCTGCGCCAACCGCGCCGACTGCAGACGGGCTGAAGACCCCCAGACGAACGACGTCGACCATAAACGCTCCTTGGCGTCTTCCCCGGGAGTTGACAGCCCGTGACATGGCGATGAGGATACGCTACAAACGATTGCAGAAGTAGCCCTGGTGTTGCTGCCCGAGCCTGCCTTACCCCCGACGAACGAGGGACCAATCACATGAGCTCACCTGCGCCGGGGTTGACGGTCGGCTGGATCGGGGTCGGCCGAATGGGAGGACCGCTCGCATCAAGACTGGCTGATGCGCAGGTCGACGTCACAGTATGGAACCGAACCCGCGCAAAGGCCGAAGCGCTGGGCCACGGCACGAAGGTGGTAGGCGAAATCGCCGACCTGGCCGACCGCGACGTGGTGTTCACCATGGTGTCGAGTTCCTCCGACCTCGAAGAGGTCGTACGGCAACTGTTGTCTGGCAAGCAGGTTCCCCGTTTTCTGGTGGATTGCTCGACCATCTCGATCGAGGCATCCGCGCGGGTCCGGGAAATGACGTCTGCCGGCGGCGTCACTTTCCTCGCGGCACCCGTGAGCGGCAACGGCAAGGTGGTGAAGGCGGGACTGCTCAGCCTTGTCTGCTCAGGCCCTCGCGTCGCGTACGACGAGCTGTTCCCTCTGCTCGATCGGCTCGGTCGCCATGTGACCTACGTCGGCGAGGGCGAGAAAGCTCGACTGGTCAAAATCTGCCACAACCTGATGCTCGGTGTAGTCGCGCAGAATCTAGCGGAGATCACGGTGCTCGCCGAGAAGGGCGGCGTGTCGCGTGCTGCCTTCCTTGAGTTCATGAACAACAGCGTCATGGGTTCGATGTTCACCCGATACAAGACGCCTGCCTTCGTGAACTTGGACTTCACGCCGACGTTCACGCCGGTGCTGCTGCGCAAGGACCTCGATCTCGGGCTCGCCCTGGGAAACAAGCTCGGTGTGCCGATGCCAGTTGTGGCTGCTGCGCGCGAGCCGGTTCAGGCGACAATCGCGCGGGGGCATGCAGCTGACGACTTCGGGGTGCTGCTTGTGTTGCAGGCACTGCTGTCGGGGATCGAACTCGTCTCAGAAGATGTCGCGGTGGACGACGGACTGCACGGAGCAAGCTGAGGTGCCAGCCCCAAGAGCGCTACCACTGAACAGCGATGTACTTGCTCTCCGTGAACTCGAGCAGGCCGTCATGACCACCCTCGCGGCCGAGGCCTGACTGCTTCACTCCGCCGAAGGGCGCCGCCGGGTCGGAGACCACAGGCCGATTCAGCCCGACCATGCCGGTTTCCAGAGCCTCGGATACGCGCAGCCCGAGCGCCAAGTCTTTCGTGTAGACGTACGACACCAGCCCGTACTCGGTCGCATTCGCGAGCTCGATCATCTCCTCGACGGAATCGCACGCGACGACGGGCGCCACTGGGCCGAAGATCTCCTGGCCGAGGATGCTGGACGTCGGTGGCACGTCTACGAGGACGGTCGGCGGGTAGAAGTATCCTGCGCCGTCGGCGCTCGCTCCCCCGGTGAGGGCTCGTGCTCCATCGGCGACGGCTCCGCGGACGAGTTCGTCGACCTTGTCGCGCGCCTCGGCATTGATCAGTGGTCCCAGGCCGCAGCCCTGCTCGAGACCGGGCCGCATCTGTAGAGCGGCCATTCGCCCACCGAGACGGCGGGAGAATTCCTCGGCGATGCTGGAGGCCACATAAAAGCGATTCGCAGCAGTGCATGCCTCGCCGCCATTGCGCATCTTGGCGATCATTGCACCGTCGACCGCCTGGTCGAGGTCGGCATCTGCCAGCACGAGGAACGGGGCGTTGCCGCCGAGCTCCATTGAGCAGCTGACAACGGTGTGCGCAGCGGCCGCGAGCAACGTGCGGCCAACCTCGGTGGATCCGGTGAAGGACAGTTTGCGCAGCCGGTCGTCGGCTAGCAGGGTGTTCGCGACAGCGGACGAGCGGCGCGAGGGCAGCACGTTGACAACGCCGTCCGGCACACCGGCCTCTAGGAGGAGGTCGCACAGAGCTAGGGCGGTCAACGGGGTGTCCGATGCAGGCTTCAGGATCGTCGTGCAGCCAGCAGCCAGGGCCGGACCGATCTTGCGGGTTGCCATGGCAGCCGGGAAGTTCCACGGTGTGATGAGCAGCGACACGCCGATCGGCTCGCGGAGCACCAAGATCCGATTGGTGCCGCTCGGTGCGGTCTGCACGCTGCCTTCGGCACGGACCGCTTCCTCGGCGTACCAACGGAAGAATTCAGCCGCGTAGGCGATCTCCGACCTCGCGTCGACGAGCGCCTTCCCGTTCTCCGCAACCACGAGCCGGGCTAACTCCTCGGCCCTTTCAGTCATCAACCGCCATGCGTTGCGAAGCACTTCACCGCGCACCCGCGGCGGGGTGGCACGCCAGACCGGGAAGGCCTCGTGAGCCGCGGCTAGTGCATCCAGTGCGTCAGCCTCAGACGCCGAACTCACATCGGCCAGCACGTCACCGGTCGCAGGGTCGACCACCGGGAAGGTCGCTCCGTCCGATGCAGGACGCCACTTGCCGCCGATAAGGAGCATGGTCGGGACGTCGACAACCGCCTGCGCGGCGAGGTTAATAGGCATTGGCGACGAACAGCTCCTGAGCTGGGAAAAGGGTCAGGACTCGAGGGCCGTCCGGTGCGACGACTATCTCCTCCTCGATACGGGCCGCCGAAAATCCGTCGGTCGCGGGGCAGTACGTCTCGAGGGCGAACACCATGCCGACCTCGAGCTCTACCGGATTGTCGAAGGAGTTCAGCCGGCTGATGATCGGTCGCTCGTGCAGCCCGAGACCAAGTCCGTGACCAAACTGCAGACCGAAGGACGCCATCTCGTTCTCGAACCCGAACTCTTCAGCGGCGGGCCAGACACCTGCGACCGCGTCGGTACCCACGCCCGGCTTGACCATCGCGATGGATGCGTCCATCCACTCCCGGGCCTTGGTGTAGGCATCGCGCTGCGAAGCGGTGGCCGACCCGACATTGAGCGTCCGGTAGTAGCAGGTCCGGTATCCGTTGTAGGAGTGGATGATGTCGAAAAAACAAGTGTCTCCGGGTCGGATGATCCGGTCAGAAAAGTTGTGCGGGTGGGGATTGCACCGCTCGCCGGATACCGCGTTGATGGCCTCGACCTGATCAGACCCCATGTCGTACAACCGCTTGTTGGCGAGAGCAACGATCTCGTTCTCGCGGATACCGGGCTTCAACACGTCCGCGATGTCCTGGTAGACGCCGTCGACCATGGCCGCCGCCTGCGCCAGCAGCATGATCTCGTCTGCCGACTTGATAACACGCGCGTCGAGCAGGCTCTGCTGGACATCGACAACGGTGAGACCTTGTCGCTGCATCTCGAACAGGAAGGCCGGCTCTACGATGTCGACTCCGACGGGTTCACGGTGCAAGCCCTGCGCGGTCAGCATGCTGACGATCTCAGTGATCGCGGACCGCATCAGGCCGGCGTCCGGCGCGATCGCTCCGCGCATCCCAAGCATGCCGGCCCGGCAGTTCTCTGGCTTCAACCATGGCGCGTATAAGCGATGGTGGGCTGCGGCGGATCCGAAGTCCCACAGCACCGGCTCGGCACCACGGGCGAGCAGCGCGTACCGGGTCATCTTGTCGCCGAGCGCCCCGCCGATCCAGGTCTGCGTGACATACCGAATGTTGTAGAAGTCGAAGAGCAGAAACGAGCCACAGTCGCTCGCCTCAAGCGCGGCACGTGCACGCCCGAGCCGGTACGAACGCAGTCGGTCCATATCGACGCGCATCTCGTAGTCGACCAAGCCGTGTCCGGGGGCTGGGATCTGCGGGGTGCGAAAGATCGCCGCGTCTATTGCCGAGAGGGAGGAATCCGACATGTAGCTTCCCCCTTCTCCTCGCGAAGGCCCGTGTCGACCTCGGGCCGCTGCAGCATGCAAACGATTGCTGTTAGAATAGCATCGGCCGCTCGCGGCTCGTCAACTAGTCCTGCGTGAGACTCAACTTTCGAGCTCAACCGGCCCGCCTCTCGGCGCGATGACGGAGGCCCATCAGGTGGCTCGCCGCACGACCGCCGATGCCGACGACTGGCCCATGCGTCCTCTCGCATTCCTTGTAGCCGGCACGCTCTTCATGGAGAACCTCGACGCCACCATCGTCGCTACGGCCGCACCGAGCATCGCCCGATCCTTCGGCGTGACGTCATCGCAAATCGGCATCACGGCCACCGCATACCTTGCGACCGTCGCCGCGCTCATCCCGGTGAGTGGCTGGTTGGCTGCGCGACGCGGTGCACGGCAAACGTTTCTCTTCGCCATTGCTCTTTTCACGCTGGCCTCGGTGCTCTGCTCCTTTAGTACCAACCTCACCGAGTTGAGCATCATGCGGGTGGCGCAGGGCGCGGGCGGAGCGATGATGGTGCCGGTCGGACGATTCGTGGTCCTGCGGGCCACCGGGAAATCCAACATCATCAAGGCCGTCGCGTACCTCACCTGGCCCGCGCTTGTCGCTCCTGTATTGGCGCCCGCGGTAGGTGGACTCATCACGTCGTACGCAACGTGGCCGTGGATCTTCCTGATCAACCTGCCACTGGGAATCGTCGCGCTTGGTGTCGCTTTGCGGATCATGCCGCGACAGGCGCGTGGCGACCCCGGCCCACTTGACTGGATCGGTTTTGTCAGCACCGCGATTTCGCTCGGCTGCCTTGTCGTGCTTGCCGCGGACCTAGGCTCACCGACGATGTCCTGGCCGGTTGTGGCTGTGCTCGGGTGCGTGACTGTGGCGGTCGGAACGTTCGCAATCGTCCATCTCTTGCGGGCTCGATCACCGCTCGTCCCACTCGACGCCTTGCGGGTAAGAACGTTTCGGGCCGCCGCGGTGGGTGGAACTGCATTTCGGGTGGGCATCAACGGCGCCGCATTTCTGCTCCCGTTGCTCTTCCAGGACGGTTTCGGGTGGTCCCCGGCCCGGGCCGGATCAACACTGTTGTTCCTCTTCTTAGGTAACCTGCTGATCAAGCCGGCAACCACTCCCCTGCTGCGAGTTGCAAAGTTTCGAACTGTGCTAGTCGCGACGACTGCCGGTGCCACGCTCACACTGATCGGCTGCGCACTCCTGCGGCCATCGACGAACGTGATGCTGCTAATCGGCGTCCTCGCCCTGAGCGGCGTCTTCCGTTCGATCGGGTATACCGGGTACAACACGATCGCCTTCGCCGACATCGATCAGGCGTCGATGAGCCAGGCGAATACTCTTGCTTCAACGATTCAACAGCTGACGCAAGCATTCGGCGTCGCGCTCGCTGTTATCTCCCTCAAGGTCGGCACCGGCATCGTGGGTCAC
>Ga0207933_1002978_pt1 | contig 10427 bp, 8 predicted proteins | sample NGESurdeep092012_4_FD_184488 | JGI IMG/M metagenome (GOLD analysis project Ga0207933, IMG submission 184488) | Arctic peat soil microbial communities from Barrow, Alaska - NGEE Surface sample F53-3 deep-092012 (SPAdes) | ecosystem: Environmental > Terrestrial > Soil > Wetlands > Peat ...
ATCAAATTAAATTTCTTACAACGGAAGTGAAAGAAACTATTTGCAAAAATTTTAAAACACAAAAGAAAAGAAATTTTACCGCCGCCAATTTATGGGATATACAACGCCGGAAAAGGAATCTTTCTTCAAAAAGATTCGCATATTAGTAAAACCAGAATTATTCAACCATTCTTAAAATTTGGGAAAGATTGTTGCAAATTTGTTAAGCGTAAAAGTAGCAGAACAGAACAAGCGGGTTCTGAAATACAATAAAATATTTTGATTGGATTTAAATGTCAGATTTACATAAATAAACTTAATACAACTTTATGAATTTTAAATTAATGAATAAAAAATGGAGTAAGCTAGCGTTGCATGTCATAGCTTGGATTATCGTCTTTTCACTGCCTTACTTACTGGCTTCACATTATAATGAACGTCGTCCTAAGAATCCTGATGGTACCGGATTCTTTTACATCAATACCATCACAGGATTATTTTGGATAGGGTTGTTTTACTTGAACGCTTTTGCATTAATACCACGTTTCATTTACAAAAAAAGGTATTTTTCATATGTAATAATATTGGTGGCTGTTTTCAGCACTATTATGGCAATCCATAGTTTGCTTTTTTTATTTTTTATCAAATCAGCGCCATTTGTCTTTCTTAATTCCTTCATTTTTAATTTGCCGACTTTCATTTTAACGGTGACGGTAAGTACCACTTACCAGTTTGTGATGGACAAGGCAAAAACTGACAAGTTCAACCAACAAAAACAGGCGGAAAATTTAAAAACAGAATTGTCTTTTTTACGATCACAAATAAGCCCGCATTTTATATTTAATGTGCTTAATAATATGGTTGCCCTGGTTAGAATAAAAAGCGATCAGCTAGAACCAACCATAATGAAGCTATCTTCGCTAATGCAATACATGCTTTATGAAACAGACCAGGAAAAAGTGTTGCTGAAAAATGAGAGAGAGTATTTGCAAAGTTATATTGATCTTCAGCAACAACGTTTTGGAACAAAAGTAAAACTGAATATTTTAGTTGATATAAAAGATGACTGGCGCACTATTGAACCAATGATGCTGATACCTTTTGTAGAGAACGCTTTTAAACATGGCGTGGGATTGATCCAAAATCCTCAAATAGATATTGAACTATACTCGAAAGATAGCATGCTCTATTTTTCTGTTCGGAATAAATTTAATGCGTCAACGAACGAAATAAAAGACAAGATCTCAGGCATCGGATTGGCTAACGTAAAAAGAAGATTAAATTTACTGTATGGCAATGATCAGAAACTGGAAATTTCAAATGATAACGACTGGTTCTCTGTTTCTTTACAATTAAAACTTCATTAATGCTTGAATGTATTGCTGTTGATGATGAACCATTAGCGCTAAATCTGCTGGAAGATAATATAAGCAAGGTGCCTTATCTCAAACTGGTTACCAAATGCAATGATGTATTTGAAGCTACCAAAGCATTACAGGAAAACAGTATTGACCTGATATTTATTGATATCCAGATGCCGGGATTAACCGGCTTGCAGTTTATCGGAAGCCTCGTCCAAAAGCCTATGGTTATTTTCATTACAGCTTATAAACAATTTGCTCTTGACAGTTATGACCTTAATGTTGTCGACTATTTGCTAAAGCCGGTTTCTTTAGAAAGATTCATGAAAGCCTGCAATAAGGCCAAAGAGTTATTTGAATTAAAAATTGCCAGGAGGCAAAATGTAAACCTGCCCCCACCTGATTTTTTCTTTCAATACGTAGATTATAGCCAGCTAAAAATAATGTTCAATGATATTTTGTGGATAGAAGGATTGCGCGACTATATTAAAATACATCTTCAAAGCACCACGAAACCTCTCGTAATAAGGAGCAGCATAAAAGCTGTAGAAGAAGAATTGCCACCATCAAAATTTATCAGGATACATAAATCATATATTATCTCAATAGACGGGATTACCGCTATACGAAAGAGCAGTGTATTTTTAAAAGATATTGAATTACCGATAGGCGAAACTTACCGCGAACTGGTATCACGAATAACAGGATCTCAAAGAGGACGGATTGAGGATTAACGACTACCTATAAAAGACAATTGCAGTAAACCAACAAATAATTCAAATTTTTATTTATCCTGACAGGCAATCACACCCGAAAATAAATGGCTATTGATACTATCTACTACAACGATTGTTACCATTTTTAAAAAACGGCATATTTTTTACCAAATATAAGTACCAACCGCTCCCACATTAAGTGATGCAGAAGCCGTTTTTCCATTAAACTTAATATTGAATTGTTGCCATTGGCTTCCGGTATTTAAAACACTATGAAGATCATTATTGACAATTTGCTTTACATCAACTTGCCTTATTGCTCTATCAGTTCCAAAGTTTTTTCATCTTTCTTTCCGTCACAATATTTATCCAAAACTTTTTGAAAAACAGTATTCGGACCTGACAACGAAGAAAACAACGTCATGGAAGAATGCAATTTCATCTCATCCGGGCTGCCAAAAATTTTATGCGCATCGTTGGTTTCAAGATTTAATAATGCCTTGCTAATTTCAATTAATCTTTTTCCTAAAACCGGGTGGTCTAAAAATTCTTTGGCTTCCTGGATATTTTTTATGGCATAAAATTTTGAAGTTTCACTAAGAGCCAGTCCTTGTATCTGCGGAAAAATATACCACATCCAATGGCTTTGCTTTTTGCCATTTTTTATTTCTGATAAAGCATCCAGGTAATTTTTTTCTTGTGCATCAAGAAATCTTTGTAAGTCTTTAATATTTGTCATTTCATAATGAGTTATACACGAAGTTAAGATGCAGTAAACAAAGTTTTATTATAGGTTCTTATTTTATTCTAAGTAAAAACAAACAAAATATATTTTCATCTTCCCGATTCTAATTTCATTATTTTGAGGAATAAATAAAGAATCCTGTTCTTTAAAAGCTTCTAAAAAAACAAACCTGCGCCGATAATTAGAAAAAAATAAAAATGAACATTCTAAGAAAACATTGGTACGACATCGGTGGTGTTCTATCAGTTATAGTTTTGGCTTTCGTACTTTTCAATTTAAAAACACTTACCGATTACGAACTCCTGATGTATCTGAGTTTGGTCTCCTTATTTTTTCATCAACTGGAAGAATACAGGATAGTGGGCACGTTCCCCGGTATGATGAACAGGGTGATGTTTAAAAGTGAGATACCCGATCGTTATCCCTTAAATACAAATACAGCACTAATAGTGAATGTGGTGGTTGGCTGGCTGTTTTATTTTCTCGCTGCTTATTTTAGTGAAAGGGCAATCTGGCTGGGGATTGCAGTAATCTTGGTTTCGTTAGGAAATTTTATAGCTCACACCTTTGTATTTAACATAAAAGGTAAAACATTTTACAATGCGGGAATGATTACCAGTTGGTTATTGTTTGCACCTTGCGTGTGCTTTTTCTTTCATATCGTTTATTCCGAAAATTTAATTACAACCAATGATTGTTTGATTGGCGTTCCGATTGGTATAGCCTTAAATGTAATAGGCATTCTAAAACTTATTGACTGGCTCAAGAATAAAAACACAAAATATATTTTTGAGCAAAGAAACTTGTTGCCTCAGGACAGAAAAGAAATAATAGTACAAGCGCTTAAGGGCAAATAAAATCACCTAATTTTGTTAAAAATAAATCTAATTTTTTTAAACTAAAACTGCTTTATGAAACGTGGATATTTCTGCATTTTCATTTCACTTATTTTTCTTTTGTCATGCAATACTTTACCTAAAAAAACTGTAATAGAAAAAAAGCATACAGCAAATGCTGATTCAATCAAAGTAAAATATCAGTTAGTTACCTATTCTTCGGGTATTCCAATTGAACTAAACATGCCATCCAATAATGACGGGAACGTTTTTGTCACTGATAACACAGGCAAAATATGGATTCTGAAAAATGATTCATTACGACCAAAAGCATTTTTTAATATCTATGATAAAATTGGGAAACAGCCTAAAAATTCCTTGATAGGTATGAGTTACAGCGCTGCATTTAGTCCCCAATATTCAACAAACCGGAAATTTTATGTTTGTTACAATGCACCTTCTAAAGTTCATACCGATAATGCAAAACTGGTTGTTTCAGAATTCACAGCCAGCAAAACAAATCCCAATCTTGCAGATATGAATTCTGAACATCGGATCATTGAATTTGTGGGCCGAACTGTTCAGGACAATGGCAGCCAAATGGTTTTTGGTCCAGATGGATATTTATATATTTCTTTGGGAGATGAGAACGCCGGCGACTCTTCATATCGCTATGTTGCCCAGGATTTAAAATACCTGAATGGAAAATTGCTTCGTATTGACGTAAGTAAAACGCCTTATGCAATTCCTGCTGACAATCCTTTTGTAGGCGTAAAAAATGCAAGACCTGAAATCTGGGCGTATGGTTTTCGCAAGTTGTGGCGCTTTTCTTTTGATCCGGTAACTCATCAACTATTTGGAGGCGATGTGGGAGAAGATAAGGAGGAAGAAATTGATATAGTTACCAAGGGTTCCGACTATGGCTGGCCGGTTAAAGAAGGAGATAGTGTTTTTGAAAAAAGCAATTCAAATTCAGATACAAATTTCACATCGCCCATTTTTGAGTATAATCACAAAGTTGGTATTTGCGTCATTGGAGGAAATTTTTATTATGGAAATGAAATACCGGCGTTAAAGAATAAGTATGTTTTTGCAGACTGGCATGGAAGCGTATTCGCGCTTTCAAAAAATAAAGACGATAAATGGCAGAGTGAATGTTTAAAAATATTAAACAAACCCGCGACAGATTTTTTTATCTGCGGATCGTTTATTGACACAAAAAACCAGATTTATATACTGGGGTATCTGGCAGGTAAAGACGGAGAAAAGAGTGTTCTTTATAAAATTGAAAAACCATAACAAGAAAAAAGTTACCATCGAATACCACATGCATAATTTTTCTAGAAATAAAATAAAAGTTCAATATCTTTATTCCCAAAATATATATAAACATGAAAACATTTCTTCTTTCACTAGCATCTCTTTTATTATTCTCTGCAGTTAAAGCACAAACCGCAGATGATATTATCAACAAGCACACCGACGCAATTGGTGGCAAAGACAAACTTTCACAAATAACTTCCTGCGTTACTGAAAAAAGCACAGATGTAATGGGTAATGCATCTGTGACAAAAACAAGCATTTTAAATGGGAAGGGGTACAAAAATGAAGTAGCATTTAATGATCAACAAATTGTTCAAGTCGTAACAGATAAAGGAGGTTGGGCCATCAATCCATTTGGCGGTTCAACCACAGCCGCTGCTATGTCACCCCAAGAATATAATTCAAGTGAAGACGAAATTTATTTACCTGATGCATTGTTTAATTATGCACAACACGGCGCTAAAGTTGCACTTGCAGGACAAGAAAAAGTAGGAGATATAAATGCTTATAAACTGACTTATACCAATAAGGATGGCGTGGCATCAACGTATTATATTGATCCGGCTACATGGTATATTATTGAGACGGTGGCAACCGGGAACGCCCAGGGTCAGGCAACAACTATCACAACTACTTATTCTGATTATAAAAAGACAGATTTCGGTGTTTTTGTACCGTATACGGTCAACATTGATATGGGGCAATTTACCTTAAAAAACACGACAAAGACGGTCGAATTTAATAAAGCTCTGGATGCAAGCATTTTTAATATGCCCAAATAAATCATATTAATTTTATTGTGTTTCTCCATTAAATTTTTCAAAAGAAGTGGTAAAGATTAATTTCTTTACCACTTTTTTAATTGTAAAAAAAATGCTTCGCGTGGCAGAACAGATTTGAGTCACTTTAATTTTTTAATTCTCTTTGATAGTTACACTTTCGTTCAGCAAACCAATTTTTATTCAAGATTTCTATTTTGTCCCTTTCATTTCCTTCAACTCTCCCTGCATCCGGAACATCTCATCACGCAATCTCGCGGCTTCCATGAAATCCATGTCCTTTGCGGCTTTCTCCATCATTCGCTTAATTTGAGAAATGGCTTTTTCCATTTGAGGAATGGTTTTATATTCTACCTGGTCTTCGGCAGCGATGGTATTGAAACTATCATCAATGGTATAAGGTGAAGCGGTAGTTCCTTTAATATCCAACACGGAAGTTTGCCCCATTATTTGATCAATGGATTTTATAATTGTTGTTGGGGTAATATTATGTTCGATGTTATATTGGATCTGTTTTTCTCGTCTACGGCCAGTTTCGTAAATTGTCTTTTGCATGCTCTCCGTCATCTTATCAGCATAGAAAATTACCAGTCCATCCACATTACGTGCAGCCCTACCCGCAGTTTGGGTAAGTGATCTTTCATTGCGCAAAAAGCCTTCTTTGTCCGCATCCAGAATGGCTACCAGGGAGACTTCGGGAAGATCTAATCCCTCACGCAATAGATTGACACCAACCAACACATCAATTTCTCCCAATCGCAACTGCCGCAGAATCTCTATCCTGTCAAGCGTGTGTACTTCACTGTGGATATATTTTGATTTGATATTGATACGCTGTAAATATTTGTCCATTTCCTCTGCCATCCGCTTGGTTAACGTTGTTACCAATACTCGGTCGCCTTTGGTAACTCTTTTATCAATTTCATCCAACAAGTCATCAATCTGGTTGATGGATGGACGGATTTCTATCGGAGGATCTAACAAGCCGGTAGGCCTTACCACCTGTTCTACCACTACGCCTCCGGTTTTTTCCAATTCAAAATCGCCGGGAGTAGCGCTTACAAACACAGTTTGATTGAGCATTCCTTCAAACTCATTGAAATTAAGCGGGCGGTTATCTAAAGCCGATGGCAAACGAAAACCATAATCCACCAAAATTAATTTTCGTGAACGATCGCCGCCATACATACCACTTACCTGGGGAATGGTCTGATGACTCTCGTCGATGATGCATAAAAAATCGTTCGGAAAATAATCTAACAAACAAAACGGGCGAGTTCCCGGATCTCTTCTGTCAAAAAATCTTGAATAATTTTCTACGCCATTGCAATAGCCCAATTCACGAATCATTTCTACATCATAATTTACTCTTTCAGAAATTCTTTGGGCTTCAATATATTTACCTATTTCTTTAAAATATTCTGTTTGCCTTGCCGCCTCATCTTGAATGTCATAAAGGATTTGCTGGAGTTTATCTTTTGGGGCGATATATAAATTAGCAGGAAAAATAGCGGCATTATCAACCTTCGAAATTCTTTTTCCCGAACTCAATTCCAGCGTTTCAATACTTTCAATTTCATCACCGAAAAAAGTAACCCGGTATCCATTATCCATGTAAGGAAGGTTGATATCAACAGTATCACCTTTTACCCGAAACGTTCCCCTGGCAAAGTCTCCCTGCGTCCTTGAATACAAACCATTTACCAGGGAATGCAAAAATCCCTGGCGGCTGATAACTTGTCCTTCTTCAATGCGTACAACTCCTTCGGCAAAATCTTTGGGATTTCCGATTCCATAAATACAACTCACACTGGCAACGACGATAATATCCCTTCTTCCGGTTAATAGTTGTGACGTGGCTGCCAATCTTAATTTATCCAATTCTTCATTAATGCTTAAATCTTTTTCGATGTACGTATCGCTGACCGGCATATACGCTTCTGGTTGATAATAATCATAATATGAAACAAAATAACCGACTGAATTATCAGGAAAGAATTGCCGGAACTCCCCATACAACTGGGCTACCAAAGTTTTATTGTGCGTAAGCACCAACGTGGGACGTTGCACATTTTGAATCACATTAGCCATCGTAAATGTCTTACCGCTTCCGGTAACTCCTAACAGCGTTTGATATTTTTCACCCGTGAGCACACCGTGGGTAAGTTGTTCAATGGCTTGTGGTTGGTCGCCCGCGGGCTTGTAGGGTGAATTGAGTTGAAAACGCATAAGGGGTATGCAATTTACAATGGAAAGAGTAAAAAAAAAGTTATGAAATAACATCCTGGAAAATTTCACTTACTCAATCAACTTTCCTGAACGATAAAACCAAAGAATTCGAACCTAATACAACCTAAGCCTCGTTGAATAAAAAAATAAGAATTCGTACTATTTGTTGTTCTACTGTTTCTTTTACATAAAAATCCAAGATTCAAAGACAAAGACATTTATTTCGCTTTAGCATTTTTTAAATAATCACCAAGTTTTTTTATCGCTTTTGCATCCACGGTAGTTTGCTCCTGCGCTTCTTTCCAGTTTCTTCGCTCAATCGCTTCGCGGATGCCCAGCATTCACAGCCCAACCATGTCAAGAAAAATACATAAGTAATATTTGGTAAAAAATTCTCCCCTAACTGGTAATATTTTGGATAAACAAACCAAACTAAACTCTTTACAAATGTAATTTCTTTAACTGTTAACATCCACTTTTCTTCTTGCTAAGAAACTGTTTTGACGTAACTTTGCACCCTTAAAAAATTTTGGACAAAAAGTCCTCACAGGTTAAAACAATTTATGGATATCAGAAACATTGCAATTATTGCACACGTTGACCACGGAAAAACTACTTTGGTTGATAAGATTTTACATAGTACTAACATCTTTCGGGATAACCAGGAAACCGGGGAACTTATAATGGACAGTAATGATCTGGAGAGGGAGCGGGGCATTACTATTTTCAGTAAAAATGTTTCTGTTACTTATAAAGGTGTAAAGATAAATGTTATTGACACACCCGGACATAGTGACTTTGGTGGAGAAGTAGAGCGGGTATTAAAAATGGCAGATGGTGTTTTGCTTTTGGTAGATGCCTTTGAAGGCCCAATGCCTCAAACCCGTTTTGTATTGCAAAAAGCGTTACAATTGGGGTTACATCCTATAGTGGTAATTAATAAAGTAGATAAACCAAACTGCCGTCCGGATGAAGTACACGATGCGGTGTTTGAATTGTTTTTTAACCTGGACGCTACAGAAGAACAATTGGATTTCCCGACAATCTACGGCTCCAGTAAACAAGGCTGGATGAATACTACCCTGGAACAAACCGACAATATTTTCCCACTGCTGGATACTATTCTTGAAAAAGTGCCACCGCCTGCGCAGCCGGAAGGAACTCTTCAAATGCAGATAACTTCACTGGATTATTCTTCATTTTTAGGAAGGATAGCCGTAGGAAAAGTGGCAAGGGGAACCATCAAAGATAATCAGCCTCTTTCGTTGATGAAATTAGATGGAACAATTCAGAAAATGCGCGTGAAGGAACTTTATGTTTTTGAAGGCTTGGGAAAGAAGAAAGTATCAGAAGTAGCGGCTGGCGATATTTGCGCCGTGGTAGGAATTGATGGATTTAATATCGGTGAAACACTTGCTGACTTTGAAAATCCTGAAGCATTACCGATTATTACTATTGATGAACCCACCATGAATATGCAGTTCAGCATTAATAATTCTCCTTTTTATGGCAGGGATGGCAAATTCGTAACATCGCGCCATCTAAAAGATCGGTTGGAAAAAGAGTTGGAAAAGAATCTTGCACTTCGTGTAAGCCCTACCGATAGCGCCGATAGCTTTATGGTTTTTGGGCGTGGCATTTTGCATTTAAGTATTTTGGTAGAAACCATGCGTAGGGAAGGTTATGAAATTACCGTGGGTCAGCCGCAGGTAATTGTTAAACAAATTGATGGGCAGAAATGTGAGCCATATGAAAACCTTGTCGTAGATGTCCCTGCAGATTATAGTGGTCGTGTAATTGACCTGGTAACTCAGCGCAAAGGCGAAATGCTGATTATGGAAAGCAAAGGCGAAATGCAACACCTTGAATTTGAAATTCCTTCAAGAGGTTTGATTGGACTACGTTCCAATATGCTTACCAACACTGCCGGCGAAGCAGTAATGGCACACCGCTTTTTGGAATATAAACCCTGGAAAGGATACATTCCGGGAAGAAGCAATGGTGTATTGATTTCAAAAAACCAGGAAAGAACAACAGGCTACTCAATTGATAAATTACAAGACCGAGGTAGATTTTTTGTTGACCCGGGGGAAGAAGTTTATATAGGACAAATCATTGCTGAACATATTAAACCGGGAGACTTAATTGTAAACGCAACTGAACCTAAGAAATTAACCAACCATCGTGCAAGTGGCGCAGATGATGCTTCAAGGATAGCTCCTAAAATACAATTCAGCCTTGAAGAATGTATGGAATATATTCAACAAGATGAATGTATAGAAGTAACGCCGAAATTTATCCGTATGCGCAAAGTGATTCTTAACGAAGAGGATAGAAAAAAATCGCAAAGGACGCAGCAGGTGGAAGCTTAAGAAAAATGTTATTAAATAATTAGAATAAAGCAGATAGGTCGTGATGAATTGAATAGTATTTGTTTTAAGCTAATAATATTAGTATAT
>Ga0207933_1002980_pt1 | contig 10420 bp, 8 predicted proteins | sample NGESurdeep092012_4_FD_184488 | JGI IMG/M metagenome (GOLD analysis project Ga0207933, IMG submission 184488) | Arctic peat soil microbial communities from Barrow, Alaska - NGEE Surface sample F53-3 deep-092012 (SPAdes) | ecosystem: Environmental > Terrestrial > Soil > Wetlands > Peat ...
TCGGTGTCGTCAATGTCCCACACGTCGCGGAACTGCTCAGAGTGATCAGAGAGTTCGTTCAGGCGTCGTTCTCCACCGAGTTCTACCATCTCCTCCTCGTTCGTCGCGAAGAGGTAGAGCGGGGACACCGGTTGCATGGCGAAACCCAGGCTTTCCCCGAGCAACCACAGTCGCTCCATGGCCGCGCCGGCACGCACGTACCAGGGCGGTTCAGCGCGAGGAACGGTCACCATCATCAGTCCCGAACTCGTGTTGATCGCGGCCTGCGTTCGAAGTCCCAGCACGCGACCCGCTCGCCAGTCACGCAGGTTTTCCATGACGTCGGCGCGACCGAGAAGTTGCATCATGCCCAATGATCCTGGATCCATCTCGAGGGTGCGAACATCGAGACCCTCTTCGAGCGAATCACGTCCCGGCCAGCGAATTTCTCCCATCATCTCGCTGTGAATCTCAGGTATCAGAAAACGCATCCGATCAGCGTCCGCAAGTAAAGCGCCGAGTTTGATGATGCGGTCGCGCTCGGTCGCGATGCGCAGTTGAGCGCCTTCTTTCTCGACGGCGCGAGTCATCATCTCGAGTTGCGACGCAACGAGTGGTGCCGGCTGACCCATGCGTCGATTGGCGGAGCGAGTCAATAAATACGGCTCGAGCAACTCAATCTCCGGATCCATCCCCTCGCCCAAGTGCAGCGTGGCGACGTGCAGCGACGACTTCGACTCCGGGAAGAGGCGGACTTGACCCACCATATGCAGTGCCGCGGCGGCCACGCGCGCGTTAAAGAGCGCGGCGCCAATGGAGAGATAGCTGGCACGATGACGCACGTCCATTTTGCTCGTGCGCTCGGGCACGAGATAGAACCGGATCTCTGACGCGTCGGCCTCGAACCGCCACGGTTGGACGTTGCCGCCCGAGGGGGCACGACGAGCCGCGTCGACGATGCGATCAATCGGATCCAAACTTGTCGTCGGTGGATCGACGGGTGGAGGTGTCCTTAAGTCTTGCTGTAGTGAATTGTCAACGGTGACCGGAGCGATCTCCGAGAGGATCTCCTCGACGTCAAAACGGACTCGACCCGAGGGCAGGTCGCCCCCCAGACCAAATCGACGCACGGCCGCCGCCACCGTTGCAGCCCCGAGAGTCACCTCACTGGCGAGTTGTGGCCATCCACTCACGGTGTGACCCAATTCCAGCGCTGATGCTGCCGCGCGCGCCGAAACGTCCGTGGCTCCCAACAGGCGAAGGACGAAGGGGCCCTTCTGCTCCGTCGTGAGACCGGCGAGTCGCTCGTAACTCATATCCCCCAAGAGTCCGTGGAAGATCGGGCGATGGGGCTCGAGATCGAAACGCTCGACGTCGAGCACCCCGCGATCGCTCGTTTCCATGATGACCGGGATCGACCGTTCGCGGGCGGCTTCTCGCACGAGGAACTTGATGTCGAGCGAGTCGCACTCTTCGATCACCAGGTCCAGACCGTCAATGAAACGTGGCAGATTCTCGGGCGTGATGCCCTCGGTAAAGGTGGTGACCTTGAGGTAGGGGTCGATTTCGCCCACGCGTCGTGCGAGCACCACCGCCTTGTTGACGCCGAGGTCCATGACGCCGGCGGGAATTCGATTCAAGTTGGTGAGTTCGATTTCGTCGAAATCCGCCAGGCGCAGTTCACCAACGATTCCCTCCATTGCCAACACGTGGGCGATGGAGTGCCCCGCACTTGCTCCGATGACGCCTATGCGCAGTGCGCGTAACTTGGCCTGTTCCTTTTTGGTGAGCTTGTTGCGGTTGCGATTGAGACGCAGTAGTTCGAAACTCCTCGGGCCGAGGAGGCGCACGACGGCTCGGCGCCACGGGTAATACACCCACCGCTGGCCGTCGCCAGTGACGTCACTCGGCTTCATACCCACTAGAGCGTCCAACTGTGCGCGCTGCTCTTCGAACTGATCGAGGATTTGCAGCGACGAATCTTCGCGCAAGACGCGAAGGACTTCGCGTTGACCGCGCGCAGTGACGTCCATCACGAGCGGCTTCCACGCGTGATACTGAGCCGTGTCGTCGGTCAAGGCACCAGCGGAAGACTCCGGGCCGCGAGAAAGTTGCTCGGCCTCACGCCGAAGCGCCAATTGATTTTCGGGTGTGGAAAGTTCGTAGCTCAGATTTCGTCGATACGACACCGCCACGGTGCGGTAGCGCTCATCCGGGAACGCCACTGACGTGGTGCCGATTCGGATCGCCCCCGTGAGATCGCCGACGGGCAACATACGATCGGCGACGGCGGCGATGGCAAATTCCGCCCCCAACCAGTTGAGCGCGTGAATGACACAACGCGAAAACGTCACGAGAAGGCGATGTCCTAGCGCAGCTTCTCCATCGGACCACGCACCTTTGAACTCAATGACCCCCAAACGAACTTCCTTGTCCAGAACCTCGCCGATCTCCTCGATCTCGCTCGACGCGGCCATCTCACTCATAATTGCGGCGTGATAGCGGCTCTCGAGCGGCCCGTGCACTCGAACGCCACCCACCACGTTGTTCGCCGCGTCGTAGGCCAAGAAGAAGAGTGATATCCCGACACCGGCCTCGAGATCCTTGCGGTGGAGCGTCTCCTCGAAACCAAAACTGCGGTACTTGCCCTCGGCGCCGTCGAGGTATTTCTTCCACAGGTCGGGTCGTTCGGCAGGGTGGTGACCCTCGAATCGGACTCCCGACTCTAGATCGACGAAGCTCGAACCGTAGCGATAACGTCGATTGATTGAATGTGCCACGCTGAATTCTCCACTTCGCGGTTGAGTCGGGGGCGGCTGAAATAACGTCCGTGTAATTACAAGGCCAGCATAATGAAGCTGCACGCAGATTGGGTGGAGGGCGCCGGGTGAAGTCCTCATTTTGCCCGGACGCCTCGTTAGGGTTGTGACGTGTTCTGGAACCTCCGCCATCGTTTGTCGCTGTGACCCTTCTCCTTATCTATTCTTTGCTAATTGGAATGGTCGTCGGGTCGTTTCTCAACGTGGTGATCTACCGCGTTCCTCTCAAACTTTCGATTATTCGACCCCGTTCCGCTTGTCCCCAGTGTCGCCATCCCATCGCCGAACGCGACAATATCCCGGTGCTCTCCTGGATTATCCTGCGGGGTCGGTGCCGCCACTGTCACTCCCCCATATCCGTTCGCTACCCCTTGGTCGAAGCATCCACTGGAGTGCTCTTTGCCCTCACGGCCTGGCGGATCGGTCCACACTTCGACCTTGGGGTCTTCTTAGTTCTTGACGGTTCGCTGATCGCGCTGGCTCTTATCGATCTCGAGCACCTCTTATTACCGAGGTCGATCGTGTATCCAACGCTCGGCGCTGTCATCGGGTGGCTCGTCGCATCAGCGGCCTATTACGACCAATGGCATCGACTCCAGATCGCCGCGGTATGCGGAGCCGCTTGGTTCATCGTCTTCTGGCTACTCAATTTCTTTAGCCCGCGGTCGCTCGGCTACGGCGATGTTCGACTGTCGTTGGTATTGGGGATTGCCCTGGGTTGGCTGGGCGTCGGCGACGTGCTCATCGGGTTCTTCGCAGCGAATTTATTAGGCGCAATCATAGGATTGACGCTGATCGGATTCAAGAAGATGTCCCGCGACCAACCCATTCCCTACGGCGTCTACCTAGCCGCTGGCGCCACATTGGCGGTCCTCATCGGGCCGGTATTACTGGTGCATTGGCACAACTGGCCCAACGCGCACTAGTTACATCACGAACTCCATGCGCAGTCCTTCCGAGTCCCATTCGGGGTCAAAAGGCAAACGCCGAGCGGTATGAGTGAAGGCGCGGCGAGCAGACCAAACAAGTACTGCCGCGTCGATGAGGTGATGGGGCTTGACCCTGTCGATTTCGAAGTCGAGCACGCGCTCGATACCATTGAGCTTGGAGGTGAGGAGCGCCGTGCGCTCGGCCCGGCCCTTTTCGCGGAATTTTGGGAACCTCATTGGCACGCCACCATTAAGTTGATAAAAACTCAACTCGGGATTCCCCTCGTAAACTTGGCGTTGACGATATGGCGACATCTCAGAAGCGACGTCTCGGTAGCGCGGCATCAGGACCTGAGTGACAAAATCCAGTCCCTCGACCGACATGTCCGCCTTCTCGAAGACTCGTCGACCTGGCACTGCGGTAATGACGTTGCCGCGTTCGCCGAGTAATTCGCGCGCTTCGCGGTCACAGTTGCGAAAAGCAAGATCGGCGCCGGATGGATAGCCCACCGGCGCGTTGATCACGATCGCGTCGAACGTTGGACGTTCGTCGAGGATAAGGCTAAACGTTGCAATCAGTCGCGGCGCCTCGGGCGAGAATGTCGCGCCCGACACTTTCGCGCTGGCGACCAGCCACTGACCCGCGCTCGGAGTAACGCCCGCCACTATTTTATAGGGCAGCTGAGGTCCCTTTCGGATAATCACCGCTTCAGCAGCCCTTTGGCCCTCATCTCGATTGATTCGATGGCGCGTGCCAATTCTTTAGGATGCGCACTCGCGGCCAACGCATCTTCGTAGGTCACGATCCCACCGACGATGAGTTCTGCGAGGCTGTTTTCGAGCATTTGCATGCCCTCTTTAGCGTTGGTGAACATCACGTTACTCAACTGGTTGGAACGGCCTTCTCGAATGAGGTTACGCACTGGTGACGTCGCGACGAGGACTTCGAATGCCGCCACGACACCCCCTCCGATCTTGGGGATCAAGCGTTGGGCGAAAATAGCCGAGAGCGACGCTGCCAATTGAACGCGGGTTTGCTCCTGACGCCACGCTGGGAAGACGTCAATGATGCGATCGATAGCCTGCGGCGCGTCGTTCGTGTGCAACGTGCCAAAGACTAAGTGACCGGTTTCGGCCATGGTGAGAGCGATCTGAATCGAGTCGATGTCGCGCATCTCACCGATCAACATAACATCGGGGTCTTCACGTAGGGCCGAGCGGAGGGCTCGTGGAAATGAGGGGCTATCCAGGCCGATTTCACGCTGAGAGACCGCCGCCACCTTATGATTGTGCACGTATTCGACCGGGTCTTCGATCGTCAATATGTGGACCGGGCGTGTCTCATTGATGCGGTCGATGATGGATGCCAAAGTCGTTGACTTACCCGACCCGGTTGGGCCCGTCACTAAAACAAAACCACGAGGCTGGCGCGACACCATTTCGGCGGCGGCGGGCAGACCCAACTCTTCGAAAGTAGGAATTCGAGAGGGAATCACGCGAAGGGCTAGGGCCATTTGGCCCCGTTGGGTGAACACGCTGCCACGGATACGCGCACGATCGTGCCACGAGAAAGCGAAATCGACGTCCAGTTCCACTTCGAACATCTCACGCTGACCTGCGGTGAGCAGAGGCCAAGCAATTTCGCGAATCTCGTCACCTGTGAGGTCAGTAGCGCCCTCAATGGGCGCCAATTTTCCGTCCACTCGAATTCGCGGGGCCGAATTTCCCGAAAGAAGAAGGTCAGAACCTCCCTGGTCCCATAGTTCCTGGAGCCAAACTTCCATCGACGGAGCGATGTTACTCATGAAAAGGCTCTCCTTAATAGGGCTATGCAGCCGAGACGCCCGGCCCAATCTTAGGGCCGGGCGTCTTGACATGCAATGACTCTGCAACGGTACAACGGGAACATCTCCCGCATGTTGGGGGACTAACTGATGAACCCGGTGTTCGAGCACACAGCTGCTCCCGTCCAGGGAACCCAACCGGCGAGGGTAGTGGCGTTAGTACTAGCCCACGCGTCGGCGGTGTAATTGGCCGTGCTGGTTCCTGCAGCTGGTGTCGCTGCGGTAGGTCCACCAACGAATAACACTCCGCCTCCGACTCCTGAGACAGGCGTGCTGATGGCGAAGGTGTAGTGGCTCGGGTTGCTCGGGATGCTCGCCAAGTACGACGACACCAAGTCGCCGGATGAGGCAGCGCCACTAGCCATGACCGGGACCTGGCTCGGGTACTGAGCTTGCTCAGCCGCCATGGCGGTGGAGATTGTGGCACCGTCAGCTTTGCAGGCTGCGACAGCACTAGAGGTAGTCACGCCGCCAAGCGAGAAGACTACAACAGCGGCCAAGATACCAAGGACGACGATGACGATCAGGAGTTCAATCAAGGTGAAACCACCGTTGTTCTCCTGAGCAGCCTTCTTCGCCTGAAGCTTCTTCAGGGTTGAAATCATGCGGTTCTCATTTCTCAATTACTTTCCGACACGCGGAGACTTTGCGGGCGCAAGGTCAGAATTAACGCTAACTGTGCCCCTTGGGGTTAACAAACCAAATTAGACACAACGACTAGATTCCTAAGAGTCTCCTCAGACTCATACGTCGTGCGCGAGACGCACGCGAATCAAAAATACGTGGGGTAGATGTCGGCGCATAATCACTGATGACACCGAGTATTTTTTCCGGCGAATTTGTCGAACAACCGATCTCAGTTTCCATCGCAAGGGATAAGGGACATGAATCAATCTCAATGGAATGACAACAATCACAACGCGCAATATCTTCGCGTAAAACGCCATAATTTGGGCTCTTGTGACTCATCCGTGGGTCATTTGCCCCTTCTAAATAGTCGCACGCCGTTCCCTGTCTAAGTTTCTGACTGTTGAAAGAACAGGAACTTGTGGAGGAAAACGGCGTGCGAAATTCAAGACTATGGCGAATGCTGCTCGGTGTCGAAAAAACTGTGGTCGAGGAGATCGACTTCGACGATGAGACCGGGGTTCTGGTCGCTTCCGTCAGACCCACGGGGTCGATGCGCAATCGGTGCGGCACGTGTCAGCGACGCAGCCCTCGCTATGACGGCGGTGCCGGGCGACGTCGTTGGCGAGCCCTGGATACCGGGACGGTGCAGGTTCACTTGGAAGCCGACGCCCCTCGGGTGTCGTGTCGGACCCACGGGGTGACGGTGGCGGCGGTTCCCTGGGCCCGCCACCAAGCGGGCCACACTTATCACTTCGATACGCAGGTCGCCTGGTTGGCCACGCAAACATCCAAGAGCGCCGTCACTGAACTCATGCGCATTGCCTGGCGCACGGTGGGAGCGATCATCACCCGGGTCTGGGTCGACACCGAGAAGCTCCACGACCAGTTCGCCGACCTACGACGCATCGGTGTCGACGAGATCTCCTACAAGCGCGGGCACAAGTATTTGACCGTGGTCGTCGACCACGACAGTGGTCGCCTCGTCTGGGCCGCGCCGGGCCGCGACAGGGCGACGCTCGCCACGTTCTTCGACGCCCTCGGTGAGAAACGCTGCGCCCAGATCACGCACGTTTCCGCAGATGGGGCCGAATGGATCAGCCTCGTGGTGGCGAAGCGTTGTCCCAACGCGGTGCGCTGCGCTGATCCTTTCCACGTGGTGCGCTGGGCCAGCGATGCCCTCGACGAGGTGCGTCGAGGTTCTTGGAACGACGCTCGCAAAGCTGCCCAGCGCAACGAGGCCAAACGCGCTCGAGGTCATCCCGTCGGTGGCGCACCTGCGCGCCCCGACAGCACTCGCGCCGTCGCGCTCAAGCACTCGCGCTACGCACTCTGGAAGAACCCGGAGAACCTGACCGAACGTCAGACGGTCAAACTCGCTTGGGTCGTGCAGACCGACCCTACGCTCGGGCGCGCCTACTACCTCAAAGAGGGACTGCGCGTCATCTTCAAGCTTCCCCACGATGAAGCTGGCGAAGCTCTCGACCGGTGGGTCGCCTGGGCCCGGCGCTGTCGCATTCCCGCGTTCGTCAAGCTGCAGAGAACCATTGTCAAACACCGTGCCGAAATACTCGCCTCCATCGAACATGGACTCTCCAATGGTCGCATCGAATCAATGAACACCAAGATCAGACTCATCACGCGAATCGCATTCGGCTTTCAATCACCCGACGCGCTCATCGCTCTCGCCATGCTCAGTCTGGGCGGCCACAAACCTGTGCTCCCCGGCCGGAATTAACCCACGGTTATGTCAGGAGAGCCATAATTCAGTTGAGAATCACTCTGGATGATGTGCTGCCCGCCGTGTGGCGCCGGCTGCTCGTTCCCGGCGATCTGCGACTTTCGGAACTTCATGCCGTGTTTCAGGTTGCCATGGGTTGGACCGACTCGCACCTGCACAGCTTCTCCATCGGAAACAAAGTGTTCGGTGCGCAATACGAAGATCACCCCGAAGAGGAACTCGATGAGAAGTCGGTCACCCTCGTGGAAGCACTCGGGGACCTTCGGCGTTTCCACTACGCCTATGACTTCGGCGACGACTGGCAACACGAGATCGTGATCGAGGACCGGCCGATGTCGATTGTCGGTCTCAAGTTCGCGGTGTGCCTCGACGGTCAGCGAGCTTGCCCGCTCGAGGACTGCGGTGGCGCGTGGGGCTATGTCCACCTGCTCGAGGTGCTCGCCGATCCCGATCACGAGGAGTTCGACGACATGACCGGGTGGATCGGCGATTACTTCGATCCTGAATTGTGCGACCTCAGCGAGATCAATGTCGCGCTGCAGAGGTTCGGTTGATCATTGAGGTCACCGTCGAGCGGCACTGACTCCTCTCCAGTGGTGAGGCGGCTTCTAATCTGACGGAGTGACTCAAACGCGTGAACTTCCAACAGCGAAGACGATCTTCCAGTTGCGGATCTCACTGCGCGAGACTGATCCCGAGATCTGGCGCCGTGTCCTGGTCCCCGGAACGATGCCGCTGGACAAACTCCACGACGTGATCCAGGCGGTCTTTGACTGGTGGGACTATCACCTGCACGCCTTCAACATCGGCGACTCGCGCTATGGCCTTCTGGACGTCGACCGTTTCGAGGACGACGACGAGGAACTCGACGAGCACGGCGTCAAGCTGCACCGACTGCTCTGCCAGGGCGACCGGTTCACCTATGAATACGACTTCGGCGACTTCTGGGTGCACGACATTGAAGTCGAGTCCGTCGAGAACGTGGAGGTCACGCTGCGCCGCGCCGTCTGCATCGACGGCGCGCGAGCGCGTCCCCCCGAAGACTGTGGTGGGACCTCCGGGTTCGAGGAATTCAAGGCCATCATGGCCGACCATCGTCACGAGGAACACGAGTCGATGACGGAGTGGTTCGGTGGTCCGTTCGACCCCGAGCATTTCAGCCTCGGGCAAGCGAACGCGACGCTCCAGCGACTGCGCTGAGTCAGAGCTTCGCGGCGCGCTTGGCCTTGGTCGATCGCAGTCGGTAGCTGTCGGTGCCGGTCTCGATGATGTGGGCGTTGAAGGTCAGTCGGTCGATGATGGCCGCGACCAGCCGAGCGTCGTTGATCACCTTGCCCCATTCGGAGAACGGCAGATTCGACGCCGTGGCGACCGAGGAACGCTCCTCGCGTTCGGTGAGGATCTGGAAGAGCAGCTCGGCCCCGCGCGCGTCGAGGGCCACGTAGCCCAGTTCATCGAGCAGCAGCAAGTCAACGCGTCCGTAGCGGGCGATGAGCTTGGAGAGGCGCTTCTCGTCGGCCGCTTCGCAGAGTTCATTGACCAGTTGCGCGCAGGTGACGTAGCGCACACTGTGTCCGAGTTCGCAGGCCGCGACCCCGAGACCGATCAGCAGGTGACTCTTGCCGGTGCCCGAGTCGCCGAGCAGCACGACGGGGTCGCCATGCTCGAGGTAACTACCCGAGCGAAGCATCGCCACCGTGGCCGCGTTCACGAGTGGCGCAGCCGCCAGATCGAACTCGGCGAGCAACTTCATGCGTGGAAAGTTGGCGCTCTTCACCCGGCGCTGGCGCTGGCGCTCCTCGCGGTCGTCTAACTCCGCGCAGAGCACCTGGCTCAGGTAGTCGAGGTAGGTCAACTGGTGACGCTCGGCGTCGCTGGCCAAGGAACTGGCGCGCTGGCGCACCGTGGGCAGCCGCAGGGTGCGGGTGCTCAGCTCAATCGAGGCCAGTGCGGCGTCGGACGTGGTGCCCGCCATCAGCTGACCCCCAACAGTTCGTCGTAGTGCGCCACGCTCGGCGTGGGGCGGTCGTAGTGCGCCAGGGCCGGGTCGCTCTCGGGAACGACGCGGGCCTCTTCGAGTGAACGACGCGCCTCGATCGCCACGAGCGCCGGATCGAGCGTTCCCACGCGCAGACAGCGCGCGATGCCCTCTCTCACCGCCGAGGGTTTCATCGTGCGTTCGAGAAGAAGCACCTCGATCATGGCCCGGGTTCCCGCGGCGTCCCCGTTCGCGCGGCGCGCGCGCGAGAGGAACTCTTCGTGGGTGGAGTTGAAGCGACCACTCGCTCGCGCCAGAGCCAGTGCACTCGAGCCCGCGAGTGCGCCGGCCTTGACGCGCAGGGTCTCCAAGTAGTGATCGAGCACGAGGACTTCTCGTCCCTTGCCCGGGGCCCGGTCGTGACGCGCGAGCACCCGGGTCCCGTCGTAGGCGCAGACGGTGTTGGCCCCGAGGCGCACCGTGATTCGCTGGTCGGCGTAGAT
>Ga0207933_1002982_pt1 | contig 10414 bp, 16 predicted proteins | sample NGESurdeep092012_4_FD_184488 | JGI IMG/M metagenome (GOLD analysis project Ga0207933, IMG submission 184488) | Arctic peat soil microbial communities from Barrow, Alaska - NGEE Surface sample F53-3 deep-092012 (SPAdes) | ecosystem: Environmental > Terrestrial > Soil > Wetlands > Peat ...
CGTCAGATCTTTGCCGCGTCGGTGCGGCGAAACTCGCAGGGTCTGTCCGAACAGCGGATGCCAGGGGTAGACGATCCGGGCGGTGCGCAAACCGTATGCGGTATGTCGCTTGATGGCCGCGCTTGCCCCGGAACACGTAGAGATCCCCCGCGTGCGGATCGCGCTGCAACGCTTGCTGCACCTGGAGCGCCAATCCGTTCATGCCGCGCCGCATGTCGGTGTGCCGCACCGCGAGCCAGACGCGGACCGCCGAAGGGACCGGGATCACCGGCGCACGACCGAGATAACCCGGCGTAACGCCACCAGCCCGACGTCCACGCCCACTCGCGCAGCACAGGCACGGCCGGAGAGGATAACCTCGGCTCGGGCAGCATCTGCACTGGCATGAAGACCGCTGAATGATCGTCAGCCACCAGCGCGCCGCGTCGGACCTGCTGGCGCCAGTTCGACAGCAACCCGCGACTGATATGATGCCGCCGGGCAACGTGGGAGATGATCGCGCCTGGCGCCTCGGCTTCTGCCACGATCAAGTAGCTTGTCCTCGATCCGCCACCGTCGTCGACGCTCAACCCCGCTGATGATCTCCATCCAGCAATCCGCCCCCGACCTTAGCGACGCACGTATGAGCGTCGCAAAGGTCGCCCATCGGCCGCCGCTGCCGCCAGAGGGCCGTCACCGGATGGATACACTTGACGTACAGCGCGTGGTGAATGTCCTCTAACAGGCTGAAAAGCCCGTTGCCCCGACGCGGGCGCATGGGATTTGGTGGCCCCATCGGATCGACATCCTTAGGGCGGGCAGAATGCGCGGTTTTGACGAGCGACGGGACGGACTTTTCAGCTACGTCCGGCCCGAGAGCCGTATCCCCAAGAACCACCCGCTGCGGGCGATCCGCATGCTGGCCGACGACGCCTTGACAGCACTCGACGCGCAGTTCGCCCGTCTCTATTCCGAGAACGGCCGCCCCTCGATCCCGCCCGAGCAACTGCTGCGGGCGCTGCTGCTGCAAGCCTTCTACACGATCCGATCGGAGCGGCAGCTCATGGAGCAACTCAACTACAACCTCTTGTTCCGGTGGTTCGCAGGGCTTTCGGTGGAACGATCCGGTCTGGGTGCCGACTGTTTTCAGCAAGAACCGCGACCGTTTGCTGGAAGGCGACATTGCGGCGGCGTTCATGGCGGCTGTGCTGAACCTGCCCCGGGTGCAAGCTTTGGTGTCGGACGAGCATTTCTCGGTCGACGGCACCCTCATAAAGGCATGGGCAAGCATGAAGAGCTTCCGCCGCAAGAGCCTGCCCTCGGGCTTGACCCGAGGGACGGCAACGACGAACCGCCGGCACCCGGACGAAACGGTGAGCGGAACTTCCGGGGGGAAAAGAGGTCGAACGAGACGCGCGCCTCGATCACCGATTCGGATGCGCGGCTAGCCCGGAAATCCGGCGGCCATGAATCCAAGCTGGGCTTCACTGGTCATTTGCTGATGGAACAGAGGCGGCGCTGGACATGCTGGGGGCGCTGCCCGCCGCGGCCAAGAAGACGGTCGGTGCGGACAAGAACTACGACACGGCGGCGTTTGTCGCGGCCGCGCGCTCGTTGAACGTGATCCCGCACGTCGCCCGGAACATCACCGCGCATCGCGGCTCGAATATCGACGGCCGCACGGCGCGCCACGATGGCTACCGGACGAGCCAGGTCATTCGCAAGCGGATCGAGGAGGCGAACGGCTGGATCAAGGAGGTCGGCGCGATGGCGCAGACGAAGTTCCGGGGCCTGCCGCGGGTCGGCTGGATATTTGTGTTGAAGGCCGCGGCTTACGATCTGATCCGTCTGCCGAGGTTGCTCACGACGGGATGAGTGTGTCCGGATGACGCCCGAAGCCGGGTCAGCGGCTTCCGGGCGTTGGGAAAACGTCTGATTTTGGCCCCCGACGCCAAAAGTCCGAGCGTGGACTATGCAATTTCGGCTCTACAGAGGGCTTTTCAGCAGCCTGCTAACGTGCCGTCATCGCTCCACCGACAAAAATAGTCGTTCACCGTACTGCGCGGCGGCAGATCTTTCGGCAGATAGCGCCACTGGCATCCGGTGCTCAGCACATACATCACGCCGTTCACCACCTCGCGCATGTTCGCGCGCCGCTTGCCGCCACCACGCTTGGCCGGCGGTATCAGCGGTTCGATATGCTGCCATTCCGGGTCCGCCAGATCGCTCGAATAGCGCAGCTTGTCGCGGTTGTAGCGGGGTCGATTCTCGGTCGTCCACATGCAGCACCTCGTGAATCGGCGCCGGGCATGGAATCACAGCGGACTCCACGGGTTCGAGCGGATTTTGGCCGACCTGTAACCGACTCGAATGTGGCCGCAAGCTGGAGCTGATGCCGGGCGATGCCGGGCAGTCGCCGGAAACGGCGGTCACGACGGCGCGGCGGATCCTCAACAATCAGCCGGCTGCGGCTATCGGCTGCTGGTACAGCTCTCTGTCGCTGGCGGCGACCCAGGTCGCCGAGCAGCGAAGGGTCCCTTGGATCACCGGCTCCATCGCCGACCCGATCGTCGGCCGCGGCTTCAAGTATGTGTTCCAGACCTCCGACGGCTCCGATGCGTCCGCGCAGGGCCTGATCGACGCCGTGCAGATGATCGGCGCGGGCCAGTCCCGCCTCGCTGTGCTGGCCGACAACAATGTCGCGAATGTGGACCTGCTCGCGTCGTTCAAGAAAAAGGTAGCGACTCCTTTCGTCAGCAACCAGACGTGGACGCCGCCGTTGTCCGATGCGACCCCGGCGGTTACGGCGACCCTACGCTCCAAACCCAACGTGATCTACCTGGGCGCCACCAGCACCAGCGACCAAGTGCTCGTCCTCAAGCAGCTCGCCGCGCAGGGCAACACCGCTCCCATCATCATGGGGGCTTCCTCGGCCTGCAACCCGATCTTCCTGAAAGCGGTGGGCGCCAAAGCGGTCGAGGGCGTGGTCGTTGTCACCGGCATCCCGTTCCCCGGCAAGGGATCGGATGCGTTGGTGGCCAAGTCACGGCCCTGACGAAGGAGCCATTGATGCCCTGCGAGGCGATGACCGGCTACACCAATGTCCAGATCATCGCCCTCGCGTTGCTAAAGGCGGCGAGCTTCTGGGCCTTCTCTTGCAGGGCTTTCAGGCGCGCGGTGACTGGGCTTCGAGCGCGCGATAGTCGCTCGAAGAGTCCACGCTGTAGAGAATGATGTTGCGGTGCTGAACGTCAAAGGGGAATTTCTCCTGCCGCTCCTTCGGAGCAAATCATGCAGATCTCCTTTTTCCGTCGCCAGCGCATAGCCCAGCTCAAACCAGACATTCGGATTGTCGAGGGTGATATCGGCAAGGTACACCGCTGCTCCGCGAATGCCCTGCTCGATGTTATTGACCGGGATGCTGACGGATGGGTCACGGTCCACCCTGTAAAGATCAAGGCCCGCAGCCTCGATCGCTGGCTTGAATACGTCGGTGTATCGCTTGTCGAAGCGCCCGCCGTCGAACGGCTGAATGACAAAACAGGATGGCATGGCCAACCTCGGGGTTTGGTGATCAGGCTCCAAAGGGATTGACCAGCGTCGGAAGATTGCATCCCTCAAAGCCGCTCACGTCGCGCGTGGCGATGCCGGCTCCGGCGGCCAATGCCGTTGCTGCAATCAATGCATCGAACGCTTCGATTGGCTTGCCGGCCTGGCGGCGCGCGGCGACGATCTCCGCATAGCGAACGGCGGCGGCAGGGCCGTAAGAGAGAACCCGCCCAACGAATTCCTCGGTGAAGATTGCATCGGCGGCTGCCGCAAGCCCGGCGCGGCGCTTTCCGTCCGGCTGAATGGCGATGCCATAAAGGATCTCGGCTTGGTTGATCGCGGTCGTGTAGAGCGTCGCCCGCGGCTGCGCCGTTACCCACGCGACAACGGCAGGACTCGGCGTCGGCCGCATCAGCTCGGAAAGCATGTTGGTGTCGAGCACAATCATCGGGCCAGCTCTGGCGGATCGCGCACGGGAACCGGCGGGTGGGGCTCAAGCTCCACGCCGCCGAAAGGCGCGAGGCGGCGGCGGATCGCTTCCGCCAGATTGGGTGCGTTGGGCTGGTCCGCGACCGCGTCGCTGACGATGCGGCGCAGCTCGGATTCCATAGACCGGCCATTATGGGCTGCCCTGGCGCGCAGGGCCTCTTTCACGGTCGGGTCGACGTTGCGGATCAGGAGATTGGACATTGCCCGGCTCCGTTCAGGGGATGATGGCATTATGCTATCACAGAGATCGCCTTTCGTGCAAGTCAATTGGGCTGAACGGCACGCTGGCAGAGCCGGTCAGCCCGCATGGCCTGCGTGCCGGCTTTGTCACGACCGCTTATCGCAGCGGCGTGCCAGACGAGGAGATCATGGGGCACACCCGGCACCGGAGCCTGACCACGATGCGCAGCTACGTTCGGAGGGCCAAGCTCAGCCAGACGAACCCGGCCGGCAAACTTGGGCTGTAGCGAAACAGCGGTTCGCAGACGCGATCCCCCGCCGTCTGCGGCTTGCGGGGACGGGAGGGTTCGCAGTGCCTCCGATGCTTACTATATGACGGCATTGACAGCATACGCAGCGCGGAGGTTCTGGTGGCTATTCTTACTGTTCGCAGTCTCGACGACGACGTCGTGCGCGCACTTCGGATTCGAGCCGCCGAGCACGGGCGCTCAGCCGAAGCGGAGCACCGCGAGATTCTGCGTTTGGCATTGACCGGCACCGCGCAGCCGTCCCCACGAGCAGCGGCTGCGGCGCGCTTGGCGGAGTTCCGACATCGAACCATCAGGCCGAGGGACGACCAGCGCCGTCGATCTCCTCCAGGAGTCGCGGATGGATAGGGTGGGCGACTTGTCGGGGACCGAGGACGGCTGACGTTGACGCTGGTCGTCGATGCCAGCGTCGCCTTGAAGTGGGTCCTGGAGGAACCGGACAGTCATCTCGCGCAGGCTCTGTCGGAATCCCGTGAGGCGCTTCTGGTGCCGGACTTCTGGCTGAACGAGGCCTGCAACGTCCTCTGGCTCCAGGTGCGCAAGCGGATTTTTACGCCAGACGAGGCGAGAGAAGGCCTGGCCCTCCTCCGGGTCCTGGCGGAGCCGACACCCACCGCCGCCCTGGAACTGCACGATGTCGCTCTGGAGATCGGACTGGCTACAAACCATTCGACTTACGACACTCTGTATCTGGCCGTCGCGATAGCAATGGGAGCGCGGGCCGTGGTTGTCGCGGACGTCTCGTTCGTGAAGGATATGCAGAGACATCCCGATCCGGCGTTGTTGGCCATGCTTCTTCCTCTCAACACCTGGGCGCAGCAACATGGATTCGAATGACCTCGGCGCGGCCCGCGCGGCCGTTCAGGCAATCGGCGCTCTCGGTGCTACATTGCGCAGTCGAGCATGAATGCCCCACGAGATGCCCGCGGGACCAAGACTTGATCACGATGCACGGCTATGTCCGGCGCGCCAAGCTTAACCACCTGTCCGAATTTCTGGGACCATCTCAGGCCTGATCGCCGCCTGTTCAAGCTCTCGCGTTACCGTCTGTTTCCGACGCGACGTCAGCTGGAAACACGACACCCTGATGTTGGGCGCCCATTTCGCACCATAATTTCGGAGCAAGCTGGCCGGGCATGGACGAACGCGTCGACCGACCAGATTACGGGAACGAGGCGCCCCCTCTGTCCCGGCCGACACGGGCGCGCCGTTCGCGCCGGCGTTGGGCGTTCCTTGCGCTCGTGGTGCTTGCTCGCGGGGTTGGGGCTCTGGGTCGGCCTCGCGCATCGAACGCCGCCGGCCAAAGCGCCGAGGGCCGGGCAGACGGCGGCGCAGCCGGTGGGCGTGGCGACGATCGGCACCGGCGATATCCGCATCGTGCTCAATGAACTCGGCACCGTCGCGCCGCTCGATACCGTCACCGTCAAGACGCAGATCAACGGCCAGTTGACGCAGGTCGCGTTCCAGGAAGGCCAGATGGTCCAGAAGGGCGACTTCCTCGCCCAGATCGATCCGAGGCCCTACCAGGCGCAGCTGGAGCGCGATCAGGGCCAGCTCGGACACGACCAGGGGCTGCTGGCGCAGGCGCAGGCCGACTTGCAGCGCTACCAGACCCTGGGGCGCCAGGATTCGATCTCCCGTCAGCAGGTCGATGACCAGAAATATCTCGTCCAGCAGGACGCCGGCACGGTGAAGGCCGATCAGGGCACCGTGGCCACCGACGAGTTGAACATCACCTACGCTCACATCGTCGCGCCGATCGATGGTCGCGCCGGGCTGCGCCAGGTCGATCCCGGCAACTACGTGCAGACCGCCGATGCCAGCGGCCTCGTCGTCCTCACCCAGATGCAGCCGATCTCAGTCGTGTTCTCCGTGCCGCAGCAGGACCTCGCGCAGATCGAGACGCGCATGGGCACGGGCGCGAAGCTGCCGGTGGATGCCTACGACCAAGCGAACGTCACGCAACTCGACGCCGGTCAGCTTTCGACCGTGGACAACGAGGCGGACACCGCGACCGGGACGGTCAAGATGCGGGCGACGTTCCCGAACGCGAAGAGCCCGCTTTTCCCGTTCCAGTTCGTCAACGCGCGCCTGTTGGTCAACACGCTCGCCAACGTGGTGCGCGTGCCGGTCGCGGCGGTGCAGCTCGGCTCGCCGGGCACCTATGTCTGGCTGATCGGCGCCGACGGAACCGTGACCGCCCAGCCGGTGAAGCTTGGGCCGGTGGACGGGCAGTTCCAGCAAGTGATCTCCGGCCTCACGCCAGGCCAGCGTGTGGTAACGGACGGTACCGATCGGCTTCGGGCCGGCATGAAGATCACGGTGCCGGCTACCCCCGCCGCCGCCGCGACGCCGCCGGCAATTCCACCCAAGTGAACCCGTCACGCATCTTCATCCTCCGTCCGGTCGGCACCGCGCTGCTGATGGCGGCGATCCTGCTGGTCGGCGCGGCGGCGTATTTCTTCCTGCCGATCTCGGCGCTGCCCGAGGTCGATTATCCCACCATCCAGGTCTCCACCTTCTACCCCGGCGCAAGCCCCGAGGTGATGACGTCTTCCGTGACCTCGCCGCTCGAGGTGCAGTTCGGCGAGATGCCCGGCCTCAACCAGATGTTCTCGCAAAGCTCGGCGGGCGCCTCGGTCATCACCTTGCAGTTCGGCCTCGACCTCAGTCTCGATATCGCCGAGCAGGAGGTGCAAGCGGCGATCAACGCGGCGAGCAACCTATTGCCGGCGGACCTGCCGGCCCCGCCCGTCTATGCCAAGGTCAACCCCGCGGATGCGCCCATCCTCACGCTCGCCCTCACCTCGAAGACGCTGCCGCTCACCACCGTCGAGGATCTGGCCGATACCCTGCTGGCCGAGAAGATCTCCCAGCAGCCCGGGGTGGGGCTGGTCAGCATCAGCGGCGGCCAGCGGCCGGCGGTCCGCATCGAGGTCAATCCCCCCGCGCGCTCGCCGCGTACGGGCTCAACATCGACGACGTACGCAGCACGCTCGGTAACGCCAACACCAACACGCCCAAGGGAAATTTCGACGGACCGCGGCTTGATTCGACGATCAACGACAACGACCAGATCAGCAGCGCGGCGGGCTTCGCCGAGCAGGTGATCGCCTACAAGAACGGCGCCCCCGTGCGATTGAAGGACGTGGCGAACGTGGTCGAGGGCGCGGAGAATACCAAGCTCGCCGCCTGGGCCAATTCCACGCCGGCGGTGATCCTCAACATTCAGCGCCAGCCCGGCGCCAACGTCATCGCCGTCGTCGACACCATCAAGAAGCTGCTGCCGCAGCTCACCGCCGGCCTGCCGCCATCCGTCGACGTCGCCGTGCTGACGGACCGCACCAACACGATCCGCGCATCGGTCTCCGATGTGGAGTTCGAGTTGCTGCTCGCCGTGGCGCTGGTGGTGCTGGTCATCTTCGTCTTTCTGCGCAACCTGCCGGCCACGATCATCCCCAGCCTCTCCGTGCCGCTGTCGTTGGTCGGCACGCTCGGGGTGATGTACCTGCTCGGTTTCAGCCTCGACAATCTCTCGCTCATGGCGCTGACGATCTCCACCGGCTTCGTGGTGGACGACGCCATCGTCATGATCGAGAACATCACCCGCTACGTCGAAGCGGGTGAGGCCCCGCTCGCGGCCGCGCTCAAGGGCGCTGAGCAGATCGGCTTCACCATCATCTCGCTGACCGTGTCGCTGATCGCGGTGCTGATCCCGCTGCTGTTCCTGGGCGGCGTGGTCGGGCGGCTGTTTCACGAGTTCGCCATCACGCTGTCCGTCACCATCGTTATCTCCGCCGTCGTCTCGCTCACGCTGGTGCCAATGATGTGCGCGCGGCTGGTGCGCCATCGTCCGGCCGCCACGCGCTGGCGCATCGACCTCGCCGCCGAGCGTGGCTTCAACTGGATCGTCGGGCGCTACGACCGCGGACTGAATGTGGTCCTGGATCATCAGCCGATCACGCTCGCGGTGGCGCTGCTGACGGTGGCGCTCACGGCTTGGCTCTACGTTGTCATGCCGAAGGGATTCTTTCCGGTGCAGGACACCGGGGTGATCCAGGGCATCTCGGTGGCCGCGCAGACCGCCTCCTTCGACGCGATGGCCACCGATCAGGAAGCTCTCGCCGCCGCCATCCTCAAGGATCCGGACGTTGTCAGCCTAAGTTCGTTCATCCTGCACGAACAGCCCGCCCAACGCGTCGAGGTGCCGTCTCCGGAACTCGCTGATGGTGCGGAAATCCGGCTGGTTCAGCGCAGTGACCGCCTGGAAGTCCAGCCGTTCCTCGCACGCCCGTGCGATCCGTCGCGACGAATAGATGCCGCTGCGATAAGAGTAGAGCAACAGGGCCACCATCATCGCCGGATGATAGGGCGGATAGCCCCTCACCTCGGTGTAGGTGCCCATGATCGCTGACAGATCAAGCTCCGCGCTGACCAGATCACGAACCAGATGGGCCGGATGACCGACGGGGACGAAATCAGCCACCGACGGGGGAAGCAGCCAGACCTCGTCGGTCCTCCAGGGACGAAACACTTTGCTCATAGAGCAATAAAATCATCCCCCGCCGCGCCGCGTCGAGCCCAATTCAGGCGTTACCGGGACCTAGTGTCCTGCCCCGCAAATACCGACTAAGATTGACCTTGGGGTTGAGTTGGGGGGAGCGGCTGGGATGGCACGGCCGATCAAGCGAGTCCGCGCCGAACCAGGCGTCGTCAAAGAGCTTCAGCGCCGATCGCGTTCGGCGACCATCGGCGTGCGGGATCGCGAGCGTGCCGACATCATCCTGCTTCGGCTGGACGGCATTGGGGTCGAAGCCGTCGCCGAGCAGCTGAAGACCACGCCGAAACGCGTCTCGATATGGTCGGGGCGGTTCGAGATATCCGGCCTCGAAGGACTTGCCGACAAGCTGGGGCGTGGCCGCAAGGCTTCGATCCCGGCCGCCAAAGTGGCGCGCGTCGTCACCGAAGCGACCCGTCCGCCAAACGGCAGACGCCGCTGGAGCATTCGGTCGATGGGCCGTCACGCCGGCATTTCGGCGAGTTCGGTCCAGCGCATCTGGTCGAAGAACGACTTGAAGCCGCATCGTCTAAAGACCTTCAAGCTCTCGAACGACCCGAAGTTCGAGGAGAAATTCTGGGACGTGATCGGGCTCTATCTCAATCCCCTGCGAAGGCGCTGGTTCTGTGCTGCGACGAGAAGAGCCAGTGCCAGGCGCTCGAACGCACGCAACTCGGCCTCCCGCTTGCGCCGAAGCGCCCACCCACGATGACGCACGACTACGTCAGGCATGGCACGGTCACGTTGTTTGCCGCGCTCAGCCAATTGACCGGCAGCCTGATCACGCGCACCGAGGCGAGCCACACGCATGTCGAATGGCTCCGCTTTCTCAAGCAGATCGATCGTCAGACGCCGCGCGATCTCGACCTGCATCTGATCGCGGATAACTACGCCACGCACAAACACCCGAAGGTTCGGGCGTGGCTGGAGAAACACCCGCGCTTCAAGATGCATTTCACGCCGACCTCGTCCTCCTGGCTCAATCTGGTCGAGCGCTTCTTCGCGGACCTGACCGGCGACGTGATCCGCGCCGGCAGCTTCACGTCAGTCAGCGAACTGGTCCGTGACATCAAGGTCTATCTCGCCGAGCGCAACGCCGATCCAAAGCCATACCTGTGGAGAGCCGAGGGCGCCGAGATCCTCGCCAAAATCAAGCGCGCACGCTCCACGCTTGAGAAAGCCGCAGCCGCATGAGTTATTGCCCGCCAACTGAGAGTCAGGACACTAGTACCGTCCGTCATTGACTCTGCGGCAAAATGTTGAATCGATGGCTCTGCGATGACGGAGCCGATTCGTGACCAGGAAAGAGACTGCACGGAAGTACATTGTGAAACTGAGCGACGATGAACGG
>Ga0207933_1002983_pt1 | contig 10414 bp, 10 predicted proteins | sample NGESurdeep092012_4_FD_184488 | JGI IMG/M metagenome (GOLD analysis project Ga0207933, IMG submission 184488) | Arctic peat soil microbial communities from Barrow, Alaska - NGEE Surface sample F53-3 deep-092012 (SPAdes) | ecosystem: Environmental > Terrestrial > Soil > Wetlands > Peat ...
GACGGCGAGGTGCTGGTGGGAATGGCGGGCGGCGATCTGAGCGCGCTGCTGGTCGATCTATCGGGGCTGGAACTGGGCAACGCCGTGCTGTCGGCATTGGGTCTGCCGAAGCGCACCGACATCGAGTGCCTGATCGCCGATTTCGCGTTGGAGCGCGGCGTCCTTCGTACCCGCGCGCTCATCCTCGACACCAGTGCGGCGATCGTCGGCGGCACCGGCAGCGTTGACATGCGCAACGACGCCATCGACCTTCAGCTCCGCACGGCGCCCAAGCATTTCAGCATCGGCTCGCTTCCCGGGCCGCTCAACATCTCCGGAACCTTGAAGCATCCCCGCATCCTGCCGAGCGCGCAGACCGTGGCGCGGATCGGGATCGCGGGCGCGCTAGCCGCGATCCTGCCCCCGCTCGCGGTGCTGCCGACCATCCAGTTCGGCACCACCGACCATCATCGTTGCGACGCCCTGTTGTTGCAGGCGCGCCAAGTGGCGCCGGGCGCCAAGCCCCCGGCGCCGACCGGGAGCAGACCGCTGCGGACATCGCCTTGACTATCGACTCGCCGTCGAAGCGTGAATAGGTCCGGGGGTTGCGTCCGAGGCTGATGCTGGCGCTTGGTAACTGTTCCAGCCCCTCCGATATTCGGGGTCAGACTTGCGTAGGTAGTCTGGGAGGGCCAGCCGAGCTCGGGCGGCGGCGCAACCATTCGCCGCCGGACCGCTGAGCGTCTTGCATGAGGCTGGACGCGAGAGACTTCGCTGGGCAGCCCAGAAGGTCGCGCCCTCCTGGAATTCGGGCGAGAGCCCGTTGAACCACTCTTCCCAGTTTGTCCTTTCCACAAGGCCGCGATGGAAGGAGTCGTCAGGAGCCGCCGCCGGTACGGGCGCAGCCGCCGGCGCAACCTCGGCTGGCTCCGGCGTTCCCGCGACCGGGGCGACCGGTGGCGACCAGTGTCCGGGATGCCATTCCGAGATCATATCTCCGGCCACATTGGGGCGGAAGGTTAGCGTTCCTTCTCTCTGTTCTCCGTCGACGAGCAACCAACTGCCATGACACGCAACGACTTTGGCGTCGCTGTCGTGCCGGACGGTCACGAGGTGAGCGATGTCCACCGCTTTCGTGCCGACGAGGCTCGAGAATTCCTTCAGTAGATCGGCCGCCACAGATGGCGTGCGACAAAAATTGTCGGGAGAACTTTCGGCGTCGGTTTCCGCCCTCGCGGCGGCCGCCTCGCGGCGTTCGGTCAGCTCTGCCTGAATGACTTCCTGCCTTTCGACTTCGGCGGCCGCGCGCCGATTTGCGGCATCGATTCTGGCCTGACGCTCGGCATCAGCCGCCGCCTCACGGCGAGCCTCGATCTGCTGTTGGGCCTGTTGCTGGGCTTCGCGATCACGCTCGGCTTGTTGTTGCACTTCAAATATCGCCTGGCGCTGGCGCTGGCACGCTTCGGCCTGACGCTGCGCGATCACTGCCCCGATAAAGGGAAGTGCCGCAGCGGCCTGGGGGCTACACGGATCCCCCTGGTAATACTGGGCCGCCGCAGGCTGCGCCATGCAGGCCAGAACGGCGACAGCGGAAATCGCGAACACGCGCATCTGCAGCCCTCCCGTTTATTGACAGACGGTAATGCCGAGGGGAGATGCCTTGCAAGGGAGAACTTCCGACGACCTCGCCCCCGTAAAGGGCGCTGGCCGTGTGGACGGGTGATCTCGTGGCCGCTCCCCTCGCCGCCATTCGACCAAAGGTTTCGGACCTCCGGTTCGACCCGAGTCCAGAATGCCCCAACGCGTGTTCGGATCGATGACCGTTAATCGTGCGCTACATCACCGCTCCCCTTCGTGGGAAGATCGTTGTGTCTACAAATCCTGTTCGCAACCGCGAGATGTGTCTACAAATGCTGCACCTGCGAAGGGCATTATGTCCACAAATGCTGCATGTGCGAAGGCCGCTGTGTCTACAAATCCGGGGTCAGCGCCGCTGATGTGACCACATTTCCGGGGATCCAGGAGCGCTCTAACGGGTCGGCCGCGGCAATGTGGTTCCTGGCCCGGCGAGCATTGCATCCGTCTGAGCCGACCCAGGCATCGTCGCCTGGCTGCCCGCACGAATGCAGCAAAGCGCCGCCGCCGCGCTCGCGCGCGCGAGGGCCGGGCCCAGCGCCAAGCCGCGATCCAGGCCGGAGGCCAGAACGCCGGTGAAGCAGTCGCCCGCGCCCGTCGTGTCCACCGCATCGACGGGATGCGCGGGCACAAGCAGGAGCCCACCCGGATGGGCGGCCTCGGCGCCTTGCGCGCCCAGGGTCCGCACGACCGTCACGCCCAACGCGGCGTGCAGCCCTTCGGCCGCGGGCGCGCAACCGAGCGTGCCGGCCAGCCACGCCGCCTCCACCTCGTTCAGACAAAGGAGGTCCACCATCCGCAGTGCGTCCGCCCCGATCGGCGCCGCGGGAGCAAGGTTCAGCACGATGCGCGCGTCACGTGCCCGGGCCCGGCGGATCAGCGCGGCCGTCTCCTCCCCCGCGACCTCCATTTGCAGCACCAGCGCCGTGGCGGACGTGAGGAGCGCGTCCTCCACCTGGTCGGCCCGCACCTCGAGGTTCGCGCCGGAGCCGACGCCGATCATGTTGCGGCCTTGGCGATCGACGAAGATGGCCGCGCAACCGGTCGTCCGCGCGGTCGTGGTCACCCGGGACAGATCCACCCCTTCGGCTCGCACCAGCGCCAGTGCGTCGGTGGCCAGGTGTCGCATCCGACCGCGCCGACAAGGACGACCCGCGCGCCGTCCCGTGCCGCGGCGAGCGCCTGGTTGGCGCCCTTGCCGCCGGGCTCCATGCGGATATCGGGGGCAAGCACGGTCTCTCCCGCCGCGGGCAACGCGGCGAGCGGAAAAATCAGATCGAGATTGATCGAACCGAAGACGACGACCATGCGCCGGGCGGCTTCAACCCTTCTTCCGAGCCGCCGGCTTCTGGCTCGAACCCGTCGGGTTGGGCTCCGTCTCCTCGGCTTCCTTCTGGGCGAGTTGCTTCAACTCGTCCATCGCCTCGGTGAAGCGGCGATTGAGCAGGTTGAGCGCCTCGGCGTTCGATCGCTGAATCAGGTCGCTGAGTTCCTGCATGTTGTCGACGGCGCGCTGGTAGCCCTGCTTCACCAGTTCCGCCTGCTTGGCGGCTTTGACCCGTGGCGCGCCGGTTCCCGAGAGCGCCTTCACGCCCTCGGTCATATCGGTCATCGCCTGCTGCATGATTTCCATGTGCCGCCGGGCAACCGCCTGGGCGCCCTCCACGGCGACGCGGTTTGCCGCGGTCAGCGCCTCCATGTTGCGCCGGTTCGCCTCGGTCAGCGCCTGGATATCCGGCATCCCGGGCAGCTTCATCTCGGCGAGCAGGCGGGTGAAATCGAACTGCTTCGCGCCGGCATTTGGCTGTTCCGCCATGTTCTGGTCCCCCTGAAAGCCGGCGTGAGGATAGCCGGCACTGCGATCCGGCACGCCCACACTATCGCGTGCGCTCCTCGGGAGGAGACGCCGAAGCGGGCGGCTCGACGTCGGGCGCGGCCTCCGCGTTCGCGTCCGTCTCCGGCGGGGCCGGTTGCACGGCGGCTCCGCCAAGCCACGGAGCCAATCGCTCGGCCCGCCGCAAGGCCGCATCCAGCGCCGACATGGTGGCCGCCATGTCTTCGGTCTCGTCGTGCTGCCAAGCGCGCATGACCCAAAGCCAGACGCCGCACAGGCCGCGCACGCGCAACTCGCCGCGCAGCCCGACGGTCGGCACGCCGGCGGCATCCAGCAGCCAGCGCATGGAGCGCCGCGTGGCGCAGGCGAGCAACAGGGCCGCGCCAGGATCGCGCGGCAGGCGGCGCATCAGCGCCAGCACCCCGGCGCGATGGTCCTGCATCACGTCGATGCGCTGCATCAGAAGATAGAACAGCCGGTCACGCACGGTGCCCTCGGCCGGCGCCTGGGCGAGCGCCGCCTGGTCGGCGGATCGGCCGAGCCGCAGCAGGATCGCCGCGCGGCCTGGAAACCGTTCCCGCGCCCGAGCGAGGTCGAGGTTCGCCGACCGCGCGGCCTCGGCCACCGTCACCGCGTCCCAGCCGACGGCACCCGCGAGCGCGAAGGCCGCGCCCAGAAGAGCCTTGTCGAACTCCGCATCGCTCATAGCGCTAGACATAGGCGATCGGGTGGAAAACGCGATAGTGCGTGGCCCGGAACACCCGGATATCACTGGCGTAAGGGAACCGGATGGGCTAACCACCGGCGGCACAGCATACCCGACTCCTCAGCCGGCGTTCATCTTTCCACAACCCTTCCCAACCTAAGAATGGCCTTCAACCAACATATTCGCCGGTTGCCAGTGAGGCCGCGTTTTCTCCGTACCGGGTTGGCGCGAATTGCGCGGGTGGTTCCGGCGGTAGGACGGCCCGCGTGCGCATCCTGACGGTCTTCGGCACCCGCCCCGAGGCGATCAAGATGGCGCCCATCGTGCGCCGGCTCGCCGAAACCCCGGGCGTCACCGCCCTGGTGTGCGTGACCGCGCAGCACCGCCAGATGCTGGACCAGGTCCTCGATCTGTTCGCCATCCGCCCCGATCGCGACCTCGATCTGATGCGGGCGGGTCAGGGCCTTACCTATATTACGACCGCGGTGCTGGAGCGCATCGCCGAGGTCTACGCCGATCTGCGGCCGGATCGGGTGCTCGTGCAGGGTGACACGACCACGACCTTCGCCGCCGCCCTGGCCGCATTCTATGCGAAGGTACCGGTCGGCCATGTCGAGGCGGGCCTGCGGACGGGCGACGTCCATTCGCCGTGGCCGGAGGAGATGAATCGCCGGCTGACTACCGGGCTCGCCGATCTGCACTTTCCGCCGACCCAGGAATCGCGTCGCAACCTGCTGGCCGAAGGGGTCGATCCGGCGCGGATATGCGTCACCGGCAACACCGTGATCGACGCACTGTTCGACGCGCTGGCGATTCTCGATCGCGACCAGCGGCGTGCCGCCGCCGTCGAGCGGCTATTGCCCCCGCTCGCGCCGGGCAAGCGCCTGATCCTGGTAACCGGGCATCGGCGAGAGAATTTCGACGGCGGCCTGGGGCGGGTGGCGAAAGCCCTGCTGCGCCTCGCCGACCGAGGAGACGTCGAGATCGTCTATCCGGTCCATCTGAACCCGAACGTCCAAGAGGTCGCGCAGGCGATGCTCGCCGCGCATCCGGCGATCCGGCTGATCCCGCCTCTCGACTATCTGCCGTTCGTCGCCCTGATGCGCCGTGCCGACCTCATCGTCACGGACTCGGGCGGCGTGCAGGAAGAAGCCCCGTCGCTCGGCAAGCCGGTGCTGGTGACCCGCGACACCACCGAGCGGCCGGAGGCGGTGGAGGCCGGAACCGTCGCACTGGTCGGCACGGACCCCGATCTGCTGGTCGAGCGGGCTTCCCGCCTGCTCGACGACCATGCGGCCTACGCGGCCATGAGCGTCGCGCATAATCCGTATGGCGACGGCCGGGCGTCGGGACGCATCGTGGAGAGGCTGCTCAATGAATAGTTTCGGCCGTATCGCGGTGGTCGGACTCGGGTATATCGGACTGCCGACCGCCGCCGTGTTCGCCGAGAACGGGGTCGAGGTAGTGGGCGTCGACGTCACCCCGCGCGTGGTGGAGACGATCAACGCTGGCCGGCCGCATTTCGGCGAGCCGAACCTCGACGCCCTGGTGCGCCGCGTGGTGGAGGCGGGCAAGCTGCGCGCCACCCTGACGATGGAGCCGGCCGAGGCCTTCATCATCGCCGTGCCGACGCCGCTGCGCGGTCACGGCGAAAGCGCGGTGCCGGATATTTCTTATGTGGAGGATGCCGCCCGCGCGCTCGCCCCGGTGCTGACGGCGGGCAATCTGGTGATCTTGGAGTCCACGTCGCCGGTCGGCACCACCGAGCGCATGGCGGAGATCCTCGCCGAGTTGCGCCCCGACCTCAGCTTCCCCCAGCAGCGCGGCGAGCTGGCCGACGTCCAGGTGGCGCACTGCCCCGAGCGGGTGCTCCCCGGACGCATCCTCGACGAGGTCGTGAACAATGCCCGTGTGATCGGCGGCATGACCCGCAAGTGCGCCCAGCGGGCTCTCACGCTCTACAAGGTGGTGGTCAAGGGTGAGTGCCGCGTGACCAACGCGCGCACCGCGGAACTCGCGAAGCTGACCGAGAACGCCTATCGCGATGTGAACATCGCCTTCGCCAACGAACTGTCGCTGATTTGCGACAGCCTTCGGGTCAATGTGTGGGACCTGATCGGGCTGGCGAATTTGCATCCGCGGGTGAACATCCTGAGCCCGGGACCCGGGGTGGGCGGCCACTGCATCGCCGTCGACCCGTGGTTCATCGTCGCGACCAACCCCGAGGAGGCGACGCTGATCCGGGCCGCGCGGATCATCAACGACGCCAAGCCTGGGCATGTCGTGGCCAAGGTGCGGGAACGGGCGGCCGCGCTGAAACGCCCGGTCATCGCCTGCCTCGGTCTGTCCTACAAGAAAGACGTCGACGACCTGCGCGAAAGCCCGGCCGTCGAGATCGTCCGCCGGCTCGCCGAGGAGAAGGTCGGCGAATTGCTGGTGGTCGAACCGCATATCGGCCGCTTGCCCCCCGAACTCGCCGATCACGGCCTCGCGCTGTACGATTTCGATCAGGCGCTGGAGCGCGCCAACCTCGTCCTTCTGCTCGTCGATCACATGAGCTTCATGCAGGTCGACCGCGCCGTGCTGAAGGACAAGTTCGTGATCGACACGCGCGGCGCGTGGTAGACGGCGGAGAGGCCGGGCGAATGCCGAGGCATGATGGCTGACACGGCCGTCCTGAAGGCGCAGGTCATGCGCGGCGTGGCCTGGGCGTCGGCGACCCGCATCGTCGGCCAGATGCTGAACTGGGTGATAACGCTCGCCGTGGTTCGATTTCTGGTGCCGTCCGACTACGGCCTCATGGCAATCACCATGGCGGTGACCGGCTTCCTGGCCGCGATGAGCTACGTCGGATTCAGCGATGTCCTGGTTCAAAGCCGCGACGCCGATGCCGCCGCCAGCGAGGCGTTTGGCCTGATCCTGCTCGCCAATTTGGCCTTCCTGGTTATCTTGTTCGTGAGCGCCCCGGCGCTCGCCAGATTCTATCACGACCCGCGTCTGATCCCGCTGCTGCGCGTCGTCAGCTTCTCCTTCATCCTGCTGGCGGCGGCCTCGCTATCGCGCGCCAAGCTCCAGCGGGAGCTGGCACTGAAGCAGATGTCGGCGGTGGATATGGCGGGCAATTTGGCGGGCGGCCTCACCACCATCCTTCTCGCCTGGCGTGGATTTGGGGTGTGGGCGCTCCTCGATGGCTACATGCTCGCCGAGACGGTGCGAACGATCGGGTTCCTGATCCTGGCGCCGACACGGCATTGGCCAGCCCTGCCGAGCCGCCGACAGAGCGGGCTGATGCGGCTTGGGTCATACCGGACGGCCGAGAACGTGCTATGGTACTTCGGTACCCAGATCGACATTCTCGTGGCCGGGCGGATGCTTGGCAGCGGCGCTCTCGGGATCTACTCGCTGGCCCGCACCCTCGCCTCGATGCCGATCGACAAGCTGGCGATGGTCGTCAAGCCGGTCGGTCTGCCCGCCTTCGCCCGGTTGCAGGACGACGTCGATCAGGCACTGGTCTACCTCGGCAAGTCGATGCGCATCCTCGCGCTGCTGTCGTTCCCGATCTTCTTCGGCCTCTCGGCCGTGGCCCATGACATGGTGCCCGTGCTGCTGGGCGCGCGATGGTCGGGCGTGGCGACGCCGCTCTCCATCCTCGCGCTCGCGATGATGGCACGCCCGACGGGGCTTTTCCTTGCGCCGTTCCTGCTGGGCCTCGGGCGCTTTAGAGCCTCGCTTGTTAATACCATCGTCAGCACACTCCTGTTCGGAGCGGCGTACGTGACTGGCGTGCACTGGGGATTGTATGGGCTCTGCATCGGTGGCGCAGTCGCCTATCCGCTCCAGTTCTTGTTCCTGGTGAAGCGGATTTCGGTGGTGCGCCGCGGCTGCTTCTGGCTTTTGCTGCGCCCCCTCCTGCGGCCTGCTTTGGCGGCGTTGCTCATGTACGTCGTGGTGCGGGCGGTCTCTTGGGGCCTGCCGGTCTCGTTCTCCGCGCCGGTTCGGCTCGGCGTGCTGATTGGGACAGGCGTCGTCGTCTACCCTGCCAGCGCGTACCTGATCTGCCGCGACATCGTGGCGGAAGTCATCTCCTTGCTCGGGCTGGATCGTTGGCACCGGCGGGTCTTGCGACCCGCTGGATTGGCCGGCGAGTGATCGAGCGGGGACAGTTCCTGCCCTGTGCCGGGTCCGTGGGCGGAAGCGTGAGCAAGGGTGCTGACTTCGCCCGGCGGGAGTGGCTACACTCGCGCTATGACGATTTCGTGTCCTGGCGGGCGTGAGCGATAGCCGCGCCCCTCTGAACGCTCCGCCGCCGCCAGCAGGCATCGACGCGCGCCTGTTCGGAATCGCGTATCATGCGATTCCGGAACGGCCGGGGCCACCGCGGCTCTATGTCGTGGTCGATACCGAGGCCGAGTTCGACTGGTCGAAGCCGTTCGCGCGCCATCTCGTGAGCGTATCGAACGTCACCGCGCAGGAGAGCGGCCAGGCGGTGCTGGACCGGCATGGCGTGCGGCCGATCTACGTGATCGACTATCCGGTCGCGACCCAACCCGCCGCCATCGAAGCATTGGGAGCGATCCATGCACGGGGCGCCTGCGAGATCGGGGCGCACCTCCATCCGTGGACCAACCCGCCGTTCACCGAGGCGGTCAGTGTCCTCAACTCCTATCCCGGCAATCTTTCGCCCGAGGTCGAGGAGGCGAAGCTCGTCAACCTGATCGATGCCATCGAACGCGCCTTCGGCTTCCGGCCGTTGTTCTACAAAGCCGGGCGGTACGGCATCGGGCCGAACACGCTGGCGCTGATCGCGCGGCATGGCATCCAGGTGGATTTCAGCATCCTGCCCGGCATCGATCTGCGATCGGAAGGCGGCCCCGATCTGCGCGGATTGCGTGCCGTTCCGTACGTGGCCGGAGAGCCGCCTATTATTTCGGTACCGATGTCGCGTGGCCACATCGGGCCGTTGGCGCCGTTCGGACCGGCGGTGAACCGTGCCCTCGATACCGTGGTCGCCAGGACGGTCCGGTTGCGGGGGGTCATGTCGCGGCTGGGCGCATTCGGCACCGCATCGCTGACGCCCGAGGGCGTCGGCACGGACGATCTGATCCGGCTCGCGAGCACGCTGGCGCGGAGCGGACACAAGACGCTGGTGATGCACTATCACAGTCCGTCGCTGGCGGCGGGCCACACGCCCTATGTGCGGACGCAAGCCGAAGTCGCGGAGTTGCTCGGCCGTATCGACGCCGTCTGCGCGCATGTCCTTGGGCCGCTCGGCGGGGTGGCCGGAAACCCGCGCGATCTGCTGGCGGCGGATGGACGCGGTAGTTGACGGCGCGTGGCTCAGGCCGGCCCGATCGCGGCCAGCGCCGCGTCGATATCGGTGCTGCTCAGTCGCCAGGCATTGTCCAGCTCCGCCACGACGGCGCGCATGAACGGCTCGGTCAGCGCCAACGCGCGCGCCGGGTCGCGCAGATGATGCGCGAGTAGCGCCAGCGCGAGTTGGCGGGGGCCGTCACCCTCGTAGGTCCACTCGAACCCGGCGCGGCTGAAGGCGTGAAGGTCGAGGCGTGGGTCGAGGGGCACGCCGTCGGCCGTCACCTCGGCTCCGTCCAGGCTTCGACCTCCCTCGTAGACCGTCACGGGTTGTCTCCCATCAATCCGCCTTCTCGATGGCGGCGGCGCGCGGCAGCAGGATGATGACCGCGGTGCCCTTCCCCGGGGCGCTGTCGATCGTGATGTGACCCCGCGATTGCTTCACGAACCCGTACACCTGGCTCAACCCGAGCCCGGTCCCCTGACCGGCCGGCTTAGTCGTGAAGAACGGCTCGAACGCCGCTTCGCGCACCTCTCGGCTCATGCCGATGCCGGTGTCGGCGACCCGGATACGGACGTAGTCACCTGGCTCCGCTTCGGCATCGGCGGCCTGCAAGGGCGCGGCGACATGCGTGTTCTCCGCGCCGATTTCCAGCCGCCCGCCCTCCGGCATTGCATCGCGGGCGTTCACCGCCAGATTGAGCAGCGCCGTTTCGAGTTGGCTCGAGTCAGCCTCCACCGCCCAGCCCGCCGGGTCCAGATGCCAATCCAGCAGGATCGAACGCCCGAGGGAGCCACGCAGCAGCTCCGCGAGGCCGGCCATGCGCTGGTTCACGTCGAACCGAGTGGGCTGGAGGTTTTGACGGCGCGCGAACGCGAGGAGTTGCTGGATCAGCACGGCACCCCGGGCGGCGCCCTGGGACGCGCGCTGGATGTAGCGATGGAGCGGA
>Ga0207933_1002984_pt1 | contig 10413 bp, 9 predicted proteins | sample NGESurdeep092012_4_FD_184488 | JGI IMG/M metagenome (GOLD analysis project Ga0207933, IMG submission 184488) | Arctic peat soil microbial communities from Barrow, Alaska - NGEE Surface sample F53-3 deep-092012 (SPAdes) | ecosystem: Environmental > Terrestrial > Soil > Wetlands > Peat ...
CCTGTCGGCACATTCATGTATCTCGCCGCCGATGCGGGCGGCTCCTCCTATACCTATGCTCTTTCGCTCCAACCTCAAGCCGCGCCGCTCTCTCTGCGAAACGGATGGGGCTACGCCTCTTCATCCCTCTTCGAGAGCCTCGCCGCCATGGCTAACCGTGAGATGCGATGGATCGTGGTTCTCTGGTGCGCGGGCGCTCTCATCCTGCTGACGCATCTATTCCTCGGCAGCCTCGCTGTGGAACGGCTCAAGTCCACATCTCTGCTACCCGCGTCGGACGCGCTGCAGCGCCTTGCCAGCCGGCTTGCCAACCAATTGAAAGTTGCGCGGCCCTTCAGAGTCTTCGCCTCCAGCGCAGTCGCGGGTCCAATCGTCATCGGATGGCTGCGTCCAGTCATCCTCATCCCTCTGGCGAGTCTCGCAAACCTGCCGGTCGAGCAGCTCGAGGCAATCCTCGCCCACGAGCTCGCTCACATCACCCGGCATGACTACCTCGTGAACACCATTCAGGCCGTTGCGGAGGCGCTGCTCTTTTACCACCCCGCCATCTGGTGGGTCTCAAGACAAATTCGCCGGGAGCGAGAGCATTGCTGCGACGATGTCGCCGTGAGGATAAGCGGCTCTCCTCTCAGCTATGCAAAGGCCCTGTCTTTGCTGGAGGAGCAACGCGCCCCGGCATCCCCTCAACTCATTCTCGGCGCCAATGGAGGACATTTGGCAATGCGCATCAAACGGATTCTCAAGCAGCAGGAACCATCCATGACTCTCCGCGGCACAGCTCTCTGGCTGATTGCCATGGGCATGATCACGATCGTCGCCCTGTTTTCGTTCTCCAGCCTGGCCGCCAATCGCGCCGCTGCGCAGACGGTCCAACCGCCATCTCAGGCCAGCTCGACTGTCCTGGTTGGGAAGGACCGCAGACGGCCGGACATGTCCTGCACCTATTACGACGCCACGAACCACGCATTTTTGGGAACCTGCGAAGCCCACAACGGCGACACAAAGATGTACTATTGCGCCGAAAACGCAGACAAGAATCGCAGCCAGGATCAAATCGGCTGTGAATGGAAGGTTCAACGATTCAACGAGTGGGAATCCAGGCAACATCCAAAGAAATAACGGGCTCGATGACCTCTGCGCCGTGCAGCGGAGCGCTCCAATTCCCGCGCTCCGCGCCTCGCTATGATGACCGCATGACCATACTACGTCGCTGCGCTCTCACTCTCCTCGCCATCCTCCTCTTCGCCGCGCATCCCCTCGCCGCCCAAACCAAACAGCTCCAGGTCGCCTGCGCCGCCGACCTCCAGCCCGTCATGCCCACGCTCGCCGCCGAATACCAGCGCGCCACCGGCGTCCATCTCGTCACCGCCTTCGGCTCCTCCGCCACCCTCGCCCAGCAGCTCGCCAACGGCGCTCCACAAGACGTCTTTCTCTCCGCCGACACCGTCCACCCGCAACAGCTCCTCGACGCCGGCATCGCCCTCGGCCCCGTCACACCCTACGCCCGCGGCGTCCTCGTTCTCTGGGCGCGCAACGACTCTCCGCTCCAACCCATCGCACCCAAATCGATACAAGCCACGCTCAAATCGCCGCGCCTCACCCGCCTCGCCATCGCCAATCCCACGCACGCGCCCTACGGCCTCGCCGCGCAGCAGGCCCTCCAGCACATGGGACTCTATGCGCAGCTTCAGCCCAGACTCGCCATCGCCGAAAACATCGCGCAGACCGCGCAGTTCGCCGAATCCGGCAACGCCCAGGCCGCGCTCATCTCGCTCACCATCGCCAGCAGCGAGCACTACCGCCAGCTCGGCCGCTTCGTTCGCATACCCTCTGACGCCCACGCGCCCATCCAGCAGGCCGGCATCGTCCTCAAATCCAGCCACCAGCAACAGCTCGCGCGCCAGTTCCTCACCTGGCTAACCAGCCCCGCCATTCAGCAGCAACTCAAATCCTTCGGCCTCGACCCCGCAAAGTGACCACATCTTCTGATGAACGTCGTCATGCGGTTTGTCGTCGCGATTGCCACCTGTGAGTCTTTTTTCGAGCAACAAAATGGGCCACCCAAAGGTGACCTGTAAACTTTGTGATTTTGAAGACGCTGCTACACTTCCTGCACTATGAAAAAGCATTCGCTCATCGGCTTGGCGATGGCAGTCATATTCATTGCCGTAATCTGTGCCGGTGGCGCAAACGCCCAGGTGCCGCCCCAAAAACTATCCAGCCAAAGCCCGACTACTCATCCGCGATCCACAACCGAAAACGTGGAGAGCGGGTGGGCCGAAATCGTAGCGCACGCCCGACCTGCGGTGGTAGTCATAGAGACCGATAAGGGTTTGGCTAGCGGATTCGTAATCAAACCCGACGGGGTCATAGTTACCAATCACCACGTTGTGGACGGTGCGACAGCAATGGCAGTCAAATTCCCATCGGGAGAGGTATACAAAAGCGTCTACCTTCTCAGTTCTGACCCCGACAATGATCTTGCATTCCTCAAGATCGATGCGGTTGATCTTCCGACCATACCGCTGGGCAACTCTAACGACGTGCAGGTAGGCGAGGAGGTGCTACTGGTCGGCGCTCCAAGGGGGCTCGAGCAGACGGTATCAGATGGCTTGATTAGCGGCAACCGCATTGAAGGAGGGGTGCGCGTACTTCAGACATCCGCTGCAGCAAGTCCCGGAAGTAGCGGCGGCCCTCTGTTGAATCGGAGAGGTGAGGCAGTCGGGGTTATGTCTTTCAAAGTTGTGAACGGCGAAAACCTGAATTTCACAATACCTATTAATTACGTACGTGGAAAACTTGAAGCCTTAGCTTTATCGGCCCCGAAACCGTTTGGAGAGCTAAAGGGGCAGGCCGACCAACACCGAGGTGTTATCGTTGCCGGCCACGGTTCGGAAGCGTTTCAGGGCATCTTCATGGAAGTCCTCGACATCCTGGGAGAGCACGGGGTGGAAGTCGCTAACAATCGTATCCAGAAGGTAAGCAACATAAGCGTAACTGGCTTCACGCCTCTGTCTGCAATGATCGAGATGTTACCTGAGGTAGGTGCCGACAGCCTCTTGTATATAAAAGTAGAGCCCGGCATGACTTACAGAGCTGCAACAGTTTATTTCCAGTGCTTTGACGCCACTGGGCACATCCTATGGGAAGAAAAGGCCAACGATGTGTTGGTTGACGGAGGAAATACTATTTTCCACCCGAAGGGTTGGAAAAGTAAGCTAACTCCGCATATCGGCAAACCCGGACTGTTATTAAAGCGCTGAAACTCATCGGAGCTATGAATGAGGCATCAGGGACGCCGTCAATCAGGTGGATCTGTAAGTTCACAATCAGGCGTGGCGTTCAGGGATGCCCATAGCTCAATACTCGCGTGAGCTTCCATCCGTCGGGCGTTTGCTTCCACACGTTCGCAAAACCAGGTGTAGCGTCCAGTCTCTTGGAGCCATCCGGACGGGTCTCGGAAAATTGATGGGTTCCAAGCTCCATCGCACCGTAACCGGGAATCGCGTAGATGCGCACGCTCTGCTCGTCGAGAGAGCGGTGATACTTGGTCGCTTCCGCGCAGCGCTTCTGCAGGGCGTTGACGTTCCAGTCGCGACCGGTGAGGCCGGTGAGGTCGTGGAAGAACTCGAGATCGGGCGCGAAGCTGCGACGGAACTGGGCGATGTCGCAGGTGTTGTAAGCATCGAAGAGCTGTCGATCCGCTGCGAGTATCTGATCATGCAGTACTCCGCCGGGTGTGCTCAGCGAAACCGTGCCGGAGAGCGCTTGCCGGCTCAGTTGCTCGGAGAGGGCGAGCGTCTCTTTGGATTCTGTGTTGCTCAGCACCACGACCGTGAGGCGTTTGCCGGGATAGTAGCGGAGGTCCGCAACGAAGCCCTGGATGCCTCCGGTATGGCTGATCAGGCGTTCGCCCTTATCGTTCTTCTGATCGTCATTGACCACGACTCCCAGGCCAAAGCCGCCGAGGCCGGGAGTGATCATGCGTTGGAGAGAGTCCGGGCGCAGGACTTTGCCGCCGAACAGGTCTTGTTCCCAGAGCGCGAGGTCATGCGTGGTGGAGTAAAGATCGCCCGCGGCAAAGGGCACGCGCATGTCGATGAATTCCGCATGGACAGGCTTGCCGTTCTGCAGGCGATATCCGGTGGCCAGGTCCGGGACGATGTCGATGCCGTTGTCGACGCCCGTGTCGTGCATGCCCAGCGGGTCGAAGATGTTCTTCTGGAGAAACGTCGCATAGTTTTCTCCGGACACCTTCTCGATGACCATGCCTAGAAGGATGAATCCGGAGTTTGAGTAGCGAGCCTGCGTGCCCGGCGGAAACAGCAGCGGCTGGTTGCGAAATCGCGCGACGATCTCGGCGGGCGTACCGCCGCGGGTGAGGTCGCTCTGGTCTGGCGGCAGATCGGTGATGCTGACGATGCCGGAGCTGTGCGTGAGCAGATGGAGCAGGGTGATGCCTTGCCAGGTAGAGGGCGGATCGTCGACATACTTCGTGATCGGGTCGTCAAGGCGGAGCTTGCCACGCTCGGCGAGTAGCAGGATGCCGGCGGCGGTGAACTGCTTGCTGAGCGAGCCAATGTGAAAGCGCGTCGAGTCCGTGTTGGGTATCTGCCAGTCGAGGCTCGCGGAACCGAACGTCCGGTCTGCAAGCACCTTCCCATCGCGAACGATGAGTATGTTGCCCATGAAGTGGGCGAGCATTGCAGCGACGTCAGGATTGGGAAGACGAGCCACATCGACGGCGACCTTAGCGCTGGGATCGGGCGGCAATCCGGTCGCTGTTCCCTGCAGGTGCTCGCCGTGCAGGACGAGGCGGAAGGCGACGGTCGTTCCCCTCACCGCGAGGTTGAAGGTGAGTGTCCCGTTGCTGAAAGAGCCGTCGGACAGGAGTGTCTGCGTCTGATCGTTCCGTCCCGCGCTGCCCGTAACGCGAGCGCCATCCTGCTCGAGAATGAGGAATGCGGTGTCGTGCTGCGGTATGCCTGCGGGAGAGGGGATGTCGAAGCTGCCCTGCCAGCGTCCGCTGATGCTTTGCTGGGCGTGCACCGCAGTGGCAACGCAGAATAGAAGTGCGACGAAGATCCGCCGATAGAGCGCCATGAGATAGGAACCTCTATCTCTGACAACGGCGATGACGTTCCATAGTTAACTGCGAAACGTCCTGTTGATACGTAGGCAGAGGACCACTGCGGCTGCAGCGGCGAACGCCAGAACACCGACCAGGCTTACGAAGAGCGATGCCGACCGTGTGACCCACACCAGAAGCACGAGAACATACACCGATACCAGGAGAGCGCCGGCATGCCCGGCAACGTTCGCTCTGCGCGGACGGTATGCGAGGCGAAACTGGAGACGCGACCAGACCTGGGCATCGCTGGGCAGGTCGTGCGGTGGACAGGATGCATCCAGCTCCGCAAGCGCGTGCTGAACTTGCTGGTCGAGTTGCTCAGACATGGTCACCTTCCTTTCCTGCAAGCAGAGCCTGAGCCTGACGCCTTGCGCGAAGCAGCAGGATGCGAACGCTCATGACGTTCAGGCCGGTAATGCTGGCGATCTCCTTGTGTGTCATTCCTTCCATGTACGCCAACCAGAGAAGCTGGCGAGCTCTCGGCTTGAGACGGCGCAGCATGCGGGAAGCGTCCACTGAAGCGTCGCAACGTGTTTCAACAGCAGGCTCGCGATGTCGTCCAACGAAAGCTCCGTGCCCTTTCGGTGAAGATCGTGCAACAGGTTTGTGGCGATGCGAAACAGATAAGGCCGTGCGTCCGATGGCTCGAGGTCTGCTCTTTCGCTGCGCAGCAGCCGGAAATAGCACTCCTGCAAGAGCTCGTCGGCGATCTCCTGCCTCCCTGATAGACGAGCAATGTATCTCCACAGGGGTTTCGCCGTTGCTGCATAGACCGCGCTGAATGCCTGTTCGTCCACTCTGCCCGGTTCACCCCCGACCATTTCTCAGCAGCCCGGCCCGGCGATGCAGCCCAAACGACACAGCGGCTGAGGCTGCGAAAGCGGCTGCAAGGATGAACGCGGCCAGAGTGAAGGGCAGAAGCCCCTGAGTCTCCGGCAGACAAGCGCGGCAGATCAACGCCCCAACGCCGAGGATGAGGAACATCGCCGCCGTCTGGCAGGACCGGATGATGCCCGGCCACGCATCGCTTGGGCTGCGTTCAAGCGAGCGGAGGAACTGGATCCCGGAATCTGAGGTCAGAAAGGTTTGCAATCTTTCTGACGAACTCACATGGAGCAGCAGTTTATCTTGTGCGACGGCTTGCGCCCTCGCGAGCAGATATTGGCGGACGGCGCTGAAGATAAGCCACGCGACCCAGGCGCCGGTTCCGAAGACGGCGAAGACGGCAAGTTGTTGCTTGTCCAATGGAGAATCCCCCTCAATAACTACAACCTCGCAGCTCGACGATGGTAAACAGGAACGTCGACAACAGGAGCCGGCGCCCCACAGGCTGGCCGTCCGGTCGAGGACCACACCGGCCTCAACGGCAACTTCGACTTTCAGATCCAATGGGCCCCCCAGGAAACTGCCGACTCCGCTGAACCATCGCTGTTTACCGTTCTCAAGGAACAACTCGGCCTCAAGCTTCGGCCAGCCAAAGGCGCCACCGAAGTCCTGGTCATCGATCAGATCAGCCACCCCTCCGCCAACTAACCCAACACCCTCAGCTCGATGCTCGATTCAACCGGAAGTTGTCTGTGGGCAAGATACCGTCGATTGCTCCCTAGGTCACCCTCTCGTGCTCCATTCAGCCGTTGATCTTGCTCTTGCCTTTGCCTTTGCCTCTCTAGTTGTCATCCTGACCCTGAGCGCAGCCGAAGGGGAAGGACCTGCTTTGGCAGTTCCGAGGCACGAACGCGCCTCCGCTTCGCTTAAGGGCACGGCTGGTAGCCCTCGGCTTTAGCCGAGGGTCTCCGTGCCATAAAACCCCCACCGAAAAGGGGCTGGTAGCCGTGGGCTTTAGCCCACGGTCTCCCCTGAGGTACGCCTGGCCAAGTGCCCCACCCATGACGACAGCCGGGGTTCCCAGCGAGCTTGCTCGCAGGGGTGGAGTTTCATCGTCGTGATGGGTGGGGGGCGAACAGACGGCAAGAGCACGATCGTCATCCTGGGCGCATCGCGGTCCCCGGCGCGCGTTCTTGGCTCGCTGGGGTGGAAGCGAAGGACCCCTATATTTTGCTTTTGCCGTTGCCGTCGATCTTGCTCTTGCCTTTTGCCTCTCTGGTTGTCATCCTGACCCTGAGCGCAGCCGAAAGGGAAGGACCTGCTTTGGCAGTTCCGAGGCGCGAACGCGCCTCTGCTTCGCTTAAGGGCACGGCTGGTAGCCCTCGGCTTTAGTCCAGGGTCTCCGTGCCACAAAACTCCGAGTGGAAGGGGCTGGTAGCCTTGGGCTTTAGCCCAAGGTCTCCCCTGAGGTACGCCTGGCCGGGTGCCCCACAACCCAATCGCCATCGGCGCGCAATACGCCAGCCTGGCCATCGCCCCAGCCGGGGGTGGAACGCCCCAGCTACAATCCCGCCCGCGAACCCCACGGCCAAATGGCGCCAAGCGCGTTTATCGGAAGTAATGGTCTGGGACCGGCTCGATTTCTGTTCCATCAGTGCATTGGCCTGTCATCGCCAGTTCGGAGCGGGCCACCTTCGCTTCGTCTTTCGGCAGCCGCCGCGGCAGTTTTGCGGCACGCCTCGCTTATCGAAAGCGCAGCCGATAGCATATGACGGACGCCTACGCTAGCTGCACACCAGATTTCGCTGCGTACCGCTTCGTCTTCGCCGCATCGCCCTTATGGATCGAGCCGATATGCGCGATACGACCGCACAGGTTACGCATATACTTCTCCATCTCCTCAGGCGGCACGGTCCCCATTGCGAGACGATGAATAGCGGCTCGAAGCTCATCCATCTTGCCGTGCGGCACTCGGACGGCATAACGGCCGAGGCGAGTCCCTGTCATTTTTTGCTCATCACGCGGGCCCTGAACCTTTCTCTTTTTAGGAGCCATCTTGAAGCCTTGCTCTGCGAGAGTGACCCTCACCGTCTCCATCACCGAACGCGCTTCCTTGCCAGAGAAGATGAGGTCGTCAACCCACGTCGTGATCGCAAGGCCTGCTTTCTCGCATGCCAAGCAAATCGGCGCGTAGATAGAAGCGAGAAAAATATTAGCGATTGCTGGGCTGGTAGGCGCGCCTTGCGGTAGATGCCAGTCGTACGTAGTCAATTCTGTCAGCAGGCTCGCGATGCGCGGCGGGCATCCCAGAACTACGTGCCAAACATAGTAAACGTGCAGGCAGGTGATGTTGGGATAGTAGGAGCTGATATCCATGCTCACGACGACCGTCCCCTGATTAGGGACGTGTTGCTCAGCATGCTTTGTGAGAGTGCCACCGGCAACCGCGCCAAACATATACTCCGGGAGTTCAACGTGGGAAAGAATATTCTTTCGGACGCGCGTCTGAATATCCTTCAGTTGCTTGACAGGATTGTCGATGTCTCTGATCTTAGGTGGCTTCGTCTCTGCTTTACGACGTACGCCGGGATATGGGTGTGGTTTCTTTGTTGTTGGAAACGGCCTGTACAGTTCGCTCCGACTTTGCAGCAGTGCGACGAGTTCGCCCCGTTTCGTGCCGAGACGGTGTTCGAGATCGCTTAGACTTCCTACTGCTGGCTTTATTGGTTGATTGTTGGCCGTCATCGGTTTTTGGAGTTTCTAAAAGTAGGTGCGTGAGCTGTTTTGCAAGGCCCATCACCTGCTCTTCATTGATGTTTTTTGAGTCCCGCTTTTCGACTGCTAGTAGCGTCAAAAGCGGGAACGGCATCTCCAAGGCATTGGAGATGCTTTGCAGGGTTTCCATCGTCGGCTTACGCCTGCCGCCTTCGATTAGAGACAGGTAGCTCCTGTCTAACCCAGCACGGTCTGCAAGCTCACCCTGCGAGATATCTGCGATTGATCGAGCGATGCGTACTGCCTTTGCGTATTTCATGCGATCCCTTTGGGAAGAATCACCCCCGGTTTGAAAGAACTTGCACTTCGGCGGAACTACATAATCTCGGTGACTGTGACTGCAACCTCACTGACAATGCGACGGACTTCATCACGATTCAAGTGCGGCCTCAGTTTCAGCCTTTTGAGCTTGCGGAGTTCCTTGGTAAGTGCCCTCCGTTGTTCCGACTCCAATTCGTTGAGTTGATCTCGCAGTATCGTTTTGAGGTATTCGATGCAGGAGTCAATGGTTTTGTCTTGGTTCATTGTGTGGCCTCCTCCGGCAGTAGCCGGGGTGCGTGGCGGCAAGCTAGAGGTAGGCAACGAATGGAGTCCCGGGGGTGCCTCTCGGAACGCGTTCAAACGCGTGGGTGCGTATCCCGTCGAGAGCATGATGAGCACAGTAACTCGGCTCTTCGCACTTCGGCGGTTTACGGTACGGGTTTCAAACCCCGCTAGGGGTAGCAGGGGCTACCGCCTCATAATGCCCGCACCGAACAGACCGATGCGAGCGCCTAGCAAATCGACAACGCACAGAGGATGTCAAAGACCATTGAAAATGCACCGGGTATCCAGTGCCCACTGTCACAATCGCATAGTGTCGAGGGCTTGTCAACAAAAAGTGACTGTGGGAAACCTTTCCTTCAAATGGACGACCAACAAAATCCACGACGGTAAAGTCCAATCGCGCGCTTCCGCACTACGGCTGACGTCAAGGACATCGCGGATGAGCCGCAGGGCAAGCCACCAAAGGCGAGATGCACGCGATGGTCTGGTCGATGGAAGCGGATCGGATAGCCCAGTACTGACAGATAGCACTCTCCATGGGCACATAATCGCCAATGCATTTACCGAAGCAGCTTAGTCCTCATAAGCCGGCTTCTCGGAAGTGATCCGTTCGAATGTTCGGAGACGGCAGGGGTTACGAGTTTCGTAACAGCCTCGTCCCACTTCCTGAGCCCAGGCTAACTCCCTAACCCCACTCTCTGACTTCCCTTACACTCCCACCATGGACCTCGCCGCGCTGGGCCTCACCCTCCGCCTCGCCGCCGTCACCACGATCTGCCTGCTCCTGCTGGGCACGCCCCTCGCCGCCTGGATCTGCGGACTCACGTCTTCCCGACTGACATCCACCCGCAGCAAGCTCCCCCGCCGAATCGTCCAGGCCGCCGTCGCTCTCCCGCTCGTCCTTCCGCCCACCGTCCTCGGCTTCTATCTCCTCGTCTGGCTCGGCCCCGCCCGAGCCCCCGGCCGCGCGCTCATCCACCTCCTCGGACACCCTCTCGCCTTCACCTTCTCCGGCCTCGTCGTCGGCTCCGTCCTCTATAGCCTTCCCTTCGCCGTACAGCCGCTCGTACTCGCCTTCTCGCACGTCGACTCGAACCTCACCGAAGTCGCCGCCACCCTCGGCGCCCGGGGCGAGG